>Ga0070765_100000029_pt1 | contig 117728 bp, 100 predicted proteins | sample HubBroMetageWFT5_FD_71516 | JGI IMG/M metagenome (GOLD analysis project Ga0070765, IMG submission 71516) | Warmed and freeze-thawed soil microbial communities from the Hubbard Brook experimental Forest, New Hampshire - Hubbard Brook CCASE Soil... | ecosystem: Environmental > Terrestrial >...
GAGGAGCCGCGAATGCCCAGCTTATGTTCTTCGCTGCCGATGGAGAGGCCGGGAAATGTTTTCTCCACCAGGAAAGCGGTGAACTTTTCTCCATCGATCTTGGCAAAAACCGTGAATAGGTCCGCGAAGCCCGCGTTGGTAATCCACATCTTCTCGCCATTAAGAACATAATGCTTGCCATCGGCCGAGAGCTGGGCGCGAGCGCGACAGTTCAGCGCATCGGAACCGGAGGAGGCCTCCGACAAGGCGTACGCGCCAATGATTTCGCCGGCTGCCAGGCGCGGCAGATATTTCTTCTTCTGCTCCTCGGTGCCGAAATAAACGATGGGTAGCAGGCCGATGCCGGTGTGCGCTCCCCAGGTCGTGGCAAAGCCGGCGTACTGGGCAATGTGGTCGGCGATTACAGCGGCGGTCACTTTATCCATTTCGAGGCCGCCGTAGGCTTCGGGGATTTCAACGCCTGTAAGTCCCAGATCCCCGGCCTTTTTCAGCAGAGCGCGCGAAATCGAGAAATCCTTGTGCTCCATCTTCTCAATGTTCGGCAGGATTTCATTGACCGTAAATTCTTCCGCCGTCTGTCCGATCAACTGCTGCTGATCGGTGAAGTCTTCAGGGGTGAAAACCTCGTCAGGGCGGCGGGTTTCAAGCAGGAAGCTGCCGCCGGAGATTCTGATCTTGGGAACTGCTGTAGGTGCGGCCATCAATCATCCCTTCGAAAGCAAGTTCCACCGCGGAAGCACGGACACACGGAGAACTTCTCAATTGTAAGCGAGAAAACGCGCAGAAGCTCCCGACATTGCACCCCGGAGGTTACGAGAGGTTTTCGAAAATCCCCGCCGCGCCCATCCCTCCGCCCACGCACATGGTGACCATGCCATAACGTCCGTTACGGCGCTTGAGTTCGCGGATGATGGCTGCCGTCAGCTTGGCGCCGGTGCAGCCCAAAGGATGTCCCAACGCGATCGCGCCGCCGTTGGGATTCACCTTCTCTGGATCAAGCCCCGCTTCTTTGATCACCGCCAGCGATTGCGCGGCGAAGGCCTCGTTCAACTCAATCACCTCGATGTCGGAGAGCTTGAGCCCGGCCATCTTCAAAGCCTTGGGAATCGCAAACACGGGACCAAGTCCCATTTCTTCGGGCTTATATCCGGCCGTGGCGAATGAAACATAACGCGCCATCGGCTTGATGCCGAGAGCTTTCGCGCGCTCCGCGGACATGACCACTGCAGCCGCCGCGCCGTCCGACATCTGCGAAGAATTGCCGGCGGTCACCGTGCCTTTCACATGGAAGGCAGGCTTTAGCGCGAGCAAAGCTTCCAGCGAAGTGTCGGGGCGTGGGCCTTCGTCCATTTTGAAAACAATTTCCTGCCGCTTGGGCTTCGATCCATTGGGAGTGGTAAAGCTCACCGCCACGGGCACAACTTCCTCGTCGAACTTGCCGGCTCGAATTGCGGCCAGCGCCTTCTGGTGGCTGCGCAGCGAGAATTCGTCCGCAGCCGCGCGCGTGATGCCGAAGCGCTGGCCGACGCGCTCGGCGGTGAGGCCCATGTTCAGGTAAGCGTCGGGGTAGTGGTCGACGAGCCAGGGGTTGGGCGAAACTTTGTGGCCGCCCATCGGGATCATCGTCATAGACTCCGTGCCGCCGGCGACGATCGCCTCCGCGCCGCCGCTCATAATGCGTTCAGCAGCCATGGCAATCGCCTGCAGGCCCGACGAACAGAAGCGGTTGATGGTAAGCGCCGAGACCTCAACTGGCAGCCCGGCCCGCAGCGAGGCAATGCGGGCAACGTTCATCCCTTGCTCAGCCTCGGGCATGGCGCAGCCGAGAATGACATCTTCAACCTCTTTGGGATCGAGTTGCGGCACACGCTCCAGCGCGCCTTTGATGGCGATGGCGGCCAGTTCATCGGGACGAGTGGCGCGGAGCGTGCCTTTGTAAGCGCGGCCCACGGGCGTGCGGACGGAAGAGGCGATGATGACTTCTCGCATGAGAGTTCTCAGTTCTCGGCTCTCGGTTCGAGCGATCTGTTACAGCGATCAGTCAATTGGATGCTTAGCATCCTGCCCGAGCTTCACTTAGCCGGAGCATAGAAGTAGTAGTCCGCGGTGTAACTGCTCTTGGTTTCGGCATCCCGGTGAGCCGCATCACAGCCCTCGGCCGGAGGCTGGCCACCATGCGTGTGAACTCGCTGAATCGTGGTCACGCTGGCCAGCAGTCCGCTCCCCGTATGATTGACCACCATCACCAGTAGCCAGGGAATTGAACCTGAATCCAGGGCGTCCACGTGGGCTGCCGCTTTTCCCGTCACTTCACTGCCATCCTTCAGCTTCCACGACGGGCCGGCGGAGTGCTGGCCGATGACTTTATCGTTTCGATCATGAAGCTCCGCCTCCGGCGCTTTGAGCGTCCAACTGAACTTGCTGTCTGCTGCGGACTGGCAGGTGTAGATCTGCGATCCGGTGGCGTGCGCGAACAGCACAACTTCTTCGCTCGCGGGAGCCTGAATCGCATCCGGCACATCGGGTGGAAGCTCTTTTTGCGGAGGACCTTTGGCTTGGGCGTTCGCAAGCGAGCTTCCAACCAGGAGGACAATAATTCCGATAAAAGCGCCAGTAGCTACCCGAAGCCTTCGCATGAGGGCGATTGTAGCAGGCACTGAGTCCACCATTTTCACGGCTTCACCCAATGCGTTGCGTTGAATTGCTTCGGATCAAACGTGCCCTCACCGAGCTTCGCATTGCTCACGATATCCGAATACTCTTCGGTGAAGGTTGTCTTGTCGTCAACGTGAATCTCGACCCGCGCCGCCACCCAGCCGCCCGCCATCTCGCGGTAGTCTTCAAAGCGGATTTCCTGGATTTTGTTCGGATCGGCGCGCGTCGGTTCGAATAGCCGCACAAACAACAAACGGTTCTTGTCCACCCAGAACTGCTTTGACTTAAAATCCCCCTTTTCGGCTCCCACCACGTAGACCGGCTGTCCTTCCCAAGTATCTTCGTGAAACTTTGTAAGGTCGTAGCCTTCAGCCGTCACGATCTTGCCGGTGGTTTCCGGGGACTGGCCATAGACGTCGAATCCCAACACTAGAAGCATGTTCACCAGCGGCCGTGTTCCCGTCTCATTGCCCCCATGGAATATCGTGACCGTTCCATCCACCATGAGATATCCGTCGCCGTTGCTCGGTGGCCCAATATCGATACGCAATTTCCCGGGCAGCCCCAGCGCTTCATACCAGGTTTCCACTTTGTTGGTGCCATCGGCGTTGTAGGTCGTGCTCTTCTGGGTGAAGGTCAAGGTTTTGTACCACGACTTTGCATAACGATCATGCATGGCCCGCAGGACGTCTCCGCCATCGCGGACGTCTTGGGCATGAGCCAGGGTCACGGCAAAAATCAAGTTCAAAAGAATCAGCAAGGGCAACCGCAGCTTTCTAGGGTTCATCAGTTTTCCTCTCACAGACATGTATAACGCCAACTCCGCTAACATAGACGAAAAAAGATCACAAAGGTCTGAGCGAAATTCTACGGCTTCGCCCAGTCTTGCCAGGTGAGGCCTTTCACGCGAGAAAACTCAGAGACGTTTGCTGTCACCAAAGTGAGTTGACGCGCCAAAGCCTGACCGGCGATGAGGTAGTCGTACGCGCCGATAGGTCTGCCCGCAGCTTCCAATGCCGCTCGGATTGAGCCTGCCGCGCGGGAGTCCTCGTTCTCGAACGGAAGCGCGATGACTGAACTGGACAGGAGCATCTCGAAGCGCTGGATGTTCGTTTCAATGCGTGCGCTCTTGGCGATTCCATACCAAAGTTCAAAGGCGACGACCGAGGAGACATAAACTTGGGAATCCTCGCGAATGGCCTTCTCAAACCGGACGCGAACGGCAACGGGCGCTCCGTTCATCAGCGCGATACAAGCGGTGCTGTCCAGCAGGTAGCTCACGTAAGAGCCGGTCGCTTTGTCGCACGGGGTTGTTTGTCGCGCGATGGAAACGGCTCGGAATTCAATTCATCGAGCCTGCGGAACAATTCCGCCGGATCTTGAAGGATCGGCTCGAGAAGGACGCCTTTGCCCACGCGCCGCACGCGTACCCGGTCCCCCTCAAATCGAAACTCCCGCGGCAGCCGCACCGCCTGGCTGCGGCCATTCTGGAAGAGCTTGGCAATGTCGGTCTTCGGCATGGCAGTTCTCAAATATGCTACTTCTGAGTATATATCAAATGTATATACCACGCAAGACGGGATAAAGCTGCGCCACTGGGCGGCCATCTCTAGTTTCTCAGCGTCTTCCCCGTCTTCAGCGTGTACTGAATCCTCTCTTGCGTCATCTTCTCGCCGCACAGCGCCTTGAAACCTTCGCGCTCCAGATCAAGAATGTACTGCTCGCTCACCGGCGTACCTGGAGTGACATTGCCGCCGCACAGAATCTCGGCGATCTTTGTACCCAGCTTCACTTCGTAATCGGTGATGTAGTCGCCCTGTCTCATCAAGTGAACGCCCATCTTGAGTGTGGCCAGAAGGCCTTCGCCGGGGGCGGGAATATCAGTGCGAGGGACGGGCGGCTCGTATCCGGCCCGAACAAGTTCGAGGGCGCGGGTTTTCGCGTCCGAGAGCACGCGCTCTCGGTTCATAGTGATGCGGTCACTCTCAGCTAGGAAGCCGAGGCCGCGAGCCTCGTGCGCCGAGGTGGCGACCTTGGCGGTTGCAATGGTTTCAAAGGCCCGCTTCATGGCTTCCAGCATCTCGATCGATCCGGCGAGGGCGTCGCCAGAAACCCGGCCACCTCGTGCTGCAGTGGCGCCGTCCACGGCCCGCAGCAGCATTTCTTTGCAGCCTCCGCCGCCGGGCAGCAGGCCCAAGCCCACTTCAACCAGCCCGGTGTAAAGCTCGGCGTGAGGCTGGCGCGCCGCGGCGTGCAGTGAAATTTCCGTGCCACCACCCAGACACAATCCGAAAGCCGATACGATCACAGGCTTCGGCGAAAATTTGATGGCCTGAGTCATGCCCTGGAACTGGCGGATGGCGAGGTCCACGTCATCCCACTCTTCGTCCTGCACGCTCATCAACAGCAGCATTAGGTTGGCGCCGACGGAGAAGTTCGTAGCGTCGTTGGTGATCACGAAGGCGTCGAAGCTGTCTCCAGGGCCGCCAGGCTTCAGGGTTTGAAGAATGAAGCCAACAATGTCTGCCCCCAGCGAGTTCATCTTGCTGTGGAACTCGATGCAGGCCACGCCATCGCCGAGGTCGACCAGCGATGCTCCGGAGTTTTTCTTTACCACGCCATTGGATTTCTTGGCGACCGTTACCGACCACACTCCGGCCGGGACTTCGACCGGTTTCCGGCTGCCAGTTGTCAGGTCGAAGTACGCGCGCCCAGACGAAGTCCTGGGATCATCCTCGTACCACGACTTCTTACCTGAGGAGAGCAACTTCTCGACATTCGCCGCGACCGGCCGGCCCTCTTTCTTCATGTGGGCGACGGTGGTCTCGACGCCGGCGGCGTCCCAAAGTTCGAAAGGGCCAAGTTCCCAGTTGAAGCCGAGGCGCATCGCGCGGTCGATCTCTACAATCGAGTCGGAAATCTCAGGCACACGGTTGGCGGAGTAGGTCCACAGATCAGACAATGCGGACCACAAAAACGCTCCCGCCTTGTCGTTTTTCTGCGGACTCCCTTCCAGGCCGAGCAACATGCGCAGGCGCGCGCCCGTGTCTTCTATGTTCTTCGCCATGTCGAGCGCGGCGAACCGCGGCTTCTGTCGCGCATGGTATTCCAGCGTCTTCCGGTCGAGAGCAAGGCGTCCGTCCTCCGCACCATCCCCGCCTTTTACTTTCTTATAGAAGCCGCCCTTGGTTTTATCGCCCAGCCATTTGCGCTGCAGCATCTGCGCAAAGAAGTCGGGTAAACCAAGATCGCTGCGTTCGTCGTGGACATTCGCAGTCATGTTCCCGACGACATGACTGATAATGTCCAGCCCAACCAAATCAATCGTGCGGAAAGTTGCCGACTTCGGCCAGCCGACAGCCTGCCCTGTCAGCGCGTCGACTTCTTCAATAGTGAGGTCCAACTCCTGCATCAGGCGCATGACGTTGAGCACTGAAAACGTCCCGATACGGTTGCCGATGAAGTTGGGCGTATCCTTGGCCATGACAACACCTTTGCCCAGTTGTACGTCGCAGAAGTGCGAGACGGCGTCGATCAGGCTGCGGTCGGCTTCCGGCGTGGGAACGAGTTCAAGCAGGCGCATGTAGCGCGGCGGATTGAAGAAGTGTGTCCCGAACCAGGCCCGGCGGAAGTCATCCGAGAATCCCTCCGAGATTTTTCCCACTGGCAAGCCGCTGGTGTTAGTGGTGATGATAGTACCGGGCCTGCGGATCGCTTCAACTTTGCGCAGCAGGGCCCGTTTGATGTCGAGATTCTCGACGACAGCCTCGATGATCCAGTCGACCTCAGCCAGCTTCTTCAGGTCGTCGTCAAAGTTGCCGACAGTGATCAGGCGGGCCAGCGAAGCATCCATAAATGCCGCAGGCTTAGATTTCCTGGCGGCGTCGAAGCCGGCAGCGGCGATCTTGTTGCGCGCAGCCGCACCCGCGTCGGACGGGACATCTCCCGGAACGATGTCGAACAGGTAGCTGGGGACGCCGGCGTTGGCAAAGTGTGCGGCGATGCGCGCGCCCATGGTTCCAGCGCCGAGAATAGCTACTTTATTAATGCGCTTCATCATCGAACCTCAACAAAAACCAAACCGAACACGCAGCATTGCGAATCGCCAATTGCAACCCAAGTTGCTTCGTCAACCGGTAATAGAAAGTTAGCAATCGACAATCGGTCTACTATGGCAGTTTATCTACCGCCCAGTCGTTGTTGCCAGTGTTCACCACGACAATGCTGGAGAAGCGGCGGCGAGTATGTGCGTTTTTCGCAGCGCCGACGAGGACGACCGGAAACTCGTAGCGGCCGCGCTTCAGCAGCTTGCCCCGGCCGATCTCATAAGCGGAACGCCCCGGATCCGTGAAAAATGCCTCGACCACCTCCGTTGTAGCCGCTTCTTTGGCATGACTGCTTAACAGCACCATCCCGCTCTCGACATCGCCCGACTGCCAGGCCTGCAGGAAGTGATCGGCGGCGGCAAGTGCGGAGACGTAGCCGGGATCCACAGATGGAACCCCACGAGCGTCGGCTGCCAAGGGCGACAGCAACAGTGAGATGCAGGCGACAAGCAACCGTCGGCCGAACGCCCGCTCTGCGGTAGGAGGATCTTCGCGAAGAACCATAAAAGCATTATGCGAGATGACAGGGCGTAAAGAAACTCAGGAGTGCTTCTTGGCTGCACGGCCTCTGCGATAAGCGGTGTTTTTCGACCGCCCTAGAGTTCGGCATGGGCTTGTACGTAATCCAGAGCGCGCCGGGCCATTTGCTGCTCCCCTTTGTAGGCGAGCAGGGTCGGCGCATCTTCCAGCCGTACCCAACGGGCGCGGACAACTTCAATTCGCATTTCCGGGGCAACATCGTTGATGCGGCCGGAGCGATAGCGCATCAGGTAAAAGCTGACAATTTTGAAAACCCGCTCGCCGTCGCCCCAGGAGCGGGTATACACGTACTTGCTGTCGCCGAGCTTGGTGACTGGATCGGCGGTCACTCCCGTCTCTTCGTGAACTTCCCGGAGCGCGGTTTCCAGCGGCTTCTCGCCTGCATCCACCAGGCCCTTGGGCAGGGCAAGGGCCGGCTTCGGCCTTCTGACGGCGTTCTTGGTCGCAGCGCGGGCGGGCTCGCCAGCCGGCTCGATGGCGGCCATCCACCAGGCTCCGTCCCGCTTCCGTAGTACCACGCCGCCGGCAGAGATCTCCCGCACCATATAGTCGGCAAGTTAGCAGGATTGCAGGAGTTAGTCATCCTCACCTGCAAGGGGGTAACACTCAAGTAATCTCCAGCCTGGTCCTCCCGTAACTTGAATGGCACCAACGTGCCCTGCAGCGTTCCCCTCGGTAGTGGCATCCTAAATAGGTAAGAACAGCGAAGGTTCCCGCAAGCCGGGGGACGCGGAGTTCCGGTGAAGAGTCTTGACAAGATCATCCGGTCAGTACAGGCCTTTGGACGGGAACTCTCCGGCAAGGGCACTGCGGCAGAACCACGGTTCCCCGCGATCGGTGTAGCTCTCGGTGGCGGCTTTGCCCGGGGTATGGCGCACATCGGAGTCCTGAAGGTTCTCGAGCAGGAAGGAATCCCGGTTCGCATTGTCGCCGGCACCAGCGTGGGCGCGCTGATCGGCGCTGCCTACTGCAGTGGGCTCTCCATCGAGGAGCTTGAGAAAGTAGCGCACTCGGTGCGTTTCACCACCTTCGCCCGCTGGACCGTCTCCCGCTACGGCTTCGCCTCCAACGACCGCATGGTGCAATTCCTCGAGCGCACTCTGAAGGTGAAGACCTTCGAAGAGCTGCGCATTCCTCTGGGCGTCACCGCAACCGATTTCAACAGCGGGGAAGGCGTGGTCTTTCATTCCGGCTCGATCATCGATCCTGTCCGCGCCAGTTGCGCCTATCCTGGAATGTTCTTGCCGGTCGAGATTCGCGGCCGTTATCTGATCGATGGCATGCTCTCGCATCCGGTGCCCGCGGCGCCCCTGCACGAAATGGGGGCCGACAGGGTGCTGGCTGTGCATTTGCGAGGACAGTGGTCAAGAGATGGCGCACCGCGACATCTGTTTGATGTGATTGGACAATCTTTCGCCATCGCCCAGGATCAGATGAGCCATCTCTGGCGAGGCGCCGCCGACGTGGTCGTCGAACCCGATGTAGCCGGCTTCGCCTATGACGACTTCAAGCGCGCTGGCGAACTGATCAGCGCTGGCGAAGCCGCCATGCGGAAAGTGCTGCCCGAAGTTCGCAAGTGGCTGGAAACGCCAGTGGAAACATCAGCGGCTACGAAAGCCCATCCTGCCGTGGCACGCGCTGCGCCTATGCCGGCCGACTAAGTCTGCCGACTGTAGAACTAGCTTCTCGGCGGGTGATTCCTACTTCAGCCCAGTCACCACGTATGCCTCGGAGGGTATGCGGACGTAGATGTAAGCGTAGGCTTTCCCGTCGATGGAAAAAATAGGTGGGGAGATTGATGTAACTCCTACGCCCGCCTCTGTCCCAAATGTCTTCCAAGGTTCCATCTTCCCGGTCTTGATAGTTAGCTGATAAACTTTCGCGATCGTCTCGATCCGGCTGGAGGCGACATACAGGGATTCTCCATCTGGCGACCAACCCGTTGTGGAGTATTTTGCGTCCAACCCCGGAATCAATTGGAGGCCGCTTCCGTCCAGCGGCCAAATTCCCCATTTTCCATCGGGCTCCAGCACGGTTGTTCTGCGTCCGTCCGGGGAGAGGTCCGTACCCGAGACACCTTCCGGGGTGACGGGCTTGGAGTCGCCAGTGCTCAGATCAATCAGGTAGTCACGACTGGCATGTCCGGCCTCAATTCCCGAGGCCAGCAACCGTTTGCCGTCCGGCAGAAAACGAACCCCGCTGTAGCTCACGGCATCATGCGTGAGCTGCCTCGCTTCTCCAGCTCCCGTTGGAACCAGGTTTAGCTGGCCACCTTGTGGTAGTTTCGTGACCGCCCATTTTGCGTCGGGCGAAATCGCCATGGCGTTTCCCTCGCCAATCCGCACCGGGGGCGAGCCATCCGTGTCGCGCATGAACACGGTGTAGTTGGGCCCGCCGCCGTTGCCTTCCTCTTCGAAGAGAATCTTGTGGCCGTCCCGGCTGATGTCGCGCACGATGGACCATCCAAACCAGCCCAGTTCGTGCTCCTCTTTTCCACCCGGTTCCAAACCGCGTATTCCAATGCGCTCCTGATGCCTTACTATCAGCACCTCCCCATTCTTCATATCCTCGAGCCACATACCGCCTGGCACATTGGTAAGGATCCTCTGCTTGCCGGAGAGGGTTACGGCCCGAGGGCTCAGTGCGCTGCCGGTCTTGCTTGCGGTGAACCAGATCTCATCGCCTGCCGGCGACCAGACAATTCCCTCCAGCGCTTCCCAGCCCGAAGAAAGCTTCCTCTCCTCTTCCTTGCCATCGGCATCGACCACAGCGACCGCACCCTCATCATCGCCTCCGGGATTTTCATGATCGGCAAAGGCAACCCGCTTGCCATCCGGCGAAATCTTCGGGTGGCTGATCCAGCCGATGCTGTCGTAGAGCACCTTGCCAATGGGATACTCCAGACGCCAGTGACTGTTCTCCGGGACATAACGAACCACCGCCATGCTCTCGCCATCCGGCGACCAATCCGCGTCTTGCACGTTCTCCAGCACTTCCCGAGGCGTTCCTCCGCTCAGCGGCAGCCGAGCCAGCGTTCCTCCTCGAGCGTAGCCGCCCAGAAACACCGTGTTCAGGCGAATCGCCAGCTCTCCAGACTTGGAGATCGAAAGCAACTCGGCGCTTTTCAGCCCCAGTGCTCGCGCCCCCGGATCGTCCGTGCGGGACTGATAGAGTTGGTCCTCGCCGCCGTCCCAGGATGCGCTGTACACGATGCTGCCGTCCGGGGTAAAGCGGGCATTGCCGATGGACCCAGTGCGAAAGGTAATCTGCTTGTACTCCGCCTGAGGCGCGCTGCCCCCGCCTCGCCTAAGCCACCAGCCTAGACCCAACATCAGCAACGCCAGCACGAAACCGCCCGCGACCACGAGCAGCAGCTTGCCGCGCGGCCGCACAGCTGCTACCGCCGTTGCTCTCGCCGTTGTGCCGGAGACCCCACTGAGGTGTTCCAGATCAAATGCAATGTCACTCGCGGAGTGGAAGCGCTGCTCGGGATTTTTCTCCAGACAGTGCTGCACCATCCGCTCCAGCGCCGGAGAAACGTTGCGATTGGTTTCGTTCAACTCCGCCGGGTCTTCCTTCAGGATCGCGCTCATCGTGTCCGCGGGCGTGTCTCCATGAAACGCCCGCTTGCCCGAGATCATCTCGTACAGAATCGCGCCAAAGCTGAATATGTCGGAGCGTGCATCCACGGCCGCGCCGCGCACCTGCTCGGGCGACATATATCCCGCAGTGCCAAGCACTACACCCGCTTCCGTGGCGTGCGTCATGGTTGGCAGCGAAGTGTGCGTGCTGGGATCGGCCTGCGTGAGTTTCGCCAGCCCGAAGTCCAGAATCTTGACCCGCCCATCTTTCGTGACGAAGAGATTCTCCGGCTTGAGGTCGCGATGAATAATCCCTTTTTCATGCGCCGCCGCCAGCCCATGTGCGATCTGCAAGGCGTAGTCCAATGTCTTCCGCACCGCAATCGCCCCGCTCCGCAGCCGCTCCCGCAGCGTCTCTCCCTCAAGCAATTCAGAGACCACGTACGGGGCGCCCTCGTTCGTGCCAATATCGAAGACCGCCAGAATGTTGGGATGGTTCAGGGCAGCAGTGGCGAGAGCCTCTTGCTCAAAACGGCGCAACCGGTCGGCATCCAGAGAAAGTCCTTGCGGCAAGACTTTGACCGCCACTTCCCGCTTCAAACGGGAGTCACGAGCTCGATAAACCTCGCCCATGCCACCCGCGCCAAGAAGAGAAACTATCTCGTAAGGCCCGATTTTAGTGCCAGAGGTCATGCTCATAAGTGGCCGGATTATAACTCACGAGTGCCTGAGGCGCTTACGTAGGGACAAGGCGTCTAGGGCTGTCTGACGGGCGCAGCCCGGTGTGGTCACCGACAGCCTCTTCCGTGTGACGCCACCAACTCTGACACGCTCCGCCCCTGCGGAGCAGGCGGAGCGAGTGGAGCGAGTGGAGCGGGTGGAGCGGGTGGAGCGGGTGGAGCAGGCCTTCTAGGCCTGCGTTCGACCGGCCATTTGGTTTGGGCTTCAGCCCCTGCGTTCGTTGACTGTCCCCGCTCACCAACGTAAGATTTCGCCTGTGATCAGCGAAACCATCTCGCACTACCTCATCATCGAAAAGCTCGGTGGTGGAGGCATGGGCGTTGTCTACAAAGCTGAAGACGTTAAGCTGCACCGCTTTGTGGCCCTGAAATTCCTGCCCGACGAAGTGGCCAAGGATCCTCAGGCTCTGCCCCGTTTCCAGCGCGAGGCTCAGGCCGCTTCCGCTTTGAACCATCCCAACATCTGCACCATCTACGAGATTGATGAGCATGCCGGCCAGGCCTTCATCGCCATGGAGTTTCTGGACGGCCTCACTCTCAAGCACGCCATCGGAGCTCGTCCACTCGACAGCGACACTCTGCTGCAACTGGCCATCGAGATTGCCGACGCCCTCGACGCTGCCCACGCCGAAGGCATTGTCCACCGCGACATCAAGCCGGCAAACATCTTCGTCACCAAGCGCGGCCACGCCAAGATCCTCGACTTTGGGCTGGCAAAGGTCATGGGGGGCGGTTCTTCCGGCAAGACCGTGGGCGCAACGCAAACCATGGACGCCGCTCATCTCACCAGTCCCGGCACGATGTTGGGCACGGTCGCCTATATGTCGCCCGAACAGGTGCGTGGCCGGGAACTCGATGCCCGCTCCGACCTGTTTTCTTTTGGCGCTGTGCTGTACGAGATGGCAACCGGCGATGTGCCCTTTCACGGAGAGAGCGCGGCGGTGATCTGCGAAGCCATCATGAATCGCGCCCCGGTCCCGGTTGTGCGCCTGAATCACGATGTCTCCGCCAAACTCGAAGACATCATCAACAAGGCCCTCGAGAAAGACGGCAACCTGCGTTACCAGCACGCCTCGGAAATGCGCAGCGACCTGCAGCGCCTGAAGCGCGATACGGAGACAGGGCGTATGGTGTTGCCAGCATCAACGGAAGCCGGGCAAACCAGCGTCGCCGCAGGACCAGGCAGTTCCGGTCAACGCAGCGCCGTCAGCACTCCCGGCGCAACCGCGCCTTCGGAGAAAAAGCATTCCTACAAAGTGATCGGTGCGGGAATTGCCGCGGTCGCAATCATAGTGCTGGCCGCCATCTTCTGGTTCCTCAAGCAGCGCCCGGCCGCCGTCGTCAGCACCTCCAGCCAGAAAACGGTTGCCGTGCTGCCCTTGCAGAATCTGGGAGCCGACAAGGACCTGGATTTCCTGCGCCTCGCCCTCGCCGACGAAATCGCGACCTCGCTCAGCTACGTTCCCTCGCTGACCATCCGTCCGTTTGCCACCACCAGCAAATACGATTCTCCCACGCTCGACCTGCAGGAAGCCGGTCACGCCATGCATGTGACCGACGTCGTCACGGGACATTTCTTGAAAGAAGGCTCGCAGCTCCAAATCACGCTGGAAGCAATTGATGTCGAGAATAACCGCACGCTCTGGCGCGACACCATGACCGTCGCCGCTCCCGACATGATCGCCATGCGCGGGGAGATCACGGCGAAGGTCCGTCAGGGCCTGGTCCCCGCCCTTGGCGCAGGAACGGATTCCGCGGAAGGCGCCACCCGACCCAAGAGTGAAGAAGCCTACGACCTCTACCTGCGCAGCATCGCCCTGCCGCATGACCCTCTTCCCAACAAAGATGCCATCGCGATGTTGGAGCGAGCCGTCGGGCTGGACTCTGCTTACGCCCCTGCGTGGGACGCCCTGGGGCTTCGCTACCACTACGATGCCGCCTATTCGAACGGCGGCGAGGCAGCGTTTCAGCGCGCCAACGCCGCGTTTGAAAGGGCCCTGGCACTCGATCCTAATTTCATCGATCCGGCGGGTCAACTGGCCGGGGCTCAGGTCGAAAGAGGTCAGCTAGTCAGGGCATTTCAGGATGCGAAGGCGCTAGTGCTGCGCCATCCGGAGAACGCCGGAGCCCACTTCGCTCTGGCTTATGTCCTTCGCTACGGAGGAGCTATCGAGGAGTCGGCCCACGAGTGTGACACGGCGTTATCCTTGGATCCGGGGAACTTTACTTTCCGCTCGTGTTCCCTCACCTTCGACCAACTGGGGAATTACAAGCGGGCTGTTGAATTCCTTCAGCTGGATGCCGGATCAGAATGGTCGTCTGACAACATGATGCGGCAGGACATTCGCGATGGAAAATTGCCGCAAGCGCGGGAGATCGCGCAGAAATTGAAGAACGACGCGATGGTGGCTTGTCTGGACGATTCATCGTCCCCGAACGCTGCGACCGCGTCACGGGCAGCAGCAGCCGGAGTTTTGGCCGATCCCGATCCCGAAGTCCGCTACGTGGTCGCGCTTGATATTCTTTTCTGTGGGCAGAAGGATCTCGCCATCGGACTGATCAAGAGCTCCATTGCAGGGCACTTTTGCCCATACACCGGCTTGCAGAACGATTCCGCATGGGCCACGCTGCGGGGCACGCCCGAGTTCAATGAACTACTCTCCGCCGCCAGGAAATGCCAATCCGACTTTCTCGCAGAGAGATCGCAACCTTCCCAGTGAAGACCTTCCTCGCCGGCCAAACAAAATTTGCCCACAACTTCATCCCGCGTTCGTCTTCTCCGCCTCCTCGCAAATCCGCTTCCAAGCCATCTCCACGTGCCGCGCCTGTGTGTTGGTCTGTCCCACGCAAACGCGGAGAGTGAACTTCCCGTTTAATTTGGTGTGCGTAAGAAAGAGATCGCCGCTTCGGTTCAGCCGCTCCATGATCATCTGATTCGCCGCATCCCCGCCTTTGTGACGAAAGCAGACCAGGTTGAGCGGCACAGGCGCGGCAAGTTCAAAGCGAGCATCTTTGCGAACCCGCTCCGCGAACTCCTGCGCCAGTTGCACATGTCGGCGGACGTGGTGCTGCAAGCCTTCCACCCCGTAATGCCGGATCACGAACCAGAGCTTAAGCGACCGGAACCGCCGCCCCAGTTGAATGTGCCAGTCGCGATAGTCGATCACGGCGCCCGATTCCGTGGCCTGGTTGCGCAGGTACTCCGGCAGGATGCTCAGCGTCCTAATCAGCGCCTTGCGGTCCGCGACCCAGAAGCAGTTGCAATCGAAGCTGGTGAACATCCACTTATGCGGATTGAAGTTGTAGCTGTCGGCAAACTCTACTCCGTTTTGCAGATGGCGAAACTCGGGGCAGAGCGCTGCCGTGCCTGACATCGCCGCATCCACATGCAGCCAGAGATTGTGCTTGCGGCAGATCTGCGCGATCTCGGCAATCGGATCCATCGCATTCGAAGACGTCGTACCCACCGTAGCGCACACAAAGCACGGAACCAGCCCAGCGCGCTCGTCAGCCTCGATCTGGCGGGCGAGAGCATCCGGCGGCATGGCAAAGTTTTCGTCCACTTCAATCAATCGCAGATTGGAAACGCCGATGCCCGCGATCATCGCTGCCTTCTCCAAAGAAGAATGGGTTTGCGAGGATGCATAAGCAACGATGCGCCCGTCGCATCCTTTCTTGTTGCTGACGTAATCAGTGGCGCGCTCGCGCGCCGCCAACAGCGCGCACAGCACGGCGCTCGAGGCCGTGTCCTGAATCACGCCGCCGCCCGTATTCGCCGACAGGAATTTCTCTGGCAATCCGAGCATGGGCACCAGCCAGTCGAGCACATGTGTTTCCAGTTCCGTGCAAGCCGGACTGGTCGACCAGAGCATGCCTTGCACGCCCAGCCCGGAAGACAAAAGATCCCCGAGGATTCCTGGACCGGAAGCGTTGCACGGGAAATAAGCGAAGAAATTCGGAGACTGCCAGTGCGTGACGCCGGGCAGAATCAGCTTCTCAACGTCGTTCAGCAGAGCGTCGAAGGGCTCGCCGTGCGCCGGAGCATGCGCCGGCAGCGAGGCCCGAATCTGTCCCGGCTTCGCCTGAGAAAGCACCGGGAACGACTCGATGCGCGAGTGGTAGTCGGCGATCCAATCGACCACGGCATGGCCGTGGCGGCGGAATTCGTCGGGCGTCATGTGAAAAGATTTTTCTTCGGGCATGGTTCTCCAGAGCACGTTCTCCAGAGAGTGTTCTCCAGAGAGTGTTCTCCAGAGAATACTAGAGCGATGTGACTCGCAACACTTACGATTACCGCAGCCTGCCGAAATACAATCGCGTCTTGTAGTCGAACGCAGCCCGGCCTCCAACTGAGCAGTCGTCGAAGATAAGGCGCAAATCTCGCAGCATGGGCGCATGTTGCGGATGCTCCGGCCCGGGCGCATACGACGACGACAGCAGACGGCCTTCCACGCCAGCGTAGTCGAACTCCTGACGCATCTCAAACACTCGCTCTTGAAAAGGTTCCGGATCGAAGAATTCGTTCACCTCTGAAGTCGTGTGTTCGTGGCGAATGTCCTGGTAGTCAGTCCCATACTTCAGCAGCAACTGTTCGTAGTCGCGGAGAAACTTGGTTGAATCCGTGACCCGTTCGTTCCACAGCAGCACCAGCCATCCTCCGGGCTTCAGGATGCGAACGAACTCGCGCCTTGCCCCCCGGCGGTCGAACCAGTGCGCAGCCTGCGCCGCGGTGACGAAGTCCATGCTCTGATCTGGCAGAGTGGTCGCCTCGGCGGTTCCCGCAACACTCGTGAACTTCGGAAACGCCCCCAGCAGTCGTTCGCCTGCCGCCCGCATTTCAGCATTCGGCTCGACGCCGACGACCGGGTTGCCATTCTCCAGCAGCATGCGAGTCCAGATCCCGGTGCCTGCGGCGACATCGGCAACCACATGATTAGGGACCAGGCCGCATTCGGCCTTCAGTTCCTGGATAACCTCGCGCGGATATCCCGGGCGGTAGCGCACGTAGTTTTCTACGCGATCGGAGAAGCGGCTGGTAGCGTTGGAAGCGGGCATAGGGACTTCAAAAGTGGCAAGTTTTTTCATCTTGCCAGAAAGCCATTTTAATTGCAGGATAGGGATATTGTCCCTCCCCGCCGGGCTCCCTCGCGCCTCAAGCCCGAATGACTTCGGTCGAGAATATGGAAGAAAAGGGGAAACCCTCCCCCAGCGTCAAGTGCGATACCATTCCAACTAAGCTATGAAGGCCTGCATTGCATGAGAGTTGTCATCAAAGTCGGCACCAGCCTTATCGCTCCCGGGGGTCAGATCGACGCCAATCTGCTGCGCGCCATGGTCGATCAGTTCGATCTCAGCCAGAACGAATACCTGATCGTCACTTCCGGCGCAATCGCGGCAGGCATGTCGGGACTGGCTCTGCGCAAGCGTCCCAGCGGCGTTCCCGGCATGCAGGCCTGTGCGGCCGTTGGGCAAAGCAAGCTCATGCATACCTATGAGCGGTTGTTTTTCGGCAAGAAAGTAGTAGCGCAACTTCTGCTTTCGAGCGACGACTTCACTTCGCCGGTTCGCTATCGCAACCTGCAGAACGCGTTGGCCGAACTGCTCTCGCTGGGAGTGGTGCCGATCGTCAATGAGAACGACAGCGTCAGCGTGCGCGAACTGGAAGGCGCGTTTGGCGACAATGATGAGTTGAGTGCGCTTCTGGCCACCGCGGTGAAAGCCGACTGGTTGTTGCTGTTGACCAATGTGGATGGCTTCCTGGTTCCCAACGGACGCAAGAAACCCAGGCTGCAACGCGTGGTACGCAAGCTCACTCCGGCGCTGGAAGCGCAGTGCAACGGCAAGAGCGCGCTGGGACGCGGAGGGATGATCTCCAAATTGCGCGCCGCGATGCTCGCCAGCGAAGGCGGTGTTCACGTGGCCATTGTGAATGGCCGCAATCCCCAGGGCATCACACTGGGCATGGAACGCAAGATTGGAACGTATTTTCCTCCCCAGCGAGGACGAGGCTGATGGCGACGACCGTCACTAACGCGGCTTCGACACAGGAAAAGCTCCTGCGTGCGCGAGAGGCGGCGGCGAAGCTGGCGTTGCTCGCCACCGCCGAGAAGAATGTTTTGCTGCTGGCGATTGCCGATGCGATTGAAGCACAGGTTCAAACGATTCTTGCCGCGAACCGCGAGGACGTGGAAAGCTCCAGCCTCGAAGGCGCCATGCGCGACCGCTTGTTGCTGACCACGGAGCGAATCACCGAGATGGCGCAGGGTGTGCGCGAGGTTGCGGCGCTCGACGATCCGATTGGCGAGACTTTGGCGGAGTGGACCCGCCCGAACGGCTTGCGTATCCGCAAAGTGCGCGTGCCGCTGGGTGTGGTGGGTATCATCTACGAATCGCGGCCAAACGTCACTGTTGATACAGCCGTGCTCGCTCTGAAGACTGGCAATGCCATCGTCCTGCGCGGCGGCAAGGAAGCAGCTCGAAGCAATCAACAATTGGTGGAAATTCTTGCTGCCGTGCCGGGAGTGCCCGAGGGAGCAATCGAACTCCTCGATTCAAGCACGCGGCAGTCAGTGATGGAACTCATCAAGGCGCGTGGACTGGTGGATGTAATTATTCCGCGCGGTGGAGCGGGGCTGATCGCATTCGTCACCGAGAATTCTGCCGTGCCCGTGATTGAAACCGGAGCAGGGAACTGCCACATTTTCGTCGATGAATCCGCGGACCTCGACATGGCCGACCGGATCGTTCTCAATGCCAAGACACAGCATCCGTCGGTTTGCAACGCAGCGGAGAAACTGCTGGTGCATGAACACATCGCGGCGCAATATGTCCCAAGAATCGTGAAGAAGCTGATCGATGCCGGGGTGGAAGTCAGGGGAGACGGCAAGTCGCGCAGCCTGGCGGTTGGACTCAACCTTGTGCCGGCCGCGGAACAAGACTGGTACGAAGAATATCTGCGGCTCTGCATGGCAGTGCGCGTGGTCGCAAGTGTGGATGAGGCGATTGCCCATACCAATCGCTATTCGACCAAGCACTCCGATTCGATCGTGACCCGCGATGAAACCAATGCCCGTAAGTTTCTGCGCGGGGTCGATTCCGCTGCGGTCTACTGGAATGCTTCGACTCGCTTTACCGATGGTGCCGAGTTCGGTTTCGGCGCCGAGATGGGCATTAGCACCCAGAAACTGCACTGCCGCGGGCCCTTTGCGCTGGCGGAACTCACTTCTTCGAAATACGAGATTGTGGGGACGGGGCAGGTTCGCTGAACTTTCTAGGCGCGGACCTTCGTTTCAGGAAACCCTGATAGTAACGTGATTCGTGCTCATGTCGCTGAGGGCGCTATTTCCTGCGCGAGTGAGTTCCGGGTGTCCAGACTTCCCGAGCACACCCTTCATTTAGGTAGCGCAGCGCCCGCTGTGCTAACTTACTTACTTTCACTGCCGGTGCCCCATGAGATCGTTCTCATCAGTATTTCTTTCTTCGGCTGTTCTTCTTTGCTGTCTGTCGTCAGTTGTCAGCGGCCATTCGCCGGGGTCTTCCAATCCAACTCAAACCATTTTTGGTTTTCGCGATGGTGCTGCCGAAGCCGCCACCGAAGCCCGTTTTCTCGCAATTCCTGATCCCAAACTGGCCGAAGAGCACCTGCGAACTCTCACGCAGGCGCCGCACATGGCCGGCACACCCGAGGACAAAGCCACAGCGGACTACGTGGCCCAGAAATTCCGTGCCGCAGGGCTCGACACCGAGATTGTCGAATACAAGGTGTGGATGAATTATCCGCGGGAGATCAGTGTGGACATTACCGCGCCCGCTGGCGTGGAAATGCATGGACCCACGCGCGAGCACGTTGACGGCGATCCTTATGACGGCGATCCCCGCGTCGTCATGCCGTTCAACGGCATGTCGCCGTCAGGAGATGCCGAGGCGGAGGTGGTTTATGCCAACTACGGCACGCCGGAAGATTTCGAGAGGCTGGAAAAGTTGAAGATCGATGTCCGCGGCAAGATCGTGCTGGTGCGCTACGGCCAGAACTTCCGCGGGGTGAAGGAATTCATTGCACAGGAACACGGCGCGGCAGGAGTGATCATCTACTCGGATCCATTCGACGATGGCTGGCGGCGTGGCGACAAGTATCCCGATGGGCCGTGGCGTCCGGATACCGGCGTGCAGCGCGGATCGGTGGGATACATGTTCGAGTTTCCCGGCGATCCCACAACGCCTGGAGTCGCGTCGCTGCCTTCGTTGCCGGAGAACAAGCGCATCGCTCCAGAGCGCTCCGCGCAGATGCCGAAGATTCCGGTTACGCCGCTTTCCTACCACGATGCCTCGCCCATTCTCCAGCATCTGGGCGGGCCCGACTCGCCGCGCGAGTGGCAGGGTTCGCTGCCTTTCACCTACCACGTGGGGCCGGGGCCGGTGCGGGTGAAGATGCATCTCAAGCAGGATTATCGGTTCCGCACTCTCTGGGATGTGATCGGCCGCGTACGGGGCAGCGAGTTCCCGGACGAGTGGGTGGTTGCGGGCAACCATCGCGATGCGTGGGTCTATGGTGCCGTTGACCCGAACAGCGGCACGGCTGCGATGCTGGAAGCTGTGCACGGAGTCGGTGAATTGCTGAAATCGGGTTGGAAGCCGAAGCGCACTATGATTTTCGGCAGCTGGGATGGCGAGGAAGAAGGATTGATCGGTTCCACGGAGTGGGCCGAGCAGCATGAATCTGAACTGGGCCGCGCTTCCGCGTATTTCAACATGGACGTGGCCGTCTCCGGACCGAAGTTTGGCGCCTCGGCGGTGCCGAGCTTGAAGCAGTTTTTGCGCGATGTGACTAAGGCCGTGCCCAGTCCCAAGGGCGGGACTGTTTATGAGGCGTGGCAGAAGTTTGATCAGCCGGGAGCTTCATTGAACCAGTCAACAGCGGAAGCGATCGGAGATTCACGCCGCATGCCGGCCGCGCCCGCCAAGGGCGATGTGCCGGTCGGTGACCTGGGCAGCGGGTCCGATTACAGCGCTTTTCAGCAGCACCTGGGCGTGCCCTCCAGCGATATCAGTTCCACCGGACCGTACGGCGTGTATCACTCGGTGTTCGACAATTTTGCCTGGTTCAAGAAGTTTGGCGACCCGGATTTCGTTTACGAGCAGGAGATGGCGAGAGTGTTTGGCCTGGAGGCCTTGCGCATGGCCGATGCCGACGTGCTGCCCTACGACTACGAAGAATATGGAAGAGAGATTGCTGTTTACCTGGATGCAGCCAAGAAAAGAGCCGAGAATAAATTCGGCGAGCGTGGGCTCGATATGAACGCAGTGGCCGTGGCTGCGAAGCATTTTCAGGATGCAGGAGCAAGGATTCTGTTGAAGCAAAAGAATCCGCCGCGTGATTCCGCGCGGTTGAACCAGGCGCTGCGCGCCGCCGAGCGCGCTCTGTTGTTGCCTGAAGGATTGCCCCACCGTCCCTGGTTTCGCCATGCCATTTATGCTCCGGGCGAATACACCGGGTACGCGGCGGTGGTGATTCCAGGAGTGAATGAGGCTCTCGATAAGGGGGACGCCGAGCGCGCGCGCCAGCAGTTGGCAGTTCTGACCGCAGCGCTGGAGCGTGCAGCCAAAGCGCTGGAGGCATACCGGTGACCTCCGCCCACGCTCTCGGACAATTCCTGCGCACGCTGCCGCATTCTGCGGCGGCTACGTTTCTTGCCCTGTTTCCCATCGTCGACCCCTTCGGCGGTATTCCCATCTTCTTCAGCATGACCTCATCCTGGACCGCCGAGGAACGCCGGAACACCGCGGTGAAGACCGGTCTGTGGGTGTTCGTCATTCTGGTCACGTTTCTTTTCTTTGGGCGCTTCGTGCTGTACTTCTTTGGCATTTCGCTGCCCGTCCTGAAGATTGCCGGTGGACTGATCGTCGCCAACACAGCCTGGGGCATGGTGACTTCGCACGCGCGCATCACACCGGAGGAGAGCCACGAGGCGCAGGAAAAAGAAGACATTTCCCTGACGCCGCTGGCCATGCCGCTCATGTCCGGTCCGGGAGCGATTGGGGTGGTCATGGCGCTGGCAGCACACGTGGACAGCACCGCTTCGTATCTGGGCATGATCATCGGGATCGGGGGTGTTGCGCTTTCCGTGTTGCTTTTCTTCTGGTTGGGCGGGCCGCTGGTGCGGCGCCTGGGACCGAGCGCAGTGGGCGCCATCAACAAGATCTTCGGCTTTCTGATTCTCGCCATCGCCGTCCAACTGGTGTGGGATGGCGTGGCGGACTTCAAGAGCTAGGGTCGCGCGGCGCGGACTCCCTGACAGCCATTGCTCTTAAGCAATGCGAATCTTTCAGGGAACCACGGCCTTATCCCGCTCGTATCACAAACCAGCGCTTGTGCGCTCTGGAGGTGCTCCATGCCCGGAAGATCTCCGATCCGTTCCACCATCCTCTACAAAACAATCTTCATCTGTCTTTTGTTGGCGCCCTTTTGTGCCGCCTCGGACCATTGGGACTACGAAGAGAGTCATAGCGACGTTCGCGACTTCGTGGCCGGTGGCATGGTGCATGTGCGCCTGAGTGTAGGCGACTTGCGCGTCACGCGCGGCAACTCAAACCAGATCCGCCTGCACTACACCGTCAAATCGCGGCGTGAAAGCCATGTGCGAGACGCGCATGTGGAGTTCGAAATCCACGGCCGCGACGCTGAGCTTGAATTCCACGCTCCCACCACCGGCGGCAACACGCAGTTCGACGTGGAACTCGAGGTGCCGCGGAACACCAACCTAGATGTGCATGAAAAAGTTGGCGACTTAACGGTCGAGGACATTGAGGGAGACAAGGACCTGGAGCTGGGTGTGGGCGACATCCGGGTTGCGTTTGGACGCTCGGCCTATCATCTTGTTCGCGCCAGCACCAGCATCGGCGACGTCAACGGCGGCGACGGTTACGACGAGAGCGGCGGGTGGCTGGGCAAGACCCTGAAATACCACGGCGACGGCAGATACGAACTGCAGGCGCACGTCGGGGTGGGCGACATTACGCTGGAAGGGAAGTAGGTCGACGCGAAGTTCGATTCTGGTGAGGACTAGAACGCGGAATCGCCTCTGTGGAAATCTCTCGAAGAAATCCTTGGAAACTCTCCTCGAAGCCCGCTCCTGGGGCGCGGTCATTTCGGGAAAATCTACGTTCTTGAGGTATACCCCCCTCCCCCCTACCCTTCGAACGCCTTAACTGGCGCGGGGCCTGCAAAAAGTGTCTGCAAAATCTTGATGTCAAAGAGCTTAGAGGTCAAAATCTTGACATCAAAGGACTTAGGCCCTCTGTTGCGGTAACTGCCGATACCGCCTCCGCCTTGACGATAATCAGCTTGTTTCAAGTGGGCCGCAAGGTTAGATGTCACAGCCGACCTGTGAATTTCTTCGATTCCGTTTCGAGCGTCGCCAGACTGTTAGTCTACGCACCTAGTTCAGATCGCGGTGGTTTTCGTGCGCTGTGGCGGAAGTGAAGAATCTCGATCTCGCCCTTGTCTTCGTGTACTCGGTAGTAGATCAGGAAAGGGCTGTGCAGCAGTTTCCGAACTCGTGGCCGCTTGCGGATGATGCTGCCCATGCGCGGAAAGCGGGCGAGTAGATCAACGTGGTCCAGCAAGGAGCTGCCGAAGCGGGATGCTGCATCCGCGTCGTCTTCGGCGATGTGGCCGATGATCTTTGGCGAGATCGTTCAGCGCCCTTTGCGTGTAGAGGAGGCGGTAATCCACTTGGGCAGCTGCTTACGGACTCCTTCAGCTGGGACGGTTCGGCCAGCTTTCGCATCCTGGATACCTTCATCAATCGCGGCGAGCGTTTCCTCGTCTTCTTCGTCGAGGATAGGAGCGGGGCTCTCAAGTTCGAACTTTTTCGCCTTCACCATAGGGTTATCGTAGGCTGGAATCGGCCGGGGGGCAACGGCAAAATCGTCAGAAGTCAAACGTCGCGGTGTAGAATAAGCCTGTTATTGCGGCAGACAAGCAACACGCCCACGAACTGATCGAACAATTGCCTCCGAGCCAGGTGCCGGCAGCTATCGGCATGTTGAAAAGCCTTCTCGATCCAGTCGCCCGTGCCATTGCTACCGCTCCCGTCGACGACGAACCCGAGAGCGAAGAGGAGCGCAAGGCGGTCGCCAAGTCGAAAGCGTGGTTCAAGCAACGTGGTGGACAGGGAATTCCGCAGGAAGAAGTTCTCGCCGATTTTGGGCTCTCTCCAGACGATCTCAAGAGCGAATAGCAGGCGGCTGTAAAGATGAAGAAAATCGACTGGTCTGAGTATGCGCGTGCTGACGTACGCCGCATCGACCGGACGATGGCAATGCGAATCTTCACCACGATCCAACGCTTCGCCGAGACCGGCGAAGGCGACGTGCTCGTCCACCCGCGAATAATTCGTCGAGCAGAATCTCGGGTTCGTCCAGCCCTATTTCTCTTTGACTTTCTCCGCCAATTCGCGAAACTCTTTGGCTTGCTTGTGGCTTGCCTTTATTTGCACTTGCGCGAGCTGTCGAGAGTTTTCGGTCGTCAGGATCGGCACCAAGGCTTCCAGTTCCGTCGCTACTTCGCGGGCGTGATCGGCCTCTTTCAACATCAAATGTTCAAATTTCCGGACTGCCTCGTGGTGATCCATAGACCTCGCTTTGGGGTAGATTCAAGTGAGTGTTTTACTTCAGTGAAACCAGCCGGTCCACCAGCTCCGAGTAATCCTTCTTCTCGATGCCATGCACCTGCTTGTTGTACTCATCGACTTTCGACGAGTAATTCATCGAGCAGAATTTCGGGCCGCACATGGAGCAGAAGGCTGCCTCTTTGTAGTAGTCGTCGGGCAGGGTTTCGTCGTGCATCGAGCGGGCGGTTTCGGGGTCGAGGGAGAGCGCGAACTGCTTCTCCCAATCGAATTTGTAGCGGGCGTAGCTGAGAGCGTCGTCGCGGTCGCGTGCGCCGGGGCGTCCGCGGGCGATGTCGGCGGCGTGAGCGGAAATCTTGTAGGCGATGATGCCGTCTTTCACGTCTTTTTCGTTGGGTAAACCTAAATGCTCTTTGGGCGTGACGTAGCAGAGCATGGCCGCGCCGTACCATCCGATCATGGCCGCGCCGATGGCTGAGGTGATGTGGTCGTAGCCCGGAGCGATGTCGGTGACCAGCGGGCCCAGCGTGTAGAACGGAGCTTCATAGCAGAGTTCGACTTCTTTCTCGACCTGCTCCTTGATCTTGTCCATGGAGACGTGGCCGGGGCCTTCAATCATCACCTGCACGTCGTGCTGCCAGGCAATTTTCGTCAGCTCGCCCAGAGTTTTCAGTTCGGAGAACTGGGCTTCGTCGCTGGCGTCGGCCACGCAGCCGGGACGCAGGCCGTCGCCCAGGGAAAAGCTGACATCATACTTCTTGAAGATTTTGCAGATGTCTTCGAAGTGTTCGTAGAGGAAATTCTGCTTGTGGTTGTAAGCCATCCACTGCGCGAGAATGGCGCCGCCGCGGCTGACGATTCCGGTAATGCGTTTCGAAATCAGCGGCAAATACTGGATCAGCACGCCGGCGTGAATCGTCATGTAATCCACACCCTGCGCGGCTTGCTCTTCGATCACTTCGAGCATCACCGCCGCGTTCAAATCTTCTACGCGTTTCACGCGCGCGATGGCTTCGTAGATCGGAACCGTGCCGATCGGGACCGGAGAATTGCGCAGAATGGCTTCGCGAATTTCGTGAATGTCGCCGCCGGTGGAAAGATCCATCACGGTGTCTGCGCCGTAGTGCACGGCGGTGTGCAGCTTTTTCAGTTCCTCTTTGATTTCTGAAGTGACGGCTGAGTTGCCAATGTTGGCGTTGATCTTGCACAGCGAAGCCACGCCAATCGCCATCGGCTCGAGTTCCGGATGATTGATGTTGGCGGGAATAATCATCCGGCCGCGGGCCACTTCGTCGCGCACGAGTTCGGGCGCGATCTTTTCACGATGAGCCACGTAGCCCATCTCTTCCGTGACGACGCCCCGGCGCGCATAGTGCATCTGCGAGAAGTTGCCGTCGCTGTTCTCCCGCTTGCGCCGGGCAAGCCAGTCTGCGCGCGGCTTGGGGGCGCTGTAGGCGTTATTGCCGTTGCCGGAAGTTTCAATCGTGGGAGTCATGTCAGAGCCAGCTTTCCGTCAGGATTCGGTAGGAGCGATTATACCTGTGGGCGCGGCACGAGTAATACGTCATGACACATCATGACTTCTGCTGGGCAAGTCTGGAATCAGGTTTCCTTAGGAAATACGTAATGCCAGACGCCGCATCCGGCGAACCATCCACTCCGCGACCAGCAGATTCGGCACCCAGCACAGCCACGAGACGGTAATGTAGGTTCGGGCAAAAGGCCAGTGCAGAGTTCCCATCATCAAAGGCATCTGCACGCGCAGCGTAACTGCCGCCAATGTGAGCGCGAAGTTTCGGATCATCCACTGACGATGCGCGTCAATGTTTCCCTGCCGCACCATGCGATAGGCTTGCAGACCCGTGAAGAACCACAACACAGCCAGAATGCCGAATCCGAGATGAGTGGGCAGGCCCCTTTTGGAAACCGTGGCCATAAAGAAGCCTGCAATTGAACCGAGCGCCACCTCCAAGAGGTAGAAGCGGCCCAGCCAGCGGTGCAGGTTCAGCGCCCGTGCGCGCAGCTTTTGCGAGAACTGCCATGGGCCTGTCAGCAACGCGCCCATGCCTCCGGCAATGTGCAGCCGCAGTGGCAAGATGTACTTAGCAAAATGAGCATCATCTGGGACAGCGAGAAAGTAGCGCGTCCCGTAGAGAACAACTGCGGTGGAGAATAGCAGCATCAGCCACCAGAGCAGGTTTGAGACCCACGATTGCCGTGGCGAGGGCGCGGATAGAGCCTGCGGAAACTGCCTTAGCTGGGACATCGACTGGCCTCCTCCAGGATGAGGCGAAATTCGAGGGCGAGCCTGACCCATTCACACTTCGGCCAGACACGAGAGTGTACGGAGCAATATCCCTACCGGTTCCAATTAAATGGCCCACCCTAGCCAAGCGTGCCGGCTATTGCATCTGCTCAGCGCACTCAATCGAAGTGCAACCGCCGGGTCCCTGTGTGCGCATGTTGCCCACGCCGTTCTTGATGTGAACCGCCACCATAGCCGCTGGATAAATCCACCAGAGTTTCCGGATGACCCTGTCGCCGGGAAGCCAGGAGTGAGGCTTCTTGAGTTCATAAGCCACCAGCAGTTCGGCCGCGAAGATTCCCGCGTGCCCGATGACCAGATGCGGGTTCGAAGGAAGGTGGTTGATCCAGGGGGCGCCGGCGGCGAACTCATTGTCCAGCACGAGCTTGCGCGAAGTGAAACGCAGAGTCTCAGCGCCACCGAGCGCACCCATGACCGCAATGAATTTCTTGTCGATGACTCTTTGTGGGGCGGGTGCCTCCGGAAGGGAGGCTGGCGCGGCGACCGCGGGCGTGGTTCCGCTGGTTGAGTGGATTTCGGCGTGCATTTCGCTGGGCACTTGGTTGGGCATATGGTCTTGGGCCTCGGCAGGGCCGACTATCAGGAACACGAGAGCGAGCAAACGGGCAGTTGGCAAACGGAACCCTCCTCGAAGTTGTCATCGCGAGGACCGGCTGAGGAGGCGGCAGACCGCTGGGTGGCTGGACGATTCGAGATGTACAGGGCAGTTCGGTGCAAGCTCCGCGCCAATTGAGGAGAACTTGTTTTTCAACGGGATAGCGGTTGTTTTGGCGGAACTGGACGCCATCGCGCCGGATTCTGAGCAGGAGCTTTGACCCGTTGGACTCTTATTTTTCCGACGCGAGGTCCTTGGTGCCGACCGGGCCCCACGTTTGGTGAAACGGTCGAGAAGGAAGATCCGAGAAGGAAGATCGAAGATTAGAGAGTCACGCCGAGGCCGCGGTCGAGGGCAAAAGAAAGGCCCGGCTCAATGCCGGGCCTCAATCTCACTCCGCTAGGCGATAGTTTCACCGTAGCTGCTGAACCCTGGCGGTTGCTAGTAGTTGGCCTGCATGATCAGGTGATCAACGATGCGATGCGCTTCGTCGATGTGATGGAGAGCGCGATCGCGCAGACCGCGTACGGATGGATCATCTTCTTCGCGGGCGACATCGTTGTGCGCCTTGTCCAGCAATTCCAGTGCGCGGTGATAGCGGCCGGCACGTTCCATGTGCGCATCGACCGGGGGATGATCGTTCAAATTCTTGCCGTCGTCAATCGAAGCCCGCTTAATTTCGTCGATGGCTTTGTCGATCTCGTTAATGGCATGCTCTTCTTCTTTGTCCATGTGATGGGTGGGCGCCAGGTTCTCCAGATGAGCGCGGGCATGCCGCAGGTCGGTAAGCGCGTGCAAGTATGCCGGATGCCTTCCCGGTTCGTCGGCGAAGGTGAGCGCGGCGCAGACAGCAACAAAAAACACGAGTACGGCGGAATGTCGCAGAGTTTTCATGGTCTCCTCAAAAGCCTTTCGACAGAATGAACTTCTTCTAATGAACGTTGTACTGAACCCGGACCTGGAAGTTTTGACTCGCTGGATTCTAGGCTATGCCCTGGGAGGGGGAAAGTCACTTCAGGGCATGACCACTTCAAGTCTCTGTTTTCCGAACACTTGCAACGATTTGACGCTCCATAGCCACCGTGAGGAAAATGGCGAAGTCCACCTGCGTGTCTTTCCGGAATCTTGATTCTGGCCGCTGGGTCGCGTAGAGTTCGAGGGAACGGTAGATGGCTCCCGTGGGTGATTCTCAATGTCCAGCCAAGGCAAGACATATCTCAAATTCGGCGCGGCCACGGTGTTGATTCTTTTCCTGCTTGGGTACCTCGCCTACACCGGCGTCCAGGACAGCAAGAGCTACTACGTCACCATCAGCGAGCTGCATAAGATGGGGAACGACGCTTACGCCAAGCGCCTGCGGGTCGCCGGGAATGTACAACCGGGCTCGATCAAGCGTGCCGGAACTCACGTTCAGTTTGTGCTGGTGGAGCAGGACCAGTTGCTCCCAGTGGATTACAGCGGAACCGAAGCGCCTCCCGATACTTTCAAGGACGACTCCCAGGCGCTGGCCGATGGCAGCTTCGGCCACGACGGCATATTCCATGCCAAGGCGCTGCAGGCCAAGTGTGCCTCGAAGTATGCGCCGCAGCAGCCCGGCACTCCAGCCAATGGCACGTCAGCCAGCGCACCGCCAAAAAGCATGACGCAGGTTCAACCCGGTCCGCAGCCTGTGGTAGCGGCGAACTGAGCCTGCGATCAACGCTGAACTGCTTCGGGTTGAACTCGCGACCTCGACTTCGCTGCACGCTTTCGCTATCTTCATCTTCTAAGTTTATCTTCCAACTTGACTCAATATGACTGTGAGCGCCATTGAAATCCCGGCCGCCGCTGGTAGCATCGTTATTAAGGATTTGGTCAAGCAGTTCGGCCGCTTCGCCGCCTTGCGCGGGGTGAGCGCGGAGTTCGATGCCGGTAAGTTTCACGTGATTCTGGGCGACAACGGGGCAGGGAAGACTACGCTGTTACGCGCCCTGGCGGGATTGACTCATCCCACTCGCGGCACGGTTTCCATTCTGGGCAAGGCCCCGCACGATGCTTGCCGCGAGATTGGCTACATGGCTCATCCGTCTTTGCTTTACGACGAGATGAGCGGCCTGGAGAACCTGCGCTACTTCGCCCGCCTCTACGACATTAGCGGCGACAGCCGCTGCCAGCAAGTGATTCGCTCCGTGGGCCTCGACCCCGAGTTGTCGCGGCCGGTGGGGAAATATTCGCAAGGCATGCGGCAGCGCATGTCGCTGGCGCGGGCCATTCTGCACGATCCGAAGATTTTGTTGCTGGATGAACCGTTTTCCAACGTGGATGTGCACTCCGCGCGGGAGATGGTGAGCCTGCTCGAGGGCATGCGCTATGCCGGTAAAACCATTTTTGTGGTCACGCACCAGGCCGCGCTTCTGGAAGACGTGGCCGATGAATTTGTGTGGATGCAGGCCGGCCAAATTGTCGACCGCACCCATCGCTTTGTCCCGGACCGCTCACGAGTGGCGGAACCATGAGATCGTTCTGGTCGATCGCGCTGGCCACGCTGGCCAAAGACATTCGTCTGGAGTGGCGTTCCAAGGATGCGCTCAACGCCATGCTGTTTTTCTCTCTGCTGGTGGTGGTGATCTTCGTTTTTTCCTTCGATCCTCTGGCCGAAGAATCGCGCCACATTGTGGGCGGCCTGGTTTGGGTGGCGTTCTTGTTCGCCGCGGTGGTTGCCCTCAATCAGACCTGGGCGCGGGAGCTGCGCAACCAGGTGCTCGACGCCTACCGCGTCTCTCCAGCCCCCGGCAACGCACTCTTTCTGGCGAAGGTGCTGGGCAACTTCATTATGGTCAGCTTGTTGGAAGCCTTGATGGCGCCTCTATTCGTGATCTTCTACAACTTGCGCGTCCTCGGCCCGGCATGGCAGTTGATTCCGGTGGCGCTGCTGGGTACCTGGGCGCTGGTGGTGAATGGCACGTTTTTCGCAGCCATGTCGCTGCGCACGCGCAGCCGCGAACTCATGCTGCCTCTGCTTCTGTTTCCCGTTTCTATTCCCGCGGTGCTGGGCATGGTCGCAGGTACTACCAGCATTCTCACGGGAGAGAATCCCGCCCACTTCTACATCGTATTGCTTCTCACCTACGATGTGGTGTTTACTACTGCTTGTCTGGCCTTGTTTGAAACGGTGTTGCAAGCGGAATGAAAAAGGCCTTCCCCATCCTGGCGGTGCTGACGGCGCTTTTCCTCGCCTACGCTTTTTACCAGGCGATGTTCGTTGCGCCCACCGACGCCCTGCAGGGTGACGTTTACCGCATCATTTACTACCACGTGCCTTCGGCGTGGACGGCCTTCCTGCTGTTCTTCATCAATTTCATCGCTTCGGTGCAATACCTGGCGAATGCAAAACCGTCCACGCAGCGCGCTGCCAACTGGATCGTGATCGCAGTCGGAATTATCGGCGCTATGGTTCCGTTCGTTCCCCAGGTGCGGCAGTGGCTGAACACAATCGGAATGTATCCCAGTTCAGCCGCGACCACGGCCTTGATGATTCCGGCTGTCTATTTCCTGATCGGAAAGTATTTCCGCGGGCAGAATCTTGACGTGCTGGCGGTGACCGCCGCGGAAGTAGGCGTGGTTTTCTGCACCATCGTTTTGATTACCGGCCCCATCTGGGCGCGCCCGGTGTGGGGCATCTGGTGGGCGCCGGGAGACATCCGCCTCACCTCGACTCTGGTGTTGTGGCTGATTTATGTGAGCTATCTGGTGCTGCGGCGCTTCTCGGACAGCGCGCAGACCCAGAAGCTCGCCGCAGTGCTCGCGGTCTTTGGCGCGCTCGACGTCCCGCTGGTTTATTTTTCCATCTGGTTTTTCCGCACCCAGCACCCCCAGCCCGTGATCGGCGGCGGCGGCTCCATAGACCCGCGGATGCTGCACGTGCTGCTGATCAGTTGGATGGCGTTTCTGTGCTTCGCGTTTCTGGTCTGCTGGTCGCGATTCCGGCTGGAGAAGCTGCTTCGCGACGTGGAAGAAGCTGAAGCCCTCGAATCATTGCTGGAGCCCGGAGGGTCAACGGCTCGAACTTCTAAAGCTGACGTTTCTCTAAGCTCGGGGCCAAAATGAACTCCATCAAATTCCTCTACGCCGCCTACATCGCCACCTGGCTGATTCACGCTCTCTATCTCGGCAGCCTGGTGCGCCGCTACAGCCGCCTGCGGCAGCAGATGAAGGGTCTAGGCAAGAGCGGGAAGTAGCGCGCGGCAATTAGCACTTAGCGAGTCGCGGTTGGCACTCAGCGAGGCGCGTACTGGCTGATTGCTAATTGCTAATTGCTGAGAACCCGAAGCGCTCCGTCAGTTCTCCATTCCCCGCTGCAGCGCGCTCAGGAAGTCCGTGCTCCCGCCCGAGCGGAGGAATTCGTAGTCCTCAATCATGGCGGCGGTTCCGATCCGCAACGAGGGCAGAGGCGATTCCACGCGGATCACACGCGCCTTGAAGCGCACCCGAACCGCGTCGGTCAGCGTGATATGGGGTGGAAAGGTAAGAGTAACTTCACAGGGAGTTCCCGCCGCGACCGTCCGGTCGAGGTAAAAAAAAACTCCGCGAGCGCTCACGTTCTGGGTTTCAGTCTGGAATTCGTTGTCCTGACCCAGGCGAACCACTGCCGGAAGGCGCATATCAAAGCGCCGCATCATCCGCCGTTCCTGAGAGTCAGGTTGCATCCGTGGCGTATTTTCCGAAAGCATTCTTCGCAACAACAGAAGGCGAATCTAATGCAGTACGGAAACAACTTCCAGGCTGGGGAGCCAAGGTCCGCCGCCCCTCGGCAGGCCTTGTTCTCCATCCAATGTATAGATTTGCCAGCACTTTGCAAGAGCAAAAAGACTCCGGAACTGACTCGGTAAATGCTCTGGCAGACCGGCGAGGGGCACGGACGGCCTAGATACCGCTATTGTCAGCGCGCCGGCGCCGTGATCTGCAATTTGCTTCATTCCACTTTCGTGCCATAGTCCGGCATCTTTCCATCTCTCCGAACGCATCTGACGATTCGGGGATGGGCGTGCGAGCCGAGCCTCGCTTGACTTGGCTATCCGTCAGATGTTTAAGTAGTTGTTTGTTTTCCGCCAGTTCCTAGTGACACGTCAGCAGCGGGCGGTTTCGCCGGCGCCGGGTAAGTACTGACTCGCGCGCCGTTTCTACTCTCTCCAAATGATGGGTGTAAATCGGAGGAAAAGCGTGATGGGAAATGGCCGTTGGTCGGGAAGAAGCTTGGGAACAAGCTTAGGAGACAGCTCTGGAAAAGGCTCGGAAGGCAGCCCGGCGTGGCCTCGTGCCCTGGCCGCGATGCTGGTGCTGCTGGTAGCGGGTTCCGTGGTGCTCGGATTTGGTTCCCGCCGGTCTGCCGAAAAGGCCGGGGCTTCGGTTCCAGCGTCTCCGATTCCAGCTTCCTCCAAGTCTCCCTCTTCCCTGCACTCCAAGCCGGACGCGCGCGCCATTCTCGGACAGTTGCCCCTGATCTTCGAACCCAACCAGGGCCAGGCCGATTCCAAGGTGAAATTCCTCGCGCGCGGCGCGGGATACACGCTCTTCCTGGATAACGCCGGAGCAGTGCTCGCCATGCCAACAGCGCACTCATCGTCGCCGGCTCCCGGTGAAAAAGACTCGAGTGAAAGTAAGAAAGACCGGAACGAAAAGATCGTGCGCATGAATCTGGTCGGCGCCAACCCGGCCGCTGTCACCGCCGGAAGCGATCTGCTGCCTGGGAAGACCAACTACCTCATCGGCAACGACCCGCAGCAGTGGCATCGCGGCATTCCGCAGTTTGCCGCGGTCCACTACGGAAGCGTCTATCCTGGAATCGATCTCGTCTTCTACGGGAACCGCGGCCATCTCGAATATGACTTCCGTGTTGCTCCCGGCGCTGACCCGGCGCAAGCCCAACTGCAGTTTGACGGCGCAACCAAACTGGAACTGAGTGGCGGTGACCTGATTCTCACTGGCAAGGACGATGGCGGCCTGCGCCTGCAAGCACCCCACATCTACCAGCGCGACGGCGCTCGCCAGCAGCCAGTCGCGGGACGCTTCGTTCTGCGCGCCGCCAACCGCGTCGGTTTCGAGATCGGCCCCTATGACCGCGGCCGTGAACTGATCATCGACCCCGAGCTCGATTTTGCCACCTACTTCGGCGGCACCGGTTCGGAAACTTTCCCTTCGGTCGCGGTCAACGGCAACGGCAACATCTATCTCGTCGGCACCACGCAGGATTCGCCGGCGGCCTCGTTTCCTGATGCTGCTACTACCACCCAGACCTTGATCGGTCCTCTGTCGCTTAGTACAACCAGCCCAAGCCATATCTTCGTCACCGAGATCGATCCTTCGCTGCCCTCAGTGGTGTATGAAACCTTCATCGGCGGCACCGGATCCGACACCAGCATCGGCATCAGCGTGGACGCCATCGGCAATGCCTACATCGTGGGTAACACCACGTCCAAGGACTTTCCCACCCTCTCCACCGGCTATCAAACTGCACCTGAGACCAAGGGCGCGCAGTGTGACTTCATCACTTGCTACTCTGTATTTGTCAGCGCGCTCAACCCGATTGGCTCGCTCCTCAACTACTCTTCCTATCTCTCCGGCAACGGCAATGACCTGGCCACTGGGATGACCATCGACACCAATGCGGATATCTTCGTCACCGGCACCACCACCTCCAACGACACGCCGAGCTTCACCGATGCCTTCCCCGCGACCTACTTGCCGGTGCCCTACCAAGCCTCGCCGAAAGAGAGCCTCCAGTTCTTCGTCACTATGGTGGATACCGCGGTCCCGGGTGTGGGCGGCATCGCCTATTCGACATACTTCGGCGGCAATACGCCGAGCAGCGCGGTTGCCACCGGCGGAGGCATCGCGGTCGATTCAACGGGCAACATATATTTCAGCGGTACTACGAATTTCTACAACAGCGGCTCGGGCGTATACGGCGACAGCGGTACGTCCGGAGACTTCCCCATCCTCAACGCCTATCAGCCGTGCCTGGATACGCCTCCTCCGACTGTGCTCTCCAACCCGAACCCATGTGCGCCTCCTCCCGGTACGCCGTATCCGACGGACGCCTTTGTCGCCAAACTGAATAGTCCCAGGAAGGCTCAGACGGGCGCCGCTCAGTTACTTTTCTCTACCTACCTGGGCGGAAGCGGTACGGATTCGGGTCCCGCGCTTACGATTGATTCCGGCGCCGCCAATATCTACCTGACGGGATCGACAAATTCGGCCGATTTCGTCATTCCCACCGGAGCCGCGGCCTTCCAGTTGTGCCTGGATACTCCTGTCAACCCGGTTCCTCCGGCTGTATGTCTGGTTGCGACTGGGGGAGCGAATGACGCCTATGTGGCGCGCATGACCAATCCCCTGCCAAGCACCTCCGGAGTTCCGGTGGACGTGCAGCTCACCTATTTTTCGTACCTGGGCGGGACCGGGACCGACAGTGGAAACGCGATCTCGGTGGATACGGCCAGCAATGCGCTCGTCACCGGTACGACCAATTCGATAGACTTCCCAGTCACACCCGGAGCAATCCAGGGCCAGCTCGGGACAGGCGCCATCTCAAACTCTTTCTTTGCCCGCATTGATACATCAACCATTACAGGCCAGAACCAGATTGGCTCCTGGGTCACGTATTATGGTGGCAGCGGCGCGGATAGCGGCACCAGCATCGTGCTCGATCCCAGCCTGAATACCTATTTTGCCGGCCAGACCACTTCGAACAACCTGGAGACCGACAATCCCTTGCAGCCCACCCTCAATGGGTCCAGCAACGCCTTCATCGTAAAGCTGGGGACGGCGACGGATTTGTGCATCACCTGCGTGCAACCAGTCTTGTCCCAGACCGGAATCGTGAGTGCCGGCAATCCGCTTTCGATTACTTATACCGTCACCAACGAGGGGCCGGATGTGGCCACCGGCGTAGCCGTGAGCGGTATGGTTTCCGACCCGAGCGTGACCTTCGTCAGCGCCAGTGCGGGTTCTGGCACTTGCAGCGCGCCGAGCGGCAACCAGGTGATTTGCACCATCCCCACGCTGCAATCCGGTTCCATCTCGGCAGTCACTTTCACGGTGACGCCGACTCAGCCAGGCACTTTTTCGGCGACCGCCACGGTATTCAACGTCAACAACACCATCACCAACATCACCAATACGGTTCCATTTACCACGGGTGCTTATTCCGTATCCATGACCCCCCTCAGTCAGTCGGTCGTTGCCGGTCAGCCCGCGCAATATACCGTGAACGTGACTCCGAATCCGGTTTTTGGAGCCAATGTCGCCCTGACTTGCAGTGCTGTCCCCGTCGGAGCCGCTTGCAACTTCACCTCCAGCACGGTCACGTTGAACCAGGGCACCAGCCCTGCTTCGACCGTTCTGAACCTGACGACGACCGCGCAACCGGTGACCACGGCCAGTTCAGGAGAACGGTTGGGTCCGCTCTATGCCCTTGGGCTGATGATTCCAGGGATGGCTTGGTTGGGGCTGGGCGCGCGCGGCAAACGCCGCGGGAAGGGCTTGCTGGGTCTGCTCACGCTCTCGGTGCTCTTCGCGCTCGTTATGCTCCAGCCCTCCTGCAGCGGCAATTCGACGCCGACGCCAGTGAGCGGAACTCCCTCGGGCACCTACAATCTCACGGTCACGGCAACTTCGGGCTCGTACAGCCAAGCCGTGGCTTTCCAGTTGACGGTCTCGCCGTAAACGGCGACGCCGCCCGTCGGCGAACCGTCTCCGGCAACGAGAAGAGGCAAGACTTTGTAAGTTGGGTTTACGCACCGGCGGAAAGCTTGTGATGGCTCTTGGCCTCGGCGATTCCGTATTGCCGAATCTTGTAAAGCAGAGCCTTGTAGCTGATTTGCAGAAGCGCCGCCGCCTGCTTGCGGTTCCAGTTGGTTTGCTCAAGCGCTTGCCGGATGGCTTCCCCTTCGGCTTCGTCCTTGGCGGTACGCGCCAGCGATTTCAAGCCCCCCGCTTCTCCGGCTTTGGTCGCGGAATCTCCCCGGGCTCCGCCGTTGCCGTCGTTACGGGGCTGCAACTCGGCCACCGCCAGATTCTCGTCCCCCAGGATCAGATAGCGCTTCAGAAAATTGTTCAGTTCCCGTAGATTGCCCGGCCAGGGATGTGCCTGGCAGGCCTCGAGTAACGCAGGCGAAAGCGGAAGCTGGGGCCGCGCGTAACGTTCGGCCATCCGGGTCATGAAATGTTTCAGCAGAACCGGAATCTCTTCCTTCCGTTCGCGCAGCGGCGGCAGTTGTAAAGTAAACGCATTGAGACGGTAGTAAAGATCCTCGCGCAGGCGCTTGGCAGCCAAAGCCTGCGGAATGTCAATGTTGGTGGCCGCCAGAATGCGCACATCCACCCGGATCACCGACCGGCTGCCCAGCCGCGAGAATTGCTGGTCCTGCAGAACGTGCAGCAGCTTCGCCTGCAACGCCGGCGGCATCTCGCCGATTTCGTCCAGTAAAATCGTGCCCTTGTTGCACAGTTCGAACTTGCCCGGCTTAGCGTGCGTTGCCCCGGTAAATGCGCCTGGCTCGTAGCCGAACAGTTCGCTCTCCAGCAGATCGGCCGGAACGGCCGCGCAATTTACTTTCAGGAACGTGCGATGCGCTCGCGGCGAAAGCTTGTGCACCAGGCGCGCCAGAACTTCCTTGCCCGTGCCGCTCTCGCCCAGCAGCAGTACCGGAATATCCACATTGGCGACCAGAGCGGCTTGCGATCGGATCTTCCGCATGGCTGGGCTCGCCGCGATGAAGAACGTATCTTCACCGACTTCCTCGACTTCCCCGCCCACCGGACCTTTTCCCTGACCCAGGCACTGGTTGATCACCGCATCCAGTTCCGCTTTCTGAAAAGGTTTGGTCAGGTAATCGTGCGCCCCCAGGCGCATGGCCTGCACTACCTTCTTCGTATCGTTGACGCAGGAAAGCATTACCACTTTTACTCCGGGCCGCTTCTGCCGGAGTCGCTCCAGCGTCTCCAGCCCGTCGATTCCCGGCATCAGCACATCCAGCAACACCAGGTCCGGCTCCATGCCTTTCTCCACGCGTTGCAGAGCCTCTTCCCCGGTGGACGCGGTCTCCACTTTGTAGTCGTCTACCTCCAGCAGCGTCCGGATGTAGCGCAGCATGGCTGGTTCGTCATCCACCAGTAGAATCTTGGCGGTTTCACTCATCGATTCTTTCCTTTGCCGGCGGAGTTCGAAACAGGTTTGAAGGGAATGAGGAAAGAGAATTTGCAGCCCGCCCCGGCATCGCTTTCCACCCAGATTTTTCCGCCCATGCCCTGCACCAGGCGCCGCACAATCGCCAACCCAAGCCCCATGCCTTCCTGATTTTCCGTGCCCGGCAGGCGGAAGAAGTCATCGAACACTTCCTGATGAAACTCCGCCGGAATTCCCGGACCCGTATCGGACACGCTGACCTTCACCGAATTCGGCTGCGCAGTATCCAGCCGCCGTCTCTCGCCCGCTGATGCAGGCTGGGCCGCCGCACGCCGCTCCCACATGTAGGGCTCCGCGTGCAGCCAGACCGTCCCACCCTGCGGAATAAATTTAAAGGAATTCTCCAGCAGGTTCGAGATCACCCGCTCCAGCTTCGGAGAATCAAAAGGAAACACTGGCAGCTTGTCATTCGCCAGAAAGTACAGAGCCAACCCTCTCTCCTGAAATCGCGTCGACCACAAGCGGCACACGTCCGACAGGCAGTCGTTAAGGTTGCCCGCCTCGAACTGCATCTTCAAGCCGCCGGTTTCCAGAGCGCTGTAGGTCAGGAAATCCTGGATGAACTGTTGCAGCCGTTTGCCGCTCGTCTGCATGTCGCCCAGCACTTCCCGCTGACGCGTATTCAACGGTCCCAGCTTCTCGCTCTGCAGCAATTCGACATATCCGTTCAGAATCGCCAGCGGCGTCTTCAGATCGTGCGCCGCCGAGCCCAGAGCGTTGGTGGTGCGCTGGAAGCGCTCCTGCAAATCGGTGTAGGCCTGCAGCACAGCAGCCGGATCGGCGCCTGCTTCCCCCGCAACCGGACGCACGGGTGCGCTCGTCTTTCCTTCGCCCGTCTCGGAAACATACATATTCTTTTGCACGCTGGCCATGAGGGGTAAGGTGGTCGAACACAAGAGGGAGGACGCACTCGCCTTGCTAAAGAAGAAAGAAGAATGCTGTACAAAAATCGTATGCTAGGCCACTTTTCCTTGTCAACGAAAAATGCAACCTGATTACCCAAGTGTGGCAAAACCTTGCACTTATCGACTGGCTACAACCGCGTCGAAGCCACCAGCATCCGGTAACCCCAGCGGCGTCCGGAACCGCGAGAATCCCCCTCTTTGGCGGTTCCAAGGCTCCGAACGCCCCGAGTTCACCCCGTCTCTCCGTTCTTCTTCCTGGTTCCTTACTCGATTGGCCCTTTAACTCAGGATTTGGCCCCTAAGATGCTTGATATGTTGGATTAAACGCGGAAGGAAGGGGTGTGGGTGAACGGTAAGACTTCAGTGCCTGAGCGTAGACGGTGGCCGCGCTTACCTTTGGCCATCCCGGTCTTTGTCAGAAGCCAGACTGAGACCAACCAGGAGTTCCTGGAGTTTGCCACCGCCCTCAACGTCTCCGCCGGCGGCATGCTGGTAGCAGTTCGCCGCTCCATCCCCTCCGCGGCTCAGGTTCTGCTCGAAATCCCCAGCGCTCCGCTGGCCGCGCTGGCGGCCCTGCCCAGAGTGGCTCGCAGCCTGCGCGCCAAGGTCTTGCGCATGCAGCATGGCGAAGGCTACAACCTGGTCGGCCTGAAGTTCGCCCGGCCCCTGGTCAACTCTCACCCGCCCGCCAGACCGCTCCGAAGGAAACTCGCTTCTTCCGTGTGAAAACCTTTTCCCCCGCCCTTCATCCCATCTCCACCGTGTTCCAACCCTGTTGGTTACCCGCCACCTTGCCTCTGCATCTTTAGTAAGTTGCTTTTCCTCAATCAGATAGACTAGCCTCACAGAGTACGTCCCCGTTCCCCCTGCGTTTGGTTCTCCGAGTGCACATCAGACCGTAAGCCTGTGCTGCGGAAGCCAGGAACACTTATGAGCACTTCAAATCCAGTCAGCGCGTTGATCCAGCCCCTCGGCGAGATGCCTCCCGAATCTGTCGTATTTGGAGGGACCGAGGCCATGCGCGCGCTGCGCGAACGGCTGGCCAAAATCGCCGGCGCCAACGTCCCCGTGCTCATCCAGGGCGAGAGCGGTACGGGCAAAGACATCATCGCGCGCATGATCCACACTGCTTCGCCGTGGCGCACCGGTCCCTGGGTCAAGGTGAATTGCCCCGCGATTCCCGGCACGCTGCTCGAAAGCGAACTCTTCGGATACGAAAAGGGAGCCTTCACCGGAGCCTACGGCATGAAGCCCGGCCGGGTTGAGATGGCGCATCGCGGCACGCTGTTCCTCGATGAAATCTCCGAACTCGATATGGCCCTGCAGTCGAAGCTCCTGCAACTCCTGCAGGACGGCCAGTTCTGCCGCATCGGCGCGCAGGAAGACAAGAAGGTGGAAGTCCGCGTAGTCTGCGCCACCAACCGCAAGCTCGAAGAAGAAATCGCTGCCGGCGCCTTCCGCGCCGATCTGTTCTATCGCATCAACGTCGTGAACCTGCACATGCCGCCGCTGCGCGAGCGCGCCTCCGACATTCCGCAACTGGTCAGCTACTTCCTCGAGTATTACAACCATAAATTCAACGCGCGCGCCAACCCGCTCTCCGCCGATTTGATGAACGCGCTGAAAAAGTACCATTGGCCGGGCAACGTCCGCGAACTCGAGAATCTGATGAAGCGCTACGTGATTCTCGGCACCGAGGATTCCATCTCCGGCGATCTGCGCCCCCACGAGCCCGACTTCTTCAGCGCCGATATTTCCGTCGACGGCCCCATTTCGCTGAAGAAAATCACCCGCCAGGCCGTGCGTGAACTGGAACGCAAGATCATCCTGAAAGTCCTGCAGCATCATCACTGGAACCGCAAACAGGCCGCCCGCGCCCTGAACATCAGCTACCGCGCCCTGCTCTACAAAATCCGCGACGCCGGCCTCCCCTCCAACCGCGCCCCGCGCCGCCCCCAGCCCGATGAACTAAACCACCCCGTAGCCGCCGACTAAGGCTTTTCGGTAAGTGGAGCAGGCTGCACAACATTCCATCTTGTCGCACATCTTGTCGTTCCATTCTTGTTCATTCCATCCTGTCATTCCATCTTGTCATTCCGAACCGGCGTTCTTTGCCGGTGAAGGAATCTGCTGTCGGGGCGCGAGCTTGAATGCGTGTCTACCTGTGCGCGAACTCGAATGCCTGTAGTACCGTGGAAGAGCGGCGCTTCAGCGCCGCGAAAACTCCGGCAATCAGCGCGGGCTTTAGCCCCTAAGGGGACCAGCAGGCGGCGCCGTCCACCGTTAGCGATCTCTGTGCACCATTTCCAACCGTTGGTGCCCCATCCCCGCGTTCTTTGCAAGAGCCTGAGGGTGCCCCGTCCTTGTCTCTGCGTCCTTCGCAGAGACAGGGCGGGGACTCTGATCTCGAAGTCGGCCAGGTGGGAGGACACGACCAACGGAATCATCCCGCCGCCCGTTGCCCACAATATCCAAGCCGCCGCCTGCCGCCCGGCCACGTTCCTGAGCCGTGTCTTCCAGGAAACCTATACCACCGGCGGCTTCTGCGCACAAGGAACCAGCGGAGGCTCGGGTGCCATTGCCTATTCGATGGCTTGGTACGGATGGGGATCAAGCAGTACCCAGCCCCTGGATAAGGTGGAACTGAATGTGGGCCGGCACCGGCGATTGATACGCTCATCGGGCTTTCCCTTTCAACAGCTCAGTCAGAACCTTCTGAACCGCAAGAAGTTTCCCTGATTTCTCCCCGCCCTCCCCGCCCGCGCTCATCCACTCTGAACCCCGGTATGGCCGCCGTAACTTTTCTTCCGCCCTGTCTTGCGCTACCTTGGTGAAGTCGCCACACGTGCGTGGCCAGTTGAGAAAGAGAAGACATGAGCCGTTCGCTTGCCGCCCGCTGCTTGCTCGTCGCGTTCCTCATCTCTGCCCTGCTTACCGGCTGCACGCGCGATCCCAATGTGCGCAAACAGAAGTTCCTCGAAAGCGGCAACCGCTACCGCGACCAGGGCAAGTTCCGGGAAGCCGCCATTCAGTATGCCAATGCCATTCAAGTCGATCCCAGCTTCGCCGAAGCGCACTATCAGTTGGGTGAAACCTATCTCAAGCTGAACGACTACGCCCGCGCCTTCGCGGAACTTACCCGCACCGTCGAGCTCGCGCCCGACAAGTATCCCGCGCACCTCGATTTGGCAAACCTGCTGATTTCTGGCCGGGACCTGAAGCAGGCCGAGCCTCAGCTCGACATCCTGCGCAAGCAGCAACCCGATAATCTTGAAACCCACATGGCGTGGGCCAGCTTCTACGCCGCTCAGGACAACCTGGCAGCGGCCATGCAGGAGATGCAGAAGGCGGTCGCCGCTGATCCTAACCGTCCCGATTCTTATCTGGACCTGGCCCTGCTCCAACTCCGCGCCAAGCTGCCCGATCAAGCCGAGATCAATTTCAACAAAGCGGCTGAGCTCGCTCCCAAAGCGGTGAACGTTCAACTGGCTCTTGGAGGCTTCTACCAGTCGCGCAACCGCTTGCCCGAAGCCGAGCAACAATTCAAGCACGCCATCGAGATCGATCCCAAAGATCCTGCGCCGCGCGCCAACTATGTTCGCTTGCTGATGGCGGAAGGCAGAAAACAAGAAGCCGAAGCGTTTCTGAAGCAGGTCAAGAGCGACTTCCCGGAAAATTCCGAAGGCTACCGCATGCTGGGCGATTTCTATTTCGCCAACGGCGATCTCGACCGGGCCACTGCGGAGTACAGCTCGCTGTACAAGATTCATCCCAAAGATGTTCAGGTCAAGAGAAACTACGTGCAGCTGCTGATTCTGAACAACCGCCTGGACGAAGCCACCCAGTTGAACAACGAACTCTTGAAGGCAAATCCGAGCGACGCCGACGCGCTGGTCTATCGCGGCCAGGTGCAACTCCGCCAAGGCAACGCCGCCGGCGCAGTGGACTCTTTGCAGCAGGCTCTCAAGAGCGATTCCAGCAACGCCGTAGCCCACTATCAGCTTGGCCTTGCCTTTGACCTGCAGCACAATGAGGCTCGTTCGGAATCAGAGATGCGCGAGGCCGTCGGCCTGCGTCCCGATCTCACCGCCGCGCAGCAGGCTTTGGGTATGCTGGAACTGAAACGCGGCGACCTCAATGCAGTGGCTCAAACCAGTCAGCAGATCGTCTCCGCTGCGCCCAATGCGCCCGATGGCTATCTGCTGCGCGCTCGAGCCGAGTTGGGGTTCAAGAAATACTCCAGCGCCGAGCAGGACATGCGCAAAGCGGCCGCGCTCGCTCCGGGAAGTCCGATTCCCTACATTCAGATGGGCAACCTTCACCTGCTGCAGAAGCAATACGCGGAGGCGATCAAGAGTTTTCAGCAGGCGCTCGACCGCGATCCGAATGCGGCCGAAGGCTTGCAGGGAATCATGAATACCTATCTCGCACAGAGGCAGCCTGAGCAGGCCATTGCCGCAGCCAGGACACAAGTCGCCAAGTCACCCAACAGCAGCGGATTCTATTACCTGCTGGGTATGGCGCTGTTCCAGAACAAGAAAGACTTGAGCGGCGCCGAGGCTGCCTTCCGCACGGCAATTGAACTCGACAAGAATAATTCCGATGCGCTGGTGCAGTTGGGTCGAGTGCAAGCCGCGGAGGGCTCGGTCGATCAGGCTCTCGCCACGTATCAACAGTCCATCAAGGACCACCCGCGCGAGATTGCTTCCTACCTTCTGGCCGGCGAGATGTACGAAAAAGAAAACAAGTGGGAGCAGGCCAAGGCCATCTACCAGCAGGCGCTGAATGTTCAGTCGGACAATCCGCTTGTCTCGAACGCGCTTGCCTACTTGATGCTGCAGCACGGAGGCAATGTGGATGTGGCGCTGGCCCTGGCGCAAACCGCGCGGCGTGGGCTGCCCGACTTGCCGGAAGCGGCTGACACGCTGGGCTGGGCGTACTTTCACAAGGGCGTGTATCAGTCCGCGATCGATATGTTCCAGGAGTCGCTGCAGCTCAGCGAGAAGCAAGGCGGCGCGGACAATCCCGACGTGCACTACCATCTGGGACTGGCTTACGAAAAGGCGAACCAGCCTCGGCTGGCGCGCGAACAACTGGAACGAGCGTTGAAGATCAGTCCTGGTTTCAGCGATGCTGCCGACGCGCGCAAGGCGTTGTCGGAACTGCGAGGGTAGGACGCTCCCGCATAGTGTTCCAGCTGGAACATTGTGCTGAATGTTCCAACTGGAACATAACTGCGTTTTTACCGGAACACTGTGGAAATCTCGGAAAACTCGGAAAACCGCCTTAAAGCGATAGTTGGCGGGCGGCAAGTGGCTGGGATGGATAGGCTTAGCGAAAGCGGAGAAAAAGTGGTAGAAAAACCACAGGGCGAAGGAAAAGCGGCGAAAAACGGTTCTCGTAAAGCACTCGTCTGGGTCGAGTGCTGCTTGGTGGGTGATGAGCTCATATTTTCTGCGCCCCTGGATATAAGCTCGCGCGCGTTTCGAGGAAGTTGAAGCCTGTCTGTGTCTGGGCCGCTGCGGAGGCGGCGAGCGGAATACTCCACAGCACCACCGAAACCTTCGTCCAGAGCCGCCTTAGAGACCGATCCATGGCTGTCACTCCACTGACGCGTTCGTGCCGCATGTTACACCCAGTCGAGTTAGTTCGCGAGGAGCCTTTCGGCCCTCGCAGGAGGGCATTCGGAATGACGTGCAAGTGATGGATGGTGCAGCGTCTGCGGGAATGGGTGCCGGCATACGTCGTTCGAGGTGGGCTACCTGGCCGACTTCAAGATCAGAATCCCCGCCCTGTCTCTGCAAAGGACGCAGAGACGAGGACGGGGCACCCTCTGTGTGATGGTGCCGGCCAACATCGCTCGAGGTGGGCTACCCCCGACTTCGAGATCAGAGTCCCCGCCCTGTCTCTGCGAAGGACGCAGAGACAAGGACGGGGCACCCCCTGCGGTGATGGTGCCGGCATACGTCGCTCGAGGTGGGCTACCCCCTACTTCAAGATCAGAGTCCCCGCCCTGTCTCTGCGAAGGACGCAGAGACGAGGACGGGGCACCCGCGCGCGCTAAGCATTTCTACTTTGCAGGCTTCCGGTTGCTGCGCTTCCAATATAGATATCCGGGGACGCCGATTAGTACGATGGTGGTGCCCCAGAAGGCTTCGGCGGGGCGGGTGATGATGGTGTTGAGCGTCCAGGCTGTGCCTACGAGCACGTAGATGGCGGGGAGCCACGGGTATCCTGCGCAGCGGTAGGGACGCGGGATTTCGGGACGCTTCCAGCGCAGCAGAAACATTCCAATGACGGTGAGGGTGTAGGAAAGCACCATGCCATAGATGACGTAGGTGTAGAGCTGGTCGTAGCGGCCGCTGAGGGTGAGCAGGGCGGCCCAGACGCCTTGTCCGATCAGGCTGAAGGCGGGGGTGCGCCATTTGGGATGAATGACGGCCATGCGCTTGAAGAAGACGCCGTCCTGCGCCATGGCGAGATAGACGCGCGCGCCGGAGAGGGTGCAGGTGGCGGCGGCGCTGAAGCAGGAAACCGCAATCATGAGCGAGAGCCACACGGCAGCATGAGGAGAAAACAGCGCGGTAGCGGCGGCGTGGGCGATGGTTTCGTGACGTGCGATCTCAGAGAGAGGCAGCGCGTAGAGGTACGTCACGTTCATGGCCATGTAGATTGCGCCGACCACGAGCACGCCCAGCACCATGGCGAGCGGCACGTTTCGGCGCGGTTCCTTGACCTCGCCTGCGACCCAGGTGATGTATACCCATCCGTCATAGGCCCAGAACACGGCAATGAGCGCGATGCCCATGGCGGAGATCAACTGGGCGGGGTGCAATCCCATGGTGAGGCCGACGCTGTGGGAGTGGAAGTGAGACCAGTCGCCTTTGCCGATGGTGAATCCGAGAACGACGAAGGAGGCCATGGCGGCGAACTTGGTCCAGGTGGAAAGATTCTGCAGCAGCGCGCCCCAGCGCAGGCCCACGACATTCACGTAAGTTACGAGAGCGATCAAGAGCAGAGCGAACAGGTGGGCGCGGGTGATGGTTATTCCTGCGAGTGAAACAACGATGTGCTCTTGAGAAACGATGGGGAAGACTTGTCCGGCGTAAGCTGCCGCTGCGACCGTGAGAGCCGCGATGGTGCCGCCGTTGGCGACTGCGAAGAGCATCCAGCCGTAGAGAAAGGCGACGAGGTCACCGTAGGCCTCGCGCAGGTAGACGTACTGGCCGCCGGAATCGGGGAACATGGATCCCAACTCGGCGAAGGCGACGCAGCCGAAGAGCGACACTACGCCTCCGATGACCCAGACTAATAAGAACAGCATGGGTTGCGGGAGCGGGCCGGCGATGTCTTTGGCAGTGAGGAAGATCGAGGAGCCGATGATGCCGCTGACCAGGAGAAGGATGGAATCGAGCAGGGTGAGTCCGCGAATCAGAGTGGGTTGCGTGGGGTTTGCGGAGGGTTCGGTGGTTGCCGGGGCTGGGATGACGTCCATTATCCGATTCCGAGCTCGTCGGGAGATTCGAGCGGCGTGCCGCAGCGGCGGCAGATGATGGAGGAGCAGTCACCGCAGGTCAGCGGATCTTTCACCTCTTTGGCGCAGTTCGGGCAGTAGAGCGAGCCGCGGTTGGGTTCTGGCGCGGGGTTCTGAGGGTGTGTCGCCATGCGGAAGGAAACTGTAGCACAGCTAGGTCTGTGAGAGGACGTTACAGAAACTTTTGCAGCGCATCCGCGGTTTGCTTGGGCTGCTCCTCCATCAGCCAATGCCCGCTGTTCTTCAGCACGATGACGGTTACGTCGGTAGCAACCAGCCCGGCTTGCTGCCCCAATACTGTTCCGTTAGCCTTGTCCCCGCCGATGGTGAGCACCGGCATGGTTAGCTTGGTCTGGGAGAGTTGGGCGAAATCCTTGGCGGCCTGCAGGAACGAAACGAAATAGGCCCATCCCGCGTGCATGCGTCCTGGCCGCGCGTACGCAGCCGCGTAGGCCTCGCGAGCTGCTTCCGGAATGGAATGATTCTTGTCGGCTGCGAAGTCATCCCAAAAATAGTCGAAGTAAGCCCGCTCGCGACCTTGAACCAGGGCTTCGGGGGTGGGCCCGTTGAATCGGAAATGCCAAATTTGAGGGTTGTTGTAGACTGCCTCCCAGCCGGGGACGCCTGGGAGGAAGGCATCCATGAGGACGAGCTTGGTCACCTCGGCGGGGAACTGCGCGGCATAGGCATAAGCGACCATTAGACCAATGTCGTGTCCCACGACCTCAGCTTTCTGCACGCCGAGCGACTTAGCGAGGTCATGAATGCGGATGGCGGCACTCTTCATATCCAGACCGTCGGCGGGAATGTCGGAGTCTCCTATGCCAGGCAGGTCGGGCGCGATCACGGTGAAGCGCTCGGCCAGGAGAGGAATGATCGGTTTCCACATCAGAGAGGTTTCCGCATAACCGTGCAAGAGTATGACGGGTGTGCCGTGGCCGGCGGTCATGTAGTACAGTTTGGCTCCATCGATCTCCGCAGTGTGCGAGGCAATGGTTTCACGTTGTGCATCGGCGTATGCCTTTGTGAAAGACCCGCTGGAGAGAAGCAAGAAAATGACGACGGCCAAAGTGAGAGCACGCTTCATGAGCTGGACTCCTCAGACGCAGGATGCCCGACACTATACAGTCTAGAATGTGAGCCATGCCAGAAAAATCACTGACCCCTGACGAGAAACTGCAGCAGGAATTCAATCGCTGGGCCGTGGCCGGGGAAGGGCCGAAGATGGAGGGCCATCATCTCGATATTACGGCGAAGACGATTCGGCGGATGGAGTTGCGGCCCGGCGAGCGCGTGCTTGACCTGGGGTGTGGGTCGGGATGGGCGACGCGGCTGCTGGCGCGGCTGGTGGGCGAGGGTCCGGATGGATTCGGGCAGGTGGTTGGGTTGGATGTTGCCGACGAGATGATTCGTGAGGCGCGTGTTGCTTCGAAGGATTTCGACAACGTGCTGTATGTGTGGGGATCGGCCCAGCAGATTCCGTGGGAAGAAAACTTCTTTGACAAAGTGCTGTCGGTGGAGTCGTTTTATTATTACGCTGATCAGGACCGGGCGCTGATGGAACTGTTTCGGGTGATGGCGCCGCGGGGAAGGTTATTCATCCTGATCAATCTATATAAAGATAATCAGTACTCGCTGCAGTGGGTGGACAAGCTGAAGGTTCCGGTGCATGTGCGCTCGGCGGCGGAGTATGTTGAGCTGCTGAAGAAACATGCTTTCGAGAATGTGGAGGCGTGCCGCATTCCTGATGACACGCCTACGCCAGATGACTATCAGACGAAATCGTTTCACAGCCTGGATGATCTGCGGGCGTTCAAGCGGGAGGGCGCGTTGTTGCTGATGGCTTCGAAGCCCGATCTGAGGACGCCGGGGCCGGGGTATACGATTTACTGAAGCCAGGTACCTCAGGGGCTAAAGCCCAACCCGCAATGCCAGCTCTTCAGCGCAGGCCTGAAGGCCTACTCCACCCTCATGTCTCTGGACTGACGTTGGAGCTCACGCTACATTTCGCTGCCGCATGCTAGCTTTTCGATGCAGGCTTTGAAGGCCTTCTCCACCCTCGGCAGTGGTCCGTTTTGACCCACTACCCCACCCTCATGTCTCTGGACTGATGTTGGACCGCAGGCTAGATTTCGCTGTCGTCGTCATCATCTTTATCTTTGTCGCGGTGGTTCAGGTCTTTGACGGGGCTCAGGGTGCGGCCGTCGGAGGCGTGGCGGATTTCGATATGGCCATTCACGTTCTCCAGCTTGATGTGGGGGCCGCCGCTGCCGAGTTCACCGCGTAGATCGTGGCCGACGTAGCGGTGATGATTCACGTGCAACCCAAAGTCGTTCTCAATTCCGCCGGAGACCGTGCTGGCTTCGATTTCCGCTTTGGAATCCGAAGGGATCATCAACTCGACGGAGCCGTTGACCGATTTCAGTTCGATGGAGGATCCGGTCAGCTCATCAAACCGCGCGTCCAGGTGGCCGTTGATGGTGGAGAGGTCGGCGCGGCCGGAGAGATTGTGCGCTTCCAGTTTGCCGTTGATGCACGAGGCACGCACCTCGCCGGTTATGCCGGTGATGTCGAGGGAGCCGTTGATCAGCTTGATTTCGTCCAGCCGGGCGGCGCGCGGCACGGTAATGGCGTATTCGACGCCGGGAGGATTGTTGTGCGAGCCCCAGTTGAAAGAGAGATCGTGATCGCGATACTTGGTGCGAATCGAAAGATTCTCTTTCCTTGAATCAATTTCGATGCGGGCCTCGTCGAGGCGGTCTTTCGAGTCGGCATACTTGATGGCATCGACCTTGACTTCATTCTGATCCCAGGTGGAGATGTGAACTGCGCCGTTGATGTTGTCGAGTTCCACGCGACCGTCGGGAGTGAGAGTGTAGGTCTGGTGGAATTCTTCGGTATAGGCGCCGCGGTGATCGGAAGCGTGGGCTCCGAGAGCGAGAACGAACAGGGCACAGACGGTGCCCAAAGCGGCTCCTAACCAAGCGGGGAATTGGCGTTGGCGGTTCATGGTTTTCTCCGTTTCATCCGGTTAGACGCGGCGACTCGCAATTGGTGAGGGCCGAGGCTAGAAAAGCCTCTGTCCTCATATCTCTGTATACGGGAATTATCGCAGTGAGGTTCCGTCATCGAGTCGCGGAAGGGCAATCCCACCAAGGCCCTTGTGGGTTTAGTCTTTCGCAAAAAAGGCGCGGACCTGGGGTGCCAGGTCCGCGCCACGGTAACTCTGCCTTTCTGACTACCAGGCCGTATTGGTTACCAGGTTATAGGCATTGACGCTGCCGATGCCGGTAGCCATATCCCAGCCCGGGGTGGCGCCGAACGTCGGCTGATAGGCCGCGGCGCCGGTGGTCGGAGTGATGACTGCGAAGCATCGGGCGCCCGTCCCGCCGCCACCGGATATGGTGCAGATCGGAACTCCGGTGTAACCCTGGCCGGCATTGGTCAGAGTCACGGCACTCACCACGTGGGTGGTTGCGTTGATGGTTGCCGTGCAGGTTGCCTGGGTTCCACCTGCGTAAATGGTGGTTCCCGTCGGTGAAAGATATGGCGACAGATTGGAAGGAGCCTTAATGGCGCACGCCGGTGTGCTGGTGTAGCCGGTCCCTGCGGCCTTGAGGGTAAGGCTGCTGATGGCTTGTGAGCCCAGGGTGCCGTTAGCCCCGGCCGGGTCGTAGCAATCAGCTTTGAAGACGGTGCCGTTGTACCGGCAGTCGCCGTTGATATCGCCCTGGGTGATGTCGTAGAAGACGCAATGCGAAGGAGCCGCCGTCTGATTGCTGGAGTAGCAGCCGGTGTTGCCGTGCGCTCCGAATTCCTTCCGGGCGATGGAATAATAAGTGGGATTGGGATTGCCTGGACGAATGCCCCACTTCTGATCCACTAGCGACTGAATGGCGGCCATGGCGGGCGAAGAGGCTGAGGTGCCACCGATGCCGGCCCAGGTGCTGGGAACGCCCGTGCACGGGGTGCCACCACTACTGGTGTCAGACGCGCAGATGATGATGTAGTGTCCCCAAATGCCGTTGCTGGCGAAGAGTGAGACGTCCGGAACATCGCGCACGCCATCGGCCGGATTGCCGAGGATGCCCGATTGCCAACTAGGCTTGGCGTAGCCTTTGCAGGTGGTGTCCTCGACGTAGGCATAGTTGGAATTGCCCGCGCCGCTGGCACAACTGCTGGGGCCGCCGCTGCCGCCAATGGTACTCAGGAAGCCGGTGGAGCTGTTGCAAAAACCGGCCGTGCCGTAGGGTGCGGCGAAACCTTCGATGTTATACACCAGGTAGCTGGCACAGGAATCGTTCCAGGGAATCTCTGGGATATAGGACTTGGCTGAACCGAAGGTTGGGGAGTTGGTAGAGTTCCAGTAAGTGCTTTGGGGCACGCCGCCTGGCAGCAGGGAGTTGTAAAGATCTTCGAAATCCGTGCCGCCCACCGCGACGTTGTATATGCTTTCACCCCATCCTGTGACGCCAAGCCCAGGGTAGGCGTAACTGTCACCGTTGGTGAAGTCGCGAGCGCAAAGGGATGCGCCGTAATCGCCGGCGGAAACAAATACCGAGACACCCGCCGCGGCTGCGGACTGAAAGGCAGTGTTGAAGGCGGCATTCGAGCTGGCGCCGCTGATTACCTCACAGATGCCATAGCTCATGCTGATGACGGGAGGCGGGCTGCCGGCGCTCACCAGGTTTTCGATGGCCACCAGGCCGCCGAAAGTGGCGAAGGAGCTGCCATCGGTGCAGGAGGCCAGTTCGACATTCGCGCCGGGCGCAATGGCCGTGATCATTTCCACGTCCAGGTCGGCTTCAATGTCGTCGCTGTTGGTGCCGGGATTCGTGCAGTTTCCGGCGGAGTCGGGGTGGACCGTGGTCAGAGTGCCGCCGTACTTGGCGAGTCCGAACTTTGATTGATAGGTGCTCCAGTCGTTGCTATAGGAGTTAGTGTCCTCGACCACCACCACGGTTTGGCCCTTGCCGGTAATGCCGGCTGTGTACAGTTTGGTCAGGTTGTAAATGGTCTGGAAGTCGGCAGGCACCAGAGCGTAGCAGTCGGTGCCGCACCCGGAAAATGTGTAGTTGGTGCGAAGCTGGTGCATGGCGTGGGGCTTGAAGTTGTTCATGGAGACGACTCCGACGACGGCGGGCGCGAGGGCTACCGGAATCTTCGGATCGCTCATATTGGCGAAGTGGCGCTTGCCTTTGACCTCGAGGTCGTGAATTTCTGTATGAAAGGCCTCGCGGATTTGGCCAGCGGTGCCAGAAAAGTCGATCACCATGCGGTTGGGATAGACGTAGCCAACCGTGAAACCGTGCAAGGTGAGCCAGTTCGTGATGGCGTCGAGATCTTGCTGGGACAAACCGTATTTCTCTCCTTGTTCCGTTGCGGTCATCCAGCGGCGGAAGTTGGGCGAGGATTTGTCGGTGAGCGTGTCGATGTACTGCGCGAACTCTTGCTCCAGCGCAGGGGCACGCTTCAACTGCAGCAGCATGTGGTCCACTTGAAATCCGTCGGGCAAGCGGCCACGATCATCCTTAGAGTTGGCTTCCGGACGAGTGTTGCCGACGATGGTCACCAGTTGGGTGTCGTCGATTGGTGTGGTGATCAGGACGGGGAGTCGACTGCCCTCGGCCCCGAACACGCGGGTAGCGTAACGTGAGCCTAGAGCTAGAGTGAAGGCGGCAACCGCCAACAGGACGCAAAGCTTCTTGGTCATAGATTCTCCTCGGGGATTTATCGCCGGTTAAACTTCAAAAGGGGGAGTTTTCTCTGAAGCTGAAAACGCGCACCATTCTATACCCGAATTCCTTTTTTACTTAAGGAAATCGGCAGGTGTTTTGCGCGCGTGCTGCTCTTCACCGGCAGTGTGAAAGAATTTTCATCTGGTGTGCAAGAAATCGGTATGCGATCCGTGCCGGATTGCCGAACGCGCGCGCCAAGAGCTCTCTCTTTATTCTTTTTATTCTTTTCAATCCCGGTGTGGAGCGGGGGCGTCCACCGCACGGTTTTTCTCGCCGGCTTCGGTCAACAAGTAGACTCCGAGGATTGTGATCTCGGGCTCAATCGGATGGCGGTAGCGCTGGCCGGGAAAGACCACATAGTAGATTGCCGGATATAACAAGATCAGCCAGAACAGAAGCCAGGCGCCGGGTTTGCGCCGGCGCAGGGCGCGTCCGAGGCCCCAGAACATGAGCACCGAAGAGGCTAGAAAGAGCGAGTTCCTCAGTTCCGCCAGCCACCAGATCTGGGATGCTTTCGGCGGTCCGTCCCAGTAATAAACGAAGCGTTTGAGGCAGAGGATGGCGAAGCGTCCGTAGTCGGCCTGGATGTAATCGAGAGCCTGCCGCTTACGCATCTCGATATACGCCAGCTCGCCCATGGCGGTGTACTGGCGCATGCTGTAGAGATCCTGCGTGGGGTGCAGATACTGCATCCAGGTGCCGTCGGCGCCGTGGCCGTTGCCGAGGCGCAGTTCCGCGCCGAAGTTATCGCGGATGAAAATAAACTTGCCGAATGTTTGATAGTTGCGCACGGTCCAGGGTGTGATGCAGGCCAGGAAAACTACAGACGCCAGCACCACTCCGGCGAACGATGGCTTATTCCGACGGGTGCGGTGATACCAGGCCCACAGCCCGGAGGCCGGCAGGAACGCGAGCAGTACCGTGCTGTTCAGCGCGGCGACTCCCCAGAGCAGGCCGAACCAGAGCCACGGCTTTAGCCCGTCGCGTTCTTCCATGGTCAGCGCCAGCCAGAAAATCATGGCTAGCAATAGTGCCGACAGGCTGGTTTCCCAGACCCAGCGCGTGCACCAGAACATCACGTAGGGAAGCAGCGCCCAGGTCCAGGCTGAACCGACGGCAACTTGTTCGGAGAAAATCCGCCGCGCGATCAGGAAGATCGGAATGCAGGTCAGTGCGGAGAGAATGCTATTGAAGGTAAGCAGTACGAATGCCGAAGCCCGCGAGTAGATGCCGAATATGTGGAATACGCCGGCGATCAAATAAGGGTAGAGCGGCGGTTCCCAGGCGGTTGGTCCGGTGGGCGCCACGAAGGGATTGCTGAAGCCGTGCCCGGAGGCGATCGCCGCCCCAATGCGGCCCATCTCAAATCCGAAGCCAAAGTTTTCGTCGAGGCTTTTGAACTTGTAGGTATGGCCGGCGATGATCCAGCCCACGCGCAGGAAAAGAGCGATGGCCACCATCCAAAACTGCGATGTGCGGAGGTGCGCCCAGGCGTCGAGAAGCGGCCTTGAGTTGTGTTCGCGGTCGGCGGCCCCGGCGGGTCTTGAATCCATGGATGATTCTATTTGTAGCTGAGTAGCGATCCGGGAGCAACCTCGGCGGCGGGGCGGAATTGATTGACACCTGTCCTCGGGATACCTAGACTCGCTTGCTTGCCCGCCATCTCCCGAGCGCTGGAACGTGTCGCCCCACTCGAACGCATTCTTGCGGCCGCGACCCTCGTTCTTGGACTCTTCCATACCTGGCTAGGCCGTTACGCGATGGATCCGGATGGGATTTCTTATCTGGATGTGGGGCAATCGTTTTTTCGTCGCGATTGGGCTAATGCCATCAATGCATGGTGGAGCCCTTTGTATCCGTGGACGGTTGGACTCGTTCTCGGCATGGCCAAGCCTTCTGCTAAATGGGAGTTTCCGGTGGCGCGCCTGGTCAACTTTGGAGTGTTTGTCCTGGCCCTGCTCGCTTTTCGGTTTCTGTTACACACGTTGACCAGCTTCCGCCGCGAAGAGACTTCGGACCAGACCACAAATGCCACAGATGAGGGAGTGGCCTTGCCGGAGTGGATGATGGTCTTGCTCGGGTACGCAATATTTCTCTGGGTTGCTTTGGAAGTGGAGACGCCGTGGGACATGACGCCGGACCTGGCAGTGATGGCCTGCGTCTGTTTGACGGCTGGAATGCTGTTGCGCCTGCGGCGAGGCGACAAACTTTGGAAGTTCGCGGTGTTTGGCATGGTTCTTGGGATTGGGTATTGGACGAAATCAATCCTGCTGCCTTTGGGCTTTGTGACGCTCGCTGCGGGCTATTGGTGGAGGCGATCGAGCCCAGGTTGGGGTCGCCGCATGCTTGTGGCGGGTCTGGTTTTTCTTTGCACGGCGGCGCCCTGGATTCTCTTGCTATCCCACCAGAAGGGACGGTTTACCTTCGGCGATTCGGGAAAACTGAACTACGCGTGGTATGTGTCGCCGCGAACGTTTTGGAGAAACTGGCAGGGGGAAGTTCCTGGCAGCGGGATTCCGGTCCATCCCACGCGCCAACTGTTGAGGCACCCCGCGGTATTTGAGTTTGATGGTCCGGTCGTGGGTACGTATCCTCCGTGGACGGACCCGTCTTATTGGAATGAGGGATTGACGTGGCATTTCAATCTGAAGGCGCAAGTGGATGTGCTGGCGGGCACGATCCCGAGCGAGATCCGGTTGTTGTTCCGCGCCCGGCCTGATCTGGTGGCCGGCGTCCTCGTGCTGGCGCTGCTGAGCGGACGAATGTGGCTGGCAGGCTTGCTCGAATTGTGGCCCTTGCTGACGATGTCGGCTGTGGGCATGGGACTCTATCTTCCTCTGGTGGAGAACGATCGCTACCTGGGCGGGTTTGTTCTGGTCTTGTTTCTTACGCTGCTCGCTGCCGTGCGGCTTCGCCCGGATGCGCAACGGAGCGCGGCGTTCGTTACTCTTGCGGTGTTCTTCACCATGACACTTGCCACCGCCGACTACACGGTTCGCCTGGCCACGCATCATCTTGCGATTCCGGGCAGCGGTCCAAATTCCACCGCGCAGGACATTGCGGCCGCTGAGCAGCTTTGGCAGATGGGCGCGCGACCGGGAGACAAGGTAGCTGTGATCATGAACGGAACCAGCGCGTATTGGGCACATCTGGCGAAGCTGGGAATCGTTGCGGAGATCATGGACACCGGTCACGGCACCGCCGAATTCTGGAACTCGCCGGAGGCAGTACAGCGGCAGGTCTATGACCTTTTTGCCCGCGCGCATGCAAGGCTGGTGGTGACTTCGTGTCCGTCCTCGGGGGTGCCTGCTGGCTGGGAGCCGGTTGCTGGGACGCCGTACTGCGTGCATCATCTATAATCATCGACTGAGGTCTCTATGGGCTGGCTGCAAAACAAGTTCGAAAAGAATTTCATGATCAGCACGGTGGACTACGTCTTTAACTGGGCGCGGAAGTCCGCGGTGTGGCCGATGACCTTTGGCCTGGCCTGTTGCGCGATTGAGATGATCGCTTCATCGACTGCGCGCTTCGACATTGCGCGCTTCGGGTCGGAGGTGTTTCGTCCCAGCCCGCGGCAGAGCGACCTGATGATTGTCGCCGGCACCGTGACCTTGAAGATGGCGCCGGTGGTGAAGCGCATCTATGACCAGATGCCCGACCCGAAGTGGGTGATCTCGATGGGCGCCTGCTCGTCGGTGGGCGGGCCATTCAATACTTATGCCGTGCTGCAGGGCGTCGACAAAATCGTCCCCACGGATGTCTACGTCACCGGCTGCCCGCCGCGGCCGGAGAATCTTTTCTACGCACTGCTGAAGCTGCAGGACAAAATCGATACCATGACGCTGGCGAAGAGGCCCACGGAAGTGCGTCTCGATCCGAATATGATGGAGAACTTCAAGCGCCAGGTCATGATCGCGCAAACGCTGCAGCCGAAATGACCGCGCTTAGCGGGCGTAAGCGAAGCGGGATCCGCTGCGGTCATCCTGAGCGAAGCGAAGGATCTCTGGCTAGCAGCTCTCAGTCCATGTGGGGACGGCCGCCTCGGCTGTCCGCCGAGCGAAGCGAGGCGATTCTTCCAAGGGATTCAGATCGAGGGATTCAACTACTCATGCCGACCTTCACGAAGCTCACGACGCAGTCAGAACTCCCACCCACCGATGAAGCCAAAGAATTTCCTTGTGGCGCGAAGACCATCTGCATCGCCAACGTGAACGGTAGTTACAGCGCCATGGACAACGTCTGCCTGCATCGCGGCGGCCCGCTGGGGCAGGGAATGATCGAAGGTGGCAAAGTGGTATGCCCCTGGCACGGCTGGGCGTACGATGCAAAGACCGGCGCGGTCGAGCAGAATCCCAGCGCGAAGGTTGCCGTGTATCCGCTGAAGATTGAAGGTGGGGACGTGTTAGTTGAAGTCTAAGGGGACCAGCCAGTGCGTGCTAAAATATTGATGTGACCTAAGTTGGAGGTGTTTACATGGCCGACGATCGTATCCATCGGAAGGTGAGAATTAACGATGATTTTCAGCGATCATTTACGCATACCCGGCCCAAACCAACTGTCCCTCCCCCCACTGGCAGACCGAATCAGACGCAGAATCAGAATATCGGGTCGAGCAAGCCGGAAACCTCAAAGAAAAACTAGGGTTGGGCATGGCTGTACCGAGCGTCGCTGTACCCGTTGAGCATTTAGTGGACTTTCTGGTCTATGTGATGCCGGGCTTTATCGGGCTGCAGCTTTTTCGGGCCAAGTACCCAGCAAAGAAACTCAGCGAATTCCTTCAGGTTGCATGGAGTCTGATATACGGCGTCATTCTTGCGACCTTGGTGCGCGGTGCGGACGGTCGTTTCCTACGCGGCTGGCTTCAGAGCGGCGCGCAAGGATTCCCGGCATCACGCTTTGTTATAGCTCTTATCGTAGCTGGCCTGCTCCTGGGACTCTTTCTCATCGGGTTGAATGTTGCGCGTTTCTTCCTGGCAGCCCACGTGCCGCGACTACAAGGAATCGCACCCGATCCACAGTCGATTTGGGCCAAGGTAAATCAACCCTCCGATGATTACGCTGTCGTGTATGTGGACGACGGCTCCATCTACTTCGGTTGGATTGAGGACTACACTTTTGACCCAGACGCGGAGGACAATGATTTTCTGCTTGCTGACGCCAAAAGAGTGGACGAACAACTCACCGAGAAATATTCCGTTACCGGTCGCGGTGTCTACCTCAATACAGGAAATGTGAAGAGGATCGAATTCCTATGACGCAATCCTCTTTCAGCCTACTAACTTGAGAAAACGTCGAGTGTCGTTCTCGTACCCCGGAAACACTTCCTTCAGATTCTTGTTCCCCATGTGTTGCGCGACAGCTTCGCCGAGTACCTGGCGAAAGTCCGTGGTGAGCGCCAGATCGCGGCCTTCGTAGAGCTGCGACTGATCGAGGCCCGGCCAGCGTCCGTAAACCTTGCCACCTTTCACCGGACCGCCCAGCACGAACATCACGTTGGCGTGGCCATGGTCGGTGCCGCGGTTGCCATTTTCGCGCGCGGTGCGGCCAAATTCGGACATAGTCACCACCACCGTATCTTCCCCAAGGTCTCCAAGATCGGTCCAGAAGGCGGCGAGTGACTGTGAGAAGTCGCGCAACACGTTGGCGATCTGGCCTTCGGTTGCGCCTTCGTTGACGTGATGGTCCCAGCCGCCAATGTCGGCAAACGCGACCTGCACGCCGAGGTTCGCCTTGATGAGTTGCGCGAGCTGGCGCACGCTGTCGCCAAAGCGTCCCTTGGGATAATCGGCGCCGGGCGCAGGCTTGTACTTCGAGGGGTCGGCGGCTTTCAGCATCTTGACCGCGTCAAAAGTTTCTTCGCCAGTGCCGTGGAGCACGGTGTCGGTCGAGTGGTTGTACATGGCCTCGAAGGCGTTCGCGGCCGGCGAAGTTTTTGCGCTGCGGCCGCCGACCGAGAAGTCGTTGATGTTGTTCATCGCGATCGCCGGCTCGGAGCCGCTCAGGATGCGCGGGATCGACGGACCCATGGCGATGGCCTGGAAGGCGGATTTCTGCGCCGTCTGCGGCATCTCGTGCAGCGAGCGGTTGAGCCATCCATCTTCTGTGGCCTTCACACCCGGAGTGCCGGATTCCATGAAATCCTGCGCATCGAAGTGGGAGCGGTTGGGATCGGGCGACCCGGCGGCGTGCACAATCGCCAGTTGACGCTGCTGCCAGAGCGGCTGGAACGAATCGAGCGAAGGATGGAGGCCGAAGAATCCATCCAGATCGAGCACCGCTTTGCGCGGAATATTGATGCTGGGCCGCATCGCGTAATACTGCGGCTCGCCGTAGGGAACCACGATGTTCAAACCGTCAGCCGCGCCACGCTGGAAGATCACCACCAGCCGCTTGTTGCGCGTACCCGGCTCAGCCGCGCCCATGGCGGCGCGAGCCAGAAAACTCGGCACCGCCGCCGTGCCCACGACGGCGAGCGCGCTGTTACGAAGAAAAACGCGGCGAGTAAAGGACATAAAAACCGCTCCTAGCTCTTAGCCTTTAGCTCTTAGCTTTTAGCTCGACCGAACCTCAAATGCTGCAAAGTCTGAGTTGCATGCCTGATTCATAGGATCAAGCTAAAAGCTAAAAGCTAAAAGCTAGAAGCTAAAAGCTATCTCCTCTGAAACTCCGGCGAACCTAACAGCAGCCCCGCAATTGTGTTCACATCCGGCGGACGAGATGCGCCCTCGGGCTTGCGTGGCGCGGCCTTGCTGTCTGGTTTCTGCTGGGTGCCGTTCTTTGTTGCTGCTGCTGCTTCGATCTGGGCCACGATCGAGTCGTGCGTCTGTGTCGACACTCCTCCTACGAGCAGGCTTGCTTCTAGCGTGGAGAGCGTCGCGTTCGCATCCGGCGGCGTACTGCCCCCAGCCAGCCGGGCCGCATCCACTTTCACGCCTTTGATTTTGCCGCTGGTCAAAGTCAACGCGAAATTCATTCGGTTGAGCAGGGCCGAAGAACTTACCCAGGTCTCCGCCTTCATGGAATAGCCCGTGGGCGGTTGTGCGCCGTAAAGAGGCATGCCCATGTTGTTGAGCTGGCGAGTCAAGGGCAACGCATCGTCGACTTCAGCACCGGTGGCTCGCACTGCGGAGGCCACAAATTCCAAAGGAGTCTTCACCTTTGCGCGGTACGTCGTGTCGTCCCAAAACTCCGGCGAATGGAATAGCGTGTTCAGCACTTCGCGGATGTCACCCTTTTTCTTCAAGAAGGTTTTCGTCATGCGATCGACTAGAGCCTGGGGCGGATCGTCGGAGACAAAGCGCTCCGCCAGCTTCAGCGAAATGAAGTGCGCCGTTTGCGGACTCGTGGCCAGCCGGTGCAGCAGTTCCAGGCCCTCGCCTTCGCCCTTGGGCTTGAAGCGATGTCCGAGCACGAACTTGGCCCCGGGTTCGTGCATGCGCGGATCAAACTTGAAACTTCCGCCTTCGGCCGGCTTATCAATCGTCCATCCAGTAAAGATTTTGGCGACCTCGGTGACATCGCCCTGCGAGTAGCCGCCGTTCACGCTCAGCGTGTGCAGTTCCAGCAGCTCGCGGCCGTAATTTTCATTGAGGCCGCTGCGGCGCTTGCCGGGATTTGGCCGCGGAGGATAAGGCCGTCCATACGGCCCATAAGGACGCGCCGGAAGACCCAGAGCCTGCGCCGAGTTCGGCCCCACGCTCAGCCAATTATCCAGGTAGAACAGCATGGCCGGACTCTTCGCCGTGGCCACCAGCAGATCCTCGAACCTGCCAAGCGCACGCGGGCGGATAACGTCGCGCTCGTAGCTGGTCAGCATCAGGCGGTCGAGTCCTTTGTCCACGAACACGTTGAAGTGGTTAAACCAGAAGTCGGTCATCACTTCTTCAAACTGGCGCTGGCTGTAGACGGCGCGCAAAAGCTTCGCCTGTGCGAGTTCGCCGGTGACCACACCCTGTGGGTTGTTCATGGCCAGCAAGATTTCCTTCTGCCCCGGATTCAGGCCTTCGAGGAACTCCTGCCCTTTTCCACCGCGCATCGACTCGGCCAAAAGGACTTGCTGGCTGGCCGACATCGCAAGCACCGTCTTGTAGCGCTGGTCTGGCGGAAGGCTCGGCAGTTGCTGGACTTCGAGGTCGGCGTGTTGCTGCATTTCAAGGTCGGCATAGAGTTTCTGTTCGCGAAGTCGCGCCTGCTCTTCTTCCTCGGGAGTCAGCTTCGCAGCTGGCGGGGGTGCTGGCGCGGCGGCCTCCATCGTGTCGTCGGGAGCAGTCTTATCGTTTGTGTTTGGGTTTGCAGCAGCGTCATTGCCGGCTGCGGCCGAGTTCATTCCACCGTTCATGGCGGAGTTCGCATCGCTCCCAGCGCCGTTCATGGCGGAGTTGTCCGCGGGGAGGTTAGCGTTGTCCGACGCCGGGTTCGCTGCCATCGTGGACGCCGCAACCGGCGCGCTCCCGGCTTTCTCTGACGCAATCGCCGCCGCGACCGCATTCTTGATAGCTTCGTCTTTGTCTTTATTATTATTATTATTATTACTATTGATTTTGTCCTGACGGTCTTTTCGATCTTGCAGGCGCGCGAGCTGAACCTGGTAGACCATGCGCCGGGCCGGATCGGACGGCATGGGCTTCTTGCCGTTCATCACTTGATTGATTTCTTGCCCATCCGGAAAGTCCTCGGCCAGCTCCTTGGCGCTCATGCGGAGGGTGCGAAGCGGCTCCAGGCGAGAGGCGAGGGCGCTGTCGTCGATCTTGTCGGGATGCAGTTGCAGGTCGATCCATTGATCGACGCCGACCGCCATCACTTCCTGCAGATCGCCGGGGCGCGGACCGAAGGTCAGGCGATTGAGCGCGTGCAGGGCACGCCGCTGCTCGCCCGAGCTGGAGGCCACTTTGTCGTCCTTGTCTTTGTCCTTGTCTTTTTTCCCAGCCAGCAACTGCGGGACAGCGCACGCCAGGCTGAAACAGAGAAAAAGAATGGCGAACTTCGTGCGGCGCACGCCCATGAGGACTCCCGAGGAAAGACGAGAAACTCTCCTTATTATCAACCCAAACTGAAGGAAAAAGTTGCCACTCGAGGTTACTGGAGGCAGTTGGAGTGTCGAGGCTGGAGGCCAGGAGATAACAGCTGGAAGCTATGGACTAGGTCAAGTACATCTTGCCGCGGGAGACTTTGTGCTGCAGGGCCGCCGCCAACTGGTCGACATCGCCCGGCGCAATGTTTACGGCCATGTGATCGGCCAGAAGGGGAGTTCGATTGCTGCCCACGGCGTCGCGCCGCACCTGGATCAGCAGAGCCTGTACCACGTTGGGATCGTATTTCTGCGGGGTCAGGCGGACCAGATCGCTCAGCGCACTGCCCAGGGAAAGGGATTCGCGGTAGGGACGCGTGCTGGTCATGGCATCGAAGGTGTCGGCTAGCGCCATAATCCGCACCGGCATCGGCATGTCATTGCCAGCGAGAGCGTCGGGATAGCCGGAGCCATCGCTGCGCTCATGGTGCCACCGTACCGCCTCGTGAATCTTCGGCCAGGGAAACTGCACGCTGCTGACAATCTGATGGCCGACCACGGTGTGGTCCGCCATCTCCTGAAACTCTTCCGGATTGAGTGCTCCCGGTTTGCTGAACAGGCGGCGATCGACTGCCACTTTGCCAATGTCGTGCAAATATCCGGCGCTGCGCAGAGCGGCCACTTCGCCGGCCTCCGCTCCCATCGCTTCGCCGATCGCGGCGGCATAGCGGCCCACGCGCAGAGAGTGGCCGTGAATGTTCACGTGCTTCACGTCAATGGCAGTCGCAAATGCCTCGAGAGCGGTGTCATAGAACCCGTGCAGGGAGGCCATCAGGCGCAGATTTTCAGTCACGCGCTGCGCCAGCGTCTGCGACAGGGCATGGTTTTGTACGGCCAGTCCGATATAGCTGCACAGCAAGTCCATGGCATCCAGTTCGGCGTCTTCGTAAGGTGCGTCCCCCGGCCGCCGGCCCAGAGCCACAACGCCGGCCAGTTTGCCGGCCGCTTTCAGAGGAGCCAGGCACTTGAAAAGTTCGGGAGCTACGTTGCCATTAGAGCTGAGAAAGATCGAGTACGTGGAAGCGTTCAGCACAATTGGTCCGCGCGCCGCGGTGAGAGCGTGGGCGTGCTTGGGCAGAAGGGGAATGAACGCAGGCTCGGGCAGCATGGCGAATCCCTCGGCCGCCACCGAGGTCAGCATGGTGGGTTTCTCGTTGAAAACGAAGAGTGCGCCTTCGCGCGCGCCTGCCGCTTCCATCACGGCAGATAGCATCCGGCGCGAGGTGTCTGAAAACTCGCGCTCCGCTGTCAGCTCGGGCCCCAGTTCGGAGAGAGCTTCAACAGTGCGCAACAGCCTGCGGAAATTGTTGGTCTCCACGGCCAAGACGAGTAGTGCGAGAATGCAGAGCAGAATGAGGGTAGCATGCGGGAACAACGCGCCGCGAGGGCTGGTTGTTGGTTAGTTTGGTGCTGGCGCGGGGGAGAAACTAAGGTGACGGAAGTCGAATCGTCTCGCGAAGGGCGCGGCTTGAGCCCCGGAGGGGTGTTGTTAGAAATGCTCGCACAATTCCGCAAACCTTCCCACAATCAGCAACCGCTGCCCCGCTGGCGCCGCATTCACTTCCTCATGCTCCAGAATCCAGGTGTCGCCGTGGGGCACGAAAACTGCGTGCAATCCCGCGGCCAGCGCGGGATTGATGTCAGACCTGGGGCTGTTGCCGATCATCCAGGTGGAATCGCGCACGAGCGAATGTTTTACGACCACGGCTTGATAGGCGGCGGAATCTTTTTCCGCAACGATCTCGGTCGCCGCAAAATGTCCTTTCAGTCCGGAACGCTCGATCTTTCCACTTTGCTCCGGGATCGCGCCTTTGGTCACCAGGATCAGGCGATGCCGAGTGGAAAGGTATTGCAGCGTTTGCGGAACCTCCGGCAAGAGTTCCATCGGATGATCCGAGACCGTGTGGGCAAAGCTGGCGATCTGGGCGTGCAATTCGGGCGTGACTGGCTGAACCGAGAGCCGCTCAAACGTATCCACCAGCGCGTGCGAAAAGCTGTGCAGCCCGTACCCATGCTTCACAATGCATTCCCGCTCCACATCGTTGAGAACTTCGCGTACCTGCTCGGGAGAAAACTCGTGGTGATTGAGAAACGAAATGAACCGAACGATGGCTCGCTCAAAGTAAATGTTGTTCTCCCAGAGCGTGTCGTCGGCGTCGATCAGCAGGGTCTGGGGAGGCAAGCTCTTTAGCCTTTAGCTTTTAGCTCAGTAGTATTCAGCTAACAGGACAATCCGGCAAACGGCATGTGCATGCAAGGCTCTCACATCTTAGTGCAGAGATTCCGAAGGAGCTAAATGCTAAGAGCTAAGAGCTAAGAGCTTTTCTAAATCCAATCCACGCGCGCTTCCGGCCCAATGATCCCCGCCTTGTGCCCCATATCAAGCAAGCGCACCACGGCTTCGCGCCCGTCCGGACCGTAGTCCAGCGTGCGTTCATTCACGTACATCCCGACGAACCGGTCGGCGGTTTGCGAGTCAAGATCGCGGGCGAACTGCATGGCGTAGGACAACGCCTCCTCACGATGTTCCAGCGCATACTGAATGCTGTCCCGCAACGCGCCGTTCACCGCGGCCACCAGCTCCGGACCGAGAGCGCGGCGGATCGCGTTGCCGCCCAGCGGCAGCGGCAGGCCCGTCATCTTCTGCCACCACCGGCCAAGATCGACAATGCGGTGCAGTCCGGCCTTGTCGTAGGTCAACTGCCCTTCATGAATGATGAGCCCAGCCTCGAACTTGCCCTCGAGTACCTGCGGAATGATCTGGTCGAAGGGCACCACTTCCGTCTCCACTCCCGGAGCGAAAAGCTGCAGCGCAAGATAGGCGGTCGTGAGCGTGCCCGGAACAGCGATTCGCTTTTCCTTGATTTCAGTCTGAGTGAACGGCCGCGGCGAAACCACCATCGGCCCATAGCCTTCGCCCACGCTGCCGCCACAAGACATGAGCGCGTACAAGTCCTGAATATAAGGATAAGCGTGAAACGAAATCGCGGTCACATCGTAGACGCCTTCGCGCGCCTTCTGGTTCAGGGTTTCGATATCGCAGAGCGTGTGCGTGAAACGCAGTCCTGGAACACGAACCTTGTTGGTGGCCAGGCCGTAAAACATGAACGCATCGTCGGAGTCCGGGCTGTGAGCGATGGCGATCTCGCGCACCTGAGACGCCGGATTGCCCGAAGGCCTCGCTTCTTGTTCCGAAAGTACTGTCATCGTTTGAACTCCAAACTGCTTACGGCCGTTCTGTTACTGCTGTGCGCCGGAACGGCTGTGCCAGCGCTCCGCGATTCCAGCTGCGATCATCACCTTAATCACTTCTGCAAACAGAAACCAGTAGAGTCCCCAGCGAAAGGCTTGCGCCATCGAATGCGTCAGCACGGCGAGCCAGGTCAAGCCTCCGGTGAAAAGTACAAGCTCGCCGAGAAGCCCGCCCATAACGGCGCGAGCAAAGCTCTTGCGTCCACGCTCCATCACGTATCCTGCCACCCAGGCCACCAGCGGATAAGCCAGCAGAAATCCGCCTGTCGCACCGAACAATTGTGCGATTCCTCCCGGACCAACGGGGCTGAACATCGGCATGCCCATCGCCCCTTCTGCCAGATAGAGCGCCAGCGCCGCAAATCCGCGCCGGCTGCCCAGCAGCAGGCCGACCAGCAGCACTCCGAAGTTCTGCACCGTGAGCGGAACGGGAGTGAACGGCAACGGAATCGTGATGCGCGCACACAATGCCACCAGCAAGCTGCCCCCAACCACCAGGGCGACTTGCCGCGCACCTTCGGAAACAAGAACGCGTCCCCGCTCGACGCTTAAACTTTGAGTTGCGAGTTTTGCCATGGAAGAGTCTCCGAGTCTTCGATGCGGAGCACGAAACAACGCGGAGCATCAATGCTCAATGTCTCCCGACTGATGCTCGCGTTCTACTTCGCTGGAACTTCCTTCCCGCGCTGCGTGCGCCGCTTGCAGATGCCGTCGCAAACGCATGTACAAGGCGATTGCAACGCACACCACGACCAGAGTGCTCACGCCCAGGATCAGGAACCACCAGATCATCCGCACAGCCGTCTAGGATAACAGATGATCTGGCAGCGGAAGGAGAACTCGCCCCAGGGCTAATGGGCTACTGCAGTTTGAAAAGCTCGTCATTCCGAAGCGCAGGTTCATCGCGCCAGCAATCTGCTTTTGCCGGCCAACAGCGGATTCCCTGTCTTTCTAACTTGCCTTCGCCATGGCTCGCTTCTCGCGCATGGTCTCGACGCGTTTCAGCGTCAACTTCAGACGTTCCCGTCCGAACTTGGAACCCGTGATGACCTTCTCGACATTTCCGAATATCTGCGGGTCACCCATCGTTTCTCGCAGCTGCTTGAGAAAAGGATGAACCTTGGCGAATATGAGGAACATTTCCCCACTCACTGCCGGTTGAATGAACAACTCCTCGCTCAAAACACCGTGCAGCACGAAAGATGCGGCCATGCTCCAGTATCCGCTCACCTGGCGCAGCCAGTTGTTTTCCTGCGAGCCCATGGCTCCGCCAATCTTCATGAAATCCTCGGCGCTCTCCGGCCAAAAGCCGGTCACCCACCAGTTGCGAGCCTTGCGCATTTCCGGTTCGCGCCGCAGATCGTAGAGTTGGAGAATCAGTTGAGCGTCGCTAGCAGTCGGTTTCTTGGGCATCAGTCCCTCCGTTTATTTGCTCACCGCTTGGGTTAGACGTTCGGATGGCCAGCAAGGAGTCAAATAAATAATGTTATGCTTCACGCTGGGACTACGCACTGGTCGTCGCAGCCACCTCCGGCGCCGGCCGTTCGTAGTCGCATTCTTTGTTCGGGCACGCGATCACCGGTCCAGCCTTCAGGAATTTCTCCACCAGATACTCGCTGCCGCAACTCGTGCACTTTTCCGCAATCGGCTTGTGAGCCGAAGTGAACTTGCACTTCGGATAATTTCCGCACCCGTAGAACGTATTCCCCTTGCGGGCGCGCTTCTCCACCAGGTCTCCCTCTTTGCACTCCGGACACTTCACGCCGATAAAATTCTGCTTCACGTACTTGCATTCGGGATATCCGCTGCACGCCGTGAACTCGCCATACCGTCCGTGGCGGATCATCATATTGCGTCCGCATTTCGGACACGGCTCATCGAGCGGAATGTCAGGAACTTTCTTGCCCTGGTCAAGCCGCCGCGTAGTCTTGCAATCGGGATAACCCGTGCAGGCCATAAACTGGCCGAAGCGCCCGCGCTTCAGCACCATCACCCGGCCGCAGTTCTCGCAGTATTCTTCCTGCGTCGTCTCCTGCACATCGGCCGAATCCAGGTCTGGCAGGTTGATCGGATTCTCTTTCGTGAACGTGCAGGTGTTCGGATCTTCTTTATCGTAGGTGCTGCAGGCGTAGAACGATCCGTGCCTGCCCCACTTGATCACCAGCGGAGCGCCACATTTCTCGCACTTCTCGTCCGTGGGCTTTTCCATCCGCTTGATGTTCTCCATATGCTTTTCGGCATATTTGAGATCCTTCGTAAATTTCTTGTAGAACTCGGCGAGCGTGTCCGTCCACTTCTCCTTGCCCTCTTCGATCTCGTCGAGCTTTTCTTCCAGGCCTGCGGTGTAGGCCACGTCGAAAATGTCGCGGAAGTTTTCCACAAGAAGATCGGTAACCACCAGCCCGATCTCGGTCGGAGTAAACTTCCCACCCAGCTTCTGCACATACTGCCGCTCCTGAATCGTCGACAAAATCGCCGAATAGGTTGAAGGACGCCCAATGCCGCGTTCTTCCAGCTCTTTCACCAGCGAAGCTTCGTTGTAGCGCGGCGGCGGCTCGGTGAAATGCTGCTCCGGCTTCAACTCCTTGAGCGTGAGCTTCTGTCCGGCTTCCAGCGCCGGCAGCTTGTGCTTCAGTTCCTCGTCTTCTTCGTCCTTGCCTTCCTTCGATTCTTCATACACTCGCAGGAAGCCATCAAATTTCATCACCGATCCGGTCACGCGGAACCAGAACGTCTCGCTCTTACTCTTCGCATCGATGTCCACCGTGGTCTGGTCAAACACCGCCGGCATAATCTGCGACGCCACAAAGCGCTGCCAGATCAGCTTGTAGACCTTGAACTCATCCTCTTTTAAATACTGCTTGATCTGATCCGGATGCCGCATCGCCGAAGTGGGCCGGATGGCCTCGTGCGCTGCCTGCGCTGCCTTCTTCTCCTTATATGTATTCGGTGTCTCCGGCAGGTAGGCCGCGCCGTATTCCTTGCCCACGTATTCGCGCACTTCCTGAATCGCCTCCGGAGCAACCCGAGTCGAATCGGTACGCATGTAGGTAATCAGGCCGACCAGTCCTTCTTCGCCCAGCTCCACGCCTTCATACAGCCGTTGCGCGATCATCATCGTGCGCTTCACGCTGAAACGCAGCTTCCGGGACGAATCCTGTTGCAACTTGCTGGTAGTGAAAGGAGGCGCGGCGTTGCGGCGGCGTTCTTTTTTGTCGACGGACCGCACCAGCCAGTCGGCGTGCTCAAGTGCTGCGCGGATCTTTTCCGCATCCTCGCCGTTTGTGACCTCAATCTTTTCTTCGCCCTTGCCGAGGAATCGGGCGTCGAACGTGGGCGGCTTGCTGGCCGCGAGGTGCGCGTCAATGGTCCAGTATTCTTTCTTCTCGAACGCTTTAATTTCGCGCTCGCGCTCCACAATCAATCGCAGTGCGACGGTCTGCACTCTTCCGGCAGAAAGTCCGCGCCGGACTTTATCCCACAGCAGCGGCGAAACCTGGTAGCCGACCAGGCGATCGAGCACACGCCGTGCCTGCTGTGCGTCTACCAGATTCTGGTCGATCGCCCGCGGATGTTCAAACGCCGCCTGCACCGCACGCTTAGTAATTTCATTGAAGGTGACGCGCTGGATACGAGGAGGTGCGTCTTCTTCTCCTTTTTTCTTCTTCTTCGCTTTCTTCGCGTGGCCGTTACCGCTGAGTTCGAAAGCCAGATGAGCCGCAATGGCCTCGCCTTCGCGGTCCGGGTCAGGCGCCAGATAGATCGCATCCATCGGCCCCGCCAGCTTCTTCAGCCTGGCCAAAACCTTTTCTTTTCCTGGGATGACCACGTAGTCGGTCTCGAAGTCGTTATTCGTGTCCACGCCCAGAGTGCTCTTGGGCAGATCCTTGACGTGGCCAAGCGAGGCCTCGACCGTAAATCCCTTTCCCAGATATTTCTGGATGGTCTTCGCCTTAGCCGGCGATTCGACAATGACTAAACTTTTTACCAATGGACCCTCAGTTCTTAAGATTTCGTTTCGAAACTAGCACGAATGGGACAAAAGCAACAAGTTACGGGTGAAAGCTCTTAGCTCTTAGCCTCTAGCTCTTAGCTCGAAACGCCTACGCTGCGGCGGTATGCCGCAGCTTTCCCGACAGCGCTGATAGCATTCGCATGATCTCACTAACATCCGCGCTCAGGGCCTCGTAGTCGGCGCTTTTTATCAGTCCCAAATCTTTGGCTAACAAGAAGTGGTATGAAAGCTCCGCTCCCGATCCCATTGCAATCTGGACGTACCGTGCCATCTCCCCGTCGGACCTTCTGCCACAGCCCTCTGCCAGGTTTGCAGCTATTGACGCAGACGCCCGCCGAACTTGGCTGGTCAGTCCGTATCGCTCTTCCTTGGGAAACACAAGCGTGATCTTATAGACCGCCAACGTGAGCCTGTGTGCCTTCTCCCAGACCAGGAATCTCTCATGGCATCCTTCACCGCGGGTCCGTCACAAAGGTTTGAGCTTAAGAGCTAAAAGCTAAAAGCTGACAGCTAGAAGCTGACAGCTAGAAGCTCTTCACAAAATTCTTCCCCGGCATCTGCCTGATCTTGCCCGTCAACTCCAGCTCAAACAGTGCGGCAAAGATCTCCGACGAAGACAGCTCTGTCTCCAGCTTCTCCACCAGTTCATCAATGTGCGTAGCTTCGTCAGCCTTCAGCAGGCTCAGTATCCGCTTCTCGTGCGGCGGCAGCCCTTCGTCCGGGAATAGAGATGCCGACGAGGCGCTCCCGGATTCAGGCGCCGGCGTTGGCATGAGCGCCAGCTTCACCTCCGCCGGCAGATCTTCCCATACGTCTTCCCAGGTGGCGACTAGCTTCGCGCCCTGCTTAATCAGCGTGTTCGGCCCCCAGGAATTCTTGTTTGTGACGTTTCCCGGCACGGCGAAAACGTCGCGGTTTTGCTCCAGCGCGCAGCGCGCCGTGATGCGCGTTCCGGAATACTCCGCGGCCTCGACCACCAGCACGCCCACCGACATCCCACTCAAAATCCGGTTGCGGATGGGAAAGTTCTGCGGAGCCGCAAAGGTTCCCAAACGAAACTCGGAAATCAGCGCGCCGCCCAGCGCGAGAATCTGCTCCGACAGGCGCGAGTTTTCTTTCGGATAGATCACATCCACGCCCGTGCCAAACACCGCAACCGTCTTGCCCTTCGCCGCAATCGCCCCGCGATGGCTGGCCGTATCAACTCCGCGAGCCATGCCGCTGATAATTACCAATCCTTGTGCCGCCAGATCGCACGCCAGTCGCTCGGCCATCCCCAAACCGTACGGCGTGGGATGGCGTGTGCCCACCATGGCAATGCCCGGCCGCGTCAGTACCTCAGGGTCGCCGCGAACATAGAGCACCAGCGGCGGGTCGTAGATTTCTTTCAGCCGCGGCGGGTAGCAGGGATCTTCCAGTGAGACCACCGTTACCCCGGCGGCTGCGGCTCGAGCGATCTCCTCCCGCGCCATTTCCGCCGATTTCCCCGTAGCCACCGATTGCGCCGAAACGGCCTGCATCCCTGTGCTTTCCAGCTCCGTGAGCGACGCGTGGAAGACCGCTTCAGCGCTGCCGAAATGTTCCACCAGCTTGCGCGCCCTGGTCGGCCCCAGGCCAGGTGTCAGCGAAATGGCAAGCCACTCCAGAATGTGAGTTGCGGATGGGGATGCGGCAACAGCGTTCGGCACGTCCATACTCCAATCTTTACTGGACTTCCGGATAGCGACTGGGCGGACTGTAGTCATTCGCGGAAAGCGATGTCAAGGGAAGCCGTCACAAGGGCCTGTTAAAAACAGGTCTGCTAAAATCAAAACAGGAATGAGACCTCTGCGCATCTCTGCGATTTCCTACCTCAACACCGCTCCCCTGATGTGGGATTTCGAACACGGCGAGGCTGGGGTCGTCGAGGCAGGTCGCGAGTTCGACGTTTCCTATACGCTGCCGTCGGGCTGTGCTCGCGCGCTGGAGGCGGGTACGGCCGACATCGGGATCATCCCCGCCGCCGCTTACGCACAAGTCCCCGGGCTGATGGTTTTGCCCGGAGTCGCGATCGCCTCACGCCAGCCAGTTCGCTCCATCCTGCTCGTCAGCAAGGTGCCAGTCGAGCGGATTCGCACCGTGGCTCTCGATACCTCTTCGATGACCTCGGTGGCGCTGACCAAGATTCTGTTTGAAAAGTGGCTGGGCGGCGGCAGGACATTCACCCCGATGGCCCCGGATATCGAGAAAATGCTCGCCAAGCACGATGCCGGGTTAGTCATTGGAGACCCCGCGCTGCAGATCGACCGTTCGCGCTATCTCACCCTCGATCTAGCCGAGGAGTGGATCCGCCACACCGGCAAGCCCTTCGTCTTCGCCTTCTGGGCCGTTCGCCAGCAAGCTCTGCAGGAAGATGCTTTATCCGGAGACACGTTGTGTGGGGACGGGCGCCCTCGCCCGTCCGCGTCGCGAAGCGACGCTCCTGTGCCCGAGCTGGACCTGGCGGCAGTCTTTCAGCGGTCTCGCGACCACGGACTGGAGCCTCGAAGCCTCGACCAGATCGCCCGCGAATGGGCGCCCCAAGTCCGCATCACCGAAAACGATGTACGCTCCTATCTCACCGAAAACATTCATTACTACCTCGACCCGCCTTGCCTGGAAGGCCTGCAACTGTTCTATCGCTATGCGGCTGAGATCGGCGCGCTGCCGGCGGCACCGGAGATGCGTTTCTTGATCCCCGCGAATGCGGCAGTTACTTAGCGCAACCCAGTGCCTGCCCTGTAAACTCCTCCAAACCGAATGCTGCCGCATCTACCTCCGTTGCTTGCCGTGCCGATCTGGCGCCAACTCCGCCACCTGGGCGGAGTCGGGTTAGTCCTGTTGGGACTGGCAGACAATTCTCTCGTTCCGCTGACCGGCAGCATGGATGTCCTTACCATCTGGCTGGCTGCCCGCCATCGCGAGCCGTGGCCCTATTACGCCCTGATGGCGACGCTGGGCGCGGTCATCGGCGGCTACATTACTTATGCGTTGGCCTGCAAGGGCGGCAAAGAGGCGATGGAACGCAAGCTCTCGAAAAGAAAAGCCGCAAAGTTTTGCAAAGCATTTGAACGCTGGGGATTTGCCGGCGTCGCGATTCCCGCCGTGATGCCGCCTCCGTTTCCATTCGTCCCGTTTCTCTTGTCCGCGGGTGCAATGCAGTACTCGCGAAAAAAGTTTGTCGCCGCCTTGGCCCTCGGCCGCGGCATTCGCTACACCATCGCCGCCTGGCTGGGATTCCATTACGGCCGCCACATCCTGCGTTTCTTCGACCAGTACTACAAACCCGCGCTGGCCGTTCTGATCGGGTTCGCCGTCCTCGGATCGGTCCTGACCCTCGTTCAATACCTTCGCTATCGGAAAAAATAAGCTGGCCACCGAACCTCCGCGAATTTGGAGCAAGCCGCTATCCTCCGTTAGAATTGGATTGCAGCCATGTCCCTCACCAAGTCCCAAGCTCTCGAGATGTTTGAATCCGACGACCTGATCGGCATCGGCATGGAAGCCGACGCGGTGCGCCGCAAGCTTCATCCCGAAGGCACGGTCACCTACATCATCGACCGCAACATTAATTACACCAACTTCTGCACGGAGTACTGCACTTTCTGCGCCTTCTACCGCCCGCTCAAAGGCCCAGCGGCGAAAGAAGGCTACATTCTCGATTTCGATACCATCTACGAAAAGATTCGCGAGACGGTCGAACTCGGCGGCACCGGCGTGCTGATGCAAGGCGGATTGCATCCCGACCTCAAGATCGACTGGCACGAGAAGATGCTGCGCGGAATCAAAGAGCGTTTCCCGCAAATCCATCTGCACTGCTACTCCGCCTCCGAGATCATCGCGATCGCCGAGTACAGCGAACTCAGCATCCGTGACACGATTCTCCGCCTGCGCGATGCCGGCCTCGATTCCATCCCCGGCGGCGGTGCCGAAATTCTCGACGACGAAGTTCGCTACAAAATTGCCCGCCTCAAGTGCCTGACCAACGACTGGATCAACGTCCACCGCACCGCCCACCAGATCGGCATGCGCACCACCGCGACCATGATGTTCGGCGTTGGCGAGAACTACGAAAATCGCGTCAACCACTTCCAGCAGCTCTACGACCTGCAGGAAGAAACCGGCGGCTTCACCGCGTTCATCCCGTGGAGCTTTCAGCCGCACAACACCGCCCTCGGCGGCCGCCACTGGGACGAAGCCACCGCCGTCGAATACCTCAAAGTGCTCGCCATCTCGCGCCTGTATCTAACGAACTTTCTGAACGTGCAATCCAGCTGGGTCACGCAAGGCCTAAAAGTCTGCCAGATGGGCCTGCGCTTCGGCGGCAACGACGTCGGCTCCGTGATGCTCGAAGAAAACGTAGTAAGAGCCGCAGGCGTAACCAACTGCACCACCGAAGAAGAACTGCGCCGCATCATCCGCGACGCCGGCTTCCGCCCCGCCCAGCGCGACACCCTCTACCGGCAACACTTCCTGAACTAGAGGATAAGGTCAAGGTCGATGTGGGGACAGCCGCCCTCGGCTGTCTGCGGCTCGAAGCGCCGCCAGCTCGTGTGGAACGGACACTCCTGTCCGTTGCCTTTGACTTTAGCTCCTCATTGATCCTGGGGGGTGGAGCAGCGCTTCCAGCGCTGCGATAAGCCCGTGGCATGATCGAGGGCTTTAGCCCCTGAGGTGGCCAGACCCCCAAAATCTCCTCCGTATCAGCTTCCAACCTCAACCGGGACTGCCCTCTCCAACCCAGTTTGGTCGAAGCATAACTTCGCTCTATATTCGCTAATAATGCAAGCCTACAATGATGCATAAGCTGTATCCCGGAGCAGAATCGGCTTCTTGCGATCGTTTAAACCGCCACGTAATTTCGTCAAGGTAAGCCGGAAGATGTCATAGGCCACGACGGGGTGCCCCACTACTCGCTCGCGAGAAGCGGGATTTGCCCTGAAAGCCGCCCTCGATCCCACCGTCGTGTGAAAATGCAAACGGCCCCAGGGAATCCCGAGGCCGTTTGCGAAGAACTGATAATCAGTTCCCTGCCAAGGTAACATAGTTATTATCGAGACAATCCAGCTGCAAATCAAGTTACTTTAAGGAGGGTCGCACCCTGCCCCGCGCCCCCCCACTTGTCCTGAGAGACAATCGTTCCGCAAGGAACGAATGGACCTGGAGGGATTCGAACCCTCACCCGTACCTTGGCAAGGAACTGTGCTGCCATTACACCACAGGCCCATGACAGTAGAGCTTACGTCAGCGCGAAGCAAAGCCACGGCCCAAGGCCACGATTTAGCAAGACAGGAGTTTCTTTTCGGGAAGGAAGGTAGCTCCGCCAACCCATAAAATCTCCTGTCATTCCGAACCGGACGCTAAGCCCGGTGAGGAACCTGCCGTCTCGTCCACTACCACAAACACCGAAGCTCACGAAGCTCGTGTGGAACGGACACTCCTGTCCGTTGCCTTTGACTTTGTTGTTGCTCTTGACGTCAGCCGTTGACTCGAGATCCCGCAGCACTCCACAAATCCGGCAGGGGCACCACTGCAACGCCGCAAATCAATTTCCACAGCCGCCTGATTGATCCACCAGATCAGGCGTGTGAAGAGAAGTTAGAAGCCAAGGGCCAAGAGCTAAAAGCCAAGAGCTAAAAGCCAAGAGCTAAAAGCTAAAAGCCGACTACTGCTTCAGAATCCAGCCTGCCATCTTTTCCAGCGCCACGGGCGAGATGGTTTCTTCGATCTCGGCATATTCGGTGGGCGCACCAGTCTTTGCGGTCTGGAACAAATGATTGAGGCCTGGGAGTTCATCCACCTCGAAGTGCTTGTTGCCAGCCTGTTCCAGCGCCTTTCGGATGGCGGGAAGATTCAGCTGGGGTAGAACTTGCATATCTTTCTCGCCGTTGATGGCGAGCACCGGGCACGTAACTTTGCGCAGAGCAATTGCCGGATCGTAGGTAATGAAGTAGCGGAACCAGGGCGAGGTCAAGGTCTTGATGGCTGCGCCGGTCTGGGCTTCCGGCACTTGTCCGGCCAGCTTTTCTTTCAATTGCTTATCCAGCGTGGCGTCATCTTTTTCAGTCTCGATGAGAGTGAGGATCTCGCGTTCGCGGGCGGCGTCTTTGCCAGCTTCTTCATGGCTCTTGCCGCTGGATTCGGCAATGGCCTGCACTTGTGCAACCAGAATCTGATCGCCGGGAACGCCGGTGCCCGCCATCATCACGATGAACGCAACATCCGGATTGCGCGCCGCGATCATGGGCGCAATCACGCCGCCTTCACTGTGACCGATCAGCCCAATCTTGTGATGATCGATCTCCGGCCGCGTTTTCAGATAAGCGATGCCGGCCTCGGTATCGGTGGCGAAGTCGGCCGTGGTCGCGGTGGCAAAGGTTCCCGTCGACTTGGCAGTGCCGCGATCGTCGGCGCGCAGCACGGCAATCCCCTGGCGCGTGAGGTAGTCGGAAAGAACCAGAAATGGTTTGTGCCCCATCAGACTCTCATCGCGATCCTGCGGCCCCGAACCGGTGATCAATACGACCGCGGGAAACGGTCCTTTGCCCGGAGGAAGCGTCAGCGTCGCGGCCAGCGTCACGTTCTGAGCCTTGTTGTCGTAGGAGACCTCTTCTTCCCGGTAGGGGTAGGGCTTTGTCGGATTCTGAGGACGCTTCCGCTCCAGTTCCGACTGATCTTTCACCGGCTTGAGCACCAGCGGAAGACTGTTCCCGCCCTGCGTCCACGTTCCGTCGATCGACGAGCGATCCACGCCGATCTTGCCCTCGAACACACCGTTGAGTTGTTTCGCTTCCATCTTCAACGATGCTCCGTCGCGGGTCACGGAGGTGATAGGCAGTCCGTTCAGGTTTTGATCCGGACTGTCCATCGTGGCCATCAATCCGTCTTCGGTGTTCACGATGTGGAAGACGACGCGCAGCTTGATTGCCCCCGCTTCCAGCGACCCCATCCATGCGCCATCAATGTCAGAAGGCTTGGCCGGCTTGTGTTCCGGCTTCACCGGCGCAGCCGCGCGTTTGAACTCGAGCGGCAGCGGCTGGCCTTGCGTCCAGGTTCCGCTGATGGTACCGCCATCGCTCGAGACTTTGCCCTCGTAGGTGCCGTGCACCGCATCCACGCCCAGGGTCAATTGGGAATCCTTGAGCGAAATAGAACTGACCGGAATACCCAGGGCAGCCTGATCCACGCTGTCGAGCGTGGCTTTGAGGCTGCCTCCGTCTCCTTTGGTGATATGCAGCACGAGGCGCAAATTCGCCACCCCAGCATGCAGAGTGCCTTGCCAGTCGCCAACTACATCCTGGGCGGCGGCGCAGACGGCAAACTGAAGCAGCGCAGCAGCAACCATTATTTTCTTCATGATCTTCATCCCGATCCCGGTGTATTCTCCTCAGTTCTTGGCAGGTGCGGGAGCCGGAGTTTGTTTCTGCGCGTCGGCCGGTGCTTCTTTGGCGCGTTTGAGGGTAAGCGCATAATTTGGCCCCTGGCTCCAGTCGCCACTCATGATGCTGAGATCCTTGTTCAGCTTGCCTTGGAACATGCCTCCGACCTGGATCATCTCGATTTTGACCGACGACCCCTTGCGCGCAACCGTGGTTGCGGGCCAACCCTTCGCATTGAGATCGGGGCAGTCCATGGTGGCGGTCAATCCGTCCCCGGTATTCTTGAGATGAAACGTGAGGTGCAGTCTGCCTTGGGAGGGCATATCCAGAGTGCCTTCCCAGATGCCGTCGATGTCGGAAGGCGGCGCGGGCGGATGATCGAGCTTGATGGGCGTGGTGGTTCTCCTGAAATCCAGCGGCATTTTCTGCGGCTGAGCCCAATTGCCGTTGATTGAGCTGTTGTTCTTTACCGTGCCCTCGTAAGCCCCCTTGATGATGGTTACAATGAACCTTAGCTTCGCGCCGTCAAGCTTAATCGAGTCGACGGGCATGCCAACGATGGCCTGATCGGGGCTGTCCAGGGTGGCCGTAAGCGCACCTTCGGGCGATTTCGTAACGTGGAGCACGATCCGCAGTTCCCCCGAGCCGATACCAAGATTTCCTTGCCAGTCTCCCGTAACGTCCTGAGCCTGCGCCACGCCCGCTGCTGCCAGAGCCAGCAAAGCAACCACAATCCCAATTGCCTTCTTCATTCTTCCGCGACCTCCCTTGTCGCCGCAGGAAACCTTTTCACAATTCGCCGCGCCGTTCAAGTTGTTTATAGAGAATCAGCGAATATACGGCTGGAACCAGCGCCCCGGTAAGGATCGCCGCCAGCGGCAGCCAGAACGGAGCGCCTACGATTGCGAAGGCCAGACCGGCCAGGCCTCCGGCAAAAAAAGTCTTGGCGGCGAAGCGATGCGTAGCATTCCAGACGTGTTCGTTGGCGATCGTCCACGGAGTTCGCACGCCGATGAAAAAATTCCTTCGCACCTTGCCGAGAACGTTTCCCATCAGCGCGATCAAGAGGCTGACTCCGCCAATGACGGCGCGGCTGACGTCTACCATCCAAGACAGGCTGGCCGCGAGAATCAGCGCGTGCACATAGGCCATCATCGCCAGCATCACTACCATGATGTACAGATAGGTTGAACGGAACGTGTCGACTTCAAACTGCCTGGGCGAAAGCCACGGCAGCACCGAGAACAGCAGCAGGATGCCTGCCATAACTCCCGGGTCAATCACGAACATCGACCACTTCGGTCCCCAGCCGTTGACGTGGCCGTGAGCGTCCCAATGCATCGGAATCATGCTGGGCAGATGCGGATACGCCAGCAGCGTGGCCGCTGTAACGGCGGCGATCAGCGCCACTCCCGCGAGATAGTATTTGCGCGTCATGACTTTCTTTCCTTATGTTCTTACTTCTTCCCTTTGTCCTTCGTTGCTTCCTCTTTCCCGCCCCGAATCAGGTCCATGGTCCACGCCATCAGATCCTGAACCACGGTCGTGTTCAGCCTGTACCAGATCTGCTGGCCATCGCGGCGGCTGGTGATCAGGTCGGCCTCCTTCAACACCGCGAAGTGATGCGACATGGAGGGCTTGGTCATGTCGAAGCGCTGCGCCAGATCACCCGCAGTCATCTCGCCGCGCCGCAGCAGTCCCAGGATTTCCCGCCGTGTCGAATCGCCGAGGGCCTTGAACGCTCTGTTGTCGGTGGTCACGATAGTTAGCCGTTCATGTAATTAGATAAACATCTAAATAATGCCTTGGGACGCTTCCGTTGTCAAGTTCTGCGGGGGAAACGGTGGGATCGGGTTAGAATAAGCCCATAGAGCGGCCCGACCGATCCTCACGGCCGGCCCGTGAAAACAGCTTCCCAGACCATCCCGGATGGGATCGAAGTTTGGCATCGAAGTCGAACCAACGAAGTCGAACCATCGAAGTCGAACCAAAGATCGAATTGACGATTGAACTGAAATGAAGCTTGCCTGCGCATGTCTGTTGAGCGTTCTGCTGGGGCCTGGCACGCTCTTCGCGCAAAATCCGTCTGGAGAGGTGAGTTCCAGCGCTACAGAAGGGCATTCGGCCCGGGCCGTCGTGGCGGGAGTTGTCACCAAGGACCCCGGCAGCGAGCCGGTGAAGAAAGCGCTGATCGAATTGATTGCCGAGAGCCAGGGTGACGCTGGAAACTACACAGCGGTTACCGGCGTGGACGGCGAGTTTCGCATTGAAGGGATCGTGCCCGGCCGCTATCACTTGTTTGTGGAGCGCAGCGGCTACCAGGAAATCGACAAACATCGGCGCCGCACCGAAGGCCGCGTGCTCACGCTGAACGCAGGCCAGGAACTGAAAGACCTGGGCATTCGCTTGCAAGCCGCAGCGGTGGTGGAAGGCCGCGTCACCGACGAGGACGGCGATCCGTTGCCCGAGGCGCAGGTCGCTGTTCTGCGCCAGACTTTTGTTTCGGGGCGCAACCATTGGGAGCAGGTTGGGGCCGAGCGCACCAACGACTTGGGCGAATATCGCATCGCGGGCCTGGCGCCCGGTTACTACTTTGTTTCGGTGACGCCGCCGCCTGACTTCCGAAGTCTGATCGAAGGCACTGGCACCGCGGCTGCGGCCGCGCCTCACGATGCAGCCGCCGCGCCAGACAAGCCCGTGCCTGCCGCCTACCAAACGGCTTATTATCCGGGCACCCGAGACCGCAGCCAGGCCGCGTCAATCCAGTTGCACGCCGGGGAAGACTTTCAGGCGAATTTCTCGCTTACGCCCAGCCCCAGCTTGCTCATCCGCGGCTCGGTGGTGAATCTGCCGCCGGGTTCTTCGGCGGCGATCATGCTGCAATCCAAAGATTTCAGTGTGGTGTTGAATGGCGCGGACGTGCACAAGGACGGCAGCTTCGAGATTCGCGATGTTTCTCCCGGAGCCTACACCATTCTGGCCACGGTGGATAACGCCCAGGCGCCCATGATGGCGCGTCAGGCGATCCAGATAACGACTGCGAACGCGGAAGGACTTCAGCTCTCGCCCCAGGCTGGCGGCTCGATTCATGGCCGCCTCCGCATCGAGGCCGGAGGCACCGCCGGCAGCGCCACACCCGACCTCAGCCAGATGTTTCTTCTGCTGCGCACCTCCGACGGCGATGACGACGTGCTCGGTACTTTCACCATGGGAGCTGGCTTTTCTACGGTGGCCCACGTCAACGGCGATGGCAGTTTTGAGTGGAAGAATGTGCCGGCGGGGCATTATTTCGTTCAGATTTCCGATGCCAGCACGATGCCGGATTGGTTCTTGAAATCGGTGGCGGCGGGAGGGCGCGACGTGGCGGACTCGGGATTCAACATAAGTGGCGGCACCACGCAGCTTGACCTGGTGGCAAGCGCCAACGGAGCCGTGGCCGCAGGTGTGGCTGCGAATCAGAAGGAGCAACCCGTCGCCGACGCGGTGATCGTTGCCGTGCCCGAAGCGCGTTTCCGCAGCCATCCCGACCGCTATCGCAAAGCGGTCACCGATCAAAGCGGACGCTTTAGCCTGCGGGGCTTGCCCCCCGGCGAGTACTCGCTCTTTGCCTGGGAGAGCGTTGAGGGCGAAGCCTACTTGGATCCCGAATTCCTCAAGAGCTACGAAGGTCAGGGCAAAGCACTGCACGTGAGCGAAGGCGACCGGGCAAGCATGCAGCTAAGAACGATTCCCACGGCCGAAGACCAGGAGTAGCCCCGCCTGCTTCCGCGCCACTTCTGGCCAAGCGCAGGAGTATCCTTTGGAACTATGAGAGCCGTACTGACTTCCTTCGTTCTGCTCACCGGCATGCTTGGCGCCCTGGTTCACGCGGCCGAGACACCCGCGAATGCATTGCTGGTACTTGCCAAACACGACAACCTGCTGCTGATTGTCGATCCTTCCAGCCTGCAGGTGATCGCGCGGATTCCGGTCGGCAATGATCCCCACGAAGTCATCGCGTCCGCCGATGGCAGGACGGCCTACGCGTCGAACTACGGATCCGGAGCATACAACACGCTTGCGGTGGTGGATCTGGTCGCGCAAAAGGCATTGCCTTCCATCGACCTCGGAGCTTTACGCGGGCCGCACGGATTGGCGTTTGCAGGCGGAAAGACTTGGTTTACGGCGGAAGCCGCGAAGGCGATTGGCAGCTACGATCCGGCGAGCAAAAGCATTGATTGGATCCTCGGCACCGGCCAGAACCGAACCCACATGATCTACGTCTCGCCGGATATGAAGCTGATTGTCACCACGAACGTCAGTTCCGGCACGGCGAGCATTATCGAGAAGAGCGTCGTCGCCGGTCCCGGTCAAAGCGGTCCGCCGCCAGTGGGAGGTTGGAATGAGACGGTTGTCCGCGTCGGCAACGGTTCCGAAGGGTTCGATGTTTCTCCGGACGGCAAAGAGATTTGGGTCGCCAATGCGGGGGACGGGACTGTCTCGATCATTGACGGCGCAAGTAAGCAGGTGACGCGAACGCTTTCCGCCGATGTGGGCGGTGCGAACCGGCTGAAGTTCACGCCTGATGGTAAGCTTGCGCTCATTTCTACTTTGCGAGGTTCAGACGTGACCGTCATTGACACCGCGACTCGCAAGACGGTCAAGCGAATCGCGGTGGGGCACGGGGCGGCCGGCATCGTTATGCAGCCGGACGGCGCACGCGCCTTCGTGGCGTGCTCTCCCGATGGCTATGTCGCGGTCATTGACCTGCATTCACTGGAAGTAGTCGGCCGCATTGAGGCCGGTCACGACCCGGACGGGCTCGCCTGGGCGGCGCGGCGTTAGGGCCGCATTCTGCCTGGCTCCGAGTAGGTTGCAGGAATCAGCGTTTATGACAGTATGCTACAATTGTGTCATTCCGGTCGGAGTGTGACATGGCAGAAGAAATGCGAACGCGTGTGAACGAGAACGGCCGGGTCGTGATCCCCTCTTCCTTTCGTAAGGCCCTTGGCATCCAGGTTGGAGATGAAGTCGTGCTGCGGATCGAGGATGACGAATTACGCATCACAACCCAACAGCGCCGCATTCAGCGGGCGCAGCGGCGCGCCCGGCAATACGTAAAACGGGGCACATCGCTGGTGGATGAGTTGCTCGCGGAACGCCGCGAGGCCGCCAAGCGTGAATAGGATCGTGCTCGACGCTTCCGCCATCCTTGCGGTGCTTAGCGGTGAGCCGGGAGCGGAGAAACTGACTCCCGACCTGCTGGCCCACGCGGTCGGCGGCACCGTGAATCTTGCCGAAGTCCAGACCAAGCTGGTGAGCCGGGGGTGGACGTCAGAGCAAGCATGGGAAGACGCCACCAGTCCGATTCGAGAAGTGCTGCCGTTTGACGAAGAACAGGCGAGGATTGCCGGCGACCTGGTGACTCACACCCGGCATCTTGGGCTATCCCTCGGAGATCGCGCGTGCCTCGCGCTGGGGATTGCGCTCAAGGTTCCCGTATACACTGCAGAGAAAGCATGGAAGAAAGTCAAAGTGGGTGTCAGAGTCCATGTGATCCGCTGAGCGTGCGCGGGAACGCCTCTCACCGCCGAAGTCGCACGATACGGCCATCACGTCCTCGCCAAATCCGGTAGAATGAAGGTTTTCACCGCACCCTTTGCTGCGTTCCGATCTCATCGTGTCTTCGACGCTGGCCGCGTGGGCCGCCCCCAAGGGCGGCGTTATGCCCTATCTGCGCCAGCATTTGCTGGATAAGACTTTTCAAGGTCTCTACCATACGGACGCATTCGATCGCGCGCTGTTGGTTCCGTATTTCATTGTGTTGATCCTGCTGGCTGGCTACGGGATGCATCGCTACGTTCTGGTTTATCTGTATTACAAGCACAAGAAGAATCGCACTACGGAACCGGCTGCTTATTTCGAGGATTTGCCGCGCGTGACCGTGCAATTGCCGATCTTCAATGAGCAGTACGTGGTGGAGCGGCTGCTGGAGTCGATCTGCAAGCTGAAATACCCGCGGGAAAAGCTCGACATACAGGTGCTCGACGATTCCACCGACGAAACTGTTGAAGTGGCGCGTAACCTGGTGGAACGTTATGCCGCGCTGGGAAACCCGATCACCTACCATCACCGCACCAATCGCGAGGGCTTCAAGGCGGGCGCGCTCGCCGAAGGCCTGAAGACGGCCAAGGGCGAATACATTGCCATCTTCGACGCCGACTTCACTCCGCCGGAGGATTTCCTGCTGCGCACCATCCATCACTTCACCGAAGCGAAGATCGGCATGGTGCAGACGCGCTGGACCCACATCAACCGCGATTATTCCGTCCTCACGCAGGTGGAAGCCATTCTGCTCGACGGCCACTTCGTGCTCGAGCACTCGGGGCGCGCTCGCAGCGGCGTCTTCTTTAACTTCAACGGGACGGCCGGAGTCTGGCGGCGCACTGCGATCGACGAAGCCGGCGGCTGGCAGCACGACACGCTCACCGAAGACACCGATCTTTCCTACCGTGCCCAGCTTGAGGGATGGAAGTTCATCTACCTGCAGGATGTCGAGTGCCCCGCCGAGTTGCCCGTCGAGATGACCGCGTTCAAGACGCAGCAGGCGCGTTGGGCCAAGGGACTGATCCAGACGGGAAAGAAGATTCTGCCCCGTGTGCTGCGCAGCGACGCTCCGCTGCACACAAAAATCGAAGCCTGGTATCACCTGACCGCGAACCTCAGCTATCCGCTGATGATCGTGCTCTCGGTGCTGATCTTGCCGGCCATGATCATCCGCTTTTATCAGGGATGGTTCCAGATGCTTTTCATCGACCTGCCTCTCTTCATGGCGTCAACGTTTTCCATTTCGAGTTTCTACCTGGTTTCGCAGCGCGAACTCTTTCCCAGGAGCTGGCCGCGGGCGCTGCTTTATCTGCCTGTCCTCATGGCTCTCGGCATCGGATTGACCATCACCAACACCAAGGCGGTGATCGAAGCCCTCATCGGCAAGGAGAGCGCTTTCGCGCGCACTCCCAAGTACAACGTGGAGTCCAGGAAAGATAAAGTCGGCGCCACCAAATACCGCAGACGCCTGGGCTGGGTGCCCTGGCTTGAACTGGTGATCGGCGCTTACTTCGCGCTCACGGTTTATTACGCAATCCAAAACGAGAACTTCGTTACGATTCCATTTCTGCTGCTGTTCGTGGTGGGCTATTGGTACACGGGATTGATGTCTCTGCTGCAGGGCCGTTTCGCTGGCGTCGCGCTGAGCGCCGAGACCCACACCAAGCCGTTCCCGGTGGGAGTGTAAGGTTCGCAAATTCTTAGCGTGTGGAAACATCATGCGCTTTGCTTGGCTTGCCTGCTCGGTTTACAATCCACTCGCCAAAGGTTCTCATCGGGCCCGGCACGCCGGTTGAACTTCGCGCCAGGTAACTTCGCGGTTCGCAGGAGGATCCGATGCTCCGTTTCTCCGAGCTTTCTTCTCCTCTCGCCGTAGTGTTCGCTGTCGCCTCGCTGCTGAGTTGTGGTTCCGCACACGATTCCGACGAGTACTACGTATTCGTGGCAGCCAACCTCCAGGTGCCGTATTGGCAGACCGCTGGCGCGGGTTTTTCCCGGGCCGTGGCGCAACTCAAAGTACGATCTGACTACCTCGGCCCCAACGCTTACGACCCCAAAGCGGAACGCGATGCGCTGGACACGGCAGTGCAGCAGAAGGCTACCGGCATTCTGCTCGGCGTAACCGATCCCGCCCTGCTCAAAGACAGCATCGATAAGGCGATCGCCGCCGGAATTCCGGTAATCACGATCGATTCTGACGCTCCAGCCAGCCGGCGCCTTTTCTTCGTCGGCACTAACAACTACCAGGTCGGCCTGACGGGCGGGCAACGTCTGGCGCAGGAGTTGAAGGGCAAAGGCAACGTCGTGGTATTCACCATGCCCGATCAGCACAACATGCAGGACCGCCTGCGCGGTTATCGGGATGCGCTTGAGCACACTGGCATCAAGATCACGCGCGTGGTTGATATCCAGGGCGATCCGCGCATCGCTTTCGATACCACCACGCAAATCATGGGCAAGGAAAAAGATCAGGTCGATGCCTTCGTCTGCCTGGAAGCACAATCGGGAAAGGAAGTTGCCGGCGTGCTCAACAGCTACCACGTTACCGGCAAGGTTGTGATGGCAATGGACACCGATCCTGAAACGCTGGAGTGGATCCAGAAGGGCGGCATTGTCGCCACCATCGCGCAGAAGCCTTACACCATGGCCTTTGTCGGAGTGCAGATGCTCGACAACCTGTATCACCACAAGCCCTCATCTCTGGTTACCGACTGGTCGAAGGACAGCTTTGCGCCTATCCCGTCCTTTGTGGATACTGGTTCTGCCCTGATTGACAAGAGCAACGTAGCTTCGTTCCTGGAGGCAAAACAAAGCGTGACCGGCGGACAAAAGTAGCCTGAGGAATTTCTTGTCGAAGAGCCCCGCCGATCCCCGATGAGTGTGGGGATAGGCACAATCTTGAACAAATGGATGGATTACACGATGCGAAAACCGCAGCCTTCTTTCTTTTTCTTGCTGGCAAGTTTCTTTGCAGGCCTTTTCTTTCTCGCCGCTGCTGAGTCGAGCTTCGCACTCGACCGCCAGCCCAACTCCGACTATCACGCGCGCCGCGAAGCCCTCGCCAAGAAGGCGGCGGGGATTGTGGTTCTGTTCGCGGCCACCGAGGGCGACGGTCCCAATGACATCTACGGCTTTCGCCAGGATGATAACTACTACTATCTCTCCGGCTTGAGCGAGCCTGGCTCCGCATTGCTGATTGCGTCGGCCGCTGAGGCCAAAGGCGACGCGCCGGGGCATCCTTACACTGAGATTCTTTTTCTCCCTGCGCGCAATCTCACCCAGGAGAAATGGACTGGCCCCAAACTCGGCCCGGAGAACCCCGAAGCGCCAAAAATAACCGGCTTCGATCACGTCGAAGAGATGGGACAACTGCCCAACGATGTCGCCCGGCTCGTGATCGGCGCCCGTCCTATCGTCTATACCGATGTTGCCCCGCGGGGCGAGACTTCTGCCTTGTCGGCTCCCTTAGCCTTTCTGAAGCGAGTCAACGCGTTCTTGTCCTTCCAGGATGTGAAGCCGATGGTCTCGTCGCTGCGGACCACCAAGGACGCGGGAGAAGTGGCGCTGATCCGCAAGGCGGTCGATGCTTCGGTGGCGGCGCATTTCGCTGCGTTCAAAGCGGTGAAGCCGAGTGTCAACGAGCGCGAGATTGCCGCCCTCATGGAATACGAGTGGGGCAAGCGCGGCTGTGAGCGAGTGGCCTACGCGCCTATCGTGGGTTCGGGCTACTATTCCACGGTGCTGCACTATTCCGACGACGACAACGTCATGAAGTCCGGGGACGTGGTCGTTATCGACGCCGCCGGCGAATACTCGATGTACGCCTCCGACATTACGCGCACGCTTCCCATCAACGGCCACTTCACCGCTCGCCAGCGCGAAATCTACGACGTTGTTCTGGGCGCGCAAACGGCGGCTGCGGCCGCTTTCAAGCCAGGCAAGTCAACCATGAAGCGCGACGACCCCGAGTCGCTCTACAAAGTTGCCTTCGACTACATCAACACTCACGGCAAAGATTTGCACGGGGAGCCGCTGGGGAAGTATTTCATCCACGGCCTGGGGCATCCGTTTGGGCTGAATGTACACGATGCCACCGACTCCAGCGTCCCGCTGGGACCGGGCCAGGTTTTCACCATCGAGCCGGGAATTTATATTCCGGAAGAAAACCTCGGAGTGCGCATCGAAGACGACTACTGGGTCGACGCTGACGGCAAGCTGATCAAACTGAGCGGAGCGTTGCCCTCAACGGCTGAAGAAGTAGAAAAGCTGATGGCAGGGAAGTGAGAGACGGTGGCCAGTGGTCAGTGGACTGTGTGATCTGCCAGAGGCCGTGTATTACTAACTACTGAGCACTAAGTGCTGTCCACTGATCACTGGTTACTGGCCACTTCTACGAGATGTATTCCTTGATGTACTCGTCTTCGGAGTGCGCCAGTTGCTGCAGGTCGCCGTCGAAGATGACCTTGCCATCGCGCAGAATCAGGAAGCTCATGGGAACGTCGCAATGCTGGCCGGGCGGCAACAGTACGATGTGGTTGGTTTGTTGGTCAAACTGATGCGTGGCCATGGTGAAAGCGTCCTGTAAGCGGTGCGTGACCAGCAGAGCGCTGGTCTTGTAGACATCGCGCTGCTTCACAATTAATTCGATGATGGTGTTCGAGGTCACTGGATCCAGGCCGCCGGTGGGGGAGTCATAGAGCAGCAGTTCAGGGTGCGTAATGATGGCCCGCGCGATGGCCACGCGCCGCCGCATGCCTCCGGAAAGCTCCGCGGGATCGAGATCGAGCGTGTGCTCGAGTTCCACGAAGCGCAACGCCTCGCGCACCCGGCGATCAATGTCGTCATCGTAGATGCCGTGCTCTTCGGTCAGTTGATATGCAACATTTTCGCGCACGGTGAGAGAATCGAACAATGCGCTCTCCTGAAAGACCATTCCAATCTTGCTCCGCAACTCAAACAGATCTTCTTCGCGCATCTGCGTCACGTCTTGCCCGAGCACGATGATGCGTCCGGAGTCTGGTCGAATAAGTCCCATCACCAGCTTCAGTATCAGGCTCTTGCCTGACCCGGCAACGCCGAACAGCGCCTTGGTCTCGCCGCGGGCGAGCCGAAAGGAAACTCCGCGAAGCACGTCATTCTCCGCAAAGGAGAGCGCCACGTCTTCAAACACGATGACGGATGTGGAATCGTCCTTCGTGGTTTCCGCAGCGGAATCGAGTGGTAAGGTCGGCGCGGACATGGGACTAGTGGAAGGTGAGAACAATCATCAGGAAGCGAGTGAGGAACAAGTCAAAGGCCAGGATCAGCACGGAAGCCGCGACCACGGCCTGCGTGGTGGCGCGGCCCACACCCTGGGTTCCGCCGCGCGCGTTCATTCCGTAGAAGCAGCCCACGGTCGCAATGATGAAGCCGAATAGAACCGGCTTCATCAATCCCATGAAAACATCCTGGAGCACCAGCGTCTCCCAGGCGTTGGACCAGTACTGCCGGGCATCGAGACGCAGCAGCACTTTGGCAATGAACAACCCTCCGGCCAGGCCCACCAGGTCCGAAATAATGGTCAGGAAAAACAGCATGAAGACGGTTGCGACCACGCGGGGTGTGACCAACTTCTTCGTTGGGTCGGTGCCCAGAGCGCGCATGGCATCGATCTGCTCGGTCACCACCATTGATCCCAATTCGCTGGCCATGCCGGAAGAGTTTCGCCCGGCCACCATCAGGCTGGTCAGCACCGGCCCCAATTCGCGCACCATGGAAAGCGAGACCAGTTGCCCCACCAGCGTGATGGATCCGAAACGCTCCAGCGTGTTGGCCGCTTGCACCGCCAGCACCGCTCCGGTGAAGAAGCCGGTAAGCACGACAATGGGCAGGGAACCCACGCCGATTGCGTCAGCCTGCTGCACCATATCGGCGAAGTAGAGCGGCTTTCGGAAGAGGTTGGCGACCGCTTGCGCCGAAAACAGAACGTAATCCTGGACCGTCTGAATCTGTACCTTGGCGAAATACGTGGGCGAACTGAGTTCCATGCGGCTCAAGAAAGCGCGGCAATCAACGGCCACGCTTTCCCGAAACTATAACAGAAGGACAGTGCTCAGTGGCGAGTGGCTGGTGGCGAGTGTCCAGAAAGAATCAAGTAAATGTGCGAGTCGGAGATGTGGTGCAGGGTTGCTGGCCACTGAGCACTGGCCACTGATTTTCTATCCCCGGGTCTTCTTCTTGATCTCGATATTCAGCCGGCGGATTTTCTGATTCAGCGTGGAGAGCGGCACCTTGAAGTGCTCGGCAGCTTCAGTCTGGTTCCAGTTGCATTTTTCCAGCATATCGGTGATGACGCGCCGCTCAACGTCTTCCATGATTTCAAACAGCGACGCATCCGCGGGAGGATCATGCAGGGTAAAGGCGGAACCCCGGCCCAGTAAACTGTCGGGCAGCAGGTCCAAGCCGATTTCGGTTCCGGAAGACAGGACCACGGCGCGCTCGATTACATTTTCCAGCTCGCGCACGTTGCCCGGCCATGAATAAGACATCAGAGGGCGCAACGCTTCCGGCGTGATGTGCCGCGCGCTGCGGTCATTTTCCTCGGCGTATCGCTTCAAAAAGAAATCGACCAGCAGGGGAATGTCTTCTCTGCGCTGGCGCAAGGGAGGAAGCTCGATGGTGATTACGTTGAGACGGTAGAACAGATCTTCGCGGAAGCGGCCTTCGCGCACCGACTGGCGCAGATCCACGTTGGTGGCGGCGATGATGCGCACATCCACCTGAATCTCCTGCACTCCGCCCAGGTGCATGAACCTGCGGTCCTGCAGCACGCGCAGAATCTTGGCCTGCGTATCCAAACCCATGGTGGCGATTTCGTCGAGGAACAACGTACCCCGGTCCGCCATCTCAAACAGACCTTTCTTGGAGGCGATGGCGCTGGTAAATGCGCCCTTCACGTGGCCGAAAAGCGTGGACTCCAGCAAGTCGGTCGGCATGGAGCCAGTATTGACGGGGACGAAAGGCCGGTCGTGGCGCGGCGAGTTCAGATGCAACGCTTTGGCAATCACTTCCTTGCCCGTTCCGCTTTCGCCCTGCAAGAGCACGGTGGAGCGGCTGTTGGCCACTTGGGCGACGAGGTCGAAGATCTTCAGCATGGCCTCGCTTTTGCCGACGATGTTTTCGAAGTTGTAGCGCTGCTTGAGGGCGCGCTTCAGTTGGATGTTTTCTTCTTCCGCCCGGCGCCATCCCACGGCGGCGCGTATGTCGGCCAGAAGCTTTTCGTTGTCCCAGGGTTTCTGAACGAAGTTGGCGGCGCCGGACTGCATGGCGCGCACCGCGTTTTCGACCGTGCCGTAGGCCGTGATCATGATGACCGGCAGGCGGGTTTCGTGAGCGCGAATTTCGGCCAGAATCTCCATGCCGTCGCGGCCGGGCAGGGCGAGATCGAGCAGGATCAGGTCGAAGGGATGTTCGCCGATGCGCTGCAGGCCCGCTTCGCCCGTCTCCGCCGTTTCCACGGCGAAGCCCTCCATCTCCAGCAGGGTTTGCAAAGATTCGCGAATCCCGGCTTCATCGTCAATAATGAGCACCGCGCCCGCCAGGCCCGGTGTCCCATTCAACAAGCTGCGCGGGATGACGGCTGTGTCAGACATATTCCGCCTTGGAAGAAACTGCCTTCCTGCTCAGGGGGAAATCCAGCGTGAAGGTCGTCCCTGCGCCGGGCTGGCTCTCCACACGAATCTTGCCGGCATGTTCCTGGATGATGCCGTAGGAGACGGAAAGGCCGAGTCCGGTGCCGCGCGCCTGGCCTTCACGGGGCGAAGTCTTGGTGGTAAAGAACGGATCGTAAATCCGCTGAACATGCTCGGGTGCGATGCCGGTTCCGGTATCGGACACGCACACGCTGACGCTCTCGCCGTTGAGCGTGGCCACACGCAGCGTGCCACCGCCCGGCATGGCGTCCTTGGCGTTCAGGAACAGGTTCAGGAACACTTGCTGCAATCTTCCGGGATTGCCCTGAATGGCGGGCAGCGCCGGTGTGAGCGCGTTCTGCACCTCGACCTTGGCGACTTTGAACTGGTGTTCCAGCAACGCCAGAGTGTCGGTGATCACCTTGTTGACATCTACGTCGCCGATCTCGCTGCCGCTGGTGCGCGAGAAATTCAGCAAGTTGTTCACAATCTCCGAAGCGCGGAAGGTCTGGCGCGTAATCTTTTCCAGCAGACCCGATTTCTGCGGATCGCCTTGCAGTTGTTTGGCGAGCATCTGGGTGTAGGAGGAGATCACGGCCAGGGGCGTGTTGACTTCGTGGGCCACACCGGCCGCCAGCAACCCGATCGACGAAAGTTTGTCGGCCTGCGAGAGTTGGGCCTCAAGCTCGATCCGTTCCGTAATGTCGTCCATGATGATCAGCCGCCCGATCACCTGGAACTTGCGCGTCACCAGGGGCGCGATGGCCACATTCACGGTGCGGACTTCGCCCGCCGGCGTTTTCAAGCGGAACTTATACAGATTGCGGATGCCCGCGTCCTGCCGCATGCGATCGAACTCTTCGACGAACTCCGCCGGGAAGATGGCTTTCAGAGGCTGAGTCAGGGTCTGCCAGCGCGGCACCGCGTACATCACTTCCATCTGCGCGTTCCAGCTCTCGATGCGGTCTTCCATGTCGAGCGCCATCACGCCCACGTTGATGGATTCGACGATATTCTCGTTGAAGTCCTTCAGGCGCTCGTACTCCGCCGCTTTCTGCTGCAACGAGGCATAAAGCTGCCCATTCTGAATGGCAATGCCGAGATAGCCGCCCAGGGTTTCCAGCAACTCCATGTCTTCGCTGGAGAGGAAGTCGCCTTGCGTGGTCTTGCCCAGGCCGAGCACGGCGATCGTCTTCTGCTGGGCATGGCAGGGAATGTAGTAGTTCAGATCCAGCCGGGCGATGGCTTGCTGGGCGGCTGGCGTCTCGCGCGGAACCTGGTGCGTATTCTCGAAGAACAAATGCCCAGCCTGCTCCGGCCGCGGCGCGCTCAGGAAGGCGAGATCAATGTTGCCGGGCACGGAGAGACCGAAAGATTTGGCCAGCACAAACTGTCCGGCCTCTTCGCCGGCCAGGAAAACTGCCATGCGGTCGACTGCGAGGGTGCGGGACAAGCGGTCGATCAGAGAAGACAGCATGGTATTCAGGTTGGTCTCCGAACCCAACTCGCGGCCGAACTCCAGCAGCGTGCGGCGGTAGTCATAGCGCGTGCGGTAGAAGAACTGGTCGATGCGGTCCTGAATCCACTTGCGCACCGGATCGAACAGCAGCGCCGTGACCACCACGGCCAGGATCAGCCCCACCGGACCGGAACCAGGCCGCCAATTGTGCACCAGCAGGGCCACGCCCGCCACCAGGGCAAAATACATTCCCACCACGATCGCGGCCGCGAGCGTGTAGACCACGCCGCGCTTGAAGATCAAGTCGACATCCATCAGGCGGTAGCGGAAGATGGCATAGCCGAAGGTAAGCGGCAACAGCGCCAGCGACAGCGCGGAAACCTTCATAGTTGCGCCGGGCAGCGAACCCATCAGATACGGGACGACGTAAAACAAGGTGTAGGGAACGATGGCCAGAATGGTTCCGCGGGTAACCCACTTCAACTGCTGCCGCAGAATGGTCGTGCTGGCGCGCCGGTAGCTGTACCAGAGAACGATGGCTGCGGCCAGAAAGAATAACGATCCATACGACATTTCCATCCGGTCAAGATTCCAGCGCAGCCGCTCACTGGCCTGTAGCCAACGCATGGCGGCGATATGCGCCGTCAGCAGCGCCGCTCCCGGCACGTAGACCATCGCCAGCAGCCAGGGATGCTTGCGCACAATCTGGCGCTTCTCCGGAAAAGTCAGAACAAAGTGAAGGAATAGGGCGGGTTGCAACACTCCGGCGGCGATGTTGCCCCAATAAATCGTCCAGTCGAAATCGTTCAGCTTGCCGGTGTATTTGAAGGAGTAGGCAATGAACGAGACCAGGCAGAAAATATAGAAGTGAGTGGAGCCGGGAGCAGTCCAGCGGCGCAGCAGGACGTAAAGGCCGATGCCGAGATAGATCAGCGCAATCACCCGCAGCCAGTCGCTGAGGGAACGCTCCGCAGGAACCAGGATAACGCTGGAATCGAGTGGGACGGATTGCCGGAGCAGCGAATAGGCAGCTTTGGACCAGACGCCGTTGCGGTAGAGCTGGCGCTCCAGCCCCGACATGTTCTGGACTTCCTGTCCGTTGATGGAAACCAGCTGGTCGCCCGGCTTGATTCCGCTCTTGGCACCGGGGCCGCTGGGCTCGACCCGGTCAGCCGTCAGGCGGCCGCCGTGTTCGACCCACCACACGCCGTCGTCGGGAACCAGGAACTTCCACTCGGCATTGAAATTGAAGCCGGCGAAGATGACGGCCGCCACTGTCAGAACGAATAACAGGACGGCAACCGAACGGACTTGGCTTTCCCGGTTCATGCGTTTCGGCGGGGACCCCTCGGGCGGGCTGACGAGCCGCAGACCTACGCTTGGCAGACCCGTGCCCGGCAGTGTAACCCCCGGCAGATCAATACCCGACCGGTGCTTAATGAGCAACTTCGCTGCCATGTCATTTCCCTTTTCGGGAGTGCTAAGTGCCGTATCTAAAGCAACTTCCAAGATTATAGAGGCGTTTCTCCCAACTAAGTATGCTTTTCTGGAGGTTTGTGTGGAATCTTGTATCTGACTCGGCGGGAAGATTTTAGAGGAAGCGCCGGAATGCAAGGCCAGCCGACCGGTCGGTGACTCGGCTCGGCGCGGGAGCGCCTGGGCGCGTCACGGCGCAGTCGAGATCAAGATCCCCGCGCTGTCTCCGCCAGGAGCACAGAGACAATGCGGGGCATGCGCGGACTGGGTAGAAGGGAAGGATGAGCCGCGCCAGTCTTAGGAAGGCCGAGCCGCTGGCTGCGCGATCTCAGCGCCCAGACTGCTCCGAATCACACTGAGCAGTTCGTCGTTGTCGGCGGGCTTCTGGAAAAATGCCGCCGCCCCAGCCTTCAGCGCGCGTTCTTCGTTGTTCTGGGGATCACGCGCGCTCAGCACGATGACAGGAATGCTGGAGAGAGACGCGCTGTTCTGCAGCCGGTCCAGCACGACGAAGCCGTCGCCGACCGGCAGGCCCAGATCCAGGATAATCAAGGCAGGGCGGTCCTTTTGAGCTGTGGCGATGGCGGCATATCCATCGGAGGCCGTGGCGACCTCGTAGTTGTTGGCCCGCAAGCGCAGCCGCAAGCCACGCAACAGATCGGGATCATCATCGACTAGCAGAATCTTCGGTCTTGGCATTGGAATTCTCCTTAACTTGGTTGTGGTTGATGAAATGAATTTTGTGCGTACGTTCCGTCGCACAACGGTTGTGGTTCCGCACTCGCCATAATGGTCTGGGTCACGAGATCCGCCACTCGCTGAACCTGCTGTTCCAGGGTCGCTTCCCCATGCTCGGACGGAAGCTCAACCGGCAGGGCGGTAATGGTCAGGGTGCAGTTGCCGTGGAGATCGCTCAGCCGCTCCAATTGCTTGCGAATGCGCGTGGTCATGATCCCAGCATTCTGCGAGTCCATCGAGGCCACGACAAAAAAGCTTTCGGCCGTTCCCGACATCCCCATCGGCGGCAGAACCAGGTCTTTGTCGAGATAGACGCAACGCTGCAAGATTTCCGAACACTGCTGCCAGGTTTCCTTCCAATTGCCCCGCCGAGGATGGGCGAGCGGCGTGAGTTCGACGCGCACCAGCACGAACGCCGGGCGCAAACGATCCTGATGCGTGATGACCGGAGCCAGCAGCTTGGCCAGCGAGTAAATGGGGAGAGTGAAGGTGAAGGTCGTGCCCAGCCCCACTTCGCTCGAAACCCAGATGCGTCCCTGGTGCAGCCGGACGATTTCCCGGGAGATGAACAGTCCAAGCCCCAACCCCGAGCGGTGGTTATCCACGGAATTAGGGTCCTGGCACAGGCGTTCAAAGATCAGCGCTTTGGCTCCGGGATTGATGCCGCAACCAGTATCGCTGACCGAAAGGTAGACGGAGTCCGGATCGGCTTCCACCATGCAGGCTTGCACCATGACTGCGCCATCCCGCGGAGTGAACTTGATGGCATTGTCCACCAGGTTGATGAGTACCTCGAGAAGGCGGTCGGGGTCGGCGTGCACCAGGGCCAGGTTTTGGTCCAGTCCGATTTCCAGCCCAATCTTTTTTTCGTCGGCCATGGGGCGCAGCATGGCGACCACCTGTTGCACGATTTCACCCAGCGCAACGCAGCGCGGCTCGATCCGCAGCTTGCCGCTCTCGGCGCGGGTGGCTTCGAGCAGATCGCGGATCATGGCGTGCAGCTGATTCACGCTTTTCAGCACCGTCTTCAGGTGGTCGGCCTGGTCGGGAGCCATGGGGCCAGCCAATCCGTCCAGAAGCAGAGTCACAAACTGGTGAATGCAGGTCAGCGGCGTGCGCAATTCGTGCGACACGTGGGACAGGAACTGGTTCTTGAACTCCAGTTGCTGCTTTTGACTGATTTCAAGGGCGCGCAGCAGGGCTTGCCGTTCCATGGCGTAGCGGATAGCGCGCTCCAGATGCTGGCTTGAGATGTTGCCTTTGACCAGGTAATCCTGCACTCCCTGATGCACCGCCTTGATGGCCAGCGCCTCGTCATCATGGCCGGAAAGCACCACCACCGGCACATTGGGCGAGTGTTCCAGCACGCGGCGATAGGTTTCCGCGCCACGGCTGTCGGGCAGGTTCAGATCCAGCAACACCAGCGATGGGGTTTCCCTGGTTAGCGAGGCCAGGCCATCCGAGAGCCGGTTGACGCAATTCACGTTCACCGGAAACTTGCTTTCGACCAGACGCAGTTGGACCAGGTCCGCATCTCCGGGGTTGTCTTCAATCAGCAATACCTGAGTGGTTGGTTGATCCATTCTCTCTGTCTCTCCTATTCTCCTTGTGGTGGCAGGCTGGCAAAAGCGAACCAGAATGCTTCAATGGACTTGACTGCGGAAAAAAATTCATTCAGATTTCCCGGCTTGCTGACATAGCAATTGGCGCCCAGGTCGTAGCTGCGCACAATATCCTTGCGCAACTCGGAGGTGCTGAAGATCACCACCGGAATCCGGCGCAGATCCGGGGATGCCTTCATCGACGCCAGCACCGCCAGCCCGTCTTTCTTCGGCAGATTCAGATCGAGCAGGACCAGGCCGGGCCGCAGCGCGCTGCCATGGCTTCCCGTCCGGTTTAGAAAGGCCAACGCTTCCACCCCGTCCTCGACGCTGTTGATCTGGCTGCGATGCTTGCTTCCCGCCAGCGCTTCGCAGACCAGCGCCACGTCGGCCGGGTTGTCATCCACGATGAGGACCTGGGGTGCTGGTTTCATGGCCGCGCTCTCTCAGCCGGACCAGGCGGAGGCATGGTGAACTTGAAGGTGGAACCGGAACCCGCCTCGGACTCCACCCAGATCTTTCCCCCATAGTGCTCGATGATCTTCTCGCAGATGGCCAGGCCGATGCCGTTGCCTGGGTATTCGGCGCGGGGGTGCAAACGCTGGAAAACAACGAAAACGTTTTTCGCGTGCTCGGGCGCAATTCCGATTCCGTTATCGCTCACGGTAAACAGCCAGTGTTGCTCCGCTTTTTCAGCCTGCACGGACACCGCCGGCGGCTTTTTCCCCCGGAACTTGATGGCATTCCCAATCAAATTCTGTAAAACCTGGCTCACGTGGGTGCGGTCTGCCCACACCGCCGGAAGCTTGCCGTAGGTCACCACCGCGCCACTGTCCTGAATCGCGGAGGCCAGAGCCTGCAGAACTTCCTCCATAACCGCATTACAATCGACGCTCCCGCTGGTAAAGCCATTCCGGCCGATTCGCGAAAACGCCAGCAGATCCTGAATGAGGACTTGCATGCGTTGCGCCCCCTCGCTGGCATAGCCCAGGAATTTGTCGGCATTTTCGTCCAGTTTGCCGCGATAACGTTCCGACAGCAGTTGGGTGTAGGCGGTCACCATCCGCAACGGTTCCTGCAGGTCATGCGACGCGATATAGGCGAACTGCTCGAGATCGGCATTGGAGCGCACCAGTTCCTCCGCCTTCCGGGCCAGTTCCTTTTCCGCCTGATCGCGCAAGCTGTGCTCGTGTTTTTCCCGCAAGGCGCGGCGGATCACCTCGGGCAGGCGCGCCAGACCGTCTTTAGAAACGTAGTCGGTGGCCCCGGCCTTGATGCATTCCACGGCAGTTACGTCTTTCAGCGAGCCTGAGACCAGAATCAAAGGGATGTCGGGACTCTCACGGCGGACCACTTCCAGCACCCCCATTCCGTTCCAATTCGGCAGGTTGTAGTCGGCGATCACTATGTCGGGAGCGTGCGAGCGCAGCTCCTGCTCAAATTCGGATTCCGTTTGCACTAACACCACGGAAGCCGAGAAGCCGCCTTTTCGCAGAGCCTCGACTGCCAGCTCCGCGTCCAGTTGGTCGTCCTCCACGTGCAGCACGCGCAGTGGACCGCTCGGTAGCGCCAGATCGTTACTGGCGGTCATGGTCATGAGCCAGTGCATCCAGATGCCGGAAGCCTTCCGCCAGCGGGGGCGGCTGATTGGTGATCAGCCAGTACAGTCCCACGGTCTTGACCGTATCCCGGAACTGGTCGAAGTCCACCGGTTTCTGGATATAGCTGTTCGCTCCCAGGTTGTAACCAGACACCAAATCCCGCTCTTCTTTGGAGGACGTCATAATGACCACTGGGATGGTCCTGGTTCGAGGGTCGGCTTTGACCTGTTTGAGCACTTCCATCCCGTCCACTTTGGGGAGTTTCAAATCCAACAGCACCAGCTTGGGGGGATGATCAAACGATCGCTGCGTGAACTCCCCGCGACAGAACAGAAAGTCCAGAGCTTGCTCGCCATCGCGCGCCACGAAGATGTTGTTGGCCAGCTTTTCCCGCCGCAGAGCGTGCAGGGCAAGCTCCATGTCGTCCTGATTGTCTTCCACCAGCAGGATGTCGAGTTTGTCTGAGTTCATGATTGGCCTCCAGCCCCAGCCGCCTTATTGTTCGATTCCATTTGCTTTTCCCCACCCAGGGTGAAATAGAAGGCTGCGCCTTTGTCCGCTTCCCCCTCCGCCCACACCCGGCCTCCGTGCTTGTGCACGATGCGCTGCACCGTCACCAGGCCAATGCCCGTACCCTCAAACTCATCGGCGCTGTGCAACCGCTGGAACACGCCGAACAATTTGTCCACGTACTTCATGCTGAAGCCGATGCCGTTGTCCCGGACCGTGAACACTGCTTGCCCACCTTCTTGTTTGTGACTGACTTCGATGATGGCGCCGCTGCGGGGGCGGGTGAACTTCAGCGCGTTGGCCAGCAGGTTCTGAAAGATCTGCTTCACCAGCACCGGATCACACTCCACCGCCGGCAGATCGCTGATCAGCCATTTCACCTGCCGCCCTTCGCCATCCGGCTCGAGGATCGCGATCACTTCCGCGACAATCGAGTTCAGCCCGGTGGGCCGCAGGCTCAGCGCGTGGCGGCCCACCCGCGCCAGGTTCAACAATTCATCCACCAGCAGCCCCATCTCTTGCGTTCCCCTCTGCATACGCTCCACATAGCGTTGCGCGATCGGATCAAGCGTGGAACCGAATTCTTCGGTCAGCATCCGGGAAAAGCCGCTGATATGCCGCAAGGGCGCCCGCAGGTCATGCGACACGGAGTAGCTGAAAGCTTCCAGTTCCTGGTTGACGGTTTCCAACTGGGCCGTCCGTTCCAACACCCGCAGTTCTAGCTCGTCCCTGAATTTGCGGAGCTCCTCCTCAATCTGTTTCCGCTCCACAATCTCGTACTCCAGCGCGGCTGTCCGTTGTTCCACACGCTGCTCCAACTCGGCGTTCAGGGTGACGATTTGCCTCTGCGCCCGCGCGCTGACCTCAATCTCCCGGTCGACGGCGAACCACGCCAGCCCCAGCAGACCCGCCCCAACGAAAATGCCCACGATAATGATGCGGCTCGTCAACCGCCGTCCCGCCTCGGTTCTCGGGGTGCGCTGGCTCAACAACCGCATCTCCTCGGCGTGCATCTTTTGAGTCGTACCTCGCACCGCATCCATCAGCCTCTCGGTCTCCAGGATTTCATCAGCGCTGAGAACTGCGTGCGTCTGCCGGCGTTTGGCGATTAGGCTCGCGGCGAATTCGAGCGCAGCCCGCACCTGCGGCTCGAGCACATCCAGCAGGCGTCCCTCATTCGGATTATCCGCCGTCAAATGGCGCAGCGTGTCCTCCTCCTGCACGGCGGTGCTTTTCGTAGTTTCGTAGTGCGCCAACAAACGGTCTTGCCCGGTCAAGGCAAATGACCGAGCGCTGGTTTCCAATTCGATCACATGCATGGTCGTGAGCTCGATCGCGTCCATCACGGCATAGGTGTGGGCCACCCAGTCAGCATCGTTCGCTGCCACCCGCGCGCCCCGCCAGGACGAAATGCCGAGGAAGACGGTCAGCAGCACAGCTATGATGAAGCTGCCGGCGACCCTGCGCTTCAGCGAGTCCGTGATCGCCACAGCAGCGACCGGCAAAGCGCCGGTCGGCACATCGGGTGCTCCTGTGGCCACAGGCATGGCGCTCCCTGCTTCAACCAGTCGAGATGCCATCGCACGCGTCACGGGCCGATCAGTCCTCCAGCATTAGGTTCCTAAAAGGGGGTTTGAAGGAGCGCTGCCATACCGCGTTACGACACAGCCTCGCCAATTACGTTATCGGCGGTGTCGGGAGAACCTTTAGGCTTGACGTTGGCCCCCGGCCCGCCAGAACCATGCCGTTCACAAACACGTCCCATCTTGGGAGGCGTGAGCCGTTTCTAACCCTCATCGTTCCTACTTGCGCGTAGCATCTAGGCATGGATGACAAAACCAAACTCGTGGACCTGCGGGAAGAATCGGATGCAATCCAATTTGCCAACGAGCTGTACTTGCATCACAAGGTGCCCAGCAGCGAAGCCACTGCGGAATATCGGCGGAGGCTGGAGCGGTTGGAAGAAGTTCGGAAAGAAATGAAAAAGTTGTAAAGAACGGTTGAAAAGAACTAAAGGGAACAGCAGACTTACCTGTGCAGAATTGACCATCCTTTCCACATGGCACTGAGTACGCTCTTTGTGGAATCAAAAAAGAAAAGAGAAAGACAAAAAAGAAAAACAGAGAAAAGAAAAGACAAAAAAGAAGTTCCAGTCGGAACCTTCAAGCGGTTTTCAGCCCGCCTTCCGTTCCTCCTCGGCGCCTTCCGGCAAGGCGTCCTCTTCATCCCACTCGAACGAGAGCGCCCGCGCCGTGGTTTCGATGGGCGCAAGCTCCGGAATGTCGTCGGCCACCGATGCGCCCAGCTCGGCAAACTTGCGCGCCGAAACCAGCACCCGGCTCTCCAGCGATCCTACTGCCTTGTTATACGACTCGACGGCGCGATCGAGTCCGGTGCCGACCTGGGTGATGTGTCCCGCCAGCAGGCGCAGGCGCTCGTGCAGCTCCTTGCCCAGCATGCTGATCCGCTGCGCGTTGCGCGCCAGTTTTTCCTGATTCCATCCGTAGGCCACCGCCTTCAGCAGCGCGATTAGCGTGGTCGGCGACGCTGGAATCACACGATTCAGCACTCCGTGCTCAATCAGGCTGGAATCCTGTTCCAGCGCGGCGCTGAAAAATGCTTCGCCGGGAAGGAACATCACGACGAACTCGGGCGTGGCCTCGAACTGCTCCCAATATTTCTTTCCGCTGAGAGTATCCATGTGATCGCGCACTTGCCGCGCGTGGTTGGCCAGACAGGCGCGCCGGGTTTCCTCGTCATTCGCCTCGGCGGCCTCGAGGAAGGCTTGCAGCGGCGTCTTCGCGTCCACCACAACGCTCTTGCCCCCTGGCAGCTTCACCACCAGATCAGGACGCAGCCTTCCCGTTTCCGTGGTCACGGTTTCCTGTTCCGCGAAGTCGCAATAAGAGAGCATGCCGGCGATCTCCACCACGCGCCGCAACTGAATCTCTCCCCATCGTCCGCGCACGTTCGGCGTGCGCAGCGCTCGCACCAGGTTCCCGGTCTCCGACTGCAGTTCTTTCTGCGTGGTAATCAGGGACTGCACCTGCGCGCGCAACTCGCCGTAAGCGTCGCCCCGCGCCACTTCCATCTGCTGAATCTGCGCATCCACTTTATTCAGCGAATCGCGCACCGGAGCGACCATATCCGCCACGGCCTTCTGCCTGCTCTCCAGGTCGCCCCGAGCCTCGCTCTGAAAGCGCTCCAGACTTTCCTTCGCCAGCACCAGAAACGATAAGTTATTGCTTTTTAAGGCGTCAGAAGCCATGGCCTTGAAGGCGTTGCGCAAGTCTTCGCTGGCGCGAGTGATTAATTCGATCTTTTCGTTGCTGGTCTTCCGTTCCGATTCGAGAGCCGATTCCAGCCGGGCCTTGCCTGCCACCAACTCGGTATGAGCCTGCTGAAGCCGTGCCAGATCGGCCTTTTCGGCCTCTAATTCCTTTTCCATCAAGCACAAGCGTGCATTCAGCGTGGCGGTTCGTGAGCGCAGCACGAGCCAAGCAACCACACTGCCAAACAACAGGCCAATGACCCCACTAATGCCAGGTTCCATAGCGAAGGTAACTTCTCCCGCCGGATTTCACCTTCTAGCGTAGCACCAGCGGCAAGTTTGAGCCCGAAGTGACAGGCAGTCAGATCCCCCAGGGTCGAGTTGCGTAGGCACAAGCGATGCCAAGATCCCTCAAAGTAATCGATAGAGGACCCGCAAGAAGACTGGTAAGAAGAGTCGTCATGGCGCTTCTGCTGGTGCTGGCAGCCTCGGTCCGGCCCTCGTCTCGAGCGCTGGCTGCTTCCGAGGGAGGCAATGGCGCGGCGAGCCAATCCGGGCAGCATGCCACTCTAAAGCCGGCTGCGGCAACTGCTCCCGACATTCCTTTCAGCGACTACGATCCCGAAGCCGAACAGGTGCTCCTGGGCCTGGCGAACCAGTCTAGAGCGCAAGCCGGTGCACCCCGGCTGACACTCGATGCCGGCCTTTGCCAGGCGGCCCGCGCCCACGCCGAGGCCATGTTTGCGGCGCGCCAGCTTTCGCACCAGTTTGATGGCGAACCCTCCCTACCCCAACGCCTGGGGACCGCGACCCACACGCAACTGGATCAGGAAGGCGAGAACGTCGCGCTCGATTTCGACGCCGCCAAGGGACATCAGCATCTCATGCTGTCTCCCCCGCATCGCGCCAACCTGCTCAACCCGGATTACAACGTCATCGGCCTGGGCGTGGTCCGCAGCGGAGACCGCCTCTACATCGTGCAGGACTTCGGGCATGCTCTCCCTAACTACTCCGTGCCGGAAGTGAAGGACCGGATTGCAGCCACAGTGACGCAAGCGCGGCTTCAGGCCAACCAACCCGATCTCGCCCGCCGCGATCTACCCACTGCCGACGACGCAGCCTGCTCCATGGCGCAAGCCGATAAGCTCAGCACCTCGCCGGTTCATCAGCTTGCGCAACGCTACACCGTGCTGACTTACACCAGCATGCATCCGGAAGCGCTGCCCGCAAACGCCGGCCACGTACTGGCCAGCCACAACCTGCGCAGCTTCTCGGTCGGCGCCTGCTACGCCCGCACCGACACATATCCCACCGGCGTGTATTGGGTAGTGCTGTCGCTCGACTGAGCAGAACCCACCTTGGACCCTCTACTGCTCGAGGGTGCCCCATCCTAACGTCGCGGAAATAGCCCGATCCAATACCACATTGGTGTTTTGCGGCGTTAGGGTGGGGATTTTGACGTCCATGCAGTGCGTCTGGGGCGCTGAGCTAACCCAAGCCGCACCATTTCTCGACTTGGGATCGACAGAAAAACACGCCCAAGCAAAGCTTGGACGCCGCACCCGCGCGACTCTGAGACTAGAGCACTTCTTCTCTGGGCATTCGTGGAGGGGCCGATGGGGCCCTTCGGGATGAAAATTCTTTCACTCTGTCACGACCATGCGCGCGGATGTACACTGGGCGCCTTGTTTGAAGGCTAATTGTGAAGGCTAATTGTGAAGGCTATTAGGGAAAAAAGGAGATTCAGGATGAACGGCCGAACGCAGCATCGGAGTCGGACTCACAGAAAGTTCGAGCGCGCCGAAGGAACTGTGCTGGTCCTGGCGATTGTACTCGTGCTAACCGTCCTCGCAACCGGATCGGCACAAGCTCAGACCTTCACCACCTTCGAGGCTCCAGGCGCAGGCACCGGCGCGTATGAGGGAACCATCGCCATCAGCATCAACCCAGCCGGTACTGTCACCGGTATGTACTTAGCCACAGGGAACGTGGGTCACGGCTACGTGCGTGCCGCTAACGGCACAATCATCACCTTCAGCGCCAAGGGCGCAGGTACGGCCAGTGATCAAGGAACTTTCCCCACCAGCATCAACACCGCCGGAACCGTCGCGGGAATGTTCTTTGACTCAAGCAATGTGTATCACGGCTTCGTGCGTGCTTCCAGCGGCGCGATTGCCGAGTTCAACGTGGCCGAGGCGGGCAAGGGCAAACATCAGGGCACCACGCCCGTCGGCATCAACACCGCGGGGACAATTACGGGAACGTACAAGGACTCAAGCAGCGGGTATCACGGCTTCCTGCGAACCGCCAGCGGCGCCATAACCACCTTCGACGCTCCGGCCGCCGGCTCGGGGTACGCACTGGGAACCAAACCCATCGCCATCAACGCGGCTGGGACGATTACGGGATACTACATTGACTCCAGCCAGGTAGGCCACGGCTTCGTGCGGTCTGCCGCCGGCAAGATAGCCAGCTTCGACGCCCCGGGTGCGGGCACCAGCGCGGGTCAGGGGACGCTGGCCATCGCCATCAACGCTGCCGGAACGATCACGGGAGCCTATACGGATTCCAGCAACGCCACTCACGGTTTTGTGCGCGCTGCCAACGGCACGATCATCACCTTCGACGCTCCGGGCGCAGGCAAGAACGGCTGGCTGGCATGGCTGGCGTCGAAGATGAACGGGCCTCCCGATCAGGGAACGGGCGGCTTCAGCATCGACAGCGCCGGGACTATCGCCGGAACTTTCGCGGACGCGAGCGCTGTGTATCACGGCTTCGAGCGGACTGCCGGCGGCTCGATCAGCACCTTTAACGCTCCGGGCGCAGGCGCAGGCACGCTTCAGGGAACCAGCGCCTTCGCCATCAACACGGCGCGGGACATTACCGGAACCTACATCGACGGAAACAACGTCCTTCACGGTTATGTGATGACGCCGTGATCCAAGGTAATCCCGAGGAGTCTCTACCGCTCGAGGGTGCCCCATCCTAACGTCGCAGAAATGGCCCGATCCTAACCTCACTCGTGTTCTGCGACGTTAGGGGTGGGGATTTTGACGTCTCTCCCATGACGCAGCCGCCAAGCGGCGAAAGCATGCAGCCCACAGCGCAAGCTGTGGGTACACAGAGTTGAGGAGAAACCAGCCCCGGAGGGGCGAAAGAGATGCGCCGCAGCTTTCCGCCGCCAGGAAAGATAAACTCACAGTCCAGAACGCGAAAGCCGGTCCCAAACGCACCCGTAAATATTTCCACGAAGATTTCAAACTGGGAACTGGGAACTGGCCACTGGCAACTGCTCTTACGCTCCCACGGCGGCGTGGCCGGCCATGCGCTGGCGGTTGTGGCGCAGCGCGACGTTCATAAATACGTTGCCCAGGGAAGTTTCAAAGCAGATCATCAGCGCCTCGACGTCTTCACTGGTCTTGTCGCCTTCCTCGCTGGTGAGCAGCACCGGAGGATGCACGCGGAAGTGGAAGCCCTGGTCGTTAAGCGCGCAGACAGCATTGCCGACGACCTGGTTGGCCAGTTCGAAGATGGTTTCTTTGATCAGCCCGTCGGATTCAGGCAATTCCGCGCCCGCATAGTGACTGGCCACTCGCACCGCAGTTTGCGGCTCGAGATCCAGAATGATGCGGCCCTCGATGTCACCCGAGAGCGCTACCATGCCGGCCACGCCTTTGCGGCGGTAAGCGTCCTCTTCCATCGAGAGGTTGCCCACTTTGGTCGTGCCCTGCAGGCCTTGCGACAGCACGGCGTCCGCCGCATTGATGAAAGGCTGAATCAGATCCATCTTCATGCGATTAGACCCCCGCGCCGGCCGCAGTCGCCACGGCACCGTCTTCTCCGAGCACGTATTTGATCACCTCGTACAGCACTTCCGGCTTCACCGGCTTCTGCACGAAATGGCGTGCTCCGCGCTGCAATGCGGCCACGATGTTCTCCTGGTAACCCACGGAGGACACCATGACGACACGGGCCTCGGGATGCGCCTGGACGATCTTCTCGGCAGCCTCAATGCCCTCCATCTGCGGCATGGTGATATCCATGAGCACGATGTCGGGATGCGTGCGGTCGAACTCGCTGATGGCGGTCAACCCGTCACCCGCCTCGGCCGCCACCTGCCCGCCGAAGGATTCGATCATGCGGGCCAGATTCTTGCGCGCGAACACGGAATCGTCCACGATCAAGTAGCGGACCGGCTGTCCGTCCTTGCTGCGTTTTACTGGTGCAAACTGCTCCATAACAACCTCCTCAAACAAATTCCATCACGGCGGCTTCCCGCCGGCCAGATGACGCAGGTCGCGGGACCTGTGTCAGCAACTCGTTTCAGCGCCCGGCGCGGAGTGCTTTCCCCGCTCCGCCGCTCTCCCCGCGGCCCTCAATGCGGACGCACAGGGCTTGTAAAGTGGACGCGAGCACGTCCAAACCCACCACCCGCGTGGCATAGCCACGTTCGATGGCAGCCTTTGGCATGCCGAAGACCACACAAGACTCTTCGTTCTGCGCGATGGTCATGCCGCCGGCCTTCTTCACCAGGCCCAGACCTTCCGCGCCATCATCCCCCATTCCGGTCATCAGGGCGGCGACCGCCATCGAGCCAAATTCGTCGGCCACGCTTTGGAACAAAACGTCCACGCTGGGCCGGTGGCCATTGACCCGGGCGTCGTCACTGAGCACCACGATGTCTCCCAAGGTCAGCCGCTTGACTTTCATGTGCCGGCTTCCGGGGCAGATCAGCACGCGTCCAGCCTGCAGCAGGTCACCTGATTGGGCTTCCTTCACGCGCAGCGAACAGACCTCATCCAGGCGCCGGGCAAACATGTCGGTGAAGCCGTCGGGCATGTGTTGCACGACCACGATCGTTCCCGGAAAGTCTGGGGGCAGTTGCGCCAGCAGGAACTCAAGGGCTTGTGGCCCTCCCGTGGAAATCCCGATCGCCACCACTTTGCTCGGCGGAGATGCCAGCCTCGCAGCCGAAATCTTTTCCGGAGGCGACTGCGTCTGGAAAGTTCCCGGGCGGACCACCTTGCAATCGGCCGCGGCCTTGATCTTGGCGATCAACTCCTCTGCCGCTGCCGACATGTTCGCCGAAGCGTCCTGCGGCTTGGTAACGAAGTCAAAGGCGCCCAGTCCCAACGCCTTCATCGTGACCGAAGCCCCTTCGATGCTGTGGGAGCTGACCACGATAACCGGCAACGGATGCCGGCGCATGATCTCCTTTAGAGTGTCGATGCCGTTCATGCCCGGCATCTGCAGATCGAGCGTGACCACGTTGGGTTGCAACTCTTCGATCTTTTTCATGCAGAAGGTTCCGTCCATCGCGGTACCCACCACTTCGATCGCAGGGTCGGTCTCCAACATCTGCGGGATCAGCTTGCGCATCAGGGCGGAATCATCCACCACCAGCACGCGCACCCTTTTCATGCCTGGTTTCATGCCTGGCCTCCAGCGGCGCTCAGGGCCAGCCGTGCGCGATCGGCATGGTTCAGCAGGAGTCCGCAATTCACCAGGCCGTCGGTTTCCGGACGCGTGCGCGCGACGTGTTCCACGACCGCAGGCAGATTCAGGATCAGCACAACTTTCCCGTCCCCCAGAATCGAAGCGCCGTTCACCAGGTCGGTGGCGAAGGTCTGGTCGTCCAGAGCTTTGATGACCAGTTCTTCTTCTCCTTCCAAGGCGTCGACGACCAGTCCATACTTCCTTTCGAGGACGGTGATGACCAGCACAAACAGCTTGCTCCGGTTCCGATCTATATCGGGAGCGGAGGCACGTCCCAGACGCAACAGTGGCAGCACCTGGTTGCGCAGTTGCAGCACTTCGTAGTTGTCGACCTGGTGGACTTCAGATTCAAATGTCCGCGCAATCTGGCTCACCGAGTTCAGCGGAATGGCATACAAGCGCTGCTCCACCCAGAACATCAGGGCTTTGATGATGGCCAGCGTGAGCGGCAGCTTCAGGTGGAAGGTCGTGCCCTGGCCCAGATGAGTCTCCACGTGAATCGTGGCCTTCAGCCGCTGCAGCACGCTCTGCACCACGTCCATCCCAACTCCGCGTCCTGAAACTTCCGTGACCTGCTCCGCCGTACTGAATCCGGGCCGGAAGATGAAGTCCAGAGTCTCAGCTTCGCTCAAACGCGCTGTTTCTTCCGTCGTCGCCATTCCCAGTTCAATCGCTTTGTTGCGAATCTTCTGCGCATCGATCCCCCGCCCATCATCGCTGATCTCGACTACCACCTGATTGCCCTGGTGCAGCGCATTCAGCCGGATCCTTCCCCGCGGAGACTTGCCCATCCGGCGGCGTTCTTCCGCCGGTTCAATGCCGTGACTGACGGCGTTTCGCACCAGATGCGTCAGGGGCTCGGCGATGGCGTCAAGAATGCCCTTGTCGAGGTCGGTCTCCTGCCCGCACAGTTCGAGATCCACTTCGCGGCCGCACTGCCTGGCCACATCGCGCACGATGCGCGGAAAGCGCCGGAACAACTGGTCCACCGGCACCATCCGAATCTTCATCACCGAGCGCTGCAGATCGTTCAGCACCCTGGCCTGGAAGGCCATGGCATCGGCGAACTTGCCGCGCAACAGTTCCTTGGGATAGCGCTTGCCAAACTCGCTGAGCGCCTGCTGCAGCATCGACTTGCCGATAATGAGTTCCCCTACCAGGTTGAGCACGTTATCGATCCGCCCCGCCTCCACCCGCAGGATGTTTTCCGTCAAAGCCGGGGGCAAGCCCGGTTCTAGCGCCGGGATTTGTGTCTCAGCGGGAGACGGCCTGGCCGGAGTTGGAGGTGCGGAAACCGGCGTTGCCGAAGTTGCAGCCTCGGGTCCGGCCGCCGCGGTCAGCGCCGCGACTTTCGTGGTCGCCTTGGCCGCCGACGGAGCCTCGATCAGGACCACACTGACTTCGCCCGCAATGGTCGGAATGTGGCACTTGGCCTCAATCTGTTCTTTCGACTGCGCGCTGGCAAACACGAACTCCACCTGCTTGGAGGCAGCGGGTGATTTCGCGTCCGGCCGTACCACCAGGACTCGACCGATGGCGCTGATCGCGTTCTGAATCAATTGCCGCGCGGCGATCGGCATGGTGCAGTGCGGATCGATCTTCACTACGACGTCGTACAGTCCCAGGCCGGCGGCCTGCGCCTGAGCCAGAGCGCGCTTTTCCGCATCCGTCCATTCTTTGCTGGACGATAGGGAGGGTGCGGCTTTTTTCTTGCGCCGCGTCTTCTTGGCTGCGGGAGCCGCAGTCAATTCGTTGATTCTTTGCTGCAGAGCTTCTGTGGCGGGCATGGGACCGCCGCCATGATAGGCTGCCAGCATTTCGGCAAAGACATCGGCGGCTGCAAAAGCGATTTCGGCCAGCGCACCGTGGCAAGCCGCGCTCTCGAGCGTCAGGGCGTCCTCGAACAAGTGGGCCAGTTCGCTCAACTCGCGCAGCCCGCAAGCCGCCGAGTCGCCCTTCAGCGTGTGCACCGTCCGGCGGATCGAACGCACGATCTCCTCATCGCCGGGATGCTTTTCCAGCTTCAGAGTTTCTTCGTTCAGCGCCTGCAGCAGTTCCTGCGAGGTTTCAAAAAACAGCTCACGCAGTTCCGCTCCGCGCTCATCGGGGGGATTGATCACTCGCGCACCTCAATTCGCTGGTACGCCGTCCCACTGTTGCGATGCACCATGTGGAACTTATCCGTCAGCCCCAGCAAGCTCTCCGCATGACCCACAAACAGGTAGCCGCCCGGGTTCAGGCAGCGGTAAAACTTTTCGATCAGCCGCTTCTGCTCCGCCTCGTCGAAGTACATCATCACGTTGCGGCAGAAGATCACGTCATTGCGCTGCGGCAGGTATTCCGTCTTGAGATTGTGAAAGTCGAAGTGCACCATCTCTTTCAGCGCTTTCTTGACGGCATAACGGTCGCCAACCTTGTCGAAGTAACGCAGGCGGAAGGTGTAATCGACCGTCCCCATCTGGTGCTCGCTGTAGGTGCCTTCCTGCCCGGTGCGCAGTACCGAATAACTGATGTCGCTGGCCAGAATCTCCACCCGCCAGGGCGGAGGAATCAGCGGCTTGGGCAGCGCCATCTCCACCGGCAGCGGATTGCGCAGGTAGTAGTAGGCCAGCGTGTCAGCCGCCATCATGCCCAGCGTGTAAGCTTCCTGCCCGGTCGAGCAGCCTGCACTCCACACTCGAATCGAGTATTCCCGGTGCGCCTGCTTCTGCTTCAGCATCTCTTCCAGCACGTATTTCTGGAACAGGTCCAACTGGGCCTTGTGCCGGAAAAAGCTGGTCTCGTTGACCGTCAGGTTTTCCACCAGCTTGGCCAGTTCCGCCTTGCCTTCCTGGGTGATCAGCAGACGGTAATAGGCGTAGAAGGAATCGGCGCGGCATTCCCGCAGCCGCCGCAGCAGGCGGTCCTGCAGGAAGTGCAGGCGGCGTTCGTCGAAGTGCATGCCGCACTCCTGGTACACCAGCGCCTGCAGCAGTCGCAGTTCCGCTTCCGTCAACACAGGAGCAGGTGCCGCTCCGAATGTGCTCATGCTTGCTCTCGTTCCTTGCGCCCGAGTTTCATTCCTTGTCTATCACTCTGAAGTCCGTCACTCTGAAGTCCGTCACCCTGAAGTCCGCCACTCTCAAGATCATCGGCCGGAACATCGGATCGCTCAAATACTCCGCAGCTCAACGCGCCGCAGTTCCTCGCGCTTCCGCCTTGACTGGCTTGCTTTCCGCGCTCCCCGCCTCCTGCAGCAGGCTGGACGGAGCCAGCAGTTTGGTCATGTCGAGCAGCACGATCAGGCGCCCATGAACCTTGCCCAATCCCGTGACACAGTTCAATCCGCCTTCCTGGAATGCAGCCGGAGGCGCCTCGACATCGGTGCTCGCTATCTTTAGTACTTCCGACGCCGAGTCCACGATCAGTCCGGCCAGCTTGCCGGAGTGCTCTACCACCAGAATCCGGTTTCGCTTGGTCAGCGTGGCTCCCTTGTCGCCAAAGCGCTTGCGCAGGTCCATCACCGAGACGATCTTGCCCCGGAGGTTGATCACGCCTTCCAGATAGTCGGGCGCGTCCGGCACGGCCGTGATCTCCGGTACTCGCACGATTTCGTGCAGCGAAGTGATGGGCACGCCGTAGGTCTCGCGCCCGACCTGGAATCCCACGATATGGAGTTCTCGACTCATCGTTAGTTGTTCACGCTCGCTGTTCCTCGCCTGCCCTAGTAGCGGGATGCGGCCGCGGCCCGGCGCGCAGGCTGTGATTTCTCCTCTGCCGCGGCCTGCCGCAAGCCCTCTTCCAGCGCGAAGCGATCCATGAAGTCGAGCAGTCCGCGCGACATCTTCGACATCTGCTCCGCCGAGGCCGCCAGCTCGGTCGAGCCCGAGGTCGACTGCTGCACCAGTTCGCGCATCCTCTCCATGGCCTTGACCACGGCTTGCGCTCCGGAGGCCTGTTCTTCCACCGCCGAGTTGATTTCGTGCGTGATTTCGTTCAGCCGCGTGGTGGCCCGGGCGATCTGCGACGAGCCATGCGATTGTTCGTTGGTGGCCGCGCCGATTTCCTGGGCGAACTTGTATACCTCGGTGACCACGTTCGAGATCTTGCGCAGCGCCGCGTTCAGTTCGCCGCCCAGATCCAGGCCTTCGTTCACGATCCCGGTCGAGCGGTCCATGTTTTCGACAGCCTTGCGCGCTTCCTTCTGAATGCTCTGAATCAGTTCGGAGATCTCCTTGGTCGATTGCGCCGACTTTTCCGCCAGCTTGCGGACTTCATCGGCCACCACCGCGAAGCCCAACCCGTGCTCGCCGGCGCGCGCCGCCTCGATGGCCGCGTTCAACGCCAGCAGGTTGGTCTGTTCCGCCAGATCGTCGATGACTTCGATGATCTTGCCAATGTCGTCGGCGCGCTGTCCCAGCGCCCCGATGATTTCTCCTGAGCTCGTAATGGTCGAGTTGATGCGGTTCAGGCCGTCGGTAGCCTTTTCCATGGTGGTGATGCCGCTGTGCACCTCTTCCCGCGAGCGGTTCGAGATGTCGAGCAGCACCTTCGCCGTATCGGCCACGCGCTGGATGGAAGCCACCATCTGGTCGATGGACGCCGAAGTCTCGCTTACGCTCGAAGCCTGCACCTGCGTACTCTTCACCATGTTCTGCACGTTCACGCTCATCTCGTGCATGGTGCTGGTGACCTCGTCAATGGCCGAGGAAGCCTGCAAGCCGATCTTGGCCGAATCGTCGGATGCGTTCGCCACCTGCCCGCTGGCGCTCGCCACCTGCGCCGAAGCGTCGCGTACGCTGCGCACCAGCCGGCCCAATCCTTCCACCATCCGCGCGAAAGCATTGCCCAGCGTGTCGTGCGGGGAGCGTGGCTTGACCTGAACCGTAAGATCTCCGCCGGCAATCGATTCTGAGACTGCCGCCATCTCCTTGAGATAGGTGACCATCTTGGCGAAGGTGCGGGCCAGTTCCCCAATCTCGTCCTCGCGCTGCACGTCGATGCTGTGCTCCAGATCGCCGGTGTCGCCGATCTGCCGCGAAACCTTCATCAGGTTGTTCAGCGGCTCCGTGATCGATTTGGCGGTAGTGAAAGCAACCACTACACCCAGGCCCAGGGCAAACAGCGTGCTGAAGATGGAGGCAAGGATCGTATACGTTCCGGCTCTCTCATCGGAGTTGCGTCCAGCCTCGACCAGCTTGCGGTTTTCCCCGTCGGCCACATCGAGCGCGTCCGTGGAATTCTTCACCCACGAGGAAGCATCTTTTTGAAGGTAGTAAATCTGCAGTTCGGCGACGGTGGCGTTGCCTGAATCCACATCCTTGCGCTTGTCGATCAGGGGTTGAGCGAACTCCTTGCCCCAGGACTGCTCCAGTTGATCCACTTTGGTGAGCGCCGACCGCTCCTGCTCGGAGTTGGCCAGCGACTGGCCGGTCTGTAGTTTTTCACCGAGCGTGCGCAGGCCGTCATTCATCCGCTCCACTTCCCGCGTGTCGCCACTCAGCAGGTAGTTGCTCAGGTAGAGGCGGTTCTGCATCATCTGGAAGCGCACATCGTCGGTGGCATCGGCTAACTTGAGCGAAGCCGCGGCGGCGGCCTTCGCGTCGTGTTCCCGGCGCACCGCCAGCAGGTTGACCAGGCACAGCACGACCACCATGCACAGGATGATTCCGAAATTCATGTAAAGCTTTTTGCCAATCGTCATGCCGTTTTCTCCCGGCCGCCTATTTACCCTTTGCCTACTGATGAGGCTCGAACTTGAAATCCACTACGCCAGAGGTCTCTGCCGCCGACGGCTCAAAGCGCCACTTCTTCACCGCATCCAGCGCCGCGCCCGCCAGTACCGGATGCCCGCCCACGACCTTCGCATCCTTCACCGTCCCATTCGGCGATACCACAATCTCGACCTTCACCGTGCCCGAGAGGTTCATCCTCCGCGCCAAATCGGGATATGCGGGCTGCACTTTGCTCTTTGCCCGGCGTACAATCTCGCCTTGCGCCTCCTGGGCTCGAAGCCCTACCATCCCCGCCCCAGCCGTCACCGCCAAAACGGCTAACCACACTTTTGTCCTCCGAAAAGACACAGTTCCTCCCGGCAATAGTCCTGGTGATGCCATTGGAGCAACGGCGGGGCCACGTCTCAGCTTTTGATAAAACCAAGGTAACTCCACGGATATGATTGAAAAATAGATACTTAACTGGCCATGGAAGCCATCCTGCAGCGGAATTCCGGATTAGCTCTGTCTCATCGTCGGCTTCGCAACCACTCCATTCTCACACTGAGACCCATCAGCCTCTTTTTCTCGGGATTTCACACTTAGGCACCCGCCCACCCATTTCACTTGACTCAAATTGAGATGGAGGGGTAGTTTTCCATTAGATTCAATCACTTGTGAGAATCGTGAAAATCATGTGTCGGCCAGTGGAGACGATCTGAAGATAGTCGAAGGCAATTCGACGCCGCCGCCGGAAGCCCGCGCCCTGCCCAACTCCGACGATGCCTTTCAGAAACTCCTCCTCGGGATCGGCGCCAAGGCTGCGGAACGCAGCGACCCCGCTTCACTGATCCACTTCTTCTGCCGCGCCACCCGCGAATTCTTCCAGGTCAGCGGAGTTTATTTCTGGCGGCGCCTCGCGGGCGACGAACTTGTCGGCGAACAGGCTGACGGCAAGCTGGCCGAGCGCTTTATCGGCCTCCGCCTTCTACCCCAACAAAGCGCCGTTACTGCCGAGGCGGTGCGCACTCGCCGGACCATCTTCGTCAACCAGGTGCAATCCACCCCGACCTTCCCGGCGGCGCGCCAGTTTGAGGCTCGCTCCCTGATGGCCGCGCCCCTGGTGGTCTCCAATGAAGTCATCGGCGCGGCAACCTTCTTGCATGATTCCGATGAAGGATTTTTTAATGACGATCTCGCCGCCAAAGCCACCATTCTGGCCGGGCAATTGGGCAGTCTGCTGGAGGCGACCCGGCTCGGCGAAGCCTCGCGCGAAGATCACCGCCGGGCTGAAATCCTGGCCGAGGTCGCTCACGCCTTGCACGCAACCCCCGACGTGGGCGCCGTCATCGAGGCCCTGGCCGATCGTCTTCGGCTCCTGTTGCGCACCCGCCTGGTCTCAGTCCTTCTGCGCCGCGAAGGGCCTTTCGAACTGCGTGCCGTCTCCGCCGAAACCCCGCAACTTGCCAATTCCTTTCGCGCGGGGCATGACCGCCAGACCATTCGCTTCGCCGCCGACTTGGCGCAACGTGCCGTTTCCGCCGGTGAGGTTATCTCCGTCTCCATCAGCAGCGATCAGCACTCGCTCGGCAGTCTGGTTTCTCCCGGAATGCTGCTGGCCGCGCCTTTCCGTACCTCGCACACCCAGGGTGCGATCCTCGTCTATCCGCGCCACGACGCAGTCTTCACCGCCGAGGAGAAATCGCTGGTTTCCGCCATTGCCGGCTTCGGCGCGGTCGCCGTCGCTCACGCCGAACTCTGTGTCACCGCGCAAGGCCAGGCCCACGAATTGCACCAGTTGCTCGAAATTTCTTCCGAACTCAGCTCCAGCGGCGACCTCGAACATTTCTTGCAGGCCTTCGTAGTTCGCGCCGCCGATTTCCTCGGCTTTGGCCGGTGCTTCATTGCCCTGCTCGAAGACGTGCAGTTCCGGGTCCGCTATGCCGTGGTCCAGGGCGAGCCGCGGCGCGTCGATACCGTTTTCCCCGAGGGCATCGCCACCCGCGCCCTCCGGGCAAAGGAAGTCTTCTGGTCCGACGATGTCAGGCAACTGGCCGGAGCGAATCTGGAGGCGATCGCTCAATACCAGGGCAAGCAGTTGTTGGCCGTCCCTCTATTGGGTTCCGACGGACGGGTCATTGGCATGTTCGGTGTGCTCGATCGTCTCGACGGCACTGGCATTTCTCAACAGGATATTCGCCGCGCCCGCGCTCTGGCCGCCCAGGTTTCCGTGGTCCTCGAAGTGGCGCACAACCTGCATCAATCCGAGCAGCACCGCCGTCGCTCCGAGGCGCTTACGCAACTGGCGCTGGACACTGATGGCCTGCTTCATCTGCCCGATCTCGGCCGCAAGTTTGTCGAACGCGCCATCGACTTGGCCGGCGCCCGCGCGGGTGCGGTCGCTCTGTTTCAGGATGGACGATTCCAGACGGTCGCGCTGCATCCCCCGTCCACCGATGATCGCGCCCTGCAGCAGCGATTTGCTCAGGCTCTCTCTGACTTGGTCGCTAAGCGGACGGAGGCAATCGTCTCTGACTCCGCTGCCGAACTGATAGGTGCTGAACTGGCCTCGAGCCTGGGCTGGAGCGATTTGGTGGTAGTACGTCTTCCTGGCTCGAACGGAGTACTCGCTGGTCTCCTTTGCCTCTCCGGCCGCACCCGCCCCCTCGCGGACGAAGACCGCGACCTGCTCGAAGCCATTGCCGGCCGCGCCGCCATGGCCCTGGAAAATGCCCGCCTGTTCACCAGCACCGAACAGGCTAACCGCCACTGGCTGGAAATCTTTGACGCCATCAGCGACCTCATCGTCGTGCATGATGAAACCGACAAAGTTCTGCGCGTGAATCGCTCTCTGGCCGCCATGATCGGGGTTGCTCCCGGCGAACTGATCGGCGTCAACATGCGCGCGCTGCTGGCGCTCACGAGCGAAGCCACGCTCTACTCCTGCCCTTTCTGCCGCTCCATGGGCAAAGACAAGGACAGCGACGAGTTCGTTCATCCCGCACTGGACCGCACGTATCTGGTTTCGACTTCGCGGGTGCACGGCGCTTCCGGCGAGAATCTGCAAACCATCCACGTGCTCAAGGACATCACCGATCGCCGCGAGGCCGAACGCCGTTACCGCGAGCTGTTCGATAACATCCAGGAAGGACTGTTCTTCAGCACCCCCGAAGGCCGCTTCATCGAAGTCAACGATGCCCTGGTCGCGATGCTGGGTTATTCCAGCCGGGAAGAACTGCTGCAGGTTGATATCGCCACCAAGGTCTATTTTTCTCCGGAGGAACGCCAGCGCCACGCCGAGGCTATGGAAAAAGATGGCCACATGCGCAACTTTGAGGCCACGCTTCGGCGCAAGAACGGCTCTGCCATCTACGTCCTCATCAACGCCTTCGGCATGTACGACAATCAAGGGCGCTTGCTGCAGATTCGCGGCTTGATGCTCGATGTTACCGGCCTGCACACGTATCAGTCGGAACTGCAGCGGGAACGCGATTTTTCCGGCAAGATTCTCAGCAACACCCAGAGCCTCATCCTGGTTTCTGACACCGCGGGTCTCATCAGCTATGCCAACCGCCGCTGGTACGAGGCTGGTTTCGAGCAGCGTGAACTTCTCGGGCGTCCCCTGTTGGAGCTGGCTGCTCCTGGCTACATCCACCCTCTGGCGGATGCCTTGCAGACCATTCTGCGCGGCGGACAAGTCGACAACCTGGAACTGCAGATCCTGCGCGGCAACGGCCAGGCCGGCCAGTTTTCCGTCAACCTCAGCCCCATGCGCGACGAGCAGAACAACATCAACAGCATTGTCGTGGTCATGACTGACATAACCGACTCCGCTGAACTGCGCGGCAAACTGGTTCACGCCGAGAAAATGGCAGCGGTCGGCCAGTTGGTCTCCGGCGTCGCTCACGAAGTGAATAATCCGTTGACCGCGATCCTCGGCTTTGCCGACCTGCTCCTGGAGAATCCCGATCTTCCCGCAACCGCGGTGAAAGACCTGCGCGTCATCCTGCAGGAGGCCCAGCGTACCAAGCAAATCGTTCAGAACCTGCTCAGCTTTGCCCGCCAGATGCCGCCGCAGCGCAACCCCGTGCAGCTCAACCTGATCCTGCGCCGCACCATCCAGTTGCGTTCTTATGACTTCAACAGTCACGGGGTCGACATCGTTGAACACCTCGACGAGGGATTGCCCGACGTCATCGGCGACGCCCACCAGCTGCAGCAAGTTTTCCTTAACATCATGAACAATGCCTACGACGCCGTGCACGAAGTCGGCCGCCACGCCCGCATCGAGATCATGACCGCCAAAGTCGGCGATGCCGTCGAAGTTTCTTTCTGCGACAACGGTTACGGCATTTCCCACCCCGATCGCATTTTTGATCCCTTCTTTACCACCAAGGAAGTCGGCAAGGGAACCGGCCTCGGCCTCAGTATCTGTTACGGCATCGTGAAAGAGCACGGAGGCGAGATTCTCTGCCACAACAATGCCGACGGGCAGGGAGCCACCTTTATCGTCCGCTTTCCCGCAGCGTCCCACACCGCCTCTCTGGGTGTGGCCGCAGGAGTAATCCAAAAATGACCACCCCTGCCATCCAACGAGCCTACTTGCCGGTTCTCCTCATCGAAGACGAGCCTTCCATCATGGCTCTGGTCAGCGCCACTCTTGAGCGCAATGGCTACGACGTCGTATGCATCGAGTCCGGCGCCGAAGCCCTGCGCCTGCTCGAAAAAGGCCAATTCCTGGGCGTCGTCTCCGACATGCGCACGCCCGGCGGCGTCGACGGCGCTCAAGTGCACGCCTGGATTTCCGCCAATCGCCCCGATCTTATCCACAAAGTCGTCATCATTACCGGCGACTACGCCAACGAAGAAACCGTTACTACATTGCGCAAGATCGGCGCGCTTTATCTGGAGAAACCTTTTCGGGTTCAGGACCTGATCTCCGCCGTCGAAAAAGCCATGGGGAAAGCCCGGTGAGCGATACGTTGAACAAAGCGAATTTAGGCAAGACGGCTCTGAGCCGGGAAGACCTTCGCGTTCGTCTCTTGATCGTCGACGATGAGCAGAGCATCCGCAAGCTCTGCGTCACGGTCGGTGAAGCCCTGGGCTTCATCTGCATGGAAGCCGACAGCGGCGAATCCGCCTTGGTCCTGCTTGAAGAGCAGCCCGTTCATATGATCCTCAGTGACATGGTCATGCCGCACATGTCGGGCCTCGAATTCCTGGAGCGAGCTAAGAAACTTCTGCCTCGCACCGAAGTCGCACTCATGACCGGCCATGGATCCATTGAGACCGCGGTTCAGGCCATGAAACTCGGCGCCTACGACTACATCACCAAGCCCTTCTCTCCACTCGAAGAGCTTCGGCTGTTCCTGCGCCGCATGGCCGAGAAAGTCCGCCTGGTTGAGGAAAACGAATTCCTGCGCCAGCGTATGGATTCCGAGACCGCGGTGCATGGCATCATCGGCTCTTCCGCCAAGATTCAGGAAGTGCTGCGCGTGGCCTCGCGCCTCAAGGACACACGCACTGCCGTTCTTATCTCCGGCGAGAGCGGAACCGGTAAAGAGCTGATCGCCCGCGCCATTCATTTCCGCGGCGCGTTCGCCAATCGCCCTTTCGTCGCCGTCGATTGCGGTTCGCTCGTACCCACGCTGATCGAGAGCGAGCTTTTTGGCTACGAAAAGGGAGCCTTCACCGGCGCTCTGAAATCCAAGCAGGGACTTTTCCAATCCGCCGATACCGGCTCGGTTTTCCTGGACGAAATCGGTGAGCTGCCGCTCGAGTTACAAGCCAAGCTGCTGCGCGTGCTGCAGGAAAAAGAAGTTCGTCCCGTGGGCAGCAACCAGCGGGTTAAAGTGGATGTGCGCATCATCGCCGCCACCAACCGCGATCTCGAAGCCGCTTACCGGAACGGGACCTTCCGCAAAGATCTTTACTTCCGTCTCAATGTGGTCACGGTGCATGTTCCCGCGCTGCGCGAGCGCCGCAGTGACATCCCCATGCTGGTGAACTGGTTTTGCGAACGTTACGCGCCCGGCGCCGATCTGCGCGTCTCCAACGCCGCCATGAAATCCCTGATGAACTACGAATGGCCGGGCAACGTGCGCGAGCTGGAAAACTGCGTGGAGCGCGCCGTCGCACTGGGCAACGGAAACCTGATCGACCTCGGCGATTTGCCTCCCTCCATCGCCGCCTTGAATTCGCCCGGATCGCGGCCGGGTACAGACTCCGCGCCTGAATTCGTTGCCGATCTGGCGGACGTAGCCGAATCACGCTCCGCCGCAGGCGCTGCTGCAACTCCTCTGTCGACCACCGACCTCGAAGACATCGAACGCGCCACCATCCAGCGCGTCTTCGAGCAAGTCAAAGGCGACAAAGCGCTCGCTGGCCGCATGCTCGGCATCAGCCGCGCCACTCTCTACCGCAAACTCAAGCGCTACAACATCAGCGGCAGTCCAAGCTCTGGACCATCAAGCCACTCGTTGCAGTGAACGCAATTGGTTGCCCGCGATGACGGTGCGTATGCGAGAACCGTTAACACCTAAGCAGAAAGTGTTGTGCCTCGCGCTGGCCTTCTGCTTGAACACGCCCGTACTTATCTTCATATTTTGTTATGCGAGCGAGTTTTCTCCGAGGCAGGTTGGGGCAGCAGGATTGCTCAACCTGCTGCTCGGAGTTCCCTTATTCGCGTTGATTACAGAAAAATGGATTCGCAAAGTCAAATGAGGAAAGGAGGCGAGATGAGGCGCCGGACACAAGAAAAAGCACCCTGAGAACACTCAGGGTGCGCGGACGATTCGCGTCCAACCTCTAGCAGCTCGGCTCCTACTCGCCGGACGGCTTCTGCTGTTCCTGCTTCTTCCGTTCTTCTTCCTGTTTTTTCTCCTCCGGCGTTTGCGGCTTTGCTTGCTGCTTCTGCGGAGGTGGTGCAGGTTTCGCAGCCGCAGGAGGTGGCGTCGCGGGCTTGGCCGCCGCAGGCGGTGGCGTGCGCTGCTCCGGCCGCGCGCTCGGCGGAGGCGTTTGCGTCCGCGGAGTGGGTTCAGTACGTGCAGGTTCAGTACGTGCAGGTTCGGGACGATTACTCGGCTGCGCCGCCGGCGGATTCTGATTGCGTGCCGGTGGTTCAGCCGGACGATTCGTCTCCGGACGTGCGGGCGCTGGTTGGTTGGGCTGAGGACGATTCGGCTGTGTGGGTTCCGGACGATTACCCGGCTGATTCATTTCCGGCCGATTGTTCGCCGGCGCCGACGCGGGCTGATTCGGTTGTGGGGACGGACGATTCGGCTGAACCGGAGCCGCTGCAGGACGCTCGTTCGCAGCCGGCG
>Ga0070765_100000030_pt1 | contig 113711 bp, 86 predicted proteins | sample HubBroMetageWFT5_FD_71516 | JGI IMG/M metagenome (GOLD analysis project Ga0070765, IMG submission 71516) | Warmed and freeze-thawed soil microbial communities from the Hubbard Brook experimental Forest, New Hampshire - Hubbard Brook CCASE Soil... | ecosystem: Environmental > Terrestrial >...
GAATCCCACTTCTCGCGAAGGACGCGAGAAATGGGGCACCCGTGGTCGGGGATCAAATCCCAAGGCTTGAGGTTTGTGGAATCCCACTTCTCGCAAAGGACGCGAGAAATGGGGCACCCGCTTCTGCCCCTGAATAGTAGCCGGGATTCATGAGGCGAGATATCTGAGAATCGTATCAGTGCTGCCGGGCTGCGGTCTCCTGGCTGAACAGGCAGACCCAGTCACTTCCCCGCTTCGTCCAGATGGAGGAGACGTAGGCTTGCGCGGCGAACTCCTTGCCGTGGGAGACTCCCTTTTCGCTGATCTTGTAGGTGATGAGCCCGGATTTGTCTGAGAGCGGCACGAACTTCACGTCATCCATTGAGTAGTCTGTGAGCGTAAATCCGGTAACGTTCTTGAGCACCTGCGCCTTGGTTGCGGGTCCTTGCGCGTCCACGAGGACCGCATCATCGGCCGTAAGATCTCCAAATCGTTTCAGGTCGCCGGTCTTGAGAGCTTCCATGCCCTCGCGTTCTTTGGCGACGATTTGCCGCTCAAGCGAGGGGACATCGGGAGATTCGGGTGACTGGGCGGCGGAGGTTCTGGGCCTTGCGAGCAAGAGAGCGCTGAAGATTGCGATCGCTACTACGATCAGGGCTGCTGTCTTCACGGGACTTGTTTTGGGAATAGGCAAGCGGGTTCTCCTGTCATTGAGAGTGTTTGCGGGTTTTCTGACGGAGAAGTATACGTCGAAGCGAAGACCTGAGTGCTCAAGATCAGAATCCCCGCCCTGTCTCTCCAAAGAACGGAGAGACAAGGACGGGGCAACCGTCGCGGTCTAGCTTCTTCTTTTGGGGCTTGATTTGAATAGCGGAGCGCCCCAGGCGCTCACCGCTAACAGTGCGCCGAAGAGCACGACGACATCGATGCTAGACCGTCCCTGGGGGGACCAGTAGACGTCTTTCAGGTTCAGCCAGAGCGCGAATTCGTCCAGGGTGAGGGCCGCACCTACACCGTAGAGGATGGACATCAGGCGGCTTAGGAGAAGCGATGTATCGTCCTCGCCAGTGCCGATGTCGGCTAGCCAAGCGTATCCCACCGCAAGGAGAATAATGATGCCGAAGACCAGGTGATGAATGTGGCGGCCATCGTGCTCGATGAAATGAAAGGGCGGAATCTGGTGCAGGATGGCGAAGACTACGGCGCGGACCCCGGCGAAGGTAAGGAAGAAACTTACGGAAGCCACGAAGAGACGGCGCCGCGGGCGGTCGGGGATGCGCTCGTGGACAGCCTTGCCCAGGGACGTGCCGTAGGTTAGGAGCAACAGGAAAGCCGTCACCGCGATGGCTAGCAGGAGTATGAACCAGGTGTAGGCCATAAGGTATTAGAGCATTTTTGGAGGTGGGATCCTGGTGGGAAACAGCGGGTTCCCTTCGGCGCGCTTCGCTTGCTCAGGGCAGGCTCTCCACTCCGCTTCCCCTTCCCGAAGGGAAGGGGAAGCTCCGGTCGGAATGACAGTGCTTATTGGAATGACAGTCGAATGACAGTCGTACGCGCTCAGGCTTTCTGGGCTTCGCGCTTGAGGGCGCGCTCGAGGGTTTGATCGAGGGCAGACTTGGCTTTCTCGTATTCGGGTTGCGAGATTTGGTTTTGTCTGCGTTCGACTTCGAGTTGGAAGAGCTCTTCTTTCAAGGCATCGAGCAGGAGGGAGGTGGGACGCGCTGCTGGGCGGGCGGTGTGCGTCGCCAGGATTTCAGCGGGCTCGTAGTCGTCCTCTTGCTGCATGGCCGAGGGCGCGGAAGAACCGGCCTTTTGGCGCGCCAGAGCGCGTGCTGCGGACTGTTGCCGCACGGCTACGTAAATGCCGCCGACGATCAAAGCTGCGGCGATGCCTCCGAGGATCTGCCAGCGGTATTGCTGCAGCGGGTCAGGAGCATCGATGGGCGGGCCGAGTCCTCCGCCGGGCCGGCTATTCGCCTGAGTGCTGCTTGAAGCGGGCGGGCCGCCAGCCGAGCCTTGATTCGCCGAGCCTTGATTCGCCTCGCCTTGATTGGCCGAACTTTGATTGGCCGAACTTTGATTGGCCGAACTTTGGCCGCCTTCCTGCGGAGCTTCGAGTGTGCCTTCGCCGGAAACTTTGAAGGCGAGGTTCTGGCCGGGCTTGGTGTTGGAAGCTACCTGCACGCTGGCGTCAGGCTCGTTCGGATAGTTGATCAGCTTGAAGCCAGCCGAAGCAGCGGCGGCGGTGAACTGCATTGACTTGGGCGTCATCACCACGAAATGTTCCAGGGGATAGACGGACTTGGGATCGAGATTGGCGCTTCCGCTGTAGGGGAGTTGATAGGCTACCTCGAAGCGCGTTAGTCCCGGCCGCAGGGGAAAGATGAATGAGTAGCGGTTCTTCTCGCCTTCGGGGACGGGAGCGGACTTCAGCGGGTTGCCGTTTTCGGTTGTGGCGGAGGCTGAATCTTCGATGATCTGTGCTCCGTTGGGAATGTAGAACTCAAGGTTGCGCTCATTCATCTGAGTGCGCGGCGGAAGGGACGTGTTCTGGACGCCGAATTCACGGACCACTTCGAGTTGTCCCTGCTCGATCTGGACGCGCATGATATCGGCGATCACTGCGACGCCGTCTATCTTTTTTCCGACGTCGTAGACTTCGACTTCCACGGAGGTGGTTCCGGGAGGCGCCATGCGATGGTAGGTGACGTCCTGATGGATGGCGCGGACCAGGTGCGGGGCTTGAGCGTCGTCGAGCTTGAAGCTGAAGTGGCCCTGGGCGTCGGCTTTGGTGCGGCCGGCCTCTTCCATCCCCTGGCCGAGTTTCAGGAGGACGACCTCGTCTCCGGCGGAGGGCTTGCCCGTGGTGGAGTTCTTGAGTGTGCCGGTGAGAGTTTGAGCGGCGGCGAATGGTCCCAGGAGAAGGACGGCGAGTGCGATGAGGATGCTCGCGTCGCGCTTATTGCATCCTGCGCTTCGCGCAGCACGCGGCGCGGTCGCTCGCCCAGATCTCAGGATGACAGCTTTGCGGAGGGTTTCTTTCAAGATTGGGTTCCTTTTTGCGGTGCGGGGTTCTTTTCCAGGCGGGAAATCTCGGCCAGGATGGTGGCAGCTTCGTCCTGCAAGGAAGATTTCAGGGAACTGTAGTCGGCATCGGGCACTTTGCCTGCTTTGTATTCGAAGTTTAGATCGCGCAGGTTTTCGTAGACGGCATCTTTGCGTTCGCGGAGATAGCCGGCACGGGTTTTCTCCGGACCGAGAAAGAGTTTTCCGGGCAAGTAGAAGACATAAAAGAGAGACGCGACAAAGAGTGCGAGGCAGATGAGCCAGATCATAGATTGTCCTTCATCACAGATCGTCCTTCGTCATAGATCAGTCTCCTTACGGGCCTGGTCGCGGAACTGTTCCAGTTCGGCGCCGCGGACCGGGCGGAGGCCGCCGGCAATGGCTGGAGTTGGGCGGTTCTTCCAGGAGCGGATGACCAGCACAACCAGGCCGAAGCCGAAGAACAGAGCTGCGAAGGGAATGATATATGCGGCGCGGTCGAAACCTTTCGTGGTTGGAGCAGCCAGAACCGTCGGTCCGTACTTCTGGACGAAGGCTTGCTCGACCAGGCTGTCGCTGTCTCCGCGAGAGACTGCCGCCATCAGTTCATTGCGCATGCCGTCGGAGTCAGGGCAGCCGACGTGGTTGCATTCCAGAAGAATCTGGTTACAACCGCAAATGCACATCATCTGGTGGCCGATTTCGGTGAAGCGCGTGGCGGGGTCTCCGGCGCCGAGGAAGGCGAAGATGGCGAGCGATAGAAGGAGAATGCCCACAATCCTGTGGCGCGGTCTCCCACTTCTCGCAAAAGACGCGAGAAATGGGGTACCCGGGTTCGTTGTTGGATTCGAGTTCGTCATCGGCATGACATATTTACGGGCGCTGCCATCAAAACAGCCGGGCTGCGCCCGGCGGACAGCCGAGGGCGGCTGTCCCCACATTTGTCGCATCAGTCTCCTGTGGCTACGGGAGCGGCACGCACTTGCCCTAGCCTTGCTGGCGCGGGAACACGGGCCGGCGCTGGCGCATTTGGAACGAGGGCCAGAACGGTTCCACCGAGCATGATCCACACGCCCATCCAGATCCACATCACCAGCGCATTCAGGTGAGCCCGGAGGATGGGATGGCCGTTATCCTGGTTCACTCCCTCAAACACGAGGTACAAATCCTCATTGAGAGTGGAGCGGATATACGGCATGGTGGAGGTCTGTTGGCTGGCGTGGTAGAAGCGGCGCTCGGGGGTCATGGTGCCGACCTGTTTGCCGCCTTTGTAAACGTCGACCACGGCCCACTGGCTGAAATAGTTGGGATTGTCGTCCTCGGTGGAGGAGCGGCAGATGGCGGTGTAGGGGCCGATGGTCATCTGGTCGCCGTTTTTCATCTCCATCTCTTTGTCCTGATTGAAGGCTGCGCCGGCAAAGCCGATGATGACCACTACGACGCCGAAGTGGACGATGTATCCGCCGTAGCGGCGGGTATTGCGGTGGGTGAGCTGCACCATCGAGGCAAACATGCCTTGACCTGTATGTTTCGAGATGACGCGGCCGCCACGGTAGAACTCGCTGGCGACGGTCAGCGTTACCAGGACACAGAGCGCGATGGCCATCAGGGAATAGAAGTATGCGATGTCCTGCCAAGGTTTGAGGCCGAAGGCCGATCCCCAGCTTTGGGGAGTAATCATCAGGAAGATGGCGACCGCGATGGCGCCGACCATCGGCCAGAGGAAGTTGCGCTTCAGGCTTTCGAGCGAAGTCTTGCGCCATGCCAGTAGCGGACCGACGGCAGTGAGGATCAGCAGCAGCAAGGCTACGGGGATGGCTACGCGATTGTAGAACGGCGCCCCCACCGTGACCTTATTGCCTTGCACGAGTTCGGAGATTTTCGGGAACCAGGTTCCCCAGAGCACGGTGAAGCAGAGGAGCACGAAGAGCAAGTTATTGAACAGGAAGCTGGACTCGCGCGACACCAGCGATTCGAGCTTGTGCTCGCTTTTCAGGTGCGACTTGTTCTTGAAGAAGAAGAAGACGAAGACGGCCAGGGTGATGGCCAGGAACCAGGCGAACCAGTCGCCGATGGAAGACTGGGCGAAGGCGTGAACGGAGCTGATGATGCCGCTGCGGGTGAGGAAAGTTCCGAGGATGGCAAGCCAGAACGTGGCGAAGATCAGCCACATGTTCCACATCTTCAGCATGCCGCGCTTTTCCTGCATCATGACGGAGTGCAGGAATGCGGTGCCGGTGAGCCAGGGCATGAGGGAAGCGTTCTCGACGGGGTCCCATCCCCAATAGCCGCCCCAGCCGAGCACGGAGTAGGCCCAGTGCGCGCCGAGAAAGACTCCGCAGGTGAGGAAGGCCCAGGTGACCATGGTCCAGCGGCGGGTGATGCTGATCCATTTTTCGCCGGGATACTTCATGATCAGCGCGCCCAGGGCGAAGGCGAAGGGCACGGTGAATCCGACGTAGCCGAGATAGAGCATGGGCGGGTGAATCACCATCTCGGGATACTGCAGCAGCGGGTTCAGGCCGCTGCCATCCGCTCGGAGCGGGCCTTCGAGAATGCCGAATGGATTGGCGGCGAAGTTCAGCAGCAGGAGAAAGAAGATCTGCACGCCCGCTAGAACCACTGAGGCGTAAGCGAAGAGGCGCGGGTCGGTCCTGTAACGCAGGCGCAAGACGAATCCGTAGGCGGCGAGCAGCAGCGACCAGAACAATAGCGAGCCCTCCTGGCCGGACCACAGCACTGCGAACTTATAAGGACCTGGGAGATCACGATTGCTGTGGTGGAAGATGTAGGCAATGGAGAAGTTATTCTGGAAGGCGCAGGTGACGAGGACAACCGCAGCCAGAAAGACTGCGGCAAAAATGGCGATGCCGGCGCGGCGAGCAGTCTCGCCCAGGCGCTCGGAACTGCGGCGGAGCAGGGCAGCCAGGGAATTCTTTTCTGCCGGAGTAGAAATGACTGAGCGGTGAGCGCTGCCGTTGCCGGGTTGCGAGGCTTGATTCTGGAAAGCCAGCGCGATGATTCCGGCGAGGAACGAGTAAGTGCTCAGGGCCAAAGCGAGAAGCAGTGCGAAACTACCTATTTCCGCCATGTGGGGGACCCCGGCCTATTTTTTCAGAAACGCCCGTGCTAGGCAACCGCGAAGCCGGAAGCAGCGGCGAAGTCCGAAGACCGGCCGCTGCTCTGTCTTCTGAGGCCGACGCTGCTAAGCGCTCTGCTGATGACGGTAGCGCTGCCGCACTTCACGTTCCGCGATGAGCCAATCCTCGGCTTCGCTGCCGGAGCCGGGGCCGCGCTGCTGGTAGAGTTCGTAGGCGCGGCGCCGGATCTCATCCTCAAGATTGATCGGAACCAGGTTGACTTGAGCCACATTTTTCCGGGGCTCGGTCCTCACGACTTCTAACTTCCTGGGTTCGGGCGTGACTTTGACTTCCGGAGTGATTCCGGCGGGCGATGTCTCTGCCGCGACTGCGTTCACATCGGGTATGTTGGCTGGATTGCTCAGACGGGCTTGGTCTTTATTTGTACTCGTACTTGTACTCGTGTTTGGGAGATTAGTCTTGCCGCCTGAGGTCGATTTTGACCTTGCCATATTGGGATACTCCTTACAAATGCCTAGATTTAGGAATGAATCGAGTTGTTCAGCAAACCACATACACTTCGCCCCGCAAACTTTAGGATCACGTCAGAATTTAGTGGCAGAGTTGACATCAGTATAAACCTTCCGGAGGCTGTGGAACCCTGCCTTGGCGAAGAAAGTGGCAGAACCGGCTTTGCTATAATCGAAGCTCTCGAAATGGCGCTATCGTCTAGGGGTTAGGACGGAAGATTCTCAATCTTCAAACCCGGGTTCGATTCCCGGTAGCGCTACCAGCTTACCTGTTTTTTACTCTCGCCTTGATCGAACCCGGTCTCTACTTCACATATTTTGGTCCCGCGGGCGTGTGCCATGGGTCGTAGTGGAGCGAGAAGCGGATTCTGTCTGCAATGGGGGGGTGAGTGTAGGACCAGAAGACGAGCAGCGGGTTTGGGGTGGGATAGTCGTAGCTTTTCTCTCCGAGTTTTTGGAAGGACGAGGCTGCGACTTCGCGGTTGTTGGGGAACAGGCCGTGCGTGACCTCGAGTCCGTAGATATCGGCCTGGTGTTCCAGGTGGCGGCTGAAGGCGTTGCCGATGGGTTCGCCAACCAGGGTGAGCAGCGCGAGCGCGAGCATCAGCACGGGCAGGGCTGCGAGATCGTCGATGCCGCGAATGTGCCAGGCCTCACCCCACCGCGCCAGCAGCGCGAGCACGATGCGGCGTCCCAACCAAAGACCTGCCAGCAGCAGGGCTGCGGCGAAGGCGAGTCCTTTGTAGACGTGGTTCAGGACGTAGTGGCCCATTTCGTGTCCGAAGACGAAGAGAGTTTCGGGGAGGGTGAGGTCGCGCGAGGTGTTGTCCCAGACCACTACGCGCTTGGTGGCTCCGATTCCGGTGACGTAGGCGTTGTAGGTTGTGTATTTTTCGCTGGCTTCCATCTCGAACATGCGGTCGGGGGGAATGCTGAGCCCGCCGCGCTGGGTTACCTTTTCGATCTGGGCGACCAGTTGCGGCTGGGTTTTCTCGAGAGGCTCGAACGTGTTGAACATGGGGTCGAGGATGACCGGCGCCACAAAGATCAGCAGAACCATGAAGGGCAGGGTGAGCAGCCAGAAGTAGAACCACCAGCGCTGCGGGCTCCTGCGGATGATCTGGAATAACGCGAAGACCGCCGGCACCATGATGATGAGCGCGACCCCTTCGGCTTTGCACCAGTCTCCTGCCCATGAAGCCCAGCCTTGCACGGAGAGTCCGTAGGCGCGCGAGAGGATGTGCTCGTAGATGTCGATGGGCAGGGAGATTACAGCGATCAGAAGCGTGAGCAGCGGCACGAAGACGAGCGCCTGCACAAGACCGTTCTTGCTGGCGCGCTCGGCGAGATCGCGGAATGCCGGCGCTACACGCAGCTTCAGCAGCACCCACAGAACGACGATTCCAAAGACCATGCCGAGGAGATAGAGCACGGTGCGCGTTTTGTAGAGTGCCTCTGCTTTGGCGAGTTTGTCCGGAGGCAGACTGTATTCCGTGACTTTCAGTTCCTGCGGTTGCTGAGCCGTTTGAGCTTGTGCCGAGCCTTCTGTTCCCGCGGCCTGGGTGGGCTGCGCCAGCGCGTACGTCACCGAGACGGCGAAGATGGCACAGAGAATCAGACGGAAGAAGGTTGCTTTCACAAGGAGTCCTTGTTGCTTCGGGCAATTCAAATGATACGTGATCGATGGTAAGACTATAATTGCGCGACACGGATGGCGCTCACTGCTGGCACGAAACTTGGTCCTTACGAAATCCAGTCTCCGCTGGGCGCTGGCGGTATGGGAGAAGTTTACCGTGCCCGCGATACCCGCCTCGATCGCACCGTGGCGATCAAAGTTCTCGCTTCTCACCTTTCTTCTTCCCCGGAACTGAAGCAGCGCATGGAACGCGAGGGGAGAGCGATCTCTTCGCTGAATCATCCCCACATCTGCCAGCTTTACGACATCGGATCGCAGGATGGCACCGACTATCTGGTGATGGAGTTTCTGGAAGGCGAAACTCTAGCGGAACGGTTGCGTAAAGGTGCGATACCGCTGGCCGAAGTCTTCAAGATCGGGATAGCCGTTGCCGAGGCGCTGGCAGTGGCGCACCGCAGCGGCATTGTGCACCGTGACCTGAAGCCCGGGAACATCATGGTGACCCAGGGCGGAGCGAAGCTGATGGATTTTGGGCTGGCGAAGCCGCTGGGGGTGCAGTCGACGGCGGGGTCCGGGTCAGCACCTTCGTTCACGGCGGCAGCCACGTTGAGCGGGCCGAGTCCGCTAAGTCCGCTGACCACCGCGGGCAGCATTATCGGCACCATTCAGTACATGGCTCCGGAGCAGATTGAAGGAAAAGAAGCGGATGCGCGCTCTGACATCTTTGCGTTTGGGGCTGTGCTTTATGAGATGGTGGCGGGGAAGCGGCCGTTTTCTGGGAAGAGCCAGATTTCGCTGGCGTCCTCGATTCTGGAGGCAGATCCGGAATCGGTGAGCGTCCTCAAGCCGAACACGCCGCCTGCGTTTGAGCGTGTGGTGAAAACGTGTCTGCAGAAGAATCCTGAAGAGCGATACCAGTCGGCGCAAGACATCAAGCTGGAGCTGCAATGGATTGCGGCGGACCGCACTTCACCGGCGGTGCCGGCAGCAACGGGCGCGCCCCGCGCCCGCGAACGGATTGGCTGGGCAGCGGCGCTTGTGGCAGCGATTGTTCTCACTGCGGCTGCCGTCATGGTCTTCTACCATCCGGCACAATCCACCCACTCCATCCGTAGCGTTATCAATCCTCCTGAAAAAGCCACGTTCAATCTCACCGGCGACGCTGCCGGGCCGCCGGTAACGTCTGCAGACGGCACATTCGTCGCGTTTGCGGCCACCGGCGCGGACGGCAGGACTGCGCTCTGGGTCCGTCCCACGAATACAGTGGAAGCTCGCGAACTGTCCGGTACTGAAGGCGCGACTTTTCCCTTCTGGTCGCCCGACGGCCGGTCCCTCGGATTCTTTGCCGACGGCAAGCTCAAAACGGTCGACCTCGAAGGCGGTTCGACGCAGATAGTTTGTGAGGTGCCCCTCGGTCGCGGCGGCGCGTGGGGAGCGGGTGGAGTGATCCTGTTCTCGCCGGCTCCCACAGCGCCTCTCATGCGCGTAAGCGCCAGCGGAGGCACTCCAGTTCCAATTACGAAGCTTGACACTGCTCTTCACACCTCGCATCGCTGGCCGTTTTTCCTTCCCGACGGTAAGCATTTCCTCTATATCGCGCTTCACCATGATGCTTCCAAGTCGGGGAACAACACGCTCTACTACGCATCGCTCGACGGCCGGGAAAATCGTCCGCTGTTCCGCGCTCAAACCAATGCCATTTACGCAGGCGGTTTTCTTTTGTTCGGGCGTGGCGACCAATTAATGGCGCAGCCTTTCAACCCTTCCGCTGGAACGCTGAGTGGCGAACCCCAAAATGTGGCCAAGGGTGTGATGAACGACGCCAGCACCTGGCACATGGACGCCTCAGCCTCCAACGATGGTCTGCTGGTTTTCGGCAGCGGCGCCTCGGGCGATCTGGAGTTAGTCTGGATGGATCGCAGCGGGAACATCAGCACCATTGCCGGCAAGCTCCCTGATTTGCAGAGCGCGGTTCTTTCCCCGCAAGGAGACCGCGTTGCTCTCCAGATGAACGCCGGCCAGACTGATATCTGGGTACTCGATCTGACGCGTGGAGTCCGCACCAGGCTCACCTTTGGGCCGGTTGGGAATGTTTCCCCCATCTGGTCGCCCGACGGCAAGTGGATCGCATACGCCTCCGCTCAAAACGGGCACTTTGCCATCTGCCGCAAACCCTCCGACGGCAGCGGCGCGGAAGAGACTTTGCTCACCGTTGAGCAGCAGCCCGGACTTCACGATTGGTCGCGCGACGGTAAGTATCTGCTGTATTCGCTGCCGCTCCGGGATGGCCCCTGGCGGCAGATATTCGCCTTGCCGCTGGAGGGAGAGCGCAAGCCATCGCTGATAGTGGAGCGGGGTACGGGTGGAAGACTTTCTCCAGACGGCCGTTGGCTCGCCTACTCTTCGGCCGAATCGGGCAGGTCAGAAGTTTATGTGATGCCCTTTGGCGGCGGGCAGGGCAAGTGGCAGGTCTCAGCCAACGGGGGCGCCGTGCCGCATTGGAGCATGGACGGCAAAGAACTCTACTATATGGACCTGACGTTCAACCTCTTCGCGGTCCCGGTAAAGAATGCGGGAGGCGCACTGCAATTCGGCGCGGCTGAGAAGCTGATCACCAATTGGTCCGCCCCGCAGGTCTTCTACGATGTCTCTCCTGACGGCAAGAAATTTCTTCTTGACCGGGTTGTGCAGCAGGTCAGCCAGTCCGTCACCGTGGTTACGAACTTTACGGCGGGGTTGAAGAAGTGAATGGGAAGGCTTGAGGCTCTCAGCTCTCAGCTTCGTGCCTCCAGTTGTCGGTTTGGGAAAGACGTTCTTTGCTGAGAACTGAGATCTGAAAGCTGATAGCGGACAGCTGCAGGTATACCATGAACATTTCCATACGGATTGCAGTCGCCGTGCTGCTGCTTACGTCCTTTATGGCCGCAAAAGACCGTTCCAGTGCGCGCTCCATGGTGGTCACACGCTATGGCATCGTAGCGACCAGCCATGTTCAAGCCTCAGTGGCGGGGGCCAAGATCCTGGAGCGAGGAGGCTCAGCCGTGGATGCGGCGATTGCTGCGAACGCTGTTCTTGGGGTAACGGAACCCATGATGAACGGCATGGGCGGCGACCTGTTTGCGATTTATTGGGAGGCGAAAACCGGCAAGCTTTATGGCTTGAACTCCAGCGGATGGGCGCCGCGCGGGCTGACTATCGAGCACTTAAAGACGAAAGGCGCGACCTCGATGCCGGGGGCGGGTATTGACTCAGTGACGGTGCCGGGCGCGGTTGCGGGCTGGCAGGCGCTGCACGAACGGTTTGGACGGTTGGCGTGGAACGATCTTTTTCAGTCGGCGATCGTTTATGCCGAGGATGGCTATCCAGTTCCAGAGATCATTTCGTCCTATTGGAATGACTCCGTGGATTGGATCTCGAACGATGCGGAGGCTCGGCGGGTTTATCTGCCTGGCGGCAAAGCTCCGGCTGTGGGACAAGTGTTCCAGAATCACGATCTCGCCAAAGCCTTGCGGCTGGTGGCAGGGAACGGGGCGGATGCGTTTTATAGAGGTGAGATTGCGCGCGCGATCTTGAGCACGTCGCAGAGCCTGGGCGGAACGATGGCAGCGGATGATCTGGCCGAGTTCTCGCTGGAGTGGGTCGAGCCGATTTCAACGACCTATCGCGGCTGGACGGTCTACGAACTTCCTCCCAACGGACAAGGAATGGCGGCGCTGGAGATGCTGAACATTATGGAGACTGCTCCGGCCTCGCCCGACGGGCCGCTCAGTGTCGCCGAGCTGCATAAGAAGATCGAAGCCATGAAGCTGGCCTATGCCGATCTGGGGCGTTATAACGGCGATCCCCGATTCGAGAAGATTCCGGTGAAGGGGATGCTGTCGAAGGAATACGCCCGGGAACGAGCCAAGCTGATCGATCCCCGCAAGGCGAATTGCGGAGTTGCGGCCGGGGCTCCGCCTTTCAGTGACACGACTTATCTTTCGGTGGTCGATCGCGAGGGCAACATCGTCTCGTTGATTCAAAGCAATTATGAGGCGTTCGGATCGGGCGTTGCGGTGCGCGGCATGGGATTCGTGCTGCAGGACCGGGGCGCGCTGTTCTCGCTGGATACTGCGTCTCCGAATGCGCTAGCCTCGCGCAAGCGGCCCTTCCATACCATTATTCCGGCGTTCATGGAGCATGAAGAGCAGCATATTGGTTTCGGGATCATGGGAGGAGCGAATCAGCCGCTGGCGCATGCGCAATTCGTCTCCAATGTAGTCGACTACGGGATGAACATTCAGGAAGCAATGGAGAACGCGCGCTTCACGGTCGGTCCGGAGCGCGGGTGCAACATCGTGATTGAGTCGCGAGTTGCGCCGGAAGTGCGGCAGAAACTTTCCGCGATGGGCCATCAACTCGACGTGCGGCGGGAATACACCACCGCCATGGGCCGCGGGCAGGCCGTGATGCACGACTCGAAGGCCAAGGTGAACTACGGAGCGTCGGACGCTCGCGCCGATGGGGCGGCCGTGCCGGAGCAGTGATCGGAAGCAGTGGTCAGTGGTCAGTGGTCAGGCATCGCGCCGGTTCAAGTTTGCCCGGCCACTGACTTTCAGTCGATGCCGTGAATGCGCATGCTGACCAGTTGATCGATGCTCAGGTTTTGCATTCCGCGCGTGCGCAGTTCGGTTATGTATTCCGGTGTGACGTTGTGAATCCGCATGGCTACCAGTTCATTCGGGTCGGGATGCTTGTAGCCCAGGCCCTGCAGCTTATCGATGAACTCTGGCGAGACTCCATGAATGCGAAAGGCAATCAGCTGTTCGAGATCAACGTGATCGTAGCCGCGTTTCTTGAGTTCCTCGATCCATTCCGGCGTGGCGCCATGAATTCTCATGGCAATCAGCGTGTCTTCATCGGGCGAGTAGCCGGCTTGATGGAGAGACCGGATCATTTGCGGCGTGACGCCGTGGATGCGGAAGGCCACCAGTTTGTCGCTGTCGGAAACCTTGAGACCGGCCGCGCGCAATTCCTCGATGAAAGCTGAATCCACGCGGAAGATGCGGAATGCGATCAGCTTGTCGGCGTCCAGATCGGTGAGATGTTGGTTCCTCATCTGCCGGGCGAATTCGAGGCTGACATCCTGTACGGCCATGCTGTATTGCTTTTCTTCATCGACGTTGAAGTCGAGCTGATGCATCTCGCGAGCGTAGTTAGGGTCGGGCTGGAAATGGAAGATGCCCGCGCCTTCGCCGTTGTTAAGGAAGCCTTCGCATTCGATCTTGCCGGCATCGCGCGCGATGGTGAAGTGAACGTCCTGGCGGCCGGGCTTGGAGACGTCGACGCCGGGGAAAGAGCTTGCCGGCCAGTCGGATTCGTGGTCCGACGTTCCACCGTGTTGATGCTCAATCAGCGAGAATGCAACTTTGCCCGGTTCGTCGGACTTGCGAATCGTCCAGTCTCCGCTACGGATGTCGGCCGCGCGGTTCTTTACGACCGCGAAGAGCAGGCAGAAGCCGAATACGAGAAAAGCAAACGTGCGATGCAGTCTCATAAGATGTTTTCCCCTAAATGTCAGCCGGCTGTTCCAGGATTCCCATGTCCTTGAGCTGGATCAGCTTCTCCAGCGTGAGGTGCTCGAACCCATGTTTGGCGGCCTTCTCGATGAACTCTTTGGTGATTCCCTGTATCTTGGCTCGAATGACGTCGTCGACATCGAACTTGAGTCCGGCTGCCTGCAGGCTCTTGATGTACTCCGGCGTCACACCTTGAATGCGCATGGCAACGAACTCATCGACCGTCGGCTTAAGGCCGAGAGCCAGGATGTCGCGAATGTACTCCGCACTTACACCCTGGATGCGCATGGCCACGAGGTTGTCGGCATCGGGAAGCAAGCCCTGATCGTGTAGCGCGCGTACATAGGCTGGCGTGACGCCTTGAATCTTCATGGCGACGAGTTGGTCGATCTCGGGTTGAATGCCCGCTTCCTTCAGGTCGCGCACGTAGGCTGGATCGACTCCCTGGATTTTCATCGCGACGATCTGGTCTGCATCCGGTTTTAAACCCAGGCCGTGCAAGTCGCGAACGTAATCGGGACTTACCCCTTGGATCTTCATGGCGACGAGTTCGTCGGCATCGGGATGCAGTCCCTGATCATGCAGTCCGCGGACGTACTCTGGAGTGATGCCCTGAATCTTCATCGCGATGAGCTGGTCGATCGTAAAATCGCCAACGCCCGCGGCCTTCATACCGTCGATGTAGGAGCCGCTCGGACTCGCCTGAGGCGCGGCTTGAGGACGCGCCGGAGCCGGAGAAGGTTTGCCAGCCGGGGCCGGAGCTGAAGCGGGCGCCGGTGCTGACTGCGGAGCAGCTGCTGCCGCAAGACCGAGTCGTGCGAGAGAAACTCCACCGGCATGCACGGTGGGCTTTGGGTAAGCGATCTCGAGCAAGGCATTGCCCGCGACCAGCGCCGCTGTGAGGCAGAGCAGTCCGCCGGTGAGCCCAATGCCGCGGGCTCCGGCGCCGAACGACTTCAGGCCCAGCAGGCGGAAAATCCGATCGGAGAGCGGACCGCGGTTCGCGGCCATCGCCAGTGCAGGCGCGCTTCTCCACTCTTCCATCAGAGTGAGAGCGCGGGCGTACTCTACTGGATTGCCACAAAGGGACACGGCGACATCATCGCAGCAGTGCTCGCGCTCGGCGCGGATGCGCCTATTCAGCCACCATACGGCGGGGTGATAGAAGAGCAGAGTCTCGACGGAAACCTGGAAAACATTTACGAAAGCGTCGAGCCGCTGAATGTGCGCCAGTTCGTGGGCGATCACCGATTGCAGCTGTTCCTCGGAAAGTCCGGTGAGAGCCGTCACGGGCAACAGCACGATGGGACGGAACCAGCCAATCACCGCCGGAGCCTGCAGCCATTGGCACTCGCAGTAACGGATCGTCCGGTCCAGACCAAGGCGGCGTTGCAGGGTGTGGCAGATCGCAAGCAAGCGGGCGCTTGGGGATTTCGACTGTTTGCGGCGCTCCCGCTCGAGGAGCAGGAATCCGCCGGCGCAACGAAGGCTGAGGAACGCTACCCCTAGCAGCCACGCTTCCACCAGCCAGGGTAGAGCGTCGAGCGACGGAGAGAAGCGGGAGAATCCGGATGAGGTCGCGGCCGCGCCATGGTTCGCGGGTGTGGGCTGGATCTGCGCGACTGGAGAATACCCCGCCGCGGGGGCCGCTGCGCCAGAAGGTGTAAGAAAGAAGAACGTAGCGATCGGCGCGGCGAGCATCAGAGCCAGCGCGCCCACGGCCAGCACATAGCGGGCGGAAGCACGGCGGCAAAGAGTCATGAGCACCGCAGCCAGCGCCGCTATGGCCGTGCCTTGCCACAGAAAGTGGAGCAGGGTCCAGCCCAGCGAATGCATCGTGCTCGGGGAAAGCCAATTCGTGAGACCGGTCATCGCCGGCTCCTTTCCTGTTCGTCAGACTCGTATTGGTCCAGCAAGCGGCGTAGCTCGTCAATTTCCTGGGGTGAAGCTTCGCGACCGGCCAGGGCATGCATCATGAGCTGGCTGGCGGAGCCTTCGAAGACGCGCTGCAGCATATCCCCGGCAAGCTGACGCTTGGTTTGCTCCGCCGGCAGACACGCTTCATAGACGTGCGCCCTCTGGGTTTCGTTTCGCCGAACCGTGCCTTTTGCGGTCATTATTTGTAAGAACTTCAGCACGCTGGTGTAGCCCATGGCCCTTTTCTCGTTCAAGGCGTCGTGCACCTCGCGGACTGTCGAAGGGCCTCGGGTCCAGAGAACACGGAGGATTTCGAGCTCCGATGCGGTAGGCTTCTGCGGTGGTTGCTTCATCGAAGGAGACCATATACGAAGGTATTCGTAGTGTCAACGAAAATCTTCGTAGACCAGCAATTTATTTTGCCAGAGCGGTTCTCTCTCCGCGGAACTGCTGGAAGAGGCGCTCTGCGTTCTTGTGGTAGATCTTCTCCAGGACCGCGTCGGGAAGGTCCAGGCCATAGATTTTCCAGCGGCCCTGCCCGGGATATCCCCAGTAGTCAAAGTATTCGTCCGCGGTTTCGAGCCAGCGGAAGTGGTTGCGGTACATGGCCTCCTCCACGCCATTGTCGGTGCCGAACATGATGCGATCCTGATACTTGAGGAAGAACTCGCGGGCGCGGCGAGGCTGGCGTCCGAGTTCGGCCTCGCGGGCGCCGAACTCAACCATCACGTTGGGCAGCGTATCCAGCAGGTGAGAGACGTAGTCGAGATTCTCCGGCCAGTTCGCCATGTGGAGCGCCACAAAAGTCGTGTGCGGATGCTTGGCGAACATGCGGTCGCGTGCCGCCAGGATCGATTCCTTGGTGGGAAACTGAGGCCCATAGAAACCCCAGTCGGGATGCTCCGTCAACTCCTCGTAGCGCTCGTTGGTGTTGTCCAGGGGATGAAAGAACGCTTCGGGATCAGTAACGTGAATGGAGACAGGGATGCCCAGGCGCCCACACTCTTCCCAGATCGGGTCGAGGCGAGGGTCATCGACCGCCACCAGTTTTCCCGACTTGTCCTTGATGCTGAGGCCGAGGTCTTTTAACTGTTTCAGGCCGCGAGCGCCTCGTGCCACCGAATCGTCGAGTTGGGCCACCATCTCCTGGCTGAAATTTGGGTTGTCGATCTTGCTGAAGTCGATCTGCTCGAAGACGATGAAGCGTCCGGGATAGGGCTTGACCATCTCGTCGATCACCTTTTGCAGCTTATCGCCCCACATACCGGTCAGGATCACGACTGTCTTCACGTTAGTTTTATCCATGATCTCGACCACGCGCGCCGGCGGCATGTGGTTGTCGATCCCCATGGCGTCGTTGACGTGGCTGTGAACATCAATCACATAAAACTTGGCGCGGTCGACGGTGTGCTCCGGCGCGTGCAGCATGGAACGGGGCTGAAAGTCTTTTAGCAGAAGCGTCTTCTTCTGCTCGGCATCGGCGGCGGATTTGTAGCCGATCTGGTCCTGAGGCTTGTCCGGGGTCTGGCCGGGCGTCGGGTTCTGCGCCCACACGGCGACGCCGAAAACCAAAGATAGCGGAAGAATGAGTTTGATGAACATATCCTAACCTCAGTGGCCAGTGATCAGTGATCAGTGGCCAGTCTTAGCCCGAACGCGTTCGTGCTGGCCACTGGTCGCTGACCACTGGCCACTGCTTTACGATCGCAACAGGTTGCGCGCTATGAACAGCACGTTGGCCGGGCGCTCGCCCAGCCGCCTCATGAAGTAGGGATACCACTCGCTGCCGAACGGGATATAGATGCGGACGCGCCAGCCGTTGCGCACCAGACTTTGCTGCAAGTCGCGGCGGATGCCGTAGAGCATCTGGAACTCGAACGAGTCGCGGGAGAGTTTTTCGCGCGTCGCGAAAGCTTCGGCCTGGCGAATGATGTTTTCGTCGTGCGTGGCCAAGCCGTGGTAGATGCCGCTCTTCATCAGAATTTTCATCAGCTTGACATAGTTGGCATCGACGTCGGACTTGACGGGGAAGGCGATCTCCGCAGGCTCTTTGTAAGCGCCTTTGCACAGGCGGATGCGGATGCCTTCGCTCAGGAGTTTTTCAACGTCACTCTCGGAGCGTTTCAGGTATGCCTGGATTACAGTGCCGACGGAGTTGGCGTTTCCCGGCACGCGATGGAGTTCGTGCACGAAATCGAGGGTGCGCTGGGTGTAGGGCGAACCCTCCATGTCGACGCGAACAAAGCCGGGAGGGTCCATGGATGCCGCTTTGGCGACCAGTCCGCTGACGATCTCGCGAGCCAGCTTCTCGTCCACATCGAGCCCCATATGCGTGAGTTTGAGGCTGATGTTGGCGTTGAGCTGGTGGGCGGCGATGGCGTCGAGAATCTGATGGTAGAGCTGGGCGCTGTGGCGGGCTTCGTCAGGATTGGCGACATTTTCGCCCAGGTTGTCGATGGTTACGCTCATGCTGGCGCGGTTGATGGCTTGCGTGGCGCGGACGGCGTCGGCAATCTCAGTACCGGCCACGAAGCGCCCGGAGACGCGGCGGCCGAGTGAGGAACTCTCCGCAAAGTTGCGCAAAGATGGGTTTTCGGAAAGACGGACAAAGAAAGTTCTTAACATGCCGCACCTGAAAGATGATTAGATGCCGGGGCCGATTGGGGGATGAAGAGCACAGAAAGTTGTATCACACCGGAGCCATGCCGCAAGGTAGCAACGCCGACGACAATGGCCGGGAGGCAAAGCGACAGACGCGAAAGGTTATGAACGCTCAGGCGCCGTGCTCTTCGAGGAACTTTTCGACCTCGATGGCAGCCATGCAGCCGGTTCCGGCGGCGGTGATGGCCTGGCGATAGCGCCGGTCCTGCACATCGCCGCAGGCGAATACTCCGTGGACGCGGGTTAGCACGTAGTTGTGGGTCTTGAGATAACCGTCGGCGTCGGTTTCGAGCTGGCCGGCGAACATCTTCGCGTTGGGTTCGTGCCCGATGCCGAGAAACAGCGCGCTGGTCGGGAAGTCCCAGACTTTCCCAGTCTTTACGTTGCGCAGCTTGAGGCCGGTGACTTCCTGCTTGGCGTGGTCGTAGACATCCTCGACGACAGTGTCGGTGAGGAACTGAATTTTGGGGTTGTGCTGGGCGCGATCGAGCATGATTTTGGATGCGCGAAAGCTGTCACGCCGGTGAATGAGCGTGACCTTGGTGGCGAAGCGAGTGAGGAACAGGGCTTCCTCCATGGCGGAATCGCCGCCGCCGATCACCACAATTTCCTTTCCCGAAAAGAAGAAGCCGTCGCAGGTGGCGCAGGAAGAGACGCCGTGGCCGATGAGCTTCTGCTCGTTGGGCAGCCCCAGCCATCGGGCGGAAGCGCCGCTGGCGATGATGAGCGCTTGCGCGTGCACCTGATGCTTGCCGAGATGGAGCAGGAACGGACGCTGGCTAAGATCGGCGCTGGAGAGATGCGTCGTCCGGTATTCGGAGCCGAAACGTTCCGCCTGCTTTCGCATGTTCTCCACCAGTTGCGGTCCCATGATCCCCTCGGGAAAGCCGGGGAAGTTCTCCACCAGCGTGGTGAGAGAGAGCTGTCCGCCGGGCTCATGGCCTTCTACCACCAGAGGTTTCAGATTGGCGCGTGCGGCATAAAGGGCCGCGGTGTGTCCGGCGCAGCCGGAACCGATGATGACGACGCTGCGGGTTTCGCTCATGATTGACTAGCCGTTAGATTGCTGATTTCAAGTTTCGATGCAAGCTGCACTTCGGATGCTAAGAACAAAATCTGCCCCACACTTCCACTCCGCTCAGGGCAGGCAGGTCATAGCGTACACGGGGGTAGCTTTAGTCATTTCTTTTCTTCAGTCGGGTTTGCGGCGGGCTTGGCTGATTTTGGTTTTGCGGGTGTTTTCGTACCCACGCCGGGGATCTGGGCCAGCTCCGCGGGTACGGTGTGGCGCACGCCAAGCAGGCTGCGATAGTTGGCCAGCACCTCGGACGCGCTGCGGAATAGTGGTTCATAGGCGCTCTGGTCGGGCGGAGGTCCGTTTTCGGAGCCAGCGCAGCGGGCCAGCGCTATCGACGACTTTCCGAAACGTTCCAGCCGGATGCGGCTGGCGGGAGTGTTGGCCGCCACCATGGTTTCCGGGCTGCTGATGGCCGATGCGGTGTCTTCCATCGAGACCTGGATCAAGTCTTTGGGATCGCGGACGTGCAGCACCAGAGTCTCAATCATGTTCTGCCCATCGTTGCTGAAGGAGTACTGGACGCTGGAAAACAAGGCTTGCACGGCGAATTCACGTCGCATGCGAACGTAGCTGGCGACCGACGGCTCATCAGAAACGTGCGTATTTTTTCCGGGTTGAAGAAAGTTTGGAGCCTCGGTCAGCGTGGAGCGGCCATGGGAGATCTCGAAGTCCAGGCTGAACAGCGGCTGCTTGGGAATGCGCGCCAGGGCAGCAGCGATTTCCTTCTGCTCCTCGGCGGACGGCGCGCACACGTTCAGCACATTGACTTTCACCTGCGGCTGCGTCGAGGCGGGCTCGGCAGGCTGTTGACATACAGCGGGAAGAACTAGCAGAAAACCAGCCAGGATCAGAATGAGGTTTGGGATCACGCCAGAATGATAACCCAGTTCTCAGTTCTCAGTTAAAACCTTGGGTTGCTGGGAACTGAGAACTGAGAACTGGGAACTGGTTTCGATTAGAATTCAGACATGGCGAATCTGACACTGGTTTACGGGATGCGTCTCCTGCCTTCCGAAGATGTGGCCGAAGTGGGGCAGGCTCCCGTGAAGCTTGCCAACGGACGCGAGGCGCACGTTACCATGCACGTGCTCGAAGGCAGCAAGGAAGAAATCGAGAAGCAATTGCGCACCAGCCTGGAAGCGTTTTTCGACCTGTATCCGGAGATCTAGCGGTTCCGGCGACGTGAAATCATGCGGGAGTTCTACTCGAAGTTTCGCGAAAGAATGCTGGCGGCCGGTTTCTGGCCGCAGGGATGGATCGCGCGCGGAGCCTGCTATTCCTTAGTCTTCGCAATAGGACTTTTCGCTCTTGAAATGCTGTTGAAGCTATTCGCCCCGGCTTGGGGTGACAGCATTGGAGGTTGGGTTAAGTTTCTTGTCTTCGATGCGGCGTTATTGTTTTCCATCGTTGCGTTCCGTGGGCTGAAGCGAAGAGTTCTGTGGCGTCTGCGCAATCGCCTCATCGTGACTTATATGTTCATCGGTGTAATTCCAGCAGTTCTGCTGGTGGCGATGACCTTCATCACGCTCTACGGGCTGGCCGGTCAGTTCGCGATTTTCGTCGTGACTTCGGAGATCAATTCCCAGTTGCGCAGCATGGAAGCGGTGAACGCCGCGGTGGGTAACGAACTGGCGTCACGCCTGGAACGTGGAGAGAATCCCACCGCCGAGTCGCTGACGGGCTTACGAAAGCGCGATGCCGCCTGGGCACGCAGGCAGATGTGCGCCTGGGAGGGAGACCGGCTGGTGCCCTTGGGGGATGAAGCCAGCGCGGCTCCACTCACGCTTCCCACTTTTGCCAAAGGCGGCCTGCGCGAAATCACCCGCGACCGCAACGGGTTGCATTTGCGGGTAGTGACTCTGCTTCCGGCGGGATCGAAGACGCTCACCATCGTGACCAGTGAACCATTCGACAAAGAGCTGGTGGGGAAGATTGCAGCGGATTTGGGAGAAATCACGCTTTCGGACTCCGGACCGGAGGAAAGCAAGACGGGCCAGCAGGATGCAAACCCAAAGACTACGACCTGGGTGAATCCCGAAGCCAGGAAAAGCGGAGTCGTTCTCCACGAGGGTAAGGGCGGGGCAGCGGTGGATCTGCAACCTACCTTTACCGTGGGCAGCGTGCCGGTGGCCGCGGGCAGCATGGATCGCGAGGTCACGTTCTTCGCGCCACTCTCTGTGTTGGACTGGAAGACCGGGGAGCGCGGGCGGTTTGGCGCCGTGATGCAAGTTCGGACTCGTCCTTCGGTGCTTTATGGCCACCTGTTCGCCGCGCTGGGAGATTTTGTGCGAGGAGTGGAGTACATCCTGCTCGCGATCTTGATTATTTTTGCCGTGATCGAACTGATCGCCTTGATTATCGGAACGCGCATGACGCGAACTGTCACGGGCGCGGTAGCGCAGCTGTACGAAGCTACCAAGCATGTGGATCACGGCGACTTCAGTCATCGCATTCCGGTCAAGTCCGCGGACCAGCTGGCGCAGCTTTCGTTGTCGTTCAACTCGATGACTGAATCCATCGAGAAACTGATTCAAGAGCAGAAAGAGAAACAGCGGCTGGAGGGCGAACTCGCCATCGCGCAGGAAGTGCAGGCGCAACTGTTTCCCCGGCAGGTTTCGGAGCTGGAGTCGCTTGAAGTGCATGGTTTTTGCCGTCCGGCGCGCACCGTGAGTGGCGACTACTACGACTTTCTTACTGCGAGTTCCCACAAGCTGATTTTGGCCGTGGGTGATATCAGCGGGAAGGGAATCTCGGCTGCGCTGCTGATGGCGACCATCCACTCGGCGGTGCGCGCTTACAGCGTGGAAAGCTTGCCGCAGATGCGGGAACCCGTGGCGGTGGGCGCGGTGGCGGGCGCGGGCAGGATCATGGCGGCGTGGCCCGAAGGCATCGAAGTTTCTCCGGGAGCGTTGCTCGGCCTGCTGAACCACCAGCTTTACGAGAGTACTCCGCCGGAGAAGTACGCTACGTTGTTCCTGGGAATCTACGACGGGCGAGTCCATAAACTTACCTACAGCAATGGGGGACACCTGCCGCCGATCCTGATCGGGAGAGATGGCGCGGTGCGGCGGCTGGAAGCTGGCGGGACCGTGGTGGGGCTGTTCGACAATATGACCTACGACGAAGGTTCCGTGGAAATGCATCCCGGGGAAATCTTTCTGGCCTACAGCGACGGCGTCACCGAGCCGGAAAACGACTTCGGAGAATTTGGCGAAGAACGGCTGATTGATCTGGTGCGCACCAACCGGCGCCTGCCGCTGGTGCAGATCAGCGAGACGGTTACCTCGGCAGTCGACGACTGGATCGGCGACAACGAACAGCCGGATGACATTACGCTGGTGCTGGCTCGGGCGCGGTAGCAGTGGCCAGTTCTCGGACGGAATCCTGGGACAGACGGACGGAGTGGACTCCAAAAACGGGACACGGAAAACGGTGACAGTTCTCGAGAGGAGAATGCGAAAGGGATGGCCACCCGCCAACAAGAACCTCAGCAGTCAGTTGACACCCAATGGGAGTCGGACTAACGTCACTGCTGAGGGGGTGGGAGGAGTGTCTTGTTCTGCCCTAAGTGCGGTACTGAACATCCTGACGATTCGCTCTTTTGCCGAAAGTGCGGCCAATCCCTCGCAGGAGTCGTGTCTACCAGCACGGGGCCAGCAGTTCCCAAACCGAACACTGGTGCGATTCTGATAGCTTTCGTCAGCGGGGTCATCGTTCTCCTTGTAATTGCGTGGTTCGTCAATAACCTTCAATCGAAGAAAAGAACTCTCAACGTACCCGTACAGTCAGCTCAGTCGAACGTTCCTCCGTTGATCGCCCGTCCACCTGACCAATCTTCTTTGGTTCCGATTGTTCCCGTACAGTCTTCTTCAGCTCCAAGTGCTCCCCGCTCCCTCTCGCCGCAAGAAATCTACAAGGCCGAGAGTCCCGGAATGATCCTCATCGAAACCTACGACGACGAAGGACGCAAACGTGAGTTAGGCAGCGGCTTCGTTGTCGCTTCAGACGGGACTGCAATCACGAACTATCACGTAATCCGGGGAGCCTATCGTGCGACTGTGAAGTTCAGCGACGGGACGGTCGGCTCTGTCGAGGGCGTCGAAGTCTACGATCAGAATCGTGACCTGTCGGTTATACAGGTGACGCCCGCTCCGACAACGGTCCTGGAGATAGGCGATTCTGACAAAATGCAAGTCGGTGACAAGGTTGTCGCCATCGGCTCTCCTTTGGGCCTTCAGAACACAATGTCCGAAGGCATCGTGAGTGCCCTGAGAAATGGCATCATCCAAATCAGTGCTCCGATCAGTCATGGATCGAGCGGCGGGGCGGTGTTAGATGAACACGGAAAGGTTATCGGCGTCTCGTCTGCTGGCAAAACGCAGGGGCAAAACCTCAACTTCGTTATCCCGATCAATTGGGCAAAGCCATATCTCAACGGCCAGAGTCCAAGACCGCTCTCTGACGTCGTTGCTGAGAACACGGTGAGCACGAGCGTTATGAATGGCTCGATGACAGTGCCTCCTCGACAGGTACGCAGTTGGAACATACCCATCAATCAGAACCAGGGAAATGCTGAATTGGATGGTCAGATTTCCTCTGTCGGCGGTGCGGATGGAAAGATCACATTGATGCTGGCGTATCAGGGGCAGCCGATCTTTTCTTGCAGAGAAAGGGCGTGCGAGATTCATCAAGCCCTAGCTAACCCCGGCGTCTACATTCTTATTCTCGACAATCGAATATCACGAGTCTTCGCCCGTGAAGTGACGGGCCAGATCGCCCTGAAATATGTGAAGTAGCCCTCGGAGAGCGAGAGGCGAACAAAATGATGTGTTTGACGCTGGAGGATGGTCGAAACATAGCGACGATTGTAGGCACTGCAGTTGCTCTGACAGTTTACATCACAAACTCGATTCAGCAGCGAAGACAAAGGCGAGTCAAGAACGCATTGCGTTTTATCGCTGCGCATCAGCGGCTCTGGCAGACCCCCTTTATTACGAAGAATCTTCGTGCGATGGAAGCGGGCGCGTTTAGTCGCACATCATGGAGCGAGGCAACGGAAGATGATTTCAGCAAATTTCTCGGCGATTTAGAGGAGTTGGCATTACTGCTAAAATCCGGGATAGTTTCTCAGCACCTCAGCATCTACATGTTCGGATGGGCTGCTCAAAAGATACAGCCTATTCTCACAGCCAATGAGAGAGACAATGTGTATTGGGAACTAGCAGTACAGTGTTTAGATGAACTCAAAGACGCAGCGGATGATTTCTACAAGAAAACGAAAGCCGAGCGTCAGCGGTACCATAGAACAGACCACTTTAAACATTGAACCCGGAGGCCAGCCCATTCTTGGTCCACCACGAATGAGGCTGCCTCACCCTTCGCGATTTTCGAAGGGTGGGCACTGCGGACCTTGCCCGTCTTCATTCGTTCCATCTTTACGTTTTCCACAATCGCCTGTGACATCTGACCTTGTCTCCCAAATTCAATTCGGCGATCATGGTCGAGGCCGTGACGGTTGGCACAAGCCAACTTGGCCCCACGAATCGTCCTCTAAGCTCTTTGAAATCAGGATTTTGCCCGCAGACTATTGAGCCACATAGATCAATTGCGATTTTGCTGCCAACCCGATGATTCCAATAGATCGGGGGGAGGGGGGATACCCCCGATTGTTCCGCACACCGCAAACGACTCCGCCATTCGCGAACGATCGCTGCTAACTTTATTTTCCGGCAGCTGGTGATTGCTATTTCTTCGGCAGCAGCGTTACGCGTGCGGTCACGGCCAGATTCTTTACCATGCCTCCGATGACCACGGGTCCGATCGTGGTGTCGAGAAGGTGGCTGTCCGCCCGGGGATCGTAGGTGTCTTCGCTGACGGTTTCCCATTTACCGTGATGCAGATCGTAGGCGAAGGTGACGGTGCTTCCTTCCGTGGGCTGGCCATCGTAGGCGACGCCTTTGAAATCGTGAGGAGTGGCGGTGCCGCCGGAAAAGAAAATCCTGTGATCGCGGTCGACGCCGCCGCCAGCGATGGCGAAACGCGCGGGGCCGGGATGGGCTGGGAGCTTGCTCCATTCAATCTTATTGGGATCCTTGTGATCGATCTTGCCCAGCCAGCATTCGTCGGAGGCAACGTAGCGCGGAGCACCCGCCGGCCCTGCTTTGGCGCCATCCACGATTACGATAGCGTTATCAGCTAAGCCGCCAGCCAGTCCGAAGACGGGTGTGCCAGGGAACGGCGTGGCCTGGCTCCAGGAGTCTTTTTCGACGTCGTAGACCTGGACGTTATTCACCGGGCCATTGGCCGAGCGGCCGCCGATCAGATAGACGAAGCGGTCATGGTCCACGCCCACGACGGCGCGGTCCACCGGGACGGGAATGTCTTTGCCGCGGTACCAGCGCCGCTCTCCGATGTAGACGTTCACATCCGGAACCGTGATCTCATCGCCCTGGGCGTCCACAACATAGCCACCCATGAGAACGACTTGTCCCTTGGCTCCGCCAGCCGAAGCGCCCAAACGGCCGGCAACTCCGGGTACCGGCTGGCCTTCGTGCCACTTTGCGTGTGCCAGGGTCATGACGTAGACCTTGTTGGTAACGTCGTCCCAGGTTTTCTTGGGACCGACTCCCATTATGGAGAACAATTCGAAGCCGCCTTTGAGGCTGGCGACGGCGTTGCCGGAAACCGCACCCGGCATCGAGGGGAACTTTGGTTCGTCGGCTGCGCCCAGCAGGATCACGGCGCACAGCAACAGGAGAACGAAGGCGGAGAGTTTCTTCATCCCCAAGATATTACCCCAGATTCGGTGGTTGATTTTTGGTGCTTGGGCGTCAGAGCCAGCTTCTCAAACCAGGCCTTGCGGCGGTGGTCGCCGGTAGGCGTGGCCGAATCTTATTCGAGCAGCCCATTCTTCACGATCGGATCTTATTCGATCAGACCCTGGCGGGCGGCGTGGATGAAGTCAGTATAGGCGGGCTGCTCCCCAGCGGCTCGCACTTGGCTGGCGATCTGTCCGCGATGATAGGCTGAGTGCAGTATCACGTGGGTCAGAACGTCTACCACGGTGTTGGTCCACGGCTCGCCCTTGCTGTTCTTGTATGAGACCTTCTCCGCGAGCTTCGCGACTGACAACTGTGCGAGATATTCGTGCCAAAGCCGGGCGAGATCGGCGATTTGGGCTTCGCACTGGTCGATGGAGAAATCCGGCCATACGGGCAGGCTTTGCGGTTGCTTGCGGATGCGTTCCAGCCACAGCCGTTCGGCGGAGAGAATGTGCGCCAGCAGTTGCAGCGGCTGCCCGGCTGGGCGCGTGCTTGCTCTTAACCCGGACAGCACTTCGCGGTTTGCCCAGGCATCGTAGGAAAACTGACGTCTGAGATGTTCGAGTAGTTCCATGACTTGAGAACGTTCCGATTCGAGCGACTATTGGGTCCGGTATTGATTTTCTATATTAAAGAGGAAAGGGTTTTACAGGGAAAAAACAGTAGACCTACAACCGCGATCTGCGGCCGGGTATTCACGGTCCTTTCACATTTCTCCAGTAAACTGCCTGCTGGGTGACCACTGAGATAGTCTGAATTCGGGGGACCAAGCGCGGTCGCCTCTGGGAAACATGCCTCGCAAAGCTTCCACATTGCGGACTGCCATTGAAGAGTCCCGCGCCACTGACACTGCTGAGCCAGCGCCCGGTCGAAGCCGCGAAGCGGCCAAGAAAACTTCGCGGAAAGGATCCGGATCACTTGACGATCTGGCGCGCACGGCACTCAAGGCGTTCCTGATCGCTCGCGACGCAGCTTTCAACGTGCGAGACCTGCTCACGCACTCTTCACGGATGGCTTTTCTGGCGATCAAGGAGTGCGAGCAGGAACTCGACATCATCGAACGCTACATTGATGAGCGCCTGCCGGCTGCCATCACGCGGGTGAACGAGGCGCGGGCCCGCCAGTTGCTGACCAGCCTGAAGTGCACCACCGACCTGGAACGCATTGGCGATCTGGTGATGAGTGTGGCCATGCGAGTGCAGTCGCGGACGTCGAAGATGGCGGCTTCCGATGTGCGCCAACTGGTGGAAATGTCGGCGATCCTGCGGGAGATGCTTGATCTGGTGTATCGCGGATTCGTCGACCTTGATCTGGAATGCGCCCGCAAGGTCCTGCAAATGGATAAGGACATCGACCGCGTCTGTCATGCCCTGTTCCAGAAGCACCTCACCGAACAGGCGTCGCAGGGCAATCCTTCGAGCTTTGACGTGCTGCTGATGGCGCAGGCCCTGGAGCGCGCCGGGGACCATACCACCAATCTTGCCGAAGATCTCTACAGCCTGATTGAGGGCCGCAGCCTGCGGCACGCGCCGAAGAAGCGGGCGGCGACTTAAGAGCAGTGGCCAGTGGCCAGTGGCCAGTTAATTCCCCGGTTCCTGCGATGAGAGGTACGATTTTTCTGGCCACTGGCCACTGACCACTGCCTCTGAAATTCATCATTCGTTAACATGCGGGAAACATTGTCGCAACATCTCCGAAATACATTCAATGCAGAACCCGGCTCACCGGAACCTTGGCGGGGACAGGCCGCCATCAGGTGACGATGCACTCTCCCATGGGATCTTACGAACCGCTCGGCGATGCGAGTATCGCGGCTGTGTCTCACTCCCTCGTCTTCGTGGTAGAAGACGAAGAGGACATCGCACGGCTGATCTCCCATAATCTTCAGGCGGCCGGCTTCGATGTGCAGAGCTTTGTCAGCGGAGGGTCGGTGGTTGCGGAAGCCTTGCGCGAGATGCCGTCGCTGTTTCTTCTGGATGTGATGCTTCCGGGGGCGGACGGCTTTGAACTCTGCCGGCAGATCCGGCAGACCCCCACTCTTTCCTCAACCCCCATCATTTTTCTGACGGCCAAGACGGCCGAGGCGGACCGGGTCAAGGGACTCGAACTCGGCGGAGACGATTACATCACCAAGCCCTTCAGCCCGCGCGAGCTGGTTGCCCGGATTCGCAGCGTGCTGCGCGGCGTGCGCCAACCGCCGGTAATGCCGGAAGTGCTTCACCTGGGCGATCTTGAAATCGACGCTTCTTCGATGACGGTGCAGGTGGAAGGACGCGTGGTTCTTACCACGGTAAGAGAATTTCGCCTGCTGGAGTATCTGGCGATCCATCGCGGACGCGTTTTGACGCGCGACCAGTTGCTGGACGCGGTGTGGAAGGAGACTCCCTTCGTAACCCCGCGCTCGATCGACGTCTACGTGCGGCGGCTGCGGGAAAAAATAGAACTCGATCCTCGTCACCCAAGGTATTTGAAGACGCTGCGCGGCATTGGCTATCGCTTCGAGGTTCCGAAGTAGGATCGGGGTTCGCCCACGCAGTCCCCGCCGGATTTTTCGCCGCCCCTCCGCAGCTACGTGCTGCTTTGATTTATCCTGTCGTCTACCTGCGCGCTCAGTGCAACCCTCATGACCCGGATCAAACCACTGTGGAAAGCGGACGATCAAAAGGCCCGCTTGTCGGAGCTGACGGCGCAGTCGGACGATTCCGCCAAGGACAACTCCCTGCGGCGGGATGTGCGCTCGCTGGGTGCTTTGCTGGGACGAGTGCTGGTGGAGCAGGTGGGCCAGAAGCTATTCGATACCGTCGAACAGTTGCGGCGGCTGATGATTCGGCATCGGGAGGGGGTGCGGGACAGTGCCGCGGACGGCCGCGACCAGCTTATGGCTCGCGCGCAGGCGATGATTTCAGAAATGGAAGTGGCCCGTGCCTATCAAGTGACGAAGGCCTTCGCAATTTATTTCGAACTGGCAAATTTGGCGGAGACCAACCACCGGAAGCGGCGACGCCGTGCCCGGCAACTGGAAGGTCAACGCACGCCACTGCCCGGGTCGTTTCACGGGACACTGTTGCGGCTGAAGGACGCCGGAACCTCAGCCGAGGCGGCGCTGGCGACTCTTTGCCAGATTACGGTGACCCCGGTATTTACCGCGCATCCTACGGAAGTGGCGCGGCAAACCATCCTGCTGAAGCGGCGGCGCATCGCTGAACAACTGGAGCGGCTGGACCGTCTTCCGCTCACTCCGGCCGAGGCGCTGCGATGCGAGCAGATCATCCACGCCGAAATCACGTCGCTTTGGCAGACCGATGAAGTTCGACAGACGAAACCCACCGTCAACGACGAGATCAGGATGGGACTGCGCTATTTCAGGCTCTCGGTGTTTGAAACGCTGCCTCGCATTTATGCCGAAGTGGCGGATTCGGTGCAGGAAGTTTACGGTGCTGCACTTGACTTGGACGATTTGCCGAACCTGATCAGTTTTGGGTCGTGGATCGGCGGCGATCGGGATGGCAATCCGATGGTCAAGCCGGAATGCGTCAAGGATGCCCTGGAGTTGGCGCGTGCGGTGATTCTTCGGGAATACATTCGAGACGTGGAGTTCTTGAGCGATTGCCTCAGTTCGTCGTTGCGGCAAGTGGAGGCCTCGACCGACATTGTGGCGCGTCTGAAGCAGTACAAAGGATCGATGCCTGGGGCGCCCATGCTCTGGGGGTTGAACAATACGGTGGAGCTTTACCGCCGCTTTCTTTCCTATGTGATTTACCGGTTGCAGCGCAGCCGGGAAGGACCAGGCGTTCAGAATTCGTATGAAGATGCGGCGGAATTTGAAGCAGATCTGGTTCTGCTGGGGCAGAGCCTGAGATCGAATCGGGGGCAGCGGCTGGCGGAAGCCTTTGTCGATCCATTGCTGCGGCAGCTCCGAACTTTCGGCTTCCATCTGCAGGCTCTTGATATCCGCCAGCATGCGCGGGTGCACGCGGAAGTTCTGGAAGAGATCAGCAGCAAGAGGATTGACCTAAACAAGGCCGGGCTGAAAAGCTCACTAAAGACCAAACTAAGAAAGAGCGAACTAAGAAAGACCGCCCCGGACTTGGCAGCGGGCGCGGCTCCGGCTGACAGCAGCGACGTTTCTCCCCAGACCCAGGAGCTGATCGAGACGTTCCGAACGATCCAGCGGCTGAAGCAGGTTTACCCGGCACAGTCGATCCGCCAGTACATCATCAGCGGCGCGGAGTCCGAGGAGGATGTGCTCAATGTGGTCCGGTTGGCGAAGGCCTGCGGTGTAAATCTGGCTGGTTCCGGGGAAGATCCACGGTTACGCTATCCTCACTTGGACGATCCTCGCTCAAAGCATCATCGCTTAGATAATCATCGCTTAGACGATTTTGGACTGATGCCGGTGCCGCTTTTTGAGTCGATCGATTCTTTGCGCGCGGCCGGGGCGGCGATGCGGCGTTTGTGGCGGCATGCTGAGTATCAATCACTGCTTGATTCCTGGGGACGGTGGCAGGAAGTGATGCTTGGCTATTCTGACTCGAATAAAGACGGGGGAATGCTGACCAGCACCTGGGAACTGTACAAAGCGCACCGGGACCTGCATCAGGTGGCGGAAGAATGCGGAGTGAAACTACGGCTCTTTCATGGCCGCGGCGGCACGGTGGGGCGCGGGGGCGGGCCGACGCATGCGGCCATCCTGGCGCAGCCGGAAGGCTGGTTTTCCGGACGCATCCGCATCACCGAACAGGGAGAAGTTCTAAACTGGAAGTACGCCGATGTGGTGCTGGCGGAATGGAACCTGGAACTGATGATTGCCGCCAGTTTGGAAGCGCTCACACGCAATGGCGCCCAGCCGGCAAAAGATCAGACGCGCTGGGAAGAGGCGATGGAGGAAATGTCAGGAGAAGCCTACCGTGTCTATCGCCGCGACATCGCGGAGAATGCCGAGGTGCTGGAATACTTTGAGCAGGCGACCCCGATCCACGAACTGGATGCAGCGCGCATCGGTTCACGGCCCTCGCGCCGGACCAAAGGCCGCAGTTTGGAGGATCTGCGTGCCATCCCGTGGGTATTCGGATGGATGCAGAGCCGGCATGCTGTGCCGGCCTGGTATGGAATCGGGCGTGGGCTGGAGAGTTTCATCAAGCAGGGAAGAGGCCATGAACGGCTGCTGCGCGAGATGTTAAAGCATTTTGCGCTTTTCTCGGATCTGGTGCGCAACATCGAACTAGGAATGGCTAAGGCTGATCTCCACATTGCCCGGGTTTATTCCGGACTGGTCAAGGATGCGGGGATGCGCACGCGGGTTTTCGCGATGCTGGAAGATGAGTTCCTGCGGTCGCGGCGGATGATTCTTCGGGTCACGGGTCAACGCGAGTTGCTGGCTCGTAACCGCGTGCTGGCTCGATCCATTCATCTGCGCAATCCTTACGTGGACCCAATGAGCTTGATCCAGGTTGAGCTGTTGCGGCGCAAGCAGCAGGGACAAGGCCTGGGGGAACTTGAATATCCTCTGGGCGCAACCATCAACGGCATTGCCGCCGGACTGCATAACACGGGATAGGCCGGGAGCGGTCGATGCGATGATCGCGCAAGATGATTGCGCAAAAAGACGATCTCGCAAATGAAACGGGCCAGCCCTGGGGCTGGCCCATCTCGTTGCACGCAGTGTTTCGAGCACGGCTTGCTTAGCGGTTGATGTCGTCCTTGGACTGCAGGCGTTTCACGTAGTTTTCCAGGTTCAACTTGTTGGCGTTATCCGGTACGCCGGTCAGAGCGGCCTGCATCTCCTTGACGGCTTTGTCGAAGTCGCCCTGGCCGCTATAAACACGGGCCAGACCGACGTGCGACGTCCAATAGTCGGGGAATTTCTTGGCGTTGGAGCGATACAGAGCGAATGCCTCTTCCGGCTTTTTCTCCGCCTGAAGCTGACGGCCATAGAAGTAAAGTTGCTGCGCGCTGGCCTTCTCCAATGCCTGGTTGCGGGAGGCTACGGCGTCGTCTTTCCGGCCCATGGCATCGAGAATGAGAGATTTGTTCAGCAGATTGTCAAAGCGTGCTTCGACCTGGATGGACTGATCTTCATCCTTCAACGCCTCGTCCAGATTTATTTTGTTGGTGAGGTAGTAGTTCGCCGCCTCGTCCCAGCCCTCCCAATAGTATTGATTGAGTCCGCGGGTTTGCCGGTGAATGCTGGCTTCGACGATGTCGTCCACTTTGACCGCAACTTTGAAGGGCACCGCGACTTTTTCCCAGCGCAGAGTCACTACTGCGGAGTCGTTCTTGACGTCATCGAAATCGTAGGTCAGCGCTTCGTGAAACTCGGCAGGTTGCGGCTTCACCGTGACTCGCAGCGCGTCTTCATCCTGCTTGTAGCTGAAGCTTCCCCATGCGCTAGACATCTTTGAAAAAATCACCGTCCACTGATTTTCGCCGGGAATCATGTGCAGGCCATAGGTTCCCTTGTCGAGGGGCTGGCCTTCGATGGTGACCGGATCGGCGAATGTGATGGTGGTATTTTCGTTGGCTCCGGCGCGCCAGACTTGTCCGTAGGGCACAACTTTGCCCCAGATTTGGCGGCCATTGGCCAATGGCCGGTGATAGTTGACGGTGATGTCGGTAATGCCAATGCGCTGTACAACCACGGCATGCTGGCTCTGCCGGGGCAGATCGAGCATTATGGATTGGGCTTGGCAAAGACCGGCTAATGACAAAAGACCCGAAAGCAGGACAAGCAGACGAAACCTGGGCATATGGGAGACTCCTCTTCTTGTATCTCGTGGGGATCAAACAGCAGATTCAGCCGCAACCCTGGGATAAGCACTTGAAATGGACAACTAGCGCCTGACCGCTGTGCTGTTTGGCTTAGACGCATAGCAAGCGCCAGGGTGAGCAATCGGTAATAGAAGTGAAGTAAAGTTGCTCCAGACTGGCCTTCTCCAATGGTTGCGGGAGGCCAGTGCGTCGTCTTTCCGGGCCCATGGCCTCGAGAAATGCCCTACTGCTCAGGTGCCGGAGATTCTTCGGGTCGGCCATTTTCCGCAGGAGCGAGCGGCAGCCGGGCGGCTCCGCGCATGATGTCGCGCTCTTCCGGAGAGAACAGGCCTTTGAAGCGGTTGGAATCGATGATCTGCTCGCGCTGGTCTGGCGGCATGGCACGCAGATCGCGCACCGCGGTATTCACCATCCGCCGCCGAGTGGGGGGAAGCTGTTGCATCCGGCCGAACAATTCTCGCGCCTGTTCTTTCTGACCCGGTGTCAGGTGTTCCCACGTTTCCATGCGGCTCAGCATGCGTTGCTGCTGTTGCGGCGGAAGGCTCGAGAAATGCTGCAGCCGCTGCCGCAACAACTGCTGGCGCTCCGGAGACAAACGGCGGAATGCCGGGTCGTTCTGCAACGCGCGCTCTTGTTCGCCCGGAGGCAGGCCCTTGTAGCGGCGGAGCCAGTCGCCGGCGTGGCCTTGCGCCTGGCGAGGCGGCTGCTGCGGACGACTTGGATTTGGTTCTGCCTGCCGTTTCTGCAAAGGAGGAAAACGAAAGTTGTTACGCAGGGCGGAGCATGGAGAAGGAGACGCCATAATGGCCACTCCGGCCAGCACGGCCGTCGCCATCCATCCCGTCATAAAATTTCCCCGCCGCATTTCCCCCACCCTTAGGTTCGTCCTAGCCCTTATGGATTCGCCACCACATCGTGCTGTACTTCCAGATCATCCAGCAAATCGAAGTCGGAGTAGAGGTCGTGATTCTTGTCCAAAGCCTGCAGATCGCTCACCGCCGTGCCCGGCTCCGCCACCTGGGAATCCATCACCGCGATCTCTTCACTGCCGGACTTGTAGATTCCGCTGTGTTGGGTGAAGAACAGGCCCACGCCAACTCCCATCAGCACCGTGAGCGCCGCAGCCAGCACCGGACGCCGGAACCACGCGAGCCAACCCGCTGGCGGCTTGGCCATCTCTTCCCGCAGCCGCGCCTGCAGACGCATATCGAAATAGGGCGACGGCTCCGGAACCTGCCATTCGTCGAGCAACGCCATCGTCTGCCGGACCTCTTCCATCTTTCCGGCGCACGCGCCGCAGCCAGCCAAATGCCCGCCGATCTCCGGCGTCATTCCCATCAGGCCGGACGCCAGGTCCGGCATCATTCCGCAAATCTCTTCGCACCTCATAACCGTGCTCCCCTCAGTTTCTCTTCGCCACGTCACTTCTTCGCTGTCACGCCCAAACCAAAGCGCCGCTCCCTACAAAAATTCTCGTAACTGTTCCCGCAAAGACTCGTACGCCCGGAACAACAACGATTTCGTTGCCGACTCGCTCAACTTCAAAACATCCGCGATTTGCTTGTAATCCATCTGCTGGTACTTGTGCATGATCACTGCCAGCCGCTGCCGTTCCGGCAAGGCTTCCACCTTGCTCCGGATGGCCGCCATCCGTTCCCGCCGCACCAAGGTTTCTTCAGCCGTCATCGTACTGTCGGCCACGTCCAGTGTCGTGCCCGTCTCCTCATCCGGTTCGTCCAGGCTGACCGTCACCTCTGGCCGTTCCTTGCGAGTGTCGCGCGCATGATTGACTGCCAGATTGGTCGCAATGCGATACAGCCAGGTGGTGAACTTGGCGCTGGCTTCGTAACTTTGGCGCGAGCGGTACACGCGCAGAAAAACCTCCTGCGCCAGGTCCTCCGCCGCTGCCGTGTTGCGCGCCATCCGGTACATGAAACTTACCAGCGGCCGGCGATATTTCTGCACCAGGAAGTCGAAAGCGGACTGATCCCCCGCCTTCACCCGCAGCATGACTTCGGCGTCGGTGTAGCTTTCGGCGCCGGCCATCGCTGGTTGCAGAGTGCCCGTCGGGCGCGGCCCCAGCGAGGCCATCAGGACGCCCCGGTCCATGGCGGCAGTGCTCACACTAGATCGAACCCGGCTGTGGGGAGAAAGTTGCTCCCTTTCTTGCTCCGCTGAACCCTCGGAAGTCTTCGCAGGTGAGGGGGATACAGCGGGTCGGGAAGGCTTGGAGTCGGCAGACATGGGCGACCGGAAACGAACGGCCATTCGGGCAAGCGGCACGGCGGGTCCGAGCCCGCCCCATGCCCTGCCGTCGATAGGCTATCACGCCGGGTCGCGCCCTCCAAATGGGGGCGTCCGGGCCAAATCGGCGAGTGAGAAGCCGCGCTTTTCTGCCGGTCAACCGCCTGCTACATGCCGCCTCACCCGTCCCGGCACGCGCGGGACTGGCCCCTAAACACGTTGCTTCACTTCCTGCTCGTCCGCAGAATCGCGAACTGGCGGGCGACGTTGCAGCCCTCGCCAGCGTTCACCGAGCGTAAGAACCACCTCGCCGTAGCCTCGTGATGCGTGCGGTGAAGCACGAACCACACACTGCCCGTTGCTCCCGCTCCCAGCAGACTCGCCCCGATCTGTCCGGGCACGCCGGCGCGAACGAACGGCTTGGCAAGCGGATCAGTTTCACCGTAGTGCCGTTGGTACAGAACTCTCGTCGTGACGCCGTCGGCTACAACTTCAGCACCGAAGACCGCCAACGTTACCGAAGTTCCGGTCGATACCGGCACATCCGCCAAATGTTGCCCATACCCAGCCCCTGTCAACACCAATAGGACCATGAGAACCCGCCCGCCCATCTGACGACCACCTCTGTCGGTCGCCATCGGTCGAGCTCCGCTCACCCGTTAGGGCGGGAAGCTCGATCTGCAATCTTTAGGGTTGTCTCGTGCCTTCGCGGACCTGCGTCCGTATTCTGCGCAAGCGAGGTTACGTTCGGGGTGCAATGTCGGCGTATGCCGCATTCGTTCGCCTCAATGCGCTCTAATGTAGGGATGTGGGGGAAGCGGCGGCCCGTCTATTTAGAGTGGGACCGAGGCTGCCAGGGGAGTCGAAGGTAGCGTCGTGGACCAGATCGTGAACGCGAACTTCTGTGCAATGATCAACTTGCCGCAACCAAGTGGGCGCTTAGCTCAGCGGTAGAGTGCCTGGACGCCGTTTTCGCAGGGTTCGCCACGCCCGCGACAACACCTTAGGCCGGAGCCCCTGCTAACGGGAGCCAGACTTGAAAACGCGTCTCGCCCGGTTTGGAACTAACTTGAATATTTCCCCGGTGCTTCCTCACAATTCGCTGGACCGTATCCAGCCCGAGGCCCGTACCTTCCCCGACTCCTTTGGTGGTGAAAAAAGGTTCAAAGATGTGGGGCTGGACCTCGTCGGGAATTCCAGGACCGTTATCGCCAATCTCAACCACAACGCAACCATCGTCGCGGTAGGTACGGATGCGAAGCTCGCCTTTTCCGTGCATCGCGTCGATCGCGTTATCAATAATGTTGGTCCAGACCTGGTTGAGCTCGCTGCCAAACGAGTTCACGAGGAGGGGAACGCGCTGGTAATCGCGCTGCACCACCACTCCCTGTTTCAGCTTGTGGTTCAAGATGGTAAGCGTGGTCTCCAGGCTCTTTACAACGTCTACGTTTTGCACCGCCGCCTGGTCCATGTAGGTGTATTCCTTGATGGCGCCAACCAAATCCGATATTCGCGAGGTGCTGCTCTCGATTTCGTGTAACAGACTCGCGACCTCCACCGAAGCGGCAATCCTGACCAGAGCGGCCCGGGCGGTGTCTCCATCGAGGTTCGCAAACAACGATTCAACCACCTCCGGCTTGATGTTCCGTCGGGCAAGGCCAGCCGCCAGTAGCCACAAGTCATTTTGTCCATGACTGCGCAACAAGGAATCGATCTGGTCTTCCAGGTCACTGATGGTCAGCGCATCCGGTGGAACCACATCCTGCTGCGTGAACGAAGCTTCCAGTTTTTCGATCTCTGATTTCTGCGCGGCCGAAAGATCCCGCCTTCCCAGCTCGAGACTTGCGTTCCTGATCTTGGTTAGAATGTCGCGCAATTGACTGGTGGCGCGTTTTGCGGCAGAAGCCGGATTGTTGAGTTCATGTGCAAGTCCCGCCGAAAGCTTTCCCAAAGAAGCCAATCGGTCTCTCTGTTGTTCGAGCCGGGTAGTTTCGCGAATCCGGTCGGACATAAGTCCCACGAGACGCTTGGTCAGCTCGGGCATTTTCTGTACAAGATCTGGAAACAACGCGGCAGGAAATCGCAGGGCTCGGCTGTCTGTCTCGGCTCGGCCGCTCACGGTGAACTGCTTCATCCTCGAAAACGGCAGCAATCCAGTAACGTCGCCTGGCTTTAGGTCGAAGACGAAGGCTTCGCCCCCCCGCTCGCCCCGCCCTTGAAGTTGCCCCTCAAGAAGCACAAACATGGCATCGGCTGGATCGCCCTGGCGGGAGTAGATGTCACCCGCTTTGAGATTCATCTCTTGCGCCTGGCTGATGAACCAGGCGATCTGATCCTCCGGCAGATCAGCGAATACGGGGACGCGAAGTAGTTCGGATGTGTCGACCATTTACACTTTGCTCAGATACTGATGGATGAATTGCACCGCCACCGACCCTTCGCCGACTCCGGAGGCCACCCGTTTTATCGAACCGTGGCGCACATCGCCTACGGCAAAGATGCCGGGAACATTGGTCTCGAGCAAGAACGGATCCCGGTCGAGCGTCCAGTTCTTCGGGCGTTGCCCGTCACGGATAAGGTCGGGACCAGTCAACAGGAAACCACGCTCGTCGCGCTCGACGACGTCTGCCAGCCAATCCGTCCGCGGCAATGCTCCTATGAAGATAAACATCGCGCTCGCCGGCACGCGCTCAATCTTGTTGGTATCGGAACAGAGCACCGAAATCTCTTCCAGATGCGTTTCGCCATGGGCTTCGGCCACGCTGGCATGTTTCCACAGCTGAATGTTGGGTGTCTCCTGAATCTGATCGATCAAGTATTGTGACATGGTGCTGGAAAGGGATTCACCGCGCACAAGAATAATGACGCGCTCTGCGTATTTCGCGAAGTTCATTGCCGCCTGCCCCGCCGAGTTCGCAGCCCCCACCACATAGACGACCTCACCCTTGCATGACAGAGCCTCTGTGGCGCCGCCACCATAGTAAATCCCAGCCCCCTGCAACCTGTCGATCCCCGGAGCTTCCAGGCGCCGCCATTGCACCCCCGTTGCCACCATTAGCGCGTGACAAGAGATCTCGCTTCCATCCGCCAGCTTGATGATTCGGTAGGGTCCTTCCGTTCGGACGCCGACAACTTCCTGCGGCGATAGGATTTCCACTCCGAAACGCTGGGCTTGCACCACGGCACGCCGGGCGAGATCGGCGCCACTGAGTCCCGCCGGAAATCCGAGATAGTTCTCGATGCGGGAACTCATGCCAGCCTGACCCCCGGGCGCTTCCCGCTCGATCATGACTGTATGCAGACCTTCGGAGGCTCCATAAACGGCAGCGGCCAAACCGGCTGGTCCCCCACCCACAATCGCCAGGTCATAGAAGCTGGTTTGGGCGCGCGTCCGCAGCCCGACCTTTTGCGCCACGTCCGCGGGCACACTCTCAAGAAGCTTCGTCCCATCGGGGAAGAGCACGACGGGGAGACTGGCCGCCTCTGGACCCAGAGCCTCCAACAGGCGTTTGGTCTCTGGATCATTGGCGGAAAGCTCGACATCGATCCATTGATAGGGAACATGGTTGCGGGCCAGAAAGTCCCGCAATTCATATGATCGGGGCGACCACCGGGTGCCCAGCAACCGGATCCCCTGGAAGGTTGGACGGAAGGAAGCTTGCCAGTCGTCGAGCAAATCATCTAATTGCGGATACAAGTGCTCCGCGGGAGGATCCCAGGGTTTCAGAAAAAAATAATTGATGCTGGCGTGATTGATGGCGCTGATCGCGGCGTTGGTGTCCGCATACGCGGTGAGCAATGCCCGCTTCGCACCGGGGAAAATGGCCATAGCTTCTTGCAGGAATTCGACCCCGTTCATGCGCGGCATGCGTTGGTCGGCAAGAAGCAAGGCCACGCTGTCGTTACGCAGCTTCAGTTGTTTCAGGAGATCGAGCGCGCCCTCAGGAGAATCGCTTCCGATCACACGGTATTCGGCGCCGTACTGCGAACGAAGATCGCGTTCGATCGCCCGCAAAACATCAGAGTCGTCATCCACGCTTAGCAAAATTGGTTTGGCCATGCTCGGTCCCGGTCCCAGGCAAAGAGATGATTACACATTTCTGACGTCTCTGGTCGAGTTGGTTAGATACAGAAAATTGCATTCGGTCGCGCAATTCCTGTCATTGGCATCCCCCGGAGAGTCGAGGCCGCTTCGAAAGGTGCTCAACGATAGATATACGCCAGGCATAAGAGTCGCGATTCTGTCGCCGATTGCACATCGCGTGCGCCTTAAAGAGGCCGGCCCGGCGCTTCAACCGTCTCATTCCTGTTCGATCCCATCGATGAACCTCGAATAAACTTGTAAGCCCCTACTTGAGCGAATACCATATCGCCTGCGCAAATTGGCCGGGGGCGGCCCATTTCGCAGGAAAACGCCAGCCTCGCTGTACGGCAAATTGAGATCGATGGACGCAATGATATTCGACCGGGCACGCTCAGAGGGTAGAGAGGTTCGCGCCAGCAGTGTATTCGCCGAGGTGAATCAGTGACGATCCTCAACGAGGACCGACTTTTCCCGGCGGACCCGACCACTCGTTCCATTGCCCGGCGGCTTTATTCCAGCATAAGCGGCTTGCCGATCATTAGCCCGCACGGCCACGCCAATCCTCGCTGGTTCGCAGAAGACGAGCCCTTTCCGGATCCCGCCCAATTGTTTGTCGTTCCGGACCATTACGTTTTTCGCATGCTTTACAGCCAGGGTGTTCCTCTGGAACAACTCGGGATTGGATCAGCGTCTGTGGAAGATCCCAGATCCGTATGGCGCATTTTCGCGCAGCATTACTATCTTTTCCGGGGGACACCGACAAGACTCTGGATGGATTTTGCTTTCCAGTATCTTTTTGGCCTGGAGGCGCGTCTTACGCCCGCGAATGCCGACCAATACTATGACGCCATCGCGGAAAAGCTCGGCACTCCGGAGTTTCGTCCGCGCGCGCTCTACGAACGCTTTCGACTTGAAGCCCTGGCGACCACGGATTCGCCGCTCGATTCGCTCGCTCATCATGAAGCAATCCGCGCCTCGTCCTTCAAAAGACGCATCCTCCCCACGTTTCGCCCTGATCCGGTCATCGATCCTGATTTTCATCACTTTACGAAGAATCTTGCGCGCCTGGGGCAGATGACTGGCGTGGATACAAGCAATTGGAAAGGATATCTCTCCGCGCTGCGGCAAAGACGGCTGGAGTTCAAGGCGCTCGGCTGCACGGCAACGGACCACGGCCACCCTACGGCCTCTACCGCCGATCTGAACCCCAAATCAGCGGCGCGTCTCTTTCACAAAATAGCCGCGGGCAATAGCGATGCGGATGAGCGCGAACTGTTTCGCGCTCAAATGCTCACCGAAATGGCCGCGATGAGCCTGGACGATGGACTGATCATGCAAATTCATCCGGGCAGTCTGCGCAACCACAACGCTCAGCTATTCGATCGCTTCGGAGGCGACGTCGGCGCGGACATCCCCACGCCCACCAACTACGTGCAGGCGCTAAGACCTTTACTGAACCGCTTCGGCAACGAACCCGGTCTCACCGTCATTTTGTTTACTCTGGATGAATCGACGTACAGCCGCGAGCTCGCTCCGCTCGCCGGACACTATCCCTGCCTCCGGTTAGGTCCGGCGTGGTGGTTCCATGACAGCCCGGAGGGCATGATGCGCTTCCGCGAATACACAACAGAAACCGCTGGCTTCTACAACACCGTCGGTTTCAACGATGACACTCGAGCTTTTCTTTCGATTCCTGCAAGGCATGATGTCGCGCGCCGCGTCGATTGCTCCTTCCTGGCACGCCTGGTCGCTGAGCATCGAATCGATGAAGACGAGGCGAACGAAATCGCTGCCGATCTTGCCTACGGCCTGGCGCGAAGAACTTACCGGCTATAGAGGCGAGTCTGCATGTTGCCTCCGGCGCTATCGGTGCGATATGGAAACCGATCTTATGGTGAACGATCCCGGTTCTCCCTTGACAAGAGTGCGATGGTCGATCTGCGCCATGTTGTTCTTCGCCGCTTCGATTAATTACCTGGATCGTCAGGTGCTTGGGCTCCTGGCACCCACGCTGCAACATTCTATCGGTTGGACGGAAGCACAGTACGGCTACATCGTCGGCGCGTTTCAATTCGCCTACGCAATTGGGCTTGTCCTTGCCGGACGGCTCGTCGATAGGCTCGGTAGCCGTATTGGCTATGCCATCATCATGGTCTTCTGGAGCCTCGCCTCCATGGGACATGCGTTGGCCGCTTCGGCGCTTGGTTTTGGAATCGCTCGCTTTTTCCTTGGACTTGGTGAGTCGGGCAGCTTCCCCGCCGCCATCAAGACGACGGCGGAATGGTTCCCGCAGCGAGAGCGCTCTTTGGTCACCGGCATCTTTAATTCTGGAACGAATGTCGGAGCGATTGTCGCGCCCGCTTTCATTCCCTGGATTACCCTCAAATTCGGCTGGCGCGCTGCCTTTCTGGCGACGGGCGTGTTTGGCGCGGTGTGGATCGTGTGGTGGATCACCCGGTATTCCCGCCCCGAGGATCATTCGCGCATCAGTCCCTCTGAGCTGCAACACATTCATGACGGCCGGCCAGAGCCCGCCTCTGAGATTCCCTGGGGCAAGCTCCTGTCTTACCGGCAGACCTGGGCGTTCGCCGGGGCAAAGTTTCTTACCGATCCCATCTGGTATTTTTATCTTTACTGGCTGCCGAAGTTCTTTGATGCCCGGTATCATCTCGGACTCGGCAACATCGGTCTGCCGCTCATCGTCGTTTACAACTTGTCGGCAGCAGGAAGTATTGGTGGGGGATGGCTGCCGACGGCTTTCACCAAAGCGGGAATGTCCATGGCCAGAGCGCGGCTATCCGCGATGCTCATCTGCGCGAGTCTCATCTTGCCCATCTTCCTTGCGAGCCGGGTCTCTTCCCTGTGGTCGGCGGTCGGCATTTTAGGTCTCGCGACAGCGGCGCATCAGGGCTGGTCTGCGAATCTGTTCACGACCGTCTCGGATATGTTCCCAGGCAGTTCCGTCGGCGCAGTCGTCGGGATCGGTGGAATGGCAGGCTCCGTGGGCGCCGTCTTGTTTTCACTGAGCACGGGTTGGGTGCTGCAGGTTTACCACAGCTACACTCCTCTGTTCTCCGTTGCAGCTGCTTCGTATCTGGTTGGACTTGTATTTCTGCAGATCATGGCGCCGGGCCTGAAAAAAGCCGATGTGCACATACAAGGTTAAGTGCAATCGACAGAATGAAACATCAGAGAGAGGATGAATTCGGCGCATGATCCTTCTTGTAATGGGTGTAACCGGGGCGGGGAAGACTACCGTCGGAAGACTTCTCGCCCAGCGGTTGGCCTGGCTATTCTTAGATGCGGACGCGTTCCATCCTCCCGACAATGTCGAAAAAATGAAGCGTGGAGTTTCTCTCACTGACGGCGACCGCGAGCCATGGTTAGCTGCGATTCGCGTGGAACTTCTGAATTGCGCCACGAAAGGTCAGGACGCGGTGCTAGCTTGCTCTGCCCTGAAGCAGAGCTACCGCGAAAAGCTCGCCTCGGGATTAGATCTGCGGATTTGCTACCTCAAAGGCACTTACGATGAAATGAAGACACATCTTGAGAGTCGCATCGGGCACTTCGCGGGTGAAGCCATTCTGGCTGGACAATTTTCAGACCTCGAAGAGCCCAGCGATGTAGTCGTACTCCAAGCCGGCCGGCCACCCGAGGAAATCGTCGGAGAAGCGTTGGGGAAGCTGGGCCTGGCTTAGCTCTTGGCGGGGATTAGAATTCGAGCATCGACCATGAGTCTCTATTGCGTACAAGGTGGCCCGGATCGCGAGTTCTCTGTGGGAGAGCTAAGGGGCTTTTTGTTTGCTGCGCTCGATAAGCTTGGGAGGCGCAAAAAGGTTCTGGCAGTTCCTCCGGACCAAACCCGTGCGGCGTCGCGATCCGGCGAACTGACGCATTATGCGTGGGACTACTACGGAGAAAATCTGTGCACAGTGCTGCCCGCTCTGGGAACGCACAAGGCGATGTCAGCCGAGCAGATCGAGGCGATGTTTGGCGATGTTCCGCACCATCTCTTCCGTGCGCACAATTGGCGCGAGGATGTGGAAACAGTCGGAGTGGTGCCTAGGGAATTTATCTACGCGCAATCGGAAGGGAAGCTGGACTATGAATGGCCAGCCCAGGTGAATCGGTTAATTGTTCGCGGAGAATTCGATCTGATTCTGTCTGTCGGGCAAGTTGTGCCGCACGAAGTGGTCGGGATGGCGAACCACAACAAGAACATCCTGGTGGGAACCGGCGGACCGGACAGCATTAATCGCAGTCACTATCTGGGCGCCGTCTACGGGATGGAGCGCATCATGGGACGAGCGGATAATCCGGTGCGCCGGGTCCTGAACTATGCGGCCAGCCACTTCCTTAACAACCTCCCGATTGTATACGTGCTAACGGTCGTGGGCCGGAATGCTTCTGGAGCCACTGTGGCTCGGGGCCTGTTTGTCGGAGATGACTCGGAATGCTTTCAGCTTGCGGCCGAGTTGAGTTTTCGCGTGAACTTTGCATTGCTGCCCAACCCGATGCGCAAAGCCGTGGTTTATCTTGACCCGGACGAATTTCACAGCACATGGCTGGGGAACAAAGCGATTTACAGGACGCGGATGGCGATGGCGGATGGCGGCGAATTGATCATTTTGGCTCCTGGCGTATGCGAGTTTGGCGAAGACCCAAGAATCGACCAGCTCATACGTAAATATGGCTACCACGGCACGGAGGTAACTCTGGCGATGGTCAGAAAGAACGAAGACTTGGCCGCGGATTTGAGCGCGGCGGCACACCTGATCCACGGTTCGTCCGAAGGGCGATTCCGGATCACGTGGTGTGCGGGCCGCCTGACTCGTGAAGAAGTGGAAGGGGCCGGCTTCGAGTACGGTGAATTGAACCAGGTGATACAACTGTACGATCCGGCGAAGCTGCAGCATGGCTGGAATCGAGTGGCGGGCGAAGAGATCTATTTCATAGAGAATCCTGGGTTGGGTTTGTGGGCTTCTCAAGATCGATTTTAGGAAAATAGCTGCCCTGCCGAAGAACGATCGTCAGATCCCTGCAGCCAGACGAGTATTCTGCAAACGACTGCCACGAATCGCGTGGGTCATAGAGGAAGCCAACAAAATGTTTTCAGCTTTGGATTTGTCGGGCAAGGTGGGCGTCGTAATTGGTGGCACATCCGGAATAGGCAGAACTTTAAGTCTGGGGCTCGCGGATGCCGGAGCCAACGTGGTCGCCACGGGACGGAATGCGGCGAATGTGGAAGAGGTCGCGCGAGAGATTGAAGCACGGGGAAAGCGCACGCTGAGAGTTACGACGGACACGCGCGACACGAGTTCACTGCAACGGTTGCTCGCGGCATGCCTGGAGCGGTTTGAAAAGGTTGAAATTCTCATCAATTGTGCGGCCAAGATCAAGCGTGCGCCCACAGTGGACTTCCCGGCAGCGGACTGGAACGACATTCTAGAGACAAATCTAACGGGGACGCTTCGCGCCTGCCAGGTGTTCGGAAAGCACATGCTGAGCCGTAAGTATGGAAGGATCATCAATATTGCTTCGTTGAGCAGCTTTGTGGGCTTGCACGAAGTGGCTGCCTACGCCGCGAGTAAGGCGGGCGTGGCGGCGCTGACGCGGGCGCTGGCGGTGGAGTGGTCAAGGGAGGGCGTGCTGACCAACGCCATCGCTCCAGGAGTCTTTCGCACGGCGCTGAACGCGGAACTGCTGGACGATACGCCGCGGGGAAATGAATTTTTGATGCGCACGCCGCTGGGGCGATTTGGCGAGTTGAAGGAACTGGTGGGAGCAGCGGTATTTCTGGCGTCGGACTCGGCATCGTTCGTGACCGGGCAGATCCTTGTGGTAGACGGCGGATTTCTGGCGAGTGGAGTCAATCAATAGCAATCACGAAAATATTTTGCGGTTGCTCGACCTGTTCTGCCCTCACGGCCATGGTGTCAACTGCTCGGACGTGCGGTGGACCTGCGCACCACCAACTCGGGTTCGATGGCAATTTCTGGAACGTACTTCGCCCGTTCCTCGATGCGGTCGAGCAGCGTACGGGCTGCGATCTCACCCATTTTTTGCAGGGGTTGTCTCACGGTCGTGAGTGGCGGATTGATGTAGGCAGCGCTCTGAATGTCATCGAAGCCAACCACTGACAAATCGTCGGGGACGCGCAGGCCGGCTTCCTGGAACGCGCCGATGGAACCAATGGCGGAAATATCATTGTAGGCAAACAGGGCAGTAAAGGGCTGCTTACGCGCCAGCAATTGCCTGGCAAACGGGTAGCCCAGATTTGGGGTGGGATCGTCTCCCTCGATCTGGACAATTAGTTCCGGCCGCATGCGAATGCCCAACTTGGCAGCGACTTCACAGATCGCGTTCCAGCGGTCGTGGGAATCAACGCTTACGGTCGAGCCTTTCATGAACGCGATTTTCTCGTGGCCCAGATCGACCAGATGCTTCAACGCGAGCGAGGCGGCATGGTGATGATCCAGAACGATATTGGTCACGCGTTTGATCCTGCGATGGCCGGCAACAGCCACTGTCGGCAAAGGGGGCTCTTCAGTCAAGAAAGTGTCCACCGTGATAAAGCCCTCGACCCCTCGCTCCTGAAGCATAGTCGAGTACGTTGCGAGCAATTTCTTGTCGTGGCGGTGAGCCACCGTAAGAAAGAAGACATTCTGCTCTCGAAGATAACGTTCAATGCCGCTAATTATGAGAGAACCGTAGGCGTCGCCGATTTCTTCCAGAATCACTCCAATCGTGTAGGTGCGCTTCACCCGCAGGGAACGCGCGAAGAAATTTGGCCGATAGTTGAGGTCACGCGCCGCCGCCAGGATTCGCTTCTTGGTCCGCTCAGGAACGGAATGCGAAGCGGAAGAACTGTTCAGAACGGCCGAAACGGTGCTGGGGGTAAGTCCGACGCGTTCTGCCACGGACCGCAGTGTAACGGCCGTCTTCTTGCTCCGATCCACCGTTTTTTTAAAAGAGCTCATTCGGCAAATCTTCCCCGGTCGCCCTTTCCAGGGGCTTCCGCCGCGATTACCTTGCTGTCAGGAACCGGATTGTATCTTAAGAGTTAAGCCTCGACCTAACCAGAAATCACCAAGTAATCGTTTTCCCGCAAGAATATCGATATTTTTGTCTTGACAAGCAAAGCTGGTTAGAGCTAAAACCTTCGGCAGCAAGGAATAGTGTAAACAGACTAGCTGAAACCTCAGTAGAACAACGTTATTTCGCGTTATCTCGAAGTAAAACGGGTCTCGCAATTGGAACTGTGTCCGGGAACCGATGTGTTTAATTCGCAAAAACCGTCTCTGATGACGGGAACGACTTCTGCCGTGGGAGGAACTCCATGACGAGCTTCATTCGCTGGGCACTTGCGGTCTGTTTTCTGATGTGCGTGGCCGGGTCGGCATTCTCACAGAGTAGAAACACCGGTGAGATTCGAGGCACGGTGTCGGCCGCGGGAGCCGTGGTGCAGGGTGCAACCGTCACGCTCACGAATGTTGACACGGGAGAGACAAAGGATTTCCTCACCAACGGTGACGGTATCTACGATACCGTCTCCACACCTGCGGGAAACTACAAGATCAGCTTCACGGCCAAGGGCTTCAAGAAACTGGTGCGTGGCCCCATCGCGCTGCAGGTCAGCGTGATCACCGAGAACGCCAGCCTGGAAGTTGGCGCGATAACGGAAACCGTGACCGTGACTGCGGAAGGCGCGCCGCTCCTGGAGACCGAAACCGGCCAGCAGGGTACCATCATGGATTCCAAGACCATGTCAGAGCTGCCCCAGGCGGGGGGCGGCATCACCGGCGCGGACTGGGCTGCTTTCAACATCTATCTGGCGGGCGCTTCAGGCACTACACAGGGGCGGAACTCGCTGGGCGGGGGCGCTTGGAATGCCGGCGACGCGGTTTCCATCAACGGCAACCTGCCGAACTTCGGCAACTTCCTTCAGGACGGGGCCAGCACCTTACTGCCGGCCAGCTACAACAACGACGATGAGATATTTGAGACCGTTCAGGAGGTTCAGGTCAACACCTCTTCCTTCTCTGCGCAATACGGCATGGGCGGCGTCATGTTCAACCAGATCAGCAAGAGTGGAACCAACGGTTGGCATGGGTCCGGGTATGAGTTTTTCTCGCAGAATTTTCTAAACGCCAACGGCTATTTCAATAATCAGGCGCCTAAGTTGATCACAAATCCCCTGAACCCCTCGGGCCCGGAAATTTCTAACCCAGCGTCTCAAGTGCCGTATTTGCGGTACGACCAGTTTGGTGGCTCCGTCGGCGGGCCCATTATCAAGAACAAGTTGTTTTTCTACTTCGACATCGACAGGATCGTCAATAATAGCGCCTCGAACGGCTACGTTACCGTTCCTACGGCCGCCATGGTGGCGGGTGATTTTACCGGCATGTACCCCATTTATGACCCGCTCACCACCACGGGGTCGGGCACATGCACTGGTGCTGGATGCGTTCCCACCCTTGCTCGCGCCTCTTTCGCCAGCGAATGCGGCGGCCTCAACATGATTCCGAACGGCACCAACTGCGGCGGCGTGCCCAGCCGGATGGACCCTGTGGCGGCTGCCATCACTGCTTCGAAGTATGGCTGGCCAACCGCACCGCAAGGGGTAGGAACATGCGCGGCTGCTCCGTTCCAGAACGAGTGCACAAATAACCTCTACCTGGCGCATATCAATCCCGCCCCGGTTCACCGGTATTTTGGACGGCTGGACTATAACCTGAACCAGAACAACCGCATCAACTTCTCGATTAGCCAGAAGGATAACCCCGGGGTCGACAACGGGCTGTTCAACTGCCCGCTGAATTGCGGTAGCGGGGACGTGGATGGCTGGAACACGCAGCTCAGCGACGTATGGACGATCAGGCCGACGATCGTCAACGAAATTCGGATGGGTTACACCAAGCAAGGTAACTGGTTCCTTTCTCAGTCCATCGGGTTGAACCCCGCGACGGCATTTGGCCTGCAAGGTACCCATTTCAACCAATTCCCCTTCATCGGCAACTCAAGCATTTATGGTGGATTCGGCGGCCCGAGCGCGGTAAGCGCCTTGTCGCCCGCCACGGACGCCGTTTACATCGAGAACTCGTTTGACCCTTCCGATATGGTGACGCTCGTCAAGGGCAGGCACGTTCTGCATTTCGGGATCGAGGTGTTGATGGCCGAGGGCAACACAACGGCCTGGGGCTCCAACAGCGCCGGCAACTACGGCTTTAGCGGACAATACAGCGCAGGCATTTCCGCCTGTACGCCAGGAACTGCAACAGCGGCAGGAAGCTGTACGCTGAATACCGGAACCGCGGGCGCGGGCTTCGCGGATTACCTGCTCGGCAACGTCCAGTCCTGGTCCGCGAACAATCAGGGGCTGACGGGCATGCGGCTGAAGAGCCCGCAGGCCTTCGCTCAAGACGACTGGAAAATCAAGTCCAATCTCACCATCAACCTCGGCTTGCGGTGGGAGGGGAACACGGGCATGAGCGAGGTACAGAATAAACTTGGCGATTTCGACCAGAATCTCGTCAATACCACCGGCCCCTTCGCGGGGACCCTGGGTTCGATCTGGATTTCCCCTCAGGATAACCGAACGACCTTGCAGAAGCCAGTTTGGAACATCTTCCTCCCTCGGGTAGGCTTTGCCTGGTCGGTCAAGGACAACACTGTCGTCCGGGGCGGTATAGGGTTCTTCGCCTATAACTACAGTATGGATCTCTATGGTGGTGAGGGCGGCGCGCAAATGGGCTTCGGCGCAACCTCTCAGGGCAACATCAGCGACCCTCTCAGCGCCGCCGGGGACACAGGCTGGATTTCCGGTACCGGCAACACTACCCCACTCTATTTGAGCTCGAGCGCTACGATGATGGAAAACGCCCTGCCTTACATTCAGGGTTCGAAGAACCCTGCGGCCTACACCACCAATCCCGTCTTTAGTCCACCTAACGAACCCTATAACATCCGGCCAGGAGAGATCTGGGAATGGAACCTCTCCATCGAGCACCAGTTCGCGAGGGACTTTGCGGTGTCGGCGAATTACGTCGGCAGTCATGCGGCGAATCTTCAATACGTCACCGACGCGAACCAAATTACCAACCTGGCCCTGCTGAACTCGTCCGATATATCGGCCTGTAACGGGGCAACTCCCGCGTCAATCGCCCTGAGCCCCAGCACCTGCGCGCGTCCATTTCCGGCGTTTGGAAGCCTTTCCGGCTCAAACTTTAACGGCATCTCCAACTACGGTTCGTTGCAACTCGACGTGCGGAAGCGTTATTCCAAAGGGCTGACTTTCGATGTCAACTATGCCTGGTCGCATATGCTGGATGATCAGGACTCGGCCGGATGGGGCAGCACCGCCGGGGCTCAGGTTTGGCAAATCGGAAACAATCCCTCCTCTAACTACGGCAACTCGAACTTCGACATCCCGCAAGCGCTCAAAGGGACCGCGGTATACGAACTGCCGTTTGGCATGGGCAAGCCCTTTATGAACCGGAATGCTATCCTCGACGCCGCGCTTGGCGGATGGCGCATATCAGGGACATTTATCTACCAGGACGGCACTCCATTCACGGTTTTGGACAACGGTGTTAACGACTATTCGCAGGCCGGCAATGTGTTTGCCAACCCCACGGGTACCTCCCCCAATTCAGGTACCTGCCCCAATGGCTCGGATACACACACTCTGAAGTGCTGGTTCAACCCTGCGGCCTTTGAGACCCCAACCGAGCAGGGCAACGGGTCGTTCGGGTATGGACGCAGAAACACGCTCTTCGGACCAAAACTGTCTGATGTTAACCTGTCTCTGGCGAAGACTTGGCATTACAAGGAACGAGCTGGGCTCACCCTTCGCGGAGACTTCGTTAACGTCCTGAACCATCCGAGCTTCACACTGCCGAACAATGACGTGAGTAGTTCGGGCGTGGCCACTATCACAGGCGTCTCGAACGGGCCACGTACGATCCAACTGGGCGCGCGGATATTCTTCTAACGGCGCTGGCGTAACAAAGTAAGGACGGCGGCATGCCGCCGTCCTCAGCTCTACGCGGGAAGAACGAGAGATAGGTCTTGACCGCCGTACAATCGTGACATGAGGAACAAAGCGGTCACCGTCTTGTTGTGGGAGGTTCTCGTTCTGGGGTTGCTGTCAGGGTTCACTCAATCGAACCCTACCCCGCAGCAGCAAATCGAATCACACAACCGTAAAGCTGCGGAATACTTGAAGCAGAACAGACCGGACTTGGCGGCGCCCGAATTTAGAGCCATTGTAGCCCTCGATGCGAATAACGTGGATGCTCGTGGCAATCTGGGCACGGTGCTGTTCTTCCAGGGAGACTATACGAATGCGATTCCAGAGCTCCGCGCGGCGCTGAAACTACGTCCCACGCTTTGGAAGACTCAAGCTCTTCTCGGCATCGCCGAGAAGCGGACGGGGAAGATCAGCGCGGCTCGCCGCGATTTGGAGACAGCGTTTCCAAAAGTGCAAGAAGAGAAGATTCGAATCGAGACTGGCATGGAGCTAATCGAAATCGACTCCGCGATGGGCGAACTGGATAAGGCCGCGGCGATCGTAAGCGATCTTCGGAAGCTGGAACCAATGAATGAAGCGATTCTCTACAGCGCTTACCGGATCTATTCGGATCTGGCCGCCGAGTCGCTGCTCAGCTTGTCCGTGGTGGAACCGGGTTCCGCCCGAATGCAGCAAGCGATGGCCCACGAACTGGCGAAACGTGGAAACACCCCCGAAGCGATCGAGCACTACCGGGCCGCCCTGAAGCTCGACCCGCGACTTCCGGGGCTCCATTTTGAACTGGCGGAGATGCTCCACACTTTGTCGAATGCGGCGAGCCGGCAAGAAGCTGAGAGCGAATACAAGGCAGCCTTGGAAGCCAATCCGTTCGACGAACAGTCGGAATGCAGGCTGGGGGAGATAGCCCTTCAGAGAGACGATCTGAAGGAAGCGAACGAGCGTTACACCCGAGCCATAGAGTTGCAACCCGGCGACCCCGAAGCCAGCATTGGCCTGGCCAAGGTCTTCATGACCCTGGACCAACCGCAAAAAGCCGAACCGCTTCTGCAGCATGCTTTGCAACTAGACCCGACCAGCGCGCTGGCTCATTTCCGCCTGAGTACCGTGTATCGGCAAAGTGGACGCACAGCGGATGCCCAGCACGAGTTAGAGGAATATCAAAAGTATAAGGGGATGAAGGACAAACTTCGGGAAATTTACCACGACTTGCATCAGGAGCAAGCCTCGGACGAAAACGACAATACCAGTCCGAAATAGTCAGGGCCACTGGCGGAGGGATCGCAATCGCGATCCGCTCCGGCGTCGGCGCGACGAAGTTCCGAAGTAATAGCGTAGAGAAATCGCGATGATGAAGAGACTTCTTGCCGCTGTGATCTTGTCATCGGTTGTTCCCCTGTTCGGAGCCTCGTACTACCCGTCCCGCCTGAACGATGCCAAAGCGATTTACCTGACGCCTGATAATTTTCCCGTGAAGGGCGACGGAGTTGTGGATGACACCGTTGTCTTGCAGCAGGCCATCAATAAAGTCCAGGAGAAGACCAACCAGGGCATTCTGTTCGTTCCGGCTGGGCGCTACCGCCTGACCAAGACGATCTACGTCTGGCCCGGAATCCGGTTGATCGGGTTTGGGGCGGTGCGGCCCACATTTGTGCTGGCTGCAGACACGCCGGGCTTTCAGCAAGGGCCGGCTTATATGGTGTTCTTCGCGGGCGGGCGCCCCGGCGCGAATGCGACTCCACCGGATGCGAACCCGGGTACGTTCTATTCCGCGATCAGCAATATCGACATCGAAATTCAGGACGGAAATCCGGGCGCTGTGGGCATACGCGCCCACTACGCTCAGCATTGCTTTCTGGCTCACATGGACTTTCACATCGGTTCGGGCCTTGCGGGAATTCACGATGGGGGCAACGTTGCCCAAGACGTGCATTTTTATGGGGGCCAGTACGGGATCTGGTCCCGGAAGCCCTCTCCGGGATGGCAATTTACCGTGATCGACGCTACGTTTGAAGGGCAGCGCGAAGCCGCGATCAGGGAGCACGAAGCCGGACTGACCCTGATCCGTCCGCAATTCAAGAATGTCCCGACGGCGATCTCCATCGATCCTCAGTATTCAGACGAACTCTGGGTGAAAGATGGACGCATGGAAAACATTACCGGTCCCGCGGTAATCATCAGCAATGAAAACAGCGCCCGCACCGAGATCAACATGGAAAACGTTGTCTGCCGGAACGTTCGTGTGTTTGCACTCTACCGGGAGAGCGGAAAACACATTGCAGGTCCGGCGGAGATATACGAGGTGAAGGCGTTTTCGCATGGGCTTCAGTATCAGGAGATCGGCGCCGTGCCCGCGATTCAGGACGTCTATGAGACTGCGTCGTTGAGCGCATTACCAAATCCAATCAAGTCCGACATCCTGGATCTGCCGCCGGCCGACACCTGGGTCGATATCCGCTCCCTCGGCGCCATGGGCGACGGTACGACCGACGATACCGACGCGTTCCGAAAAGCCATCGCTGAGCACCGCGCGATTTATCTGCCCTCCGGCCAGTACCGGGTGACGGACACCATCACGCTCAAGCCGGATACCGTTCTCATCGGCCTGCATCCAAGCGTCACGAGAATACTGCTTGCTGATTCGACCCCAGCCTATCAAGGCGTCGGCAGTCCCAAGCCGCTGCTGGAAACTCCAAAAGACGGGACCAACATCGTGACCGGCATTGGCCTATACACCAACGGCATCAATCCGCGCGCGGTGGCGGCGAAATGGATGGCCGGCAAGGATTCGATGATGAACGATGTTCGCTTTCTGGGAGGTCACGGCACGATTGATCCGAACGCCAGTGCGGCAGAGAGTTCCAAAGTATGGAAAGAGATTTATAACGACACCCATAGCGCCGACTCCAACCCCAAGCGCCGCTGGGACGGGCAGTATCCCAGCCTGTGGATCACTGGCGGCGGGACTTTTGTCGGCATCTGGACACCCAGTACTTTCGCGCAAGCGGGCTTGTACATCTCGAACACTTCGACCGGAGGACGAATCTACGAACTGTCGAGCGAGCATCACGTTCGCAACGAAGTAGTGCTCGACCACGCTTCCAACTGGCAAATATACGCGCTCCAAACGGAAGAGGAGCGGGGCGAGGGCGGCTTCGCTTTGCCCCTTGACATCCGGGATTCCAGCAACATCACGCTGGCAAACCTGCACATGTATCGTGTTGTGAGCGCTTATCAGCCGTTCCCCTATGCGATCACGGTTGCAAACTCCAGGAATATACGGTTTCGCAACGTGCATTGCTACAGCGACAGCAAAGTGTCCTTCGACAATGCCGTTTACGATCAAACTCACAACCTTGAGATACGGCAGCGCGAATTCTCGTGGTTGACGATGTCCGGCGATGCGCCGCAAATCAGCCCGCGGCAGCCCTCCCCGATTCTGGCCGGTGGCGCGAAGGTTGAGAAAGTCGCGGGTGGCTTCTTCAATATTTCGGGCGGAGCGGTCGACAACTCCGGGAACGTTTATTTCGTGGACGCCAAATGGCAAACCATCTACCGCTGGTCCGCCGCCACCCAACAACTGTCGAAGGTTCGTGACAATCCCCTGGATCCGGTTCAACTGTTTCTTGATAAGGCAGGCGATTTGATCGTGGTCTCCTATGCGGGCATGGGAACTGTATACAGCTTCAAGCCCGGCGAACAGGATGACGATATTACGCTGCTAAAAGCTGTGGCGGCCGCGCCACGCCCGGGAATGACCCCCGTCCTGCCTGTCGACTACTGGAGAAACGAAAACGATTTTCTCGAAGCTATTCCCGCTAAGCAGCCTTATCAGTTCATCTCTCCGGACGGAACGACTTTTCTTCCCGCGGGAAAGGACTTTGTGACCGGGGAACTCTATTACGGATCCAAGTTGAATAACACGCTGCGAGCTTTTGGTCTCGCCCCTGCGGTTACAGGCCAGCCCTACTACGTCTCTGATGAAAACGGAGAGAAGACCTACGTCGGCAGCGTCGGCATCGACGGAGCAATCTCGAACTTGAAGCTCTTCGCCGAGCAGGGGGGAGAAAGTGTAACGACGGACAACCAGGGGAATGTCTATATCGCCGCAGGGCAAGTGTACGTGTATAACCCATCGGGTGAGCTGATCGATACGATCGACATTCCAGAACGGCCCTCGCAATTGTTGTTCGGCGGCAGCGATGGCAGTACCTTGTTCGTTCTGGCGCGCAGCTCCCTGTACGCCGTCCAAACCCGTTATAAAGGGCGCTAAGAGCTACTAATTCGGTTCTTGAGGAGACAGAGATGACAGGCCAAACCTCGCGACGGAATTTTCTCGGACTTTCAGCTCTGGGGCTGGCGGCGGCGGTTGCTCCCGGCGAGTTGGTGCGGCCCGCAGCCGCAGTGAGCGAGCCCGAAAACGAAACCTCGAATGCCAGCCCCGAGATTTCCATTTGGGTCACGTCTGGCGACGAACGTTTTGCCGCCGCGCCCCGGGCTACCTGGCGTCCGGCCTCGGGCACGCCTGGAAGCGACCAGATACGGCTGAATCCCAACCTGAAGTTCCAGCAGATCCTGGGCTTTGGAGGCGCCTTTACTGACGCCGCCTGCTACACGCTCAATCAACTCGCGCCTGCAACGCGAGAGCAACTCTTCCATGAGCTGTTTCACCCATCGGAAATGGGGCTTAGCGTTGGCCGCATCTGCGTGGGATCGAGCGACTACTCGACAAAACTTTACAGCTACGATGAGGGCGAACCCGATCCGGAGCTGAAGCGATTTTCGATCGAGCACGACCGCGAATATATACTTCCCGTGCTGCGCCAGGCGCGGCAGGCGAATCCTGGCCTGTTCCTTTTTTCAACTCCCTGGAGCCCGCCCGGCTGGATGAAGTTCAACGGCACGATGCTGGGTGGCTCGATGCGCAACCGCTACCTGGCAGTTTACGCAAAATACTACTTGAAGTTTCTGCAAGGGTACGCAGCCGAAGGCGTGCCGCTGCAGGCACTATCGACGCAGAACGAAGTGGATACCGATCAAGATGGAAAAATGCCGGCTTGCATCTGGCCCCAGGAGTACGAAATTCAATTTGTGCGCGACCATATGGGTCCGCTCCTAGAAAGCAGCGGGATGCCGGTCAAGATCTGGCTTCTGGACCATAACTACAATTTGTGGGGACGCGCCGTATGCATGCTCGAGGATGACATGCTTCGCAAGTACGCCAATGCGGTTGCCTGGCACGGCTACTATGGCACTCCTGAAATGATGAGCAAGGTCCATGAAGCATTTCCGGAAGCAGAGATGCATTGGACGGAAGGTGGCCCGGACTACACTGATCCCGCTTATCTGACGGATTGGTGCAAGTGGGGGGAAACTTTCAGCGGGGCGCTGAACAACTGGTGCCGCTCCATCACGGCATGGAACCTGGCTCTCGATGAGCACGGCCGGCCGAACATCGGGCCCTTTCCCTGCGGCGGCGTGGTAACGATCAACTCGCAGACCAAGGAGATCACCCGCAGCGGGCAATACTGGGCTTTTGCTCACTACTCCCGTGTCATCCGTCGCGGAGCACACCGCTTTGACTCCCAGAGCGCGACTGCTGCCCTGCAGCATGTTGCCCTCGAGAATCCAGACGGTCAGCAGGTGCTGGTCGTGACTAACACGGGACCCACAAGGACGATCGAACTGCGGCTCGCGAATCTGGCGGCCCCGGTCCCATTGAAGGCAAATTCCGTGACGACTTTGACCTGGAGATAGTTAGCTGGCGACGGGGTTCAGTGAAGCAGACCATGACACAAACTAACCCTCCGGTTTGCTTGTTCCCCGGAAAACCGGATCGAGCATCGTCGCTATCAATGCAAACATCGCCACGCACCCCGCCAATGGCACCAGCAAACCAGCACGCAGGCTTCCCACCCTTGTGGATATCAGTCCCACGAACCAGGGCATGGTAGCGCCCCCCAGTCCCGCAAGGGCGAACATGATCCCGCCGATTCGCCTCGACCTTTCGCCAAACGCCTTCACCAGCCACGCAATCAGGATCGGATAAATCCCGGCAAGGCCCAAGCCCGCAGCTGTCACGCAGGTTGCGACGCTCGCGAATGTCTTTGCCTCCAGTAGAACGCAGACGCCCGCGGCAGCCAGCATCAAGCCGATTGCCAGCAGGGTGCGTTCGCGCCGCCGCAGTGGAACCAGCGGGACCAGAGCGCGTCCGGCGAGCAATCCTCCCCAAAAAAACATGGGCGCCAGAGCCCACAGGTCGCCTGCATCAGGATTCATTCGTTTCGTCAGCGAGGCAACCCAGCCGGCAACCGAGTTCTCGGACCCGACGTAGAGAAAAAACAGCGCAGCCAGGCTCACGGTGCTTCTCATGCTGATGTTCTCCCGGCGCCTCGGACTGGGCTCTTCATTTTTTTCCGTCGCTCCGGGCTCCAGGTTCATCCGGGTCAAAATCACAGCCGTAAGCGCGGAGCATCCTGCGATTGCGTAGAGAAGCCACGACGTCGCCCCGTGGCGTTGAGCAAGCATCACCAATGGGGAGGATGCAATCGCGCCGATTCCCCACATCAAGTTCAAAATGCTGAGCGCAGCCACGCGACGGACTTTTGCAACCTCCGCCACCCATAAATTGGTGGCTGAAAGAGCCTGCCCCAGTCCGCAGCCGAACACGGTGGCCGCAGCCAGGCACACAAGATTGCTGCCCAGGTTTAAGCCTGCTACTCCCGCCGCGATCAGGCTGAAGCCGCACACAAACGTGAGCCCGTATCCTCGTTTGATCAGCCAGGCGATGGAAGCGACGCCCACCATCGACCCGCAAAACTGCGCTGTGAAAAATAGCCCGGCTCGCTGGTCGCTTATGGACCAACGGCCGATGAGTGTCGGCAACAGAGGGCCAATCAGCGTGGTTACGATGCCCGTGACCACAAATCCGCCGTGGAGAACGACGGAGGCTCCTGATGAAATCGGAAGAGGAGCCGGCCGAGCTGGCGTCGAAGTCATACCGGAGGCATTCTGCCGGAATGCTCGCCCGGCGGCAACCTCATAACACAACGAGCAAGGCCGGCAAGATGAGTGGGCAAAGATAATCGTTATTCTAGTAAGACAATCGTTATTCTATTGAAGATGGGCGTGGTATAAAAGTCGGCGACGCGAAAAGGACGAGCCCCGGCATTTGGTGGTGAGCCGGGGCATCTCGCGAGGAATCCCATGAGAGCATTCAGAAAGTGTCTGCTGATCGCTATTTGCTGGTTTGCTGCTGCGGTTGCCGCCGCGGCAGCGCCATCTAACCTCATCACCAACATTCCTGGCCGGACCAGCATCAGCCTCGATGGAATCTGGCGTGCCATCGTGGACCCGTTCGAAACGGGAACGGGCATGCGCTTCTACGAAAATGCGAAGCCCAAGACCCCACGGGACCTCGTCGAATACGACTTCGATACTTCTGGAACATTGCACGTCCCCGGCGACTGGAATACGCAGCGGCCCGAGTTGTTCTTCTATGAAGGCTCGGTGTGGTACGAAAAATCGTTTTCCTACCGCAAGCGCAGCGATTCGCGCGTGTTTGTCTACTTCGGAGCCGCCAACTACAAAGCGTCTGTTTATCTGAATGCCCAGAAACTTGGAGACCACGAAGGCGGCTTCACGCCGTTCAACTTCGAGGTCACCGATCAGATTCGCGAGGGCCGGAATTTTCTGGTGGTGGAAGTCAACAATCAGCGTAAAGCGGAGAATGTCCCAGGGCTGGTGACCGATTTTTGGAACTATGGCGGTCTGACCCGCGACGTTGCCCTAGTCGAGCTACCAGGAACCTTCATCCAGGACTACTGGGTGCAACTGGCTAAGGGCTCGCTGAATGAAATAGAAGGCTGGGTCAAGCTGAACGGCGCCTCGACAGCTCAGCAGGTCACACTGGAGATCCCGGAAGCCGGAATCAAACAGCAAATCGCCACCGACGCTAGTGGCTACGGGCATTTCCGCTTTTCCGCGAACCTCAAACTCTGGTCGCCGGAGAATCCCAGGCTCTATCAGGTGAGGCTGGCGGCGGCCGGAGATTCCCTCACCGATCAAATCGGGTTCCGCAGCGTCGAAACCCGGGGCTCAAAGATATTCCTGAATGGCCAACCCATCCTGCTTCGTGGCATCTCGTTGCACGAGGAAGCTCCGTTTCGGGGAGGCAGAGCATATTCGGAGGAAGACGATCAGATACTCCTGCAGTGGGCCAGGGAACTCGGCTGCAATTTTGTGCGTCTCGCTCACTATCCTCACAACGAGACCATGATTCGATTGGCCGACCGCCTTGGCCTGCTGGTCTGGTCCGAGATTCCGGTGTACTGGGAAACTGCCTGGGAGAATCCTGCAACTCTTCAGAATGCCAAAGACCAGATAAGCGACGTGATTGCGCGCGACCACAACCGGGCAGCGGTGGTGCTATGGTCGGTCGCGAACGAGACTCCCGCCGAACCGGCCCGGTTGGTGTTCCTGAAATCTCTAATCGACCAGGCGAGGATGCTTGACAGCACTCGTCTCATTACCGCGGCGCTGAACCATTTTGAGCACCCGGCGCCAAACACCATCGCATTGACGGATTCGCTGGCTCAGTCCCTGGACGTCGTCGGTTTGAATGAGTATCTGGGCTGGTATGGCAAGGAACATCCAGAAGATTGCGATCACTTACAGTGGATGCTTCCGAATGAGAAGCCGCTCATCGTTAGCGAGTTTGGCGGAAGCGCGCCCTTCGGCAACCATGGCGACACTGATACTCGCTGGACCGAAGAGTATCAGGCCAATCTTTACAAGCACCAATTGAATATGCTGAAACGCATACCCACTCTGGCAGGAATCTCACCCTGGGTGCTGATGGATTTTCACTCGCCTCGCCGATTCTTACCGGGTGTTCAAGACTACCGCAACCGAAAGGGCCTCATTTCCGATCAAGGAGAGCGTAAGCAGGCTTTCTATGTTCTGCAGCAGTTTTATCGCGACCTGAAAGATTCCGGAAGTCCGGCTGAGAAATGAGTCTGAAGTTGGAGGCACAATGGCCGTGTGCTCGAAGCGGTTCTCCGAGGTGGAGGAGGGCTGCAACGCAGGCCGGAGGCAATTCAGCAGCAAGATCGTGAGCCGGGAACTTGTGTATAATGATGAACTTACCGCACTCAGTGGGCGCTTAACTCAGCGGTAGAGTGCCATCCTCACACGGTGGAAGTCATAGGTTCGAATCCTATAGCGCCCACCATTCACCAACTCACTTTGCTTCCGTCAAGTTGAGTCACGCAGACTTGGCGGAACGAGGCAGAAGCTTAGCTCGGCAAGATCTCTTTAAGCGCCCACTCAATCCTATCGACTTCTTCGCGGATTACTCGGATCGATTGCTGGTTTTTCGCGGGGTGGGCCAGCGGAGTGATCCCTTCCAGTGCGCCTCGAATTTGATGATTCCGAGCCCAAATGAAGTTGAGCCTTGCGCTCCGCTCCTTGCGATTTCTGTACACGCCGCCGACGAACTTAGTTGCGAGCCAGGCAAACACCAAACCAAACAGCACCTCGACCGGAATACGATCGGTGATGCCGTCAAACTCTGAAAACAGGAGTCGATAAACGGCTTCACCCATCCCAAACGACGCAAACAATACCGTTGCCCCAAACAAGTATGCCTTCAGGCGCTCCATGGGTTGAAAGCGTATGGAGTCGTCATTTCCGTCCCGTATCCGCACAAAGTTGATCGCCATGCTTCCCCCAAATGTCATCGTTCCAGGTCGCCGTCAGCGGTACCAGCGCCAATCCGTGCTGAAATGATAACTTGAAATTGCAATCAGCGGAGGGATTCTATTTAGCCGGCTGGTCGCAAACCAGGCGGAAGCCGGTCTCGGGCCTGTTTCGGTTAATCGGTTAGATCGACGATCGACGAGGTTACTTGACGTCGACTGCCGTCCGGTAGGTCCGATTGGGTTGGACGTCCGCGCTCTCGGCATGGTCAAGCCGGGTTTTGAGAAGCGCGGGGTTGGCCCACTCGAGATCCCAGCCGTTCTCGATCGCCAGGATCTTATATCGGCCGGGCAGCACATCGCGCAGCGTGAACGTACCATCGCTGTCGCTTTCATCACGCCGGAAGCGTGGCAGATTGGTTTCTGGATTCTCGGGAACCGCAATGATCATCGCGCCTGGGAAGGGCTTCCCGTTGAAAAGAGCTGTTCCTTCAATTTTTGATAGAGTTCGGGACAATTCGATGCTCAACTGGATTGGCGTGGAACCGGTGACTTGAATGCTCTGCCCCACAACCTTTGCGCCGGTCGCCGATAGACTGCTGATGATCGAATTCTCGCCGTTCATTACAAAAACAGAATAGTTTCCAGCCGGCAGCACGTCAGCGTCAAAATTGAACCCCCCGTCCTGTCCAATTTGCGTGTCCAGCATTTGGTCCGCGTGGCTGTTCCAAAGCCCGACAAACGCTTGCGGCTGCAGATTCAGTCCGCCGTCCATTCGAACGGTCCCGTGGACGGACGAAGGTGCCGCGGCGGCATTCGCATCAAGATCCATGTCGGCGATGAGATTGACGACCATCGAACGAGTCGAGGCTACGGGTCCGTACGTCTGCACATCGAGCACGTACCTGCCTGCAGGGATGCCTGTAAGTTCGACGGAATCGTCCACCATGGTTTGTCTTTGCGAAAGCGGAGCAATCTGGGTGCCGAATACATTCTGTTTTAGACTCGCGCCCCTGGGCTGGTCGGCGTCGTTATTGAAGTGATTGATGCGGACGCGAAGTGCGGGAATCGCAGTCAAAGTGAAATCGGCGGTGAATCCTTCACCTTCGTGCAGCGTGATCTTTGACGCGGACGCTGAATCAACGACGCCGGGATAGAAGGTGGTGGGATAAACCGACTCAAAGACGGCTCGCTCTGCCGGAGAGGCATTGCCTTCCACTTCACGCTGCCGGGCGACTGAGCCAAACCAGGGCTGGGCAGAAACGACAATGACGTACTGTCCAGATTCGAGATGAGGAAGTCGATAATAGCCGCGATCATCTGCAACGACCTGATCCGCGAGGAAGATCTGCCTGAGTCCGGCGCTGGTGTCCGTGCGAAACAGGTAGACTACGGCATTCGCCACCGGTTCGTTTTCTTCGTCGAGAATCGTGCCCGCGATCCAGGCATCAGGACGAAGCCGGAAAACCAGGTTTTCGGAAATGATCCCGTGCCCTACGGCCACAGCACAGACATAGATGCCATGCTGTTCGTAACCCTGCTTTCGGAAACCATTTCTCTGTCCCACCAGCAAATACTTGCCTGGTTCCAGGCCGGTGAAAGTGAACCCGCCGTCATCTCCCGTGAGCACCCTCTGCAACGTTACGTCCAATTGTTCCGCCTTGGCGATCGAAACCTCGGCGTGCGCCAGGGGTTGACCGGTCACCCCGTTGACCGTCTTTCCGCTCATGCGGAAGTTGGCTGGCGTGGCCTGGGCGGACGCTTGGGCCACGGCCGCAAGAAGAAGGAGCACGGGCAAGATAGTCCGGCGTAGCATGCTTTACCTGCTCACGGGGGAGAGGTTGAGATTGACGGTTGCCGTCCCGTGCGCTTGCAAGCTGATGTGAGCAGCCCTGGAGAGATACGGGTTCAGAACTTCGGGGTCTGCATATTCCAGTTGATCAACGGGGTCGAAGGCAAGCACGGAGTAGTCGCCTGGGGGCACTCCCTGGAATTGAAACTTGCCTTGAATTGCCGGGCGAACTTGTATTAGGTTCCGGCGACCATGGATTTGTACCAGCAATACAATCGCTGGTTCTGAGGGTTCAGCTGTGACTACTGTTCCGATTACGTTGGCCGCGTCATCTCGCAGCGTCACTTCGATCGGTTGGGGCGGGCCACCCGCCGGAACCGTAATATCGTCGCTCATCAAGTCCACGTTTCCAGACCGAACGGATTTCACCCACCACTGGCCTGCCGTATTTGCCACGACCGTGTACACTCCCGGCTCGACGTTCTGAATGCCACCTGGAGCTCCCCACCAGTTTGCGGGCCGGAGGAACGGCGCGCTCGGCAACAATTGAAGGCTCATTCCCGGGACGCCTCCCGAAAGGTCTTGTCCTGAAGCCCCACTGCTCGGCTCCGTCCGTATCGCTACCTCAATTGACGCCGCGGAAGCCAGCACAACATGAACATCCGGGCTATCGGAACTGATCACAAACGATGCACCAGAGGTCGACAGCATCCCGCCACTGGCTGTAAATCCGTTGACCCTGTACGAACCGGCAGGAATTTTGCTCTGGAATCTCCCATCTTGCACGGGAGCGATCTGGCTGAAGTCGTAACCTTCTCCAGTCTTTCTCGCGAAGGTGAGCGGGGAAGAAAGATTTTCGTGAGTGCTCACGATGCCGGATACTTGATAGATCGGCTCCGCGGTAAGGGTAAAGTTTGTTTCCATCTGCTGGCCGGCACTCAATTCGAGCGGTGCCGCTGCACTAAACTCAGAAACGCCAGGGTAAAAGGTTTTGGCGTAGACCTGCTCTCTGGCATTCGGAACTCCCGGTTGGCTTAACGTGGTTTCCTGACTCTGGTCGACTGCAAGGTAGTACGTGGCGGCAGGCAGATTGGAGAGGCGGAAATCTCCATTTTCGTCAGTCCGTGCCTGGAACTGGCTATCGATCCATACCTGCCGCCCACCAATTTTCTGCTTCGTGATCGCATCTACCTGAAAACCCTCAAGCGGCTGCTCGTCCCGTGTGGTCACCCTTCCTACGATGACGCCTGCCGGGACCATTCTCAGAACCACCGGAGTCACCTCGGGAGCGACTTGCAGAGCTAGCCCGTAAGGCATCGATTCGGCGAAGAAACCGGGCTTAGTTGCGCTTACGAAGACGCGGCCCTCTGCCAGCGCGCTGAATTCAAAATGGCCGCTGTTATCAGTGAGTGTCGCGCGCTCTGCCTGACCAGAGATAGTCACTGCGGCTCGACGGATCGGTTGCCCAGTTGCGGAATTGACGACTGTCCCAGCCAGGCTGTACGCGTTAACGCCCGGCTTGGAACTTTCAGTTAGAGGAGATGCATCGGTCTCCTGAGCATGTACTCGTGGCGCGAGGCCGTCGAGCAGCAGCACCAGAACCAGTCCCACCAAACAGGTGGGACGCCGCCGGAAATGAAGGTAGCCAGGATTCATGAGCTCCAAGCTCTACAGTCGCTCTGCGTGCGCAAAGGCGCGCCAAGCCTAATGGTGACAGACCCCGGCGCGGCCGACCAAGTTCCCAAAGTCATGCTACGGAAGCTCGATGCAGACCAATCTCCGGAATGTCGGTGAATCGCTGAGGTGCGGAGGTTTGCATGGGACTTCCGGCCTATATATGGCCGATGGAAATCAGGGTAAGACGGGCAGTGGTTACCTTCGTTTCCGTTTCATTTCGGCCGAGCGGATGCTCTTCAGTGTCCAATCGCATGCCGTTCACAAGCGCCGCCGGAACCGAATGGCCGAGATACGAGCGGCCCCATTTACAACGTTCCGGTGTCAATTGGAATCTAGGTGGAGAAGACGCCTGAGCCCGTGGCTCTTGCGCAAGAATCGGGAAGCGGCGCGTTCTCATCCCTGAATACAAGGGAGCTGAAGCGGCATAGCCGAAAGCTCTCACGGAGACGCCATGGAAGGTTCCGATCGACACACTATCCCATCAAGGGTCTGTTTGCTTCTCCTCCCCGCCTTGTTAGGCATCACCGCAATTGTGACCGTTCAAAAGTTTCAGGCTGCCGGCGGCGAAGCGGCCGCCAGCGCGATCTACTCGCACGGCGTGCTTGATCTAACCATCCCGTACCATGCCGCGCACGCTGGCGCAGGGCAACTCACTGTGGAGGTTCTGGATCCCGAAGACCAGATCCTGGCCAGCGCGGATCAGCCCGTCGGAGTTGCCGAGGGCAAGGGGCAGTGGCGGGAACGGATCATGCTCACGAAGCCACTGGCCGTTGACGAACTGGTGTGGCATCGCATGCGCTATCGCTTCGAATACAACGACCGCAAAAGCGCAGGAATTGAGGGCACGGAATCGATCTCGCAGATCCTGCGCACGCCGGTGATTCACATTCTGGGACAGCAATCCTACCTGGCGGGTGGCGAAGCGGCCGTACGACTGATTGTTACCGATTCAAAGGATCAGATCATCGCGGGCCGCGGCTCAGTGCAGATCGAGTTGCTGGTTCCCGATCAGAAAAGCCGCCTGCTCTTCACCGGGCGTCTCAATCAGCGGGGAACCACCGAGGCGCAGTTCCGGTTCCCTTCCGCCATGGTGGGCAGCTATCAATTGCGCTACCTTGTGGACACATCGATTGGCTCGACGGAATTCACGCAACCCGTGCGGCTAGAAGACAGGATTTCGATTCTCCTCACCACCGAAAAGCCCATTTACCAGCCCGGTCAGACTATTCACGCGCGCGCGCTGGCCCTCGATCGCGCCAATCACGAGTCCGCCGCAAACCGCAAGCTGACGTTTGAACTAGAAGACTCTCGTGGCAACAAAGTCTTCAAAAGAGTGACGCAGACCGACAAGTTCGGAATCGCGTCGGCGGAATTTGGACTGGCCGACGAAGTAAACCTGGGCACCTATCATCTCCGCGCCTTGATGGGCGAAGGCGAAGCTCCTACCAACACGGCGGAGATTGCCCTGAATGTGGAGCGATACGTTCTCCCGAAATTCAAAGTCATGATTGATTTCGCAGGCCAGGGCAGCGCTGCCAAGCACGGTTACCGGCCCGGCGATCACGTAACAGGAACGGTTCGCGCCAACTACTTCTTCGGCAAGCCGGTGGACGACGGTGAAGTCACCCTCAAAGCTTCCAGCATGGATGTCGCAGTGTTTGAAGTGGGCTCGGTTCAAGGCAAGACAGATCATGATGGGATCTATCACTTTGATCTGCGGCTGCCCACCTACTTCGCCGGACGCCCGCTGAGCCAGGGTGCGGCTCGCGTCCTGATTGAGGCTACCGTGAAAGATTCTGCGGCTCACGCGGAAACTCGCGGCGAACCCATTATCGTCAGCGAATCGCCGTTGCTGGTCACGGCGGTTCCGGAGGGAGGTACGCTCATTCCCAATCTGGAGAACCAGGTTTTCATCCTCACCTCGTATCCCGACGGAACCCCGGCCAGCGCCAGTCTGAAGGTACACGTGGAAGGAGCACCCGAGCAGACAGTGGAATCCGATGGCGGCGGAGTCGCCATCCTGCGGATAAGCCCAGGCGCCGGAATCGAAACCATGAAGATTGACGCGGAGGATAAGGAAGGAGACCACGCGTCGAGCACAGTGCAACTGCAATCTCGCGAAGGCGAGGACCAGATTCTTTTGAGGGCCGAGCGCGCGGTCTACAAGGCCGGAGACCGCATTGCACTGAGAGTCTTCTCCACCAGGAAACGAGGGACCGCATACGTGGATATCGTCAAAGAAGGACAGACGGTGCTCACGCGCGATCTCGACCTCGAGAATGGACAAGCTGAACTGTCCCTGACCGCCACGCCGGACTTGGCGGGAACCGTCGACTTCAATGCCTACCTGTTCGGCCGTAACGCGCAACCGGTCGGTGACCATCGGCTGGTCTTCGTGCAGCCGGCGGATGAACTCAGGATCGAGGCCGCGGCAGATGCGCCGGTCTACAAACCTGGCGGTGAAGCGCGCATCCGCTTCCGCGTGACCAACTCGCGCGGTGAAGGCGTAAGTGCCGCGCTGGGTTTGCAAGTCGTGGACGAGGCCGTATTCGCGCTGGCAGAGAAGCAGCCAGGTTTTGCCAAAGTCTTCTTTTATCTTGAACAAGAAGTGATGAAGCCGCGGTATGAGATCCACTCGATCGGCATGCCGGAGATCGTCGAACCAGTGGAGGAATCGAAGGCCAGGCAACGCGACCGGGCGGCTCGCGCATTGTTCTCCGCCACCGAAATGGTGAATACGAACAACTTTGAGACCCAATTCGGCCGGACTGTGCCGATGACGAAATATCCGGAGTACGTCAGCCGCTACCAGGCGCGTTTCTTGGCTCAGGTGCGACGGCTGGCGGAAAGTCTCAGCCGCGCCTACGCGCAAAATTCCGAAGGAGGCGATCTCACCAAGGTTTTCGCGAACGTTCAGCGAGCCGGTGAGCCCGACCTTCTGGATGCATGGGGCAACGAACTTCGCCTTGAACATGTCAGGTGGTATCGGGATAAAACGCACTACATTGTGCACAGCGCAGGCGCAGACCGGCAATTCGGTACCGGCGACGACATGAGCGCCTATCTCGAGGTCAGCAGTAGGAGCATCATCGGCGGCCCCAACTCGCCCCCCTTCTCGGGCTCGATCGATCTCAATATCGAACACGATCATGGCCCCTTCAACGGTCGGGCGGAGATCACGGGAACTGTCGCCGATCCGTCGGGCGCGATGGTAGCGAATGCCAGCGTCGAGGTGCGCGAAGTCTCCACCCAGAAGAAGCGCACCGCGAAAACGGATGCAGCCGGGCAATTTACTTTGTCGGCTGTGCCCGCCGGGGATTACGAAGTTCAAGTATCCTGCGCCGGGTTCAAGACCTCCTCGCTAAAATTCGTGGTTCATGCGCGCGATCGTGCCGTACTTTCCGCAAGCCTTGCGGTTGGCGCAGTCGGGACTGCCGTTGAGGTTTCGGGGGAGGTTGTAGTCGTTCAGACTGAAGCGGCGGGCATCGCCGGTGGTACGGCTGGCGGCGTTATGCAGGCCGGTGCCGTGAGGGTACCGGGGGCCCCAGGGCCCATGAAGTTCATGGCTCTATCCGAAGTCCGAAACAGCGCCACCCTCGTCACGGACAAGAAGCAAGATTCGGAATCGCCCGCCGCGCACGTGCGCTCCTACTTTCCCGAAGCCCTCTACATCAATCCGGAAATCATCACCGACCGGAACGGTGTCGCCAGCATTACCATTCCCCTCGCGGACTCAATCACCACGTGGCGCATGGCGATGCTCGCCTCCACGGTACACGGCGCGCTGGGCAGCGCCACTTCGAGCCTGAAGGTTTTTCAGGACTTCTTCGTAGACCTCGACCTGCCGGTCACGCTCACGCAGGGCGATCGGGTCTCGATCCCGGTCGCCGTGTACAACTACTCGGGCGCACGCGGCGACGTCAGCCTTCAATTGCAGCCGGACGACTGGTTTTCCCTGGTAGACGATGTTCCGAAGAAATCGGTCACGGTCGATTCCGCCCGCGTCGGCGGATCGCAGTTCACGCTGCAAGCTCAGCACATCGGCAAGTTCAAGCTGACACTCTCGGCACGCATGAATGGCGAAGCCAGCCGCGCGGATATCGTGGTGCGGGAAATCGAAGTCATCCCCAACGGCCGGGAGCAGAACATGGTCTTTAACGGCCGACTGGAAAACACAATTCAGCACCAATTGAACTTCCCCGCGACTTCCATCCCCGACGCGAGCAAGATCTTCGTCCGGCTCTATCCTGGCCCGCTGAGCCAGGTCATCGAAGGCATGGACAGCATTCTGCGCATGCCGGGCGGTTGCTTTGAGCAGACTTCCTCCAGCACCTACCCCAACGTGCTGGCGCTCGATTACATGAAGCGCACGAAAAAGCTGACTCCCGAGGTTCACGCCAAGGCAGAGGGATACATCGCCAACGGCTACCAGCGGCTGCTGACGTTTGAAGTTCCCGGCGGCGGCTTCTCCTGGTTCGGACAAGCGCCGGCCAACAAGATCCTGACGGCTTACGGGCTGATGGAGTTCAGCGACATGTCGAAAGTCTACGACGTGGATCCAAGACTTATTCTGCGAACGCAGCAGTGGCTGGCCGGACAACAGCAAGCCGACGGAAGCTGGAAGCCTGACACCTCGTTCATCAACGAAGGCGCCACAAACCGCTACAACTCCGATGTGCTTCGCATCACCGCTTACCTGGCATGGTCGTTGGAGAACACCGGGTACCAAGGACCTGCGGTCCAGAAGGCGAAACAGTTCATCGACAGCCACATGAATGCAAAGATGGATGCCTACACCTTGGCAGTGGTCGCCAACTTCGCGACTGACCTTGGGACCGACGATCATGGAAAAGACCGCGACTTCACTCGTCAGGCCATGCAGCTTCTGATCGACGCGCGCACCGAAAAGGATGAGCAAGTCTGGTGGAGCGCGGAAGAAACCGGCGTCTACGCCAGAGGCGCAAGCGCCAGCGTGGAGACCACGGGACTTGCGGTGCAAGCGCTGCTCAAGTGGGGCGAGGCATCAGGCACGGCGCGCAAAGCCATGACTTACCTCGCCTCGAAGAAAGATGCTGCCGGCACCTGGGGCACTACCCAGGCGACAATCATGGCGCTGCGGGCTTTGCTCCTCGCCACCGAAAAAGGTGCGGCTGACGTGCAGGGCAGGCTCGAGGTCCTGCTCAACGGCAAATCCGTCAGGAAGCTCACGCTGACTGCGGAGAACAACGACCTGTTGCATCAGTTCGTATTGAAGGGCCTCGAGTCGAAGGGCAGTGGCGCGGAAGGCGCCAATACGGTGGAAATCCGCTTCGAGGGCAAGGGCGGCCTGGCGTATCAGGTGGTGGGGAGCTACTTCCTTCCCTGGGACGAGAAGCCGCTGAACGAACCGCTCTCAATTAATGTGGCTTACGATCGCACCCGCCTCGCACAGAACGACATCGCTACGGCCACCGCTACCATCACCAACAATCTGACCAAGTCGGCGAACATGGTGATGGTTGACTTGGGCATTCCTCCTGGATTCGATCTACTCAGCGAAGACCTGCAGACCTTTGTCGAGAAGACCGCTGACCAGAAGAGTGCTCGCCTGGAAAAGTTCAGCCTCACGGCGACGCAGGCCATTCTCTACTTCAATGCCCTTGCTCCGGGGGAAACGGTCACACTGCATTTTCGCCTGCGCGCCAAGTATCCCATCCGCGCCCGGACGTTTCGATCGCGAGTCTATGAGTATTACGACCCTGACGTAAGCTCGGTGGCGCGCCCTGTGCAGTTGGAGGTACGCCAACCCTAGCGACTACTTCATGAGGGCAGCGTTCGGGGAAGTTTCCCGTCACTTCCCCGTGTAGCTGACTCTCCAGATCGAATTCGATCCATCGTCGCTCACCAGCAGCGAGCCATCGGGAGCCACGGTTACACCCACCGGACGCCCCCAGACGTTGCCATCCGGCAGCACGAAGCCGGTGAGGAAGTCTTCATACTCGCCGCTGGCGTGGCCGGTCCCGTGCAGCGGCACGCGGATCACTTCATAGCCCACGCGCACCGCTTTGTTCCAGGAGCCGTGCTCCGAAGCGAAAATGTCTCCCTTATACTCCGCGGGAAACTGCTGGCCTTGATAAAAAGTGAACCCCAGCGAAGCGTTATGCGGCTGCAGCAGAACATCCGGCACGATCGCTTTGTCTTTCAACTCCGGATGCTTGCCCTGATGCCGTGGATCCTGGTGCGCGCCCATGTACCACCACGGCCAGCCATAGAATCCGCCTTCCTGCACGTGGGTGATGTAATCGGGGACGAGGTTGTCGCCCAGCGCGTCGCGTTCATTCACCGAGCACCACAGCTCGCCCGTCTGCGGATTCACCGCGATCCCGCCTCCCGGATTGCGAATGCCGTAGGCATACACGCTCAAGACGCAGTTCTCCGGATCGCAGGCCAGAATGTCGGCACGGTCTTTTTCTCTGGGATGCTGGTCGGGGTCATCCACGTTCGATCCCGAGCCTACCGCCACAAACAATCGCTTGCCATCCTGCGAAAAGTCCAGCGCCCGCGTCCAGTGCCCGCCTCCGGCCGGAAGATCGGCGATATGTTGCGGGGCGCCGCTCGCCTTCAAATCGCCGGTGTGATAAGGGAGGCGAACCACTTCGCCGGTGTCGCCCACATAGAGCCATTGCGGATCAGGCCCAGGAGGATAGAACGCCAGACCATACGGATGTTTCAGGCCGCTGGCGAAAACGCCTGATTGCTCGGGCTTGCCGTCGCCGGTCAGGCCCCGAAACACCCGGATGCGTCCGGGATCGCTTTCTGTCAGAAAAATGTCGCCGTTCGGGGCCGTGCGCAAGGTTCGGGGATTTTCGAGCCCTGCCGCATACAACTCCACCTTGAATCCAGGGAGCGTCACCGGCCACACATTGTCTGGCCGCGCCACCAGGTCCGGGCCGTTATTTGCCGATTGCGTCGCATAGGGCTGCGGCAGGTCGTTTACCGTGATCTTGCGGAACGTTCCCGGTTTCTCGTAGCGGAAGTCAGTGAAGGGCGGCGTCGGCGGCGGCGCCTTCAAAGTCGACGTGCCCATGTCGGTGGGCGCCGGCGCGCTTGCCTCCGGCGCAGTCTTCGAGGCTCCCATCGTCTTCACGTAGGTAACGATCTGCCAGCGCTGCTTTACCGGCAAAGCTGCCCAGGAGGGCATTCCATTGTCTTTATCGCCCCGGGTAATGAACCAGAACACTTCACCCGGCGCCACCGAATCGAGTTTGCCATCCACCAGCGACGGCACATTGCCGGTGCCTTTGCCCATCTTCCCGTGGCATGACAGGCAATTGCGGGCATACAGCTGTTTCCCGGCCTGCGCGGCCGCCTCCTGGCCTTCATAAGGATTCTTCACCGCCTGCGCCGAGGCTGGGGCATTGTGGAACTTGGTGTCAACTGCGGCCCGCAGCGTGGTCAACGAAAACAGAATCGACGCTGCGATGAGGGTGCATGAATTGGCAAACGAGCGCATGAGTCCTCTTAGGGATGGGTCTAGAGTGAGATTCTATCCTGAAAAGTTGGATGCGGTTAGGATGCGCTCGGATTGCGCGAAAGTAAATCGGCCTCCGCCGGGATCAGTTGGATCAAACTGCATCCCAGCCTCCTCAATGTGACTCAAGTCATCATCGGCCGCCCTAAGCCCACCCGCGCGATTTGTAACTTTACTCTCCTGCATCCAACCTTCGGACGCGTAGACCCTTCTATAGAACTTGATCGGGGTGCGATAAAGCCGTATAAGCTTAAGAATAACTAGCACCCAACCCCCGCTCACGGAGTGTTTCATGCGACTTTGGAAGGTTCTCCTGCCGTTACTTGCCTCGGCCGTGTGCCTCGCCCAGCAACCCGACCGCATCGCTGGTCCCATCGATTCCAGCCGGAGCATCGCTGTGGCCAAGAGCCTACACCCCTTAGCCCAGCCGCAGTATGACTTGGGCGCGGTCGACCTGTCGCTGAAATTAAGCTACATGACGCTGCTCATGGCTCCGTCGCCCAGCCAGCAAACAGCTTTGGATCAACTTCTCGCCCAGCAGCAGGACCGCAGATCGTCCAATTACCACAAGTGGCTCACGCCGCAACAATTCGCGAACCGCTTCGGCCTCGGTCACGATGACCTGAACAGGGTGACCGCGTGGCTCCAGTCGGAGGGCTTCCAGATTCTCAGTACGGGAGGCGGCCGCAACTCGGTCATATTCAGTGGTACTGCCGGCGAAGTGCAAAGGGCCTTTGGCACCGAGATCCACCACTACCGGGTCAACGACGAAGAACATATCGCGAACTCCTCGCCGATCATGATTCCTATCGCGCTCAACGGCATCGTCAGCAGCGTCATGGGCCTCCATGACTTCCGGCCACAGCCGGCCAATCGGGGCCGCCATTTCCGCGCGCTGCGCAATCCCCGCCCTGAGTACTACGACGGTAGCTTCGTCTTCCCGAATTTCCTCGCCCCTGGCGATATTGCTACGATTTACGACCTTAATCCGCTCTACACCGCCTCGATCGACGGTACCGGACAAAAACTTGCGATCGCGGGGCAGACCGACATCTTTCTCGCCGACATCAACGATTTCCGAAGTGGCTTTGGTCTCACTCCCATCCCCACAGGCGCTGGCGGCTGCACCACGAACGGAAGCGGGATCATCATTTTGCCCTGCGACACCGCAAACTTCCAATATGTACTCGTAGGTTCGGATCCGGGAACAGTCTCAGCCAATGATATCGGCGAAGCCGACCTGGACGTGGAATGGTCGGGAGCAGTCGCCCGCAATGCGCAGATCATCTTTGTCAATGCCCCCGCGACCAACAACGGCGTCTTCGACGCCATCACCTCGGCCATCAATCCTCCGGCCGGACCGCCCCTTGCTCCCGTTGTCAGCGCGAGCTACGGGGAAGGTTGCGAGGCCCAGGCAACGCTCGACTTGGAGACTGTTTTCCAACAGGGCAACGCCGAAGGGGTCACCATCATGAACTCGTCGGGCGACACCGGCGCTGCGGCTTGCGATTACAATCCCCCGAACTCCACTGCGCCTTTCAGCGCCGCCGTGGGCGGGCTGAGTGTAAATTATCCGGCGAGCAGCCCCGAGGTGACCGCAGTGGGTGGCACCGAGATTTCCGTCGCCAACGACTCTTACCCCAGTCCATCGTCTTACTGGAGCACCACAATCGGTGCCAACGGCGGCACGGCGGTCACCTACATTCCTGAACTCACCTGGAACGACGATGAGCAGTTTGGCGGATTCTGTGCCGCTAACGGCAGTAACCCACAGTTCAAGTCGCTCTGCGACCCCAGCCCCGGAGTGCCCGTCACCGATGGCCAGACGTTTCAGGAGGATTACTGGATTTCCAGTGGCGGCGGTGGAGCAAGCAACTGCTGGACCGAGGGTGCCACAGGCATTTGCGAGGCAGGTTTTCCGCAGCCCGCCTGGCAGCAAGGATTGTCCGTTGCCAGCGCCCCCGCCAGCGTCCGCTACGTTCCCGACGTGTCGCTCTTAGCCTCGCCGAACTTCCCCGGCTACATCTTTTGCACACCGCAGGAACCAAACGTTAACAACACCAGCACGTGCGTCAGTGGAATCTCGATCGCCGTGAATACCTACGAGTCCCTCGTGGGCGGCACATCCGCCTCGTCTCCGATTTTTGCCGGCATCGTCACCCTACTCAATCAATACCTAGGGAGCACCACCGGCCTGGGCAACATCAACCCATCGCTCTACACCGTGGCTGCAAGCCCCGCCGCTGGCGCTTTCCACCAAGTCACCAGCGGCGATAACAACGCCTACTGCCAGGCCGGTACGCCCGCCGGCGAGCCCGCCGATGTGATATGCCCAACCGCAGGGGTTTTCGGGTTCAGCGCCTCCAGCGCGGATGCAACCACGGGTTATAACCTCGTGACCGGCCTCGGCTCCGTTGACGCCAACAAGCTGGCCATTGCTTTGAAGCCAGATTTCCAACTCACGACTACCCCCCTGACTCCCGCCTCGATTCCCGCCGGACAATCAGCTGGGTCGGTCTTAACCATAGCGCCCATCGCGGGCTCCGTAGGGATGGTCGTTAACTTCAGTCCCAGCAGTTGCACCGGTCTGCCCACGGGCGCGACCTGCAGCTTCAACCCTACTAGCGTCACGTTCGATGGCGTAGACGATAAGATGACCACGTTGACGATCTCCACGCTGCCTAACATGGCGACATCGAGCGCGACGACGGTCACGGTTATCCCCACCAACTCGCCGAGCACGCCGGTGACGGTCAGCCTGACGGTTACCACAACCCTGGAGAAGTTCACTCTCGCGACCAGCGCCGCCACCTTTCCTGTAACAGTTGGCGCATCCGTTTCGGTCCCGATTACCGTCACCGGGACGAATGGCTTCATTGTGGGCACTGGCTCCAGCGCAACAACCGTTCTACCACTTACTTATAGCTGTTCTGGAGTTCCGGCTTTAGGCGCCGCGGAAATATCCTGCCAACTCCCGAACAACGGCCAGCCTACCAACGCCACCGGGGTCACAATCAGCCTGGTGACCACGGCCCCAACGACGAAACTGCTGCGTCCCCTGAGTCGCGGCAGCCGCATCTTCTATGCCCTGTTGCTCCCCGGTTTATTCGGCATTGTTTTTGCGGCGGGATCGCGCAGCCGCGGCCTGCGCCTGCTCAGCCTGATGGTGGTGCTCGGCTTCTCCACGCTGTGGCTGGGCGCTTGCGGCGGCGGCAATGGCGGCACCACCGGCCTGCAGAACCCGGGTACGCCCGTCGGAACCTATGCCGTGACCATCAATGCCACCACGGGAGGCGCGGACCCGGTCACCAGTGTGTTGGGGCCGATCACGATAAACGTGACGGCACAGTAGGCACTTCTCGAAGGTGGCCAGTGATCAGGCCAGGGGTCAGGAACGCCGAGTTTAGGCGGGCATTACTGAGCCACTGACCACTGATTACTGACCACTGTGACTTGGACGCTGACCCCCAAGAGCCCAAGCCTGACAAGTCATGTCCTCCGGTGCAAAAAGGCTCCCACTTTGCCCCTTGCGCGCCCACGCACGGACGAGTACCATTGGGTTGTTCTCATAGGCCTCGTTCCCGCGTTGGCCTTCCGCGCCCCAGGCCGTTCCCGGCGGCGCGACGGATTCCGATAACGGATAACCGATACGCAAAATTTAGAGTTTTTTTCGCTAGTGCGAGTTTGTTTCACCAGAGAGCGGTCGATCGCGATTGCGTCCAGCCCAGCCCGCAATTCCGCGCGGAAAGTTGGGCCGTGCCCCCGAAGGCATTTCGCGATACTTGATGGTTCACGGGTGTGACTGAGTAGTGTGACCGAGTGGTGTGACCGAGCAAGTGGAGAGGCCCCGCAAGAAAAGTGGCTGTGCGCCAACGCTGCAAGAGCCTGCCGCAACCAAATGGGGAACCTGAAATTGTGAAAGTGTGTAACCTGCACCGGATCGAAGATCCGGCCCAGCAGCTTTGAGAGGACTATGAACGCAGGACCAGGAAGACCCTCCGGTGGCGGAGGCAGAAGCCGACGGCGTCGCGGACGCCGCCCTAACAATCCACGCGGGCCCCGTCCCGCCGGCCCCAGCCAGTCGCGCCACAATCAGGATGGCATCTACACTGCGCCCATGGATCACAGCTATCGCGCCGCGTTGGCCGGCAACGGCAACAACGGCCAGGGTGCGCGACGCGGTCCTCGTCCCGGCTTCGCTGCGCCCTTCGCGCCTGCCGATCCCGAGCCTCTCCCCGCGTTGCGCGAAGATTCCACCTCGCGCATCTTTGCCTTCGTCGACGACCTGTTCTTCGCCGCCAAAATTCAAGAGACGGCGCGCAAACTCAACGTCAAGGTGGAGTTCGCCAAGAACGATAAAGATCTGGCCGAGCGCATGGAGCAGAACGGCGAAGAGAAGCCCTCGCTGATCATCTTCGACCTCAACAACGCCAACGCCAAGCCCCTGACCCTCATTCCCAAGCTGAAGGCGAAGCTCAAGAAGGGCACTTCGATTATCGGATTCCTCTCGCATGTGCAAGGGGATCTAAAGCAGAAGGCCCACGAAGTGGGATGCGACATGGTTCTGCCACGCTCGGCCTTCTCGCAGAACCTACCCCAACTGCTGCGCCGCCACGGAGCGCCGGAAGACGAGAATCCCACAGTACAGTAGGGAACCGGAAACTGAGAACTGAGAACTGCTGCTCACCCCGGAGGCCAGCTCAAATGCCGTCCTCCCAGGAGGTGGACGTGGAGATGAAACACCGACTGCCCCGCCCCGGGACCCACATTTAGCACCGTCCGGTATCCCTGCTCGATGTTGCGCTGGCGCGCAATCTCGGCTGCCGCCAGGTGGCAGCGGCCAATCACTTCGGCCTCCTCAGCCTGCGCTTCCTTCAATCCAGCGAAATGTTTCTTAGGGATGACGAGCACGTGCGTGGGGGCTTGCGGATTGATGTCCTCAAAGGCAAACACATACGGATCCTCGTAAACTTTCTTCGCGGGAATTTCGCCGCGGAGAATGCGGCAGAAAAGGCAACTGCTGCTGGGGTCAGTCATCGCTCATTCGCCATAGCGAAAACGATAACACTTGAGCCGAGGGATTGTCAGCGGGAAGTGGTTAGCGGAACGCTGTGACCAATTTCGCGAAGGGCTTCCTTAGTTCAACTGCAATCGGCGAGCCTGATGGTCAACTCCCACCTGATCTTGCGCCCCGCGCCCTCGACGCCTACCAAGAATCGCCGTCGTTTCCTCGACCCCAGTTGGCCCATCGGAGACTATACTCGGGCGACGACACGAGCAGACGCACTGGAGGAAAAACGATGAAAAAGATACTGGTCGCGGCAGTCGCCCTTCCTTTATTAGCAATCGGGATTGCCTATGCGGTCGACCCGCCGGAACAAAAGGAGGGCCTATGGTCCATCCACCGGCAATCCATCGACAATCCCGGCAACAAGAAAACCGAATCCTCCCAAACAATCTGCCGTAATCATGCCTATGACGCGTATGCGCGGTCGCTCGCGAAAACTGTGAAGGGCTGTACTACGCTCAACGAAAGCTTCCAGGGCGGAAAATATTCCATCGAGTCGCATTGCGTGATTACGGGTACGGTCATGGAAAGCAAAGGAACAGTCACCTATCAGGGCGATATCTCGGCGCACTCCGAAACCCATGTCACCTACTCTCCTGCAATGGACGGCGTCAGTGAGACTACGATGACGATGGACCAGAAATACATCGGGAGTTGCCCCCCCGGAGCGCAGCCGGGTGATTTGACGCAACCGAACGGAAGAGTAACTCACTTATGGCAACATTGATTTGAAACTGGTCCTGTTTTGCACGTAGATGCATATTCACAAATAGCCGCTCAGGTTGCTAGTCCAGTCTTACCAGAAACACCGCGCCCTCCCTGGTTTTGGTTTCGGCAGCGAGCTTCCGGGCTCGCTCGCGATCGTCGCCGAGGACGCGCACCCGCACCCACCAATCACCCGCCGGACTATTGAAGCGCAGCACTTTTGCGGTGCGGTAGCGGCGCGTGAGGTGGTCAGCGAGTTTCGTGGCGGCGTCTTCTTCGGGGAAGCCGCCAATCTGCACCGCCCACTTTCCGCCCGTCTCAATCGGCGCCGGAGTTTGCATCACTTCGACCTTTACCTCCGCAACCCCGGGCAGGTAGACATCGACCTTGCGCGCCGCGGCCAGCGACAAATCGAGAACCCGTCCAGCGATGAAGGGGCCGCGGTCGGTAATGCGCACCAGCGCGGAGTGGCCAGTTTTGAGATTCGTGACTCGCACAATCGAGCCCAGCGGCAATGTGCGATGCGCCGCTGTCATGGCATGCATGTTATAGACCTCGCCGTTCGATCCGCGCCGGTTGTGATACGGCGGGCCGTACCAACTGGCTTGGCCGATCTCGGTGGCTTGCGATGCGGTCCCGGCGGGGATGGCAGGTTCGGCCAGATCGGCGCTTTCCCGGCCGCCGCTCTCTTCGCCACTTTCACCGCTTTCGGCGCCCAACCCATGGCTATCCTTCGCCGTGCTCGCGGGATGAGACGCGGCGGGCGATTCGGTCGATGTAGGCTCGGATGTCGAAGCGGGCGGTGGCGGCACATCTACGCGCACCTGCTTGGGATGGCCGCAGCCTGTGAGTAAGAGCAGCAGGATCGTGAGCAGCAGAATCGGAATCACGGCCCCGGCGGCGAAGGACGCGCGGTGTTGCTTCACTTTTGCGAAGCTTTTTGCTGCTCCATATAGTCGGCCAGTTCGGTGAGCTTCACGCTGGCGGTGCGCAAGGCCTTGGTCGAGTGCTGGCGCACCGCAGGCACGACCTCGTCGTTCAGGTACTTGATGAATTCGGGGATCTCTTTTTCGATCCGTTCGGCGGCCTCGGCGACAGTCTTGCTGACGCGCGCCGACGCGTCTTCCACCTTGCGGTTGAAGTCGTTCATAATGCTCCTCGATGCTGCTGGGCGTGAATGAACTCACGCGAGTGTTGCGGATGCCAGGCCCAGCTATTATTTCGTGCTTGGGAGCACGGGGTCAATGGGCGGTCATACAACAGAGCAACGTCCCGGGCATCAACCTGCGATCAATTAGAATCGCAGCCTGCGCTGATGTTCGCTAGAGCTGGGAGCTTTGAGTTTGGGTGCGCAGATTGAGGCAGGGATGCAAGACGATAGGAGACAATTCAGGCGACGGTTGCTTGCATGGTATGACCGGCATCGGCGTGAACTCCCGTGGCGCGCCAGCCGCGAGCCCTACCGCGTATGGCTTTCCGAAATCATGCTGCAGCAGACGCGGGTGGCGGCGGTGATCGGGCACTATCAGGAATTCCTGCGCCGGTTTCCTACCGTGGAGAAGCTGGCGGCGGCGCGCGAGGCCAGCGTGCTTGCGGCCTGGAGCGGCCTGGGATATTACCGGCGAGCACGCATGCTGCACGCCGCAGCCAGGGTAGTAGTGCGTCAGTATAAAGGGAAGTTTCCGGCGACGGCTGACGCTTGGCGGGCCTTGCCTGGGATCGGGCGCTACACGGCGGCTGCAATTGCCAGCATCGCCTTTGACGAGCCGGTTGCCGTGGTCGATGGCAACGTCGAGCGCGTGCTCCAGCGGGTTGCGGGGAAACGTCTGGCTGGAGAAGAGCAGTGGGAAGCCGCGACTCATCTGCTGGATGCCAAGCGGCCGGGCGACTTCAATCAGGCGATGATGGAGTTGGGCGCTGTAGTTTGTACGCCTCGAGCCCCGGTGTGTTTGACGTGTCCGGTGGTCGAACTGTGCGCGACGCGTGGAGAATTGGCAGCGGTGGCGAAGCCAGTGCCACAGAAGAAGCGCGAGATTGACTATCTGCTGACTTATAGAAATGGAAATAGCGCGGATGCGGCAGTGCTGCTAGTGCAGCGGGCACAGGATGCGTCGCTGATGCCGGGCATGTGGGAGCTACCAGAGGTAGCCGGCGTGAATGGTGCGGTTATCTCGTTGTTCAGACTGCGCCATTCGATTACCGGAACGGATTATAGCGTGCGGGTCTGGCGCGGCGCTCCGCCGTTGGATGCTTCTGGGAAGTGGATTCCAGCGGAGGGCCTGAGGCTAGTAGCGCTCACCGGACTGGCTCGGAAGATTCTACGGAAAGCGGAGCTGCTGCAAGGGAATTCACGACCTACTGGCAACTGAGCGCTGGCACCGGCCTGCGTGCCAGATCATCTACAATAAAAAGAAGTCGGGGCAACGGCTTATGCGCTGGCTGCGAAAGATTCTGCAAAATCGAGCAGGAGGACGACCGATGGCGGCATTGACTGCGGGCACCAAGGCTCCTGAATTTGAGCTCAACGCCATGGATGGCAAGCGCTTCGTGTTGCGCAACGAGTTGGCGCGCGGGCCGGTGGTGCTGGCGTTTTTCAAGGTTGGGTGCCCGACCTGCCAGTACACGTTTCCGTTTCTGGAGCGGCTCAATCAGGCTCACGGACACAAGAACGTGACCCTGGTGGGTGTTTCGCAGAACGAGCCCCCGAAGACAGCCGCGTTCATCAAAGAATTTGGCGTAACGTTTCCCGTGCTGCTCGACGAAGGGGAAACGTATCCTGTGTCGAACGCATACGGGTTGACTAACGTCCCGACGATCTTCTGGATCGCGCAGGATGGCGAAATCGAAGTCTCCAGCGTGGGCTGGGTGAAGGCAGACTTCACCGAGATCAACCGCAAGATGGCTGAGTCGGGAAACATGGCGCCAGCCACGGTGTTCAAGCTGGGAGAGGATGTAAGGGATTTCCGCGCCGGTTGAAGCTCGAAAAACTGATCCCGCGGTCGCGGGAGGTTGAACGGCAAGGAAAGACCTCGAGGACAATGAGGACGCGGAAGGGAATCACTCACCAGTGCAACCTGGCATTGCCTGAAAGCCTTCGTTCCGAAGGTCATAGCGGCAAGTGACCTACCGTGCAGTAATTCCTAGCACTCCCCTCGAACGAAACTCCTCTTGTGCTTGTACAATTCCCTCAGTCTTAAAACAGCAGGCATTCCCGGTCATAAGGGTTGTTCCGCGCCGATACGCCACTTCGTCGGGGGGAGAAGACTGATTTATGCCAGCAATTGCAAGCAGAAGTGTTCTTGTCGGTCTGACCGCAACCCTGAGCCTGCTGCTGGGGGCCGAAGGAGGCGCGGCTCCCGCTCCAGCGCCGCCTGCGGCCAAGCGCGAGGCGGTCTCAGTGCGCTTGCCGGGCGCCGCATTTGCGGCAATGGAGACCATTACCCCCGAACACATTCGCTGGCATGTCCGCTTTCTCTCGCACGATCTGCTGGAAGGCCGCGGAACCGGGCAGCGTGGCGGCGACATCGCGGCTGAATACATAGCGACGCAGTTTGCCGAATATGGATTGAAGCCGGCCGGCGACAACGGGTCGTATCTGCAAAAGGTCCCACTGGTAGGAATCACGACATTGCCGGAAACCCAGTTTTCGCTCGTGCCCAAGCAAGGCGCGGCGATGAATCTGAAGCCCCTCGATGAGTACGTCGCCTACGATCAGACGCAGCAAGAGAAATCCGATGTGGACGCCGAGATTGTCTACGTGGGCTACGGCATCCAAGCCCCGGAATATAACTGGGACGACTACAAGGGCGTGGACGTGCGTGGCAAAGTGCTGCTGATGCTGGTGAACGAGCCGCCATCGGACGATCCCAAGTTTTTCAAGGGCAAGGCTCTGACTTATTACGGTCGCTGGACTTACAAATACGAAGAAGCGGCGCGCAAGGGCGCGGTGGGCGTGATTCTCATACACAGAGAAGACATGGCAAGTTATCCCTGGGAAGTGGTGCGGAACTCAAATTCGGGGGAAAAGTCCTATTTGAAACTCGAAGGTCCGGTGCTGCAGGTCGCGTCATGGGTGCAGCTGGATGTGGCGCAGAAGCTGGCTGCGGCGGCGGGCATGGATGTGGAAAAGATGATGGCGGATGCGCGCACGCGGGAGTTTCGTCCGGTGAGCCTGGGAACGAAGCTGAAGGCGCACATGGTCAGCAAGGTACGGCACTTCGAGTCGAACAACGTGGTGGCGACGCTGCCGGGTTCGAACCGCAACCTGAAAGATGAAGCGGTGATCTACACCGCGCACTACGATCATCTGGGCATCCGCCCCGATATGCCGGGCGACAATATTTATAACGGCGCGGCCGACAACGCCACGGGCTGCGGTATTTTGCTGGAGCTGGCGCGCGCCTTCGGTGTCGCCCGGGAACGGCCGGGGCGGTCGGTGATTTTCGCGGCAGTCACGGCGGAGGAGCAGGGGCTGCTGGGCTCGGAGTATCTCGGAAAGCATCCCCCGGTTCCGGCGGGAAAGATTGCGCTGGATTTGAATTACGACGACATTCCACCGCTGGGAGCGCCGGAAGAAGTAGAGGTTTCAGGGGCGGAGCGGACCACGTTCTATCCCTGGGTGCAGGCGATGGCCAAAGAGTTCCGGTTGGCGATCCGTCCCGATGCGCGCCCCGAGGCTGGACACTTCTATCGCTCCGATCATTTCAGTCTGGCCCGCGTGGGCATTCCATCTTTCTCGATCAATGAAGGCATGAAGTTCAAAGGCCACGACGAGGCCTGGGGTCTGGCGCAGGACAAGGAATACACGGAGAAGCATTACCACCAGCCCAGCGATGAGTACCATCCCGAGATGGATTTCGTCGGCGATTCGGCGATGGCGCGCTTCGGATTCGCTCTCGGCTGGGAGGCGGCAAGCTTCACGCGGCTCATCGGCTGGCAGAAGGGCGATGAATTCGAGGCAGCGAGACTGAAGAGCCAATGAACCCCCGTCAACTGACGGCTTTTCGGTGGAACTGCCGCAGCCCCGCCGCCAGAAATAGCGCATCGAAGACGGTCAACGCCACCAGCACAACCGGCACCGAAAGGTGAGGGAACTGGGGTACGAGCGTACCTCTTAGCCCTTCGCTTGCGTAAACCAGCGGATTCACCAGGACGACTTTCTGGAGGATAGGAAAGTGCGCCAAAGCGCTCCAGGGATAATAGGTGCAACCAAAAAAGATCATTGGAGTCAGAACCATGCTGAACATCAGACCGATGTGAGCCTGATTGATGCTGCAACCCAGAGCCAGACCGCCGCAGGCCGAGAAAAGTGCCACGAGCAGCGTAACCCCGGCAAAGCTCAGCGGAGAGCGCAGGTTCAACTCCACCCCCGGCCGGAGCAGCAGCCAAGCTGCGGGGATGACCGCCAGGCCGGCAAACAGAGCTTGCAGCGTGCCAAAGAATACCTTCTCGACGGCTAGCCAGGAGATTTCCATCGGCGCCAGCAGCCGGTCTTCGATCTCACGAGTGAACTGGAACTCAGCAATCAACGGCATGGCGACAGCCCAAACGCCCGTGAACACCATGCTGATCGCCATAATGCCGGGCAGCAGCAGACTCTTGTATGCTGCGGGCATGTAACCGCTGCTCACCATTACCCGCCCGAAGATAAACACGAACATCATCGGCTGCAGGAAAGTCTGCAACAGCAAAGGAACGAAGTTGCGGCGGGCCACATGAGCATCGCGCGCCAGCAAGGCCAGAAAAGTCCTCCAGTTCATTCGCGCAAGCTCCTTCCGGTGTGGTGCAGGAAAAGATTCTCCAGGCTGGGCTCCGAGATGTGCACGTCGCACAATTCGATGTTGGCACCCGAGGCAAGATTGGCAATCTCAGAAACCAGGGAACCTCCGCGATCCGCGTACACGTCGGCGGAATTCTCGTTTTTCAAATCCTTGCCTTGCGAATCCTTATCTTGAGAATCAGGATTGTGAGAATCAGGGTTCGCACGCACCTCCCTCACTCCTGCCAAAGTCTGAAGACGCTGCAGCAATTCCGGAGAGTGGCGGCCAAAGCGCAACCGCAGCAGGAATCCACCTGGAACCGAAGCTTTCAACTCGCTGGGAGTGCCCAGCGCAATGTTGCGTCCGTGATCGATGATGGCCAGGCGCTGGCACAGAGCGTCAGCTTCTTCCATGTTGTGCGTGGTCAGCAGGATGGTTTTGCCACTCTGGTTGTATTCGCGGATGATTTCCCAGAGCAGGAGCCGGGTCTGAGGGTCCAGGCCGGCGCTGGGTTCGTCCAGGAAAAGCACTTGAGGGTCGTGCATCATGGCGCGGGCGATGGAGAGTCGTTGCATCATGCCGCCGGAAAATCCGCGAACCATCTGATCGGCACGGTCACTAAGTTTGAAGCGATCAAGCAGCGCGTCCGCACGCTCGGCTCGTACCTTGGCATCGATGCCGAAGTAGGCGCCGTGGAACAGCAGAATCTCGCGAGCGGTCAGAGCAAAATCAAGGTTGGGACGCTGCTGAACCACTCCTATCAGCCGTTTGACCGCAACCTGTGCCAGCCACACTTCATGCTCGCCAATCCATGCCTGGCCGCCGGTCGGCCGCACTCGGGTGGTGAGGATTCCTACCGTTGTCGACTTGCCTGCACCGTTGGGCCCGAGCAGACCGAAGATCTCTCCCGGTGCAATTTCAAGAGACAGGCCGTCGAGAGCAACGATTTCCGCTTTGGGCGGCTTATTTCCCTTGCCGCGTCTTGCACTGAAACCGAAGCCGCCGCCGGAGGCAAGCGGAGGCGGCGAAGTGTAGATTTTGCGTAAATCGCGGGTTCGAATGCCAGCTAGCATCCTGCAGTCCTTACGGTCTGTCTTCGAAGTCCTGGTTCCAGATTCGTTCCTTAATCGAGCCGTTCAGGGGCAAGGTTCTTCCGATAGAACCAGAGGGGCGTGACCATTGTCAATTTCTGCCGTTTCGGACAAGCAGCGCAGCTTTAATTGCCTCGACCGGCTGCCCAGCGCCGCCAATTCACGTAACCTCGGTAACTTTAGAGCCTCCGCTACGCGTGCTAGCCTCGTTATGTACATGTGTAATCAGTAGCTTCCAAGAATTCTGAGCTATTTAGAGAATGCCTCGACTTCCCATCTTTCGTCTCGGCAAGGAGCCGGAGAAACTGGCGCTGCCGGAGATGCTTGCGGCTGCGCCTTCGATTGCGCTTGAAGGGCTCGCGGTCGGCGTCGACAATCTGCGGCATGACGTATCGCTGAGCCCCCGTTTCGTGGATGCGGCGCGGGCGCAGGTGATGCGGTTGATCGTGCGCCATGGCGAGTTGGAAGGACTGCTGGCGGCCGAGGCTCCGCAGCGAGCCCAGGGACCGTCGTGGATGAGAAGCGCCGCGGGCACGCCTACGCGCAAGCCTGGGGAAAAATCGGACTGGAAGACGCTGCTCACCGAACTGCACCTGGCCGCTCTGAATCGCGCCAAGAAAGAAGAAAAGATTTCCGTCGATCTGCTGGCGCGGCTGGCTGTGACCAAGTTTCTGCGCACCGAGATGAACCAGCAGTTCGCGCAAGTGCTGGAGCGCTGCCGTGTTCTGCTCAAGAGTTACGAAGGCGTACGGCAGGGCAAAGGGGTGGAGTATCGCGAGCGCGTGGCCGCCTTCCAGGTGCGCAAGAAGATTATCCTGCGCAAGACCGGACAAGATCTGTTCGAGACCCTGCGCGAGATCGAGAAAGAGACTCTGGCGCGCACCCGGCGGTCTTTGTTTGGAGAAGCCCCAGTTGGGGAAACGAGGTCTGGAGAAACGAGGGTTGGACAGGCGAGGACTGGAGAAGCGAAGCCTGGCGAGTCGAAGCTGGCAGAGTCCGGCACTGCCGGCCTTGGCAGCTACGGCCTGTTCGTGAACCGCTTGGCATTTTCCGAGGATGGCCGCGACGACTACCTGTGCGCCGAACACTATGTGATGCTGGGCAACTGGGATCGCGATCCCGACCGCTACGGGCGCTTGCAGGATGTGGTCTGGAATTTCATGCGTTCGCTGTACGGCGAGGGAACGACCAGCGAGACCATCGACACCTGGCTGTGCGCTCCGGAGAATACACGCGTGCTGGTGGGTACGGGGACGCCCAATGACTCCACGGCGGAAGGCGTGGCTCAGGAGGAGCGTCTGGCGAACTGGGTGCGCCTGCTCGAAGACGAGCAGGTGATGGAACATGTGATCGCCTCCTACCATACCGTGCCGCTGCTCAGCGAGTACGCGCCGCGAATCAATCCGCAACAATTGAAGAACGCGCTGATCTCGCGTCCGGAATGCGACCGCGTGGAGCGCATGATTCAGGAGCACGGCAAGCTGTCGCCCAACAGCCTGTATGCGGCTGTGGCCAAGGTGGCCGGATGCCGCGGTGCGGAGCGCGCCAAGATCGCCGCCCGGTTTCTGCAGGATTTCTCCCAGTATCACCGCGATCTGCGCCGGCTGGAAGCGCTGAATGCGGCGCTCGATTCGGTGAACCTGGTGAGCACCGAGAAACTGCGCGAACTCTCCCGCATGAACGGGACACTCTACGAATTCTTTCTGCCCGATGAGCAGCAGCAGCAGCCGGAAGAAGATCGCGTATTGCGCCACGTGGTGCTCAAGGCCGACGTGCGCGACTCCACGCGGCTCACGCGCACCTTGATGGAAAAAGGGCTTAACCCGGCTTCCTACTTCAGCCTGAACTTTTACGATCCGGTCAACAAACTGCTGGGCAAGTACGGAGCCCAGAAGGTCTTTCTCGAAGGCGATGCCATCATCCTGGCAATCCTCGAGCGCGCCGGCGAGCCCGGACTGGCGGTGAGCCGGGCGTGCGTGCTGGCTCGAGAGATCATCGAGATCGTGCGCGGCTATAACGATCTGATGCAGCGCTCGGGCATGCCCGGGCTGGAGTTGGGCGTGGGCATCACGCTGCAGGAATCGGCGCCGCTGTACTTGATGGATGGCGAGCATCAGATCATGATCTCGGAAGCGCTCAACGCCAGCGACCGCCTTTCTTCCTGCAACAAGCGTGCCCGCCAGGTAATGGAATCGCAGGCTGGGCCGTTCCACGTTTATGTATTCCAGGCAGCGGGCGCCGAGACCACTAAGGATGAGGCCGCGAATCAGGAGGACTCCATCATCAGCTACAACCTGGGCGGCATTCGCATGAATGAAGCGGCGTTCCGCAAACTGGAGCAGGAGATTTCACTCGTGCCGCTGGCGGTAAAGCTGCCGCCTTCGATCGCGTCCTCGGATAAAGGCGAGTACAAGCTGTTCAGCGCCACCGTCCCTGTCGACCGCGACATCTTCCGCAAGATCGTAGTGCGCACCAGCCGCGTACCGCGCATCAATGTCGAGGATTTCTCGGTGCAGGGCTGGACCGACCGCACCTACTACGAAGTCTGCACCGACCCCGCAATCTACGCCGCGCTGGAAAAAAAGAAAGCCGCGAAAGCGTAGAGACTCCCTGAAGAAAATAAAGTTACTGGAGCATTGCCGGAGCGGCCACGGCTTGCAAAGAAACGCAAGGATGGGGCAGCCTCTTCACTGGCTGCAAAGGTGGGCCAGCCCCCCGAGACTGAGAACTGAGAACCGAGAACTGCCGATGAGGGAGTACGATGGATGCCACAAGAGATTCCTCATGAAGAGACTGCGTGCCATGCTCGCGTGTGCCGTGACGTTAGCCGCATGCACCTCCGCAGGGAGCGCGCAATCGCCCGCGCCGGAATCAAAGCCCGCGGCGCATGAGGCGAAGGCTGGCCGGGAATACTCCGGGATGTACAGCTTTTTGCAGGAAGGCGAGTTTGTGCAGATCACGGTGGAAGATGAAGGCCGAGTGACAGGATTCGTTTCGCGATATGGGGATGGGGAAAGCGACAAGGGCGCATTTCTCGATCAGTACCTTCGCAGCGGCAAGCTTGACGGCAACAAGCTGAGCTTCACTACCGAAACGGTGCACGCGGTATGGTTCGAATTCAAAGGAACGGTAGAGCGCGGCGAGGGGAAAAATCCCGGGGACGAAGCGTATTACGTGCTGCAGGGAACACTCACGGACAACACCAGCGATGCGGAGAAGAAAGTTACGTCGCATGCGCGCGAGGTACTGTTCAAGATGTTTCCGAGGAATTAGTACCTAGTACCGGGAAAAGAATCCGGGCTTGCGGCAATCGGCATATCGAATGTTGTTTGACTCGTGACTCTGACTCGGTACTGGAACCTACTGTCCGGCGCGGGCGGGCGTGATGACGAGGCGGCCGAGGGCTTTTTTCTTGATGTCGGCCTTTTCCTGAGCATAGACGAGATCGAGTCCGCCTTCGGCGGTCGGCGTCGCCTCGGCCAGCGCGGCTGCCAGTGCGCGGAACGAGCGGCTGACTTCCTGACCCTCCTGCAGAATCACAGGCGTCCCGTGATCGATGGCGGGCGAGATGGAGTGATACGAGTTGGGAATCTTCCACAACACTTTGCAATGCGTGGCGGTTTCGATGTCCTGGTCAGTGAAGCCGGGAATCTTCTTGTAACGATTCAGAACCATACGCAGCCGATTGCGGCCGGCGCCTTCTTCGAGGAAGGCATGGATGCGGCTGGCGCTCCACAGCGTGACGACGTCAGTTTGAGCAACCATCAGCACGGCGTTGGAGAGGTCGGAGAGCAGGCGCGTGGTGGCATCCAGGCGGCTGGAGGCGTCGACCACGACGTAGCGATAGTGACTTGCCAGCAGATCGAAGAGGCGGGCTAACTCGGCCGGCGTGGGGATGGAGTGATACGGCTGCTGCGGGCCGGCGAGAAGATGCAGGCCGTCTTTGGCAGGGGTCATCAAGCCATCCAGCAGAGAAGCGTCGAGGCGGTGCAGGTTCTCGAGCGCGTCGGGTACTCCAAAGCTGGGGCGCAGGTTGAGATGGAGTTGAGCGTGGCCGACAGGCGCGAAGTCCACCAGAACCACGTTGCCGTGGGATTGTTGCAGAGCAAGGGCGGTGTTGACCGCGGCGGTGGTGGCGCCGGCGCCTCCCTTGGCGCTGAGGAACGTGAAGATACGGGCCTTGCCCGCGCCCCCGCGAGTGCGGGTGCGGTTGGAACTGAAGCGGGTCAGGGCTTCGAGCAGAGCCTCAGAGCCGGCATCCTCATCCAGGTATTCCCCGGCTCCGGCGCGCATGCTGGCCACGATGGTGGTGGGTTGCTGCATGGTGCCGTTGGCAAAGATGGCGAGCTGCAGGGTGTTGGCCTGAAGCAGTTCAATGGCTTTGATGGCGGGTTGAGGATCTCCGGCAGCGATATCCACGACGACGACTTCGGCGCGCAAATCCTGAATCTGACGCAGGATGGAATCCGTGGGTCCGGTAGGAAAGCCGACGTTGCTGAATACCACCCGGGCAAGGCGGGTAGCCTCGAGGCGGCCCTGTAACTCGGAAAGATGTTCCCGGTCCTCGGTCAGGAGGGCGACGGCGATGCCATGCATGGCGCGATTCTCGCTGATTTCTCTCGGTGTTTGCATGTTAGAAAGAGACCGTACCCTTCGCCAAGTGACCTAAGTAACCGCCTGGGAGCATGCCTGTACACAATTCGCGCTTCGGGGGAAGAGCAGCGATCTGCCGGACAGAAAAAAGCAGCGTGAGGCGCACAGCTGGAATACTCCTCTACGAACCCGCACCAGTGACAAGCATTCTAAGCCAAGTTGCCGAGATTGAAAAGGACTGAGAGGGACTGGAAAAAACTAAAGTTGACCGGCAGCCCGCGGGAGGGCGGGCGCGGGCGTGGCAGGCCGCTCCGACTCGCTGGGGCTGTGCAGGGCCGAAATGCGGCGGAAGTCGGCGGAACCATCCTCCGTTTCGGGAAGATACTCGTAACCCTTCAAGCAGACGGCGACGCCGATTTTGGTCTCGGAGGTCTTGGTTTCAGCCGAAATGGTCTCGGTCTCAGGTGAAGCTGCGGGCTTCCAGCCGTTGTCCGTGGGCTTGACGATGCGCAGAACGCGGCCCCGGCAACGGACGCGCATGTTTTCGCCAAGGGTGATTTCGGAAGGCATCTTTAATGTGAGTTCGACTTCGGCGCCTTCGCGGAGTCCCATGTCGGTGAACAGGAAAGCTCCGCGAGAGCTGAGGTCCTGGGTGAAGCCGAGTCCTTCAACGGTGGTCGCAACGTCACGCAGGGATACGGGGAGGTTAAAAGCGAAGCGCTGCCCGATTCGGCGTTCAACACCAACCGGAGGAGTGGTCATGGTCGTGTCACTTCCTTAGGAACTCGCCGGGGGGAGGGCAACTGCAACTGTAGCGCAGTCCGGCCGGTCTGGGAAGTCGAAAGTTGGCGTGGGTGGAGCATAGATAGAGAGAACGGACGATGGTTGCGGTGGTTTGGTGCGAAGAATTGCACAAGAGTTGCCGCATCCTGTGGAAAACTCGGAGGTAGAGAACAAGCTTGGGGAACATCTGCCTCCAGCATGCAAGTTATAGTGATCCAGAGGGCTGGCAGCGTCATCGAAAGAAACGAACGTGTCTGAGTCAAGAATCCCAATCGAGGAAAACGCGGCAGTGAGCGGCGCGGAAGTGGCCTCCGGGCGGGGGTCGCGCTGGCAGGTGGCGGGGCGGGCGCTGCGCCATCGCAACTTCCAACTCTTCTTCAGCGGACAACTGATCTCCCTGATCGGCACCTGGATGCAGAGCGTGGCGCAGTCATGGCTGGTCTACCGGCTGACGGGCTCGGCGTTGCTGCTGGGGTCGGTGGGATTCGCCAGCCAGGTTCCCGTGTTCTTATTTGCGCCGCTGGGCGGAATCACTGCCGATCGTGTCAACCGCCGCCACATCGTCATTTCCACGCAAGTGGCTGCGATGTTGCTGGCCTTTATTCTGGCGGCGCTGACCTTGTTCCACAAAGTTCAAGTCTGGCATGTGTTTGTGCTGGCGAGTCTACTCGGGGTGGTCAATGCATTCGACATTCCCGGGCGGCAGTCGTTTCTGGTGGACATGGTGGGTAAGGAAGACTTGATGAATGCGATCGCGCTGAATTCTTCCATGTTCAATGGCGCGCGCGTGATCGGTCCGGCCATCGCGGGGATTCTGGTGGCGAAGATTGGCGAAGGCTGGTGCTTCTTCGCCAACGCCGTCAGCTACATCGCGGTGATTATCGGTTTGCTGTTGATGAGGGTGCACAGCCCGAAACGTGCCTCGATGGCGTCGCCCCTCGAGCACATGATGGAGGGATTCCGCTTTGTCAACCGAACTGCGCCGATCCGGGCTCTGTTGTTGCTGCTGGGGCTGGTGAGCCTGGTGGGCATGCCGTACGTGGTGCTGATGCCGATTTTTGCCGACCAGATTCTGCACGGGGGAGCGCGAGGGTTGGGCATCCTGATGGGAGCTACCGGCGTGGGAGCGCTGCTGGGCGCGCTCACCCTGGCATTCCGCGAAGGCGTGAAGGGGTTGGGGCGCTGGGTGGCGTGGTGCAGCGCCGGGTTTGGAGCGAGTCTGGTGATCTTTTCGCTATCCCACACGTTCTGGCTTTCTGTGATCTTGCTGCTGCCCGTGGGTTACACGATCATGCTGCAGATGGCTTGCTCGAACACGCTGATCCAGGTGATGGTGCCGGACGCGCTGCGCGGGCGGGTGATGGCGGTCTACTCGATGATGTTCATGGGAATGGCTCCCATCGGAGCGCTGCTGGGCGGCGCACTGGCCGAGCGTTTAGGTGCGCCCCATACCATAGCGATCGGCGGGTTGGCGTCGTTGTTGGGGGCGTGCTGGTTTGCTCTGCATCTGCCGAAGATCCGCGTGGAAGCGCGGCGACTGATCGTTGCCCAGGCCGCGGCTGGCGGCGAACCGTCAGAGATGACGGCGCAGGCGGTGGAAGACTAGATCGTGCGCCAGCTGTGAGTCATCCCCATTAAGAATTTTCATCTTCATCTTCATCCATATCCATGGAATTCGTCGCGGTGATAAGCGTGGTTGTCCTAACAAAGAGGCACTGTTAGGACAAGTTGCACCGCGCATATTTCTTGAACATCGACGGAGGATCGTGATATATCGGCAGAATCTCACCGAGTCAGGGTTCCACCCATCAAATCGCCATTCGATGGGCGAGCGAGCGACGGACAATCGTCCAAATGGAGGACAAGATGAGTTCACTTCGAAAGATGATGGCATCGGGTCTTTTCCTGGCAGTCTTTGCTGGAGCGACGGCTGGAATGATGTTCGCGCAGGGCGGAGCCACGGGCGCCATTGGTGGCGCGGTTCAAGACGCGTCGGGAGCGGTCATCGCGGGCGCCAAGGTGAGCGTGAAGAGCGAAGCCACGGGTGAAGTACTGCGCGAGGCGAGTACAGACGCATCGGGCTTGTTCACTGCCAGTCTGCTGCCCGTAGGCTCGTACACGGTGGAAGTGAACGCGGCGGGCTTTCCCGACACCAAGTTTCCTGGCGTGGTGGTGCGCATCACGGAAACCACCCGCATGACCGCGGTCATGAAAGTGAGTGTGGTGAAGGAAGTAGTGGAAGTGCAGTCCCAGGTGGAGCAGGTGAATACCACGGACGCCACCACGGGTCAATCGCTGGGCGCCCAGACAATTACGGAGCTTCCTCTGGCCACGCGAAACTTTCAGCAGTTGCTGACGCTCTCCGCCGGTGCTTCTTCGGACTTGAACGGCGCCGCGCAGCTTGGCCGCGGCCAGGTTTACATGCACGTAAACGGCGGCCGAGAGGACAACAACAACTACCTGATTGACGGCATCACGGTCGCGGACTATGCCTTCGGGGAATTGACCTACACGCCCCTGCCCAGTCCGGACGCGATCCAGGAATTCAAGGTCTCGACCAGCCTCTACGATGCAACCCAGGGACGCAACGGCGGCGGCAACATTAACGCCAGCCTCAAGAGCGGAACATCGAGCTTTCACGGCGATCTTTGGGAGTACTTCCGCAACACCGACCTCGACGCGAACGATTATTTCCTGGGGAAGGTGCAGGTCAAGCAAAACATTTTTGGCGGCGACGTTGGCGGGCCGATCGGCCCACAGGCCAAGCTGGGCTACTTCTACTTCAACCTGCAGGGCACGCGCCAGCGCAGCGGCGATTCGCCGGGCACGTTTATCAATACCACCATTCCCTACGTCCCCCTCGTCGACCGCCAGTCCATGACCCAGATGGCGAGTGACTGCGTGACTCCGGGGGCGACCATTGATCCGGTGGCATTCAATCTGCTGAATTTCCAGAGCAATCAGTTCGGCGCGGGAGCCGGAGGATACCTGTATCCGCTGCCCAGTGAACCGGCAGGCACGCCCTGCCTCACCGCGGAGCCCTTCGTGGTCACCGATCCCGGCAAGTTCTCGGACAACCAGTTCACCGCGAACTGGGACCGCGAATTTCGCGGCGGAAAAGACCATTTGTCCGAGCGCTTCTTCTGGTCGAATTCCTCTACGTTCCAGCCGTTCGGTGCGGATTCTTACGGCATCCAGACCGGTGGCCAGCCCGGCATTAACAATCTGAACTTCCCGCTCGACATTCCCTTGCACAGCCGTTTTGGCAGCATCACTGAAACCCATGTGTTCAGCAACACGCTGATCAACGAGTTTCGCTTTGGCGCCAACGTCATCAGCGACAAGCTGAATAACGAACCGCCTGTCACCAATGCGCAGGTCGGAATCAACCTGCCCACTGCCATTGGGGTAGACGGCCAGGCCGGTGATCCGAACATCTACCGGTTTCAATTCGGCAGTTGGGCTTTTGGCGCGTACCCCACACAACTGCAGTCCGCCTTGTCCGACAACTACACGTTGGTCGATACCGTGAGTTGGACGCATGGCCCGCACCAACTTCGCTTTGGCGGGGAACTTGACCGGGTCGCGATGCGCCGCGATTTGCCCATTGCCGATAACGGGCTGATCTTCTTTATCTCGGGTGCGACCGGACCCTACACGGACTTCCAGAGTTTCCTGGTCGGTTCTCCGCTGCTGGGTGAGGGCGGCGGTGGCCTGGGCAACCACGACTATCGCATTCCCGGCTACTCCTGGTTCGCGCAGGATGACTATCGCGCCAGCAAGACGCTCACTGTGAACCTCGGTTTCCGAAATGAGCTTCTCGGTGCGCCTTATGACACGCTTTGCCATACCGGCAACACCGATCCCACGCTGGCGATCACGACCGGGCAGCCCTATATCTATCCCAAGTGCATCAGTAAGTTTGGCCTGTCTGGCATTACCGGAACGCTCAATTCAGCCGGACTCGACAACGAGTACGCCTCGGTGTGGGAGCCACGCATCGGCTTTGCGTATGACCTGGGCGGGCACCATACCACATCGATTCGCGGCGGCTATGGTATCTACAGCGTCCGCGAGGACTTGGGAGCGGTGGACAATCTTGCCATCGTTCCTCCGACGTATCCGTTTCTTGTCGGCTTCTTTCCTGGGGCAGATAGCTTAGCCAACCTGTTCGCGTCGAGCGCCGCGTTTCCCAATGGCATTCCGCACCTGGGCGCTCCTCCAACTCAAACGTATGTGCCCACGGCCGCAATCCTGCAAGGCGTCGGCACGCCCTGCACTCTGGGGAACACTTTTCCCGGCGTCGGAACGGACTGCGGGGCGGCTTTCAGCGGGAATGTGAATGGCTTGATCCAACTCGCCGTGCCGCTGCACTGGGTTGCGGGCACGACGCAGCAGTGGAACTTCACAATTCAGCGTGAACTGGGGCGGGACTGGTTCGCGGAACTCGGCTATGTGGGAACCAAGGGCAGCCGTCTGCGCTCGACCTACGATCCCGATCAGGCCACGCTGGCCACACCGCAGACTCCGGTTACAGTGCCGGGAGCCGGTTGTGCGAATCTGCAGGCTCAAGGTCTGTCGTGCACGATCGTGGACACAACTGTAGAGAACGCCAGCTCGCGTGCGCCCTATATCGGCATCGCACCGGGAGATTTCGAAGACTTCGCGCCCAACTCTGATTCGCACTACAGCGCGCTGCAAGCCACGTTGGCCCACCACTTCGGCAAGGGGCTGTATTTCCAAAGCGCATACACTTACTCGAAATCGATTGATGATGTTTCCACCGCCTCCGTGGCGTTCCTCACACGGGTCAACAATCAAACCGACGCGAGCGCCTCTCGCGGTCTCTCGGACTTCGACCGGCGGCAGCGATTCGTAACCAGCGCGGTCTACCAACTGCCGTTCTTCGGCAGCGCCAGCGGTGTGACCAAAACAGCGCTGGGCGGCTGGGAGGCCAGCGGCGTGATGATCCTGCAATCGGGCGCCCCGATCACGATCTATGATCCTGCGGGGGGTACTGCCTATGCTCTGGCCAGCACGCCGTCCTCGACCGCCACTTTCAATTCCGGGTTCAGTTGCGCCAATGCTCCCAGCTCGGGCAGCATCCAATCGCGGCTGGCCAACTGGGTAAATCCGTTGGCGTACCAACCCGACCCCTTGGCGCCGACGCTCGCCAACGGCTCTCCGAGCGATGCCACGGTCTACGGCGACACGCCGCGCAACTGCATCATTGGTCCGCCGCAGAAGAACGTGGATTTCACTCTCGGTAAGACATTCAAGCTGGGCGAGCGGCAGGATGTGCGATTCCGGACGGACTTTTTCAATTTGTTCAATCACCCGTCGTTCGCCATTCCGGCGTCGACGTCGGTTTCGCCAATCGTGAACGGGGTTGGAGGCGGGTCGGCACCGATCACATCGACCATCGGGACTCCGCGGCTGATTCAGTTTTCGTTGAAGTATTCGTTCTAGCATTGATCTAGGGATGCTGGTCCATAGATGCTGAGGACAAGGCTTCAGCGGTGCCGCCTAAGCATGAGTTGAATATGAGCGCTGGATTCTAGCGATACGCTTCCGGCGGTAGGCCGGTGATGCGGATGCCGGCGTGGCCTTTGTGGCGGATGTTCAGGCCAATAAGCAGCGCAGTGATCTGCTCGAGGATGCGGGCGTTCTCCAGTTTGCCGCCGTCGATGGCGCGGACGCCGGGAATCTTGGCCGCGAGAGAGCGCGTGAGTTGAGCGGCGTTGGCATCGTCACTGCAGACGATTACATCGCAGTCGAGAGCGTCGTCTCCATTCAGAAGCTCGGCGGAAAGATTGTGAAACGCTGCCACCAGGCTCACTCCCTTGGGCACGAGTTCTGCGGCTTGCTGCGCGGCTGAGCCTTGCCACACGCCGAGCGTGCGCGAGGCGCGTCCGCCTACTCCGGCAGCGAGCGCGACTGTAGCGTCAATCAGAATGCTGCCTGGGCGAATTGCCGGCTTGAGTTGTTTGAGCAGCGCGGCCTGGCCCTCGAAGGGGACGGTCAGCACGAGAATCTCCGCGGCGGCGCAGGCGGCGCTGTTTTCCATGCCGGAGACTCGCGCCTGGTTTCCGGCTTTCAGCTTGATTTTGTTGGCGGCCTCTTGCGCGCGCTGCGCATCGCGCGACCCGAGGAGAAGGGTTTCTCCGGCGCGTGCCCAGCGCAAGGCAAGGCCCATGCCTGCGGGCCCGGTTCCGCCCAGAATGCCGATGGGACGCGAGGCGTCGCTCATGCAAATTCTGGCTCCAGCGTTTCCTCAGCCGTGAACTGTTCCAGCGGGAGCTTGAGCTTGATGCGCGTGTAGGTGGTGTTGCGCTCTGCCGGAACGCGACCCATTTCCAGAATCAGTGACTGAAAGTCTTCCGGGCTAGTGTATTGGCCGGCGGTGGCACCAGCCTCGCGCGAAATGTTTTCTTCCATCAGGGTTCCGCCGTAATCATTGGCGCCGGCGTGCAGGCAGAGCTGCGAAAGGCGGCGATTCAACTTCACCCACGAAACCTGAATGTTGTTAATCGAGCCAGCGAGCAGCAGCCGCGCGAGGGCGTGCACTTTCAGATGTTCGGCGAGAGTCGGCCCGCTGCGAGCCAGGCCCTGATGAAACAGCAGCGTGTTTTGGTGGACGAAGCCGAGGGGAACGAATTCGGTGAAGCCTCCGGTCTCATCCTGAATCTCGCGCAGCAAGAGCATTTGCCGGACCCAGTGCTCGGGCGTTTCGGTGTGTCCGTACATCATGGTCGAAGTGGTGCGGATGCGGTTGCGGTGAGCGGTGCGAATCACTTCGATCCACTGGGCGGTCGTGAGCTTGTTGCGCGAAAGAATGGCGCGGACTTCGTCATCGAGAATTTCCGCGGCCGTGCCGGGCAATGTGCCCAGGCCGTTATCGCGCAGCATCGCGAGATAGTCGGCGAGTGGCATGCCGGTAAGCTCGACGCCGTAGACAATTTCCATCGGGGAGAAGGCGTGGATGTGCATGCCGGGCACGGCGTTCTTCACTGCGCGCAGAATATCGCGATAGTAGAACGGAGGCAGGCCGTGCGGCAATCCGCCCTGGATGCAGACTTCGGTGGCGCCCAGTTGCCAGGCTTCCACGGCTTTCTGTGCGACTTGATCAGGTTCGAGAAAATACGTGTCCGAATCGCGCGGGCCGCGGCTGAAAGCGCAAAACTTACACCCGACGAAGCAAATGTTGGTGAAGTTGATGTTGCGATTCACAACGTAGGTGACGAGATTGCCGGCGAGTTCGGCGCGGAGCAGGTTGGCTGCGGCAAGCAGGCCGAGCAGATCGTCGCCATCGGCATGGGCGAGCGCGAACGAATCTTCCAGAGAAAGTATGGCTCCGTTTTGCGTTTCGAGAACTCTCTCAAGAGCGGAACGCACTGCAGGCGCGACTCGCGGCGCGATGTCGGACCAATCGAGCGAAGGGAAACTTTCCAATTCTGATACTGACAGTTCGCGGGGCACGAATTCCTCCAAACTTCTCCGCATTACAAATTACTCCTGGAGCCTCCCCTTTGGCGAGAGGTCAGCGGAAAAGGTCATTTGCAGCGGGACGAAGCAAGTCACGCGAGCGGCCACGGGCTGGTTCGTAGGGAAATCCCCGAATGATGCAGGCCGGCGTGCGGTTGAGCTTGCCGCAGACCAGCGCAGCGGCGCAAGCCAGTTCGTCGGCGATGCCTTCAAGGCTGGCGTGCAAGGTGTAGCCGTGCGGATCGCGGCGGCCGCGATCGTCCCGCAGAGCTTTCATTCCGGCGATCCCGATGCAGAAATCGACCAACCCTTCCCGCCAGGGACGGCCGAAGGTATCGGTGATGAGAACGGGAATGGCGAGCCCGGTCCGCTTCTTGAGTTCGCGATGAAGCTTGCGAGCGGAACGGTCAGGATCGGCGGGCAGAACGAGAGCATGGCGTCCGCCGTCGACGTTGGAAACGTCCACGCCGCTATTGGCGCAGATGAAACCGTGCCGCGTCTCGGTGATGAGCACGCCATTCTTTCGCCGGATGACCGCGAGACTCTCGCGCAGGGCAAGCTCGATGACGCGGGCATCCAGCTTATATTTCTTCGCCCAGGCGATCGAATGAGCAGAGGGTTTGATGGTTGCCAGATCAATGATGCAGCCCTCCGCTTTGGAAACGATTTTGTGTTTCACGACGACAATATCACCGGGTTCGAGGGCGAGGCTGCGCTGCCGCAGCGACTGCAGCAGTTTTTCAGGCAGGGAATCACCCAGGTTGATCTCGTCGTCGGGAGAGATCGGGATAATACACAGGCCGGCCCGCAGTGCGAGCCCAGTTTGTTTCTTTCGCCCCTTCGGGGCTGTCTCTCCTTCCGATGCTGACCCATGGCTTGCGCCGTGGGCTGCACTCTTGCGCTGCTCCGCAGCTGGCTTCTGGACGGCGCGACCCGGTTTGCTCACGCGCTCTCCGTCCCTGTGGCCAGAAAGCCGCCGTCGAATGCCCACCGGCGAAGCAGGCTCTGCGTGCGGGTTTCGCCGGGGTGCGTGAGAAGCCGTTGCAAGTCTTCGGGATTGTCCACATCGAGTGCGACGCTGGGCAATTGCAGCACAATGCACGGTTTGCCGGTGGCCTGCGCGGCTCTGAGGTGAGGCTTGAAGCTGTCGTTGCCGAAGCGCAAGGGGAACAGGTCCGCGGGACGGCGGAAAGCGGCGTTGGTTCCGCGCCCGTCGGCGGCGGGCGCCAGTACTGAGCCTTCGGCGGGAGCCTGGGCAAGAATCTGGTCAAGCTCGCTTGCTTGGATCAGCGGAATATCCGCGGGGATGACGAGAATGCTGTCGACTCCGCGCGATACGCAGAGGCGCGTGGCCATTTCGATGGCGCCGGTTTCGCCGGGGTTCGTAGGGTCCGGCATGATTTCGAAATCATATTCCCGCGCGAGGTCGAGCGCGAAGCCATCGCTGGTCACGAGTGCGCAGGCTGGACGCCGCGGCCAGCCTGCCAATGCGGCCACAACATCATGCAACATGGTTTGCGCCAGTTCCGTGCGTCTCGGCTGATCCAGCACGGCCGCGAGCCGCTGCTTGGCCGTTGACAAGTTCTTGACCGGGACGAGAATCACGGCTGATCAGACGCGGTGCGGGCCGCTGCCTTGTCAGAAACTGATTTGTCAGAAGCCGGCTTGTTAGAAAGTAATCCGTTCGTAGTGAACGAGAGGGCGGTTCGAGCGAGAGCTGCCCGGTCTTCGGCGGAGCGCATGACGGTTTGGGTACACTGCACGCGCAGCCCTTGCTTGCGAAGCGCTTCCGCGGCGCGGACATCGCGGGTGTCACAGACCAGGAGATCGAGAAAGTCTTCGTAAGCCTTGGCGACGCCGGCGATTGAGCAAGGCAGCCCCTGCGCGGTCATGAGAATGCCGGCGGGTCCGGCCACGGGGGCATTCCCGATGATTGGACTCACGGCGGCGACTTTGCCGCGCGCGGTGCGCAGAGCCTCGCGGATTCCGGGTACAGAGAGAATCGGCCCGATGCTGGTGATGGGATTGCTGGGAGCGATGAGGACCGCGTCGGCGGACAGGATGGCTTCGATCACTCCCGGCGCGGGCTCGGCGTCGGAGGCTCCGGCGAAACGCACCGAGTTCACCGGATCCTGATACCAGCGCTGGACGAAATACTCTTCAAAACTCAATTCACCGGAAGGCGTATCCACACGAGTCTCGACCCGCGAATCGCTCATAGGCAGAATGTGCGCTTTCACGGTGAGCTTGTCGCAGATCGTCGAGGTAGCCTCGGAAAGCGTTTTGCCCTCTGCCAGCAGGCGCGAACGCAGCAGGTGCACCGCCAGGTCGCGATCGCCGGTGTGGAACCACGTAGGTTCGCCGAGTTGCCCCATGGCTTGCAGGCAAAGAAAAGTATCGCCTTTCACGCCCCAGCCGCGCTCGCGGCTGAGCAGGCCGGAGAGGACATAGGTGATGGAATCAATGTCCGGCGAAACGTAAAGTCCCCACCAGAGCAAATCGTCGCCGGTGTTAACGACCAGAGTGATTTCTTCCGGCGGGATGACTTGCCGCAGACCATCCACAAACTTGGCGCCGCCCGTGCCGCCAGTGAGCACACAGATCATGCCGCCCTCTTTTTCTCAGCGAGGCCATCACTACCAGCGGCAGCTTGCAGTTTTTCCGCAAGCATTCCGGGTCTCGACAGGAGCCCGGGCAAAAACTCGGGATAGACGGGCAATCTCTGGCGCAACTGTAGTCCCTTGCCCTCGGTGCGCAGGCGGAGTTGTTCCAGATGCGGCCAGGGTTTCTCGGGATTGATGTAGTCGGGGGTCAGCGGCGAAATTCCTCCCCAGTCGTTGATGCCAGCGTCCAGCAACTCTTCATAATACGGCGCATTGAGGTTGGGAGGCGCCTGAATATTGACGTTGGGCAGTAACAAGCGAGCTACCGCCACGGCGCGGAGCATCTCGCCCTGGCTGGGTTCGGGCGCGTGCGCCATGGGAATGGTGGGCTTGGCGCGGAAGTTCTGCACAATCACTTCCTGGATATGTCCGTAGCGCTGGTGCAGGTTGAGAATAGCGAGCAACGTATCGACGCGGTCTTCGGGCGTTTCGCCGATGCCGATCAGCAGTCCGGTGGTGAAGGGAACTTGCTGCTTTCCAGCTTCTTCGATAGTGCGCAGGCGCTTGGCTGGAACTTTGTCGGGAGCGTTGTCGTGGGCCGCGCCGGGAGCGAGCAAGGCGCGGCTGGTGGTTTCAAGCATCAGGCCCATGCTGGGCGAAACGGCGGCAAGACGGGCGATCCACTCGGCGCTGAGCAGGCCGGGATTGGGGTGTGGCAGCAGGCTGGTCTCGCGCAGCACGAGCTCGCACATCGCTTCAAGGTAGTGCAGCGTCGACTTATAGCCCAGATGCCGCAACGTTTCGCGCATCTCAGGGAAGAGCAATTCTGGTTTATCGCCGAGGCTGAACAGAGCTTCGGTGCATCCCAGCTTTTCGCCGGAGCGGGCGACCGCGAGGACCTCCTCCGGAGTCATGGTGTGCGCGCCGGGTTCTCCAGGGTCGCGGCGGAATGTGCAGTAGCCGCAGTAGTCGCGGCACAAGTTGGTCAGCGGGATAAAGACCTTCCGCGAGTAGGTGATGACCCCGGGCTTGAAGTTTTCTTTTGCGGCGCGGGCGGAGGCCAGCAGGGCGGGGAGATCGTCATCACTGCAGCGCATCAGGTGCAAGGCGAGGTCGCGCGAGATGGGAGACCCGGGCCGCAGATCGGCTAGTTCTGCCGCGCACGATGCGCTGTGTTGTGGAGCTGGCGTCCTGATGGCAGTTAGAGTCAAGGGTTCGGTCCCGCGCACGACCTTATGCACCGAATCATACATCAGTGATCAGCGGCAACCGGCTCTGGCAGGGCTCGATGTCCGGTGAGGGCTTATCGGGAGTAATGATAGGACGGACAAGGGCTAGCAGTGCCCGCTGAGGCAGCGGTTGGGGTGCAGCTGTTGCGGGCGACGACCTGCCACGTTCCATTCGTGCGTCGCCATGTGTCCACCATAACGGAATGCAGATCGAAGGGGGATCCGTCGTGGACGCCGGTCCAGGTACAAACCAAAGTCACAACACCAAATTCGCCATAGGCTCTCGCGCTGATATCGCGAACCGTGTACTCCTTGATCTCGGTGTGGTAGAGAAAATCCAGCCAATTCGGCCGGTGTGCCATGAGTTCGCCATCCCAACGGTAAAGCGCGAATTCCGGAGCTACAAGTGCTTCTAACTTCGCGTGGTCCTTAGCATTCATGGCGTCGGTCCAGGCCTTTGTTAACGTCACGAGTTCGGCGGAGGCCGTATCCTGAGCTGCCTGTGCAGCGGGCGGGCTCACTGGTTGTTGTGCGGGTGCAGGCAATGTGCAGAAAAGAAGGGCGAGCGATACTACCAGTAGTTGCTTCATCGGCGGCTCCGAACTCGCGAGTTTCGCGAAATCTAACACAACTTCGCACCTTCGTACAGCACTGCGATCCGAATATACTGAGGGTTCGGGACCAAGCCAGTCCTGCAGTAGCGAAGGCCCACTGATCATCGCGGGTGCGGTACGGGCAAAGCGAAAGTCAACTGCAGGCGCTTACGCTCATTGAACTCAGCGGGCCACTGGCGTGCTAATGTAGGCAGTCGCGGCAGGAAAACTCCAGATTACGACATGAGCCTCAGTGCAACCGAATTCCGCAAGGCGATGGGATGCTTTGCCACGGGAGTGACCATCATCACTCTTGATTTGGAGGGCGAAGTTCATGGCATGACCGCCAACGCCTTCGCTTCCGTATCGCTCGATCCGCCGCTTCTGCTCGTGTGCGTGGACCACAGTGCGCGCACCCATGCCCATCTGCATGCCAAGAAGCGCTTCGGGGTCAACATTTTGGCCGAGCACCAGCGCGTGATCTCCGAATACTACGCGCGGCCTGTCCACATTCACGGGCACGCCGAAGAGGAAGCCGGGGCGCGCTTTGACCGCACCGCCCAGGGAACTCCGATACTGCATGGCGCGCTGGCGTATCTGGAATGCAGGCTGCAGTCGGCGCAGGAGGCTGGCGACCACACCATTTTTATTGCGGAAGTGGAGGATGTGGTGGTACGCCAGGGCGAACCGCTGCTATTCTTCCGGGCAAAGTACCGCAGGATTGGCGAGCACGTGGGGGAATGAGCCTAGAATGCCCGGCGCCTTCTGAGAGGGGTCGCCGGGCTGGGGGGAGTTCGCAGACGTTCCCTCCAGATTGACGTTGCGGCCCTGTGGAAGGCAAGGTTAGATGTCACAGCGCGGTTGTGACGGATGTCACAGACAAGGCAGGGCAAGATGTGAACCGGTTTTCGCCACTTTTCCAGCCGGTCGAACATCTAAGAAACAGGGGTCAGGGGTCAGGGGTCTGTCGATCCGTACGATTCTCGCAGCAGGTTTTACTGACCCCTGATCACTGACCACTGATTTGGAGGCACTACATTCATGGCAGAAAAGATGGCGAAAAGCGAGTCGGAGTGGAAGCAGAAGCTTACTCCGGAGCAGTATCACGTGACCCGCGAGGCGGGAACGGAACCGGCTTTCACCGGCAAGTACTGGAAGACCAAAGATGCGGGGACATATCACTGCGTTTGCTGCGGCGAACCCTTGTTTGATTCTTCGACGAAATTCGATTCCGGAACCGGCTGGCCGAGCTTCTACAAGCCGGCGGACGAGAGCAAGGTCGAGGAACACAAAGATTCTACCTATGGGATGGTCCGCACCGAGGCGCGTTGCGCCAAGTGTGGCGCCCACCTGGGGCATGTGTTTGACGATGGTCCGCAGCCCACGGGCCTGCGCTATTGCATGAACTCCGCGTCGCTGGATTTGAAGCCGAAGGAAAAGAAGTAAGAGCAACCGCTGGGGAACATCCCGACTACGAAATTGTCATCCCGAACGAAGCGAGGGATCTTGGTTGGTGCCTGCAGCGACGATGCTGGTAGCAGGCAAGAACCAAGATCCCTCGCTGCGCTCGGGATGACCGTTCAAGCTTGGGATCACCGTTCAAGCTCGGGATCACCGTTCAAGCTTGGGATGACCGTTCAAAATGTAGATACGACGTTTACGCGCTGGCAGTTGCGGCCAGAGCCTTCGGCGTCTCAGCCACGGCCGACTTCGTAGTCTCCGCCTTCGCCTGGTTCTGCTGCTTCTGATCACCGCTCCGCACCTGGATGCCGCCTTTGAGCACGGCGCCGTCTTCCACGCTGATGCGTACGGTGGAAACGTCTCCCGTGACCGAGCCTTCGCTGCGAATATCCACGCGGTCGCTGCAATCGATGTTTCCATTCACCTTGCCCATCACCACAACTTCGCGAGCGCTGATGTTAGCTTGCACGCTGCCGTTGCGGCCGATGGTGACGCGGTTGTCCGGCAGGCTGATCTTGCCTTCGACGCGGCCATCAATATAAAGCGATTCCGCACCGCTGACTTCGCCCTTGATGACGAGCGTGCGGCCGATGGTGGCCTGCTCGATGGGCGCGCTGACGGTTTTGACTGGGTTGTAAGGGTTGAGGTTGGAAGCGGGCGAGTTGGACTTCACGCCGTACGAGTTCTCTGAGGACTGGAGCATGCGACCTTCCTTCATTCCCGCGCGGCACGTCCTGTCGGTGCCGCTCCTGCGGTTGCTCTGGAATTTTGGGCCTCTGGTTGGTTCCCCATTGGTCCAATTCCGACTATCGCACAGAGGTAAGTGATCCTCCGAGATTACGGAAGAGGCTGTACGAATGCGGCAGTAGGGTTGGCCGTCAGTCGGCTTGCAGAGACTGGGAGAGCTCTTCCCATTCCTTGATCAGGGTGGCGTGCGCGGCCTTGCGCCGTTCGAGTTCCTGGGACTGGCGCTGGCTCTCGTCGGCGCTGACGAAGTCCTGCAAGGCGGTTTCATATTGCGCGATTACAGTCTCGGCGCCGCTGATTTCCGCTTCCAGTTCATGGATGCGATCCTCCATCTTCCTGCGTTTGATGGGATTCAGGCGTTTCGCCTTGGCTGCGGGAGCAGGTTCGCCAGACGCCTGATTTCCGTTGGAGGGTATCGGCGGAGCCGCCTCAGTCATGTTCAACTGCTGCCGGATGGCTTCATTCTGCTTCGCACTCCCACCTTGTTTGCGCCAGAGATAGTCCTCATAATTGCCGGGATAGATTTCGACCTTCCCGTCGCCAATCTCGAATACCCGTGTCGCCAGCTTGTCGATGAAGTAACGGTCGTGCGATACGAAGACGACCGTGCCCGTGTATTCCATGAGCGCATTCAGCAGAACGTCTTTGGCGCGCAGGTCGAGGTGGTTGGTGGGTTCGTCGAGCAGCAGGAAATTCGCCGGATGCAGCAACAGACGCAGCAGGGCATAGCGTCCGCGCTCGCCGCCGGAGAGCACTCCGATCTTCTTGAAAACATCGTCCTCTGAGAAAAGAAAACACCCCAGCAGGCTGCGCAGTTCAGTCTGGGTGGAGCGCGGAGAGGCCTCGCCCAGATCGTCGATCATGCGCGCATCCGGATCGAGTTCTTTGTATTGATCCTGCGCAAAGTAGTCGGCCTGGACGTTGTGGCCCAGCCGGAATTCCCCCCGGGTTGTTAGTTCCGTGCCCGCGAGCAGCTTGATCAGGGTGGACTTGCCCGCTCCGTTCACCCCGACCAGGGCAATGCGGTCGCCCTTCTCGATGAGGAAGCTGACGTCGCGGAACACTTCTTTATCCCCGCCGCCGGCCTTGGGGTAACTCTTGGCCACGCCTTCGAACTCGGCCACAATCCTTCCGCTTGGCTTGGGCTGCGGGAACGAAAAGTGAATGGTCTTTTCTTCCGGAGGAATCTCGATGCGTTCGATCTTTTCCAGTTCCTTGATTCTGCTCTGCACCTGCTTGGCCTTGGTAGCCTGGTAACGAAAGCGGTTGATAAAGACTTCCAGTTGCTCGATGCGGTCGCGCTGGTTCTTGTAGGCGGCCTGCAACTGCTCGTTGCGCTGCGTCTTCTGGGTCAGAAACTTGTCGTAGTTGCCGGTGTAGAACCAGAAACGCTTGTTCCAGATTTCCGCGATCTTGTTGACCACTACATCGAGAAAATAGCGGTCGTGCGAGATCAGCACCAGCGCGTAGGGATAGTCGTGCAGATATTCTTCCAGCCAGTTGCGCGCTTCGAGATCAAGATGGTTGGTGGGTTCATCCAGTAGCAGCAGGTTCGGTTTCTGCAGCAGCAGCTTCGCGAGCGCCAGGCGCATCTGCCAGCCTCCGGAAAACTCGTCCGTCTGCCGGTCCCAATCTTCTTTACGAAAGCCGAGCCCCTGCAGCACGCGTCCCACTTCGGCCTCAATCGAGTAGCCATCGCGGGTGCGGAACTCGTGCTCCAGGCTGTGATAGCGGTCGGCAACGTCGGCATATTCCGCGCTGGCATGGTCGAGTTCGGAAATGCGATGAGTCAGCGTCTCTAGCTCCCGCTCCATGGCGTGGAGTTCGGTGAACACGGCCATGCATTCGGCAAACACGGTGCGACCGGAAAGCGAGAGGCCATCCTGCGGCAGATATCCCGCAGTGGTGCCCTTGGCGACGATGAGCGAGCCATAGTCGAAACTGTCCAGGCCCGCCAGCACTTTCATCAGCGTGGATTTGCCGGTGCCGTTCGCGCCCACCAGGCCCACGCGGTCGTGAGGCGTGATCAGCCAGTCGGTGTTTTCAAAAAGAAGTTTGTGGCCGAAACGTTTTCCGGCAGCGGAAAGCTGGATCATGGGCTGGAATCATCGTCTCATAAAACAGTCCCGAGTACCGAGTTCCGAGAGACGACTGCTGAGCGAGTGTTCATCCGCCGCAGACAAGCACCCAACGCCGCTGAGGGTGAAGGCGCTTTTACGATGACAGCGTTTTTTCTCAGGAATGCGCGGCGTGGCGGCCGTTGTGGTTTTCTGGATGCTTGCTCAACAGAACGCCGTGGAAACCAATGCGCTCAAGGGCGCGATCAATCACAGCCTGCAGTTCGCGCGCGTACTTCACTTCGCGGCCTTTAGCCAGTCGTTGCCGGGCTTCTTCCGGACTGAACCAGGTCGGATTGCGCATCGGTTCATCAGAGCGGCGCAGTTGGTCTACTTCCATCAGAAAGGCTTTCACCACGAACTCCTGCACCCCGCCCGCCTGCCAGAAGACGCCCTTGGAGTAAAGGTAGAGATGAAAGTGGCGCGGCTCGATGGTGCCGAGCGCGCCAGCCTCTTCCGCCGCTTCCCGTTCTGCGGCCTGGCTGTGCGAGAGGTGGGCCTCGGGTGATCCCTTGGGGAAGGTCCACTTGTTTCCGCCATTGGTATTTACCAGCAGGAACTCCACCGTCGCGCCCCGCCTGCGGAAACAGATTGCGGCCACCTGCAGCGGTAGCGATTTCGCAATGCGCGGCGAACCCATGCGGCAGCCTCCTGAAACCAATGCTACCTGGAGCATATTTCACCAATGTTAAAGTGCAACAAGAATAGTGCAGGAGGGAGGGTTACGAAAGGGGGACATTCCTCTGGAGTCCGCTAAAGTCCGCGGCCGTAAACCGGAATTGCGCGGGTTGTGGGAGCAGGCGACTTCAAACTGCCGCGAGAACAGGGATAAAATCGAGTCCGGGAAAGGACGTGCAGTCCGCACGGGCGCGGTGGCAGCAGTGAACACGCCCCTGATCGCTGCAGGTAAGATTGACAGCCGCGACCTTGAAACCCAGCCCTGGCCGCATGCCTATGCAAGAACTCTCAAGCCGTCGCCACTTCTTAAAGAAGGCTGCGTTTGCGGGCGGCGGTGCCTTGCTCGGCGCCACCGCCCTGAACCAGATCGCTCCCAGGATTTGGCGTGCACCGTTGGTGTTCGAGCCCAACCTCAGCTACTGGGCCAGAAGCCAGCCGCCTCAGAATCCGCCGTTGACGGTCGACATCGCTGCCGATGTCGTGGTGGTCGGTGGCGGCTTCACCGGACTTTCCGCCGCCTACCACATCCGCAGCATCTCCCCGCACAAACGAGTTGTTGTTCTGGAGGCCAAGGGCTGCGGCAACGGAGCTTCGGGACGAAACGGCGGCATGGTGCTCACCATGACCGAAGATCGATACATGAACTTCAGCTCCGCTCCGGCCATCGATAAGAAGATTTACGACCTCACCGCCGAGAATATCCGAATGCTCGCGAAGCTCAGCTCCGCGACCGGCATCGACTGCGAGTTAGAGACCAACGGCGCTCTGCAGGTACTCGCGACCTCCGACGATGTCAAAGCAGGGAAGGCCTATGTGCAGCAGGCACGGTCCCTGGGCATGCCGGTTGAGTTCTGGGACAAGCGGCAACTAGTCAGCGCCATCGGCACCGAGGCCTACGATGCAGCCTTCTTCGACCCCAGCGGCGGACACGTGCATCCCATGAAATTGGTGCATGTGTTCAAGGCCGCGGCAGAGAATGCCGGCGCGGAGATCTACGAAAACACCATCGTGGCTGGCATCGAGGAAGGCCGGGAGCATCTTCTTCATACCACGGGCGAATGTACCATCAAGGCAAAGTCGTTGGTATTGGCGACGAATGCCTTCACCTCGCGACTGGGATTCTTTCGCAACTCCATTCTGCCCGTCCACGAATACGTGGCAGCGACCGAGCCCTTCAGCACGCAGCAACTTGCCGAAATCGGATGGCGCAAGCGAGTTCCCTTCAATGACAGCCGCACCGAAGTCTTCTATCTCGGATTGACCGAAGACAATCGCATCCACATCGGCGGAGGCCGGCCCAGTTACTCTTTCAACGATGGGGTTGGCGATGCCCAGACTGCTGCCTCCCATCTTGCGCAGCTCCAGCGTGAGCTGGTACGAATCTATCCCGGACTGTCGGGCGTAAAGTTCGATGCAGCTTGGGATGGAGTCGTCGACTGGTCACTCGACGGGTCGCCTTCCGTCGGCTGCACGGGAAAACACAACAACATCTTCTATGGTTTCGGCTACAGCGGACACGGCGTGAATTTGACCTCTGTCTTTGGGAGGATCATTGCCGATCTGGAGGCTGGCCGTGACGAACCGTGGAAGCAGTATCCCTTCCTCAACGCCAGCCTGGACTACGTTCCCAATGAGCCTTTCCGTTGGCTGGGTGCGCAAGCCGGGCTGGCCTGGTATCGCCTGACGGAGTCTTAGCGTGAGAGACCGGTTCCGCGGCTTTGTGTTTAAATGAACAGCCGTTTTACAATGCCGCATCATGCGCTTGCTCAATCTCGGTACATGCGTTGCTTTGTTGCTTAGTGTGCTTTGTTCTTCCTCGGCGGCCCAGACGTCACCCGCCTCGCTTGAATCACGGCGCAAAGCACTCAACGACCTTCTGGCCGAGCAGTGGGAATACAAGCTGCGCACCAGTCCGCTCTTCGCCTCCTTCCTTGGAGACAAGCGCTGGAACGATAAACTTCACGACTTCTCTCAGGAAGCCATCGACAAAGATCTGCAGGAGACTCAGAGATTTGTCACGCGTTTCGAAGCTATCGACACCTCGGGCTTTCCCGAGCAGGAGGCGCTCAACAAAGTCCTGATCGTTCGCGACCTTCAGATGCAACTCGAGGGCGCTCGCTTCAAGCCCTGGGAAACGCCGATGGACCAGCAGAATGGCATCCAGATTGAGTTGCCCGACCTTGTCACCACGCTCTCCTTCGAGTCTGTCAAAGACTACGAAGACTATGTTTCCCGCCTCGGGCAAATGCCGCGTCTCCTGGATCAAACCATCGTCCAGATGCGCAAGGGCATGAACGATAAATTAATGCCGCCGCGTTTCCTGCTGGAGAAAGTCGTGGATCAGTGCAGCGCGCTCGCCTCCCAGGAACCGGAAAAGTCTCCCTTCGCGCAGCCCTTTTTCACTTTCCCCAAAAGCATCTCGGAATCCGATCAGAAGCGCCTGCGCGAGGCCGGTCTCGCCGCGATTCGGGGATCCATCTTACCGGCTTACGCCCGGCTCACGGCATTTGTCCGCGATGAGTACGTCCCGATGGGGCGCACCGAACCCGGCATTTGGTCGCTTCCCGACGGAGCAGCGCGGTATCGCCACTTGATCCGCGACATGACCACCACCGACATGACGCCGGAGCAGATTCACCAACTGGGGCTCAAGCAGGTCGATGAGACCGAAGCCGAGATGCTCGCGCTTGCCCACAAGCTGGGATTCAAAGATCTGGCCAGCCTGAATGACCACATCAAGAACGAGCGCCGCTTCTATGCCACTTCCGGCCAGCAGGTGCTTGACCTGTATGCGAATTACGCCCACGAAATGGAGTCAGAACTGCCCAGGCTCTTCGGCCGTCTTCCCAAGGCCAGGCTTACGGTCATTCCGATGGAAGCTTCTCGTTCCAAGGACGCCGTACCGGCTGACTACACGGACGGCGCGGCGGACGGTTCGCGCCCCGGGCATATCAACGTGAATGAATGGGACCCCGAGCACCGCCTGGTGCTGAACATTGAGGCCATCGCCTACCACGAAGGCATTCCCGGCCACCACCTGCAACTCTCACTGGCGCAGGAGCTAACCGATCAGCCCTCGTTTCGGAAACACGAAGGGTACACCGCGTTTGTCGAGGGCTGGGCGCTTTACTCAGAGCGGCTGGGCAAAGAGGTTGGCCGCTACCAGGATCCCTACAGCGACTACGGGCGTCTGGAAAACGAAATGTGGCGGGCCATCCGCCTGGTGATCGACACCGGCGTGCACGAGAAGCATTGGTCCCGCGACCAGATGGTGGCCTATTTTCATCGCTACACCGCTATGGATGAGCCGAACGTTCAGAGTGAGGTCGACCGCTACATCGCGTGGCCCGGCCAGGCTCTGGCCTACAAGCTGGGACAGTTGGAAATTCTCAAGCTTCGCCAATACGCCAAGGATCAACTGGGTGGGAAGTTCGACATCCGCGACTTCCACGATGAGGTGATTGGCGGCGGCGCGCTCCCGCTCGATGTGCTCGACCAGCGCATCCACAAATGGGTCGCAAAGCAAAAGCTGGTTTCAGCCGCTTCGGCGGCCGGATCGTCCTCCGCCAACGGCGGCACGCGCTAACGGCAAGGCAGGAACCTGAGCAGACCAGGGTCGGAGGAAACGCGATGCATTCTGATTGGGCAACTTACCTGCGGGTCTTGCTGGCGCTCCATATCACGTGTGGAGTAGTGGCCTTTGTGTGCGCGCCAGTGGCCCTGTCAACCGCCAAGGGCGGCACGACCCATCGGCGATGGGGCAAGATCTACTTTCGGGCGATGACGGGAGTCGCGGTGACGGCGCTGATTTTGTCGCTCGCACTGCCGGTCTTCTTCCTCGCGATGGTTGCCGTGTTCAGTTTTTACTCTGCCTTCGCGGCCTATCGCATCCTTTCGTTGAAAGACATGTATACGGGAGCGCGGCCGAAGCTCATTGACTGGCTGGCTGCGGTGATCACGATACTGTCGAGCTTCCTGCTGTTCCTGCTGGGTTTTCTGAAGCCGGAGTTGATGGGCGTGGGCGTAATTAAGGTTGCGGGACATACGGTCAGCATTGTTTCCGTTGTGTTCGGGATCATCGGAATGCGCATGGGGCAAGCTTCGATTTCAGGGTTTCTCAAACCGCCCACGAACAAGATGTTTTGGTGGTTTGCCCATATGGAGGGCATGATTGGCAGCTACATTGCGGCGATGACGGCTTTCTCCGCGGTAAATCTTACGCGCTGGTTTGGCGCCACATGGTGGGTCTGGCTCTGGCCCACCATGGTCGGCGTGCCCGCAATTGCCGTTTGGACTGCCTACTACCAGAAGAGGTTTTCATCGGGAGCGAAAGAAGCCGCGAGCTGAATCGTTGCCCATCCACTTGCCCGGTTGCGAGGAAGCCCGGCTACCCCCTGTCAAGTGGGAAGCTACGGCGACCGCTCAAGAATCCGGTCCTCATTGCTTTACCAGGCTTGACTAGACAATCCCGCGTCGAATTGTGAGATCGAAGGCACCTGTAAAATCAAGACTATGACCCGAATCGTGAATCCGGTGAAGTAGAATACATCCATTTGAGTTTGAGTTGCACTCTTACCCAGGAGGATGAGACGGACGACGGGACCTTGGCCAAGTGCTCGTTAGGTTCGAGCCTCCGTTCGGCATTCGTTGCGCCAAAGTCAGTTCATTTTGATCTCCGCCCTTATGCGCTCCATGTGCTTTCGGATATTCGCCCCGGCTGCAACGTTTTTCCTGCTGCTGGTGGGGGCAGGCAGTGGGCAAAATACGACGCTTATCACGCTTGATCAGGCCATCGATCTGGCGCTGGCGCACAACCATTCCATAAAAGCTACACGATTTCTGATTCTTCAGAATCAGGCCCAGGAGATCACCGCGAACCTGCGACCTAACCCGACGTTCGGGGCGGATAGCCAGTTCGTCCCATTTTTCAGTCCGCAGGATTTTTCCGGGGATAATCTGAATAACGTTCAGCAGTTCGATATTGGGATCGGGTACCTGTTCGAACGTGGTCACAAGCGGCAACGGCGCTTGCAAGCTGCTCGCGATCAAACAGCGGTCACCCGTTTCCAGGTCACCGATGCCGAACGGACCCTGGCTTTCAACGTAGGCCAGCAGTTCGTCAGCGTTTTGCTGGCGGAATCCACTCTTCAGTTTGCTCTTCAAGACCTGAAAGGCTTCCAGCAGACGGTCGATATTGGCGAGGCACAACTTAAGGCGGGCTATATCGGGGAGGGTGATTATCTTAAGATCAAGCTGCAGCTTCTGCAGTTTCAGACTGACGTGTCGTCGGCCCGTCTGGCGAAGGTGCAGGCGCTAGTCGGGCTGCGTGAGTTTTTGGGCTACAACGCGGTACCAGCCGATTTCGACGTGATTGGCGATCTGGCGTATCAGCCGCTCCAGGCGAACCTGGAAGACTTGCAGATGAAAGCCATGCGTGAGCGTCCCGACTTCCGCGCCGCGGAGCTAGGCATAACGGCGGCACAGAGCCAAATCCTCCTCGCCAAAGCGAACGCCAAAGTGGACGTAAACGGCACTTACGACTTCACCCATGTTTCGGGTGAGAATACGGCTTCGATCTTCGCGAATTTTGAGTTGCCCATCTTCAATCGTAATCAAGGCGAGATCGCGCGCACAGGTTACGCGCTCACCCAGGCGCAAGAGCAGCAGCAGGCGGCCAGCGATACGGTTCTTTCAGATGTCGCCAATGCGTATGAGGCGGTCAGGAGCAATGACGAAGTGGTGCAACTCTATACTTCCGGGTACCTCAAGCAGGCGCAGGACTCGCGCGACATCAGCGAATATGCGTATAAGCGCGGCGCCGCCAGCCTTTTGGACTTTCTCGACGCCGAGCGCAGTTACCGATCCATTCAGTTAGCCTATCGCCAGGCGCTGGCTGCTTATATGACCGCTCTGGAACAACTGAAGGAAGCGGTGGGGACGAGGAGCCTGCCATGAACGTCCGCAAGGATTGTCGGAAGCGATTGGCTGCACTGGCCGCCGTATCGGTCATTACCTGGGCGCTTGCTTCCTGTCAGGGTTCAGGATCGAACGCCGCCAACGCGGCCGGTGCAAACAACTCCAACAACCCAGAACTGTTTGCCATTCCCCCCGACCAGATGTCGCACGTGCAGGTGCTGACGGTACAGCCCACCACGCTGACTCGATCCCTCCGGCTGACCGGGGCAGTGGCCTACAACAGCTTTCGCACCACGCCTGTCATCACCCAGGTCAGCGGACCGGTCAGCCGCGTCGTGGTGGTTCCCGGGCAGACGGTAACACAGGGCCAGCCCATGTTGTACGTGGCAAGTCCGGATTACTCGCAGCTCCGCACCAATTACTTAAAAGCTAAGGATGCCGATGCTCTGGCCCAAAAGGCATACGCCCGAGCCCAGGACTTGTACCAGCATCACGCGATTGCTGAACAGAACCTGGAACAGGCAGAGTCGGCCGAGGTGCAGGCGAATGGCGATCTGGTGTCGGCGCAGGCTGCGCTAAAAGTCATGGGAGTCACCGATCCCGATGCACTCGTGAAGGCTCCGCCCTCGTTTGAGGTTCCGGTAAAAGCGCCGATTGGCGGCCTGGTCGTTGAGCAGGATGTGTCGGCGGGACAACTCATTCAACCCGGCACCACGCAATGTTTCATGATTTCCGATGTCAGCACGGTCTGGGTGCTGGTCAATGTCTATCAAAAGGATTTGCCGTACGTGCGGGTAGGGGATCAGGTAACAATTCAGACGGATACGTATCCTGAGCTGTTTCATGGGCGCATTGCGTACGTCGCAGCATCGCTCGATCCGAGCACGCGCACGCTGCAGGCGCGCATCGAGACCAACAATCCCGGGGAGAAACTGAAGAAAGATATGTACGTAGTTGCCAACGTAAGCGCGGGCACGATCGCCAATGCCATTGCGCTTCCGGATGCCGCTGTCCTGCGCGATACTGAGAACCAGCCTTTTGTTTATGCCGCGGCGTCTGCGAACCAGTTTGGCAGACGCGCAGTGACGCTGGGAGAAAGTTTGAGTGGGCAGACGCAGATTACCGGCGGACTGAAAGCTGGGGACCGGGTCATCGGAAATGGCAGCCTGTTCCTGCAGTTTGCGAACTCGCTGCAGCGCTAGCCGGTTCGGCAGGCTTCGACAAGCGTTTCAAGAACTCTGGCAAGAATGGTATCCACCACAACGGAATGATCCACCGAATAGTCCAAGCGGCGCTGCGGCAGAGGTTCCTGGTACTGATGCTGACCGCTTTCATCACGGTCGGGGGAATCCTGTCTTTTCAGCGGATGCCGGTGGACGCCTATCCCGACCTCTCGCCGCCGCAGGTCGAAATCATCACCCAGTGGCCCGACCACGCTGCCGAAGAAGTCGAACGGTTGGTCACCCTTCCCCTTGAACTTGAGATGAATGGCGTCCCGCACATGGTGGTGATGCGCTCCATCTCGCTCTATGGGCTGTCCGATCTCATCCTGACCTTCGAGGACAGCACCAACGATTACTTTGCCCGGCAAATCGTCTTTGAGCGGCTCGCTCAAGCCACGCTGCCAACCGGCGTAACTCCCAGCCTCGCGCCCCTGTTCAGCCCCAGTGGCCTGGTGTATCGCTATGTGCTGGAAAGTCCCGACCGCAGCCCTCAGGAACTGAAAACTTTTGAAGACTGGGTGATTGAGCGCGCTTATCGATCGGTTCACGGTGT
>Ga0070765_100000031_pt1 | contig 113402 bp, 109 predicted proteins | sample HubBroMetageWFT5_FD_71516 | JGI IMG/M metagenome (GOLD analysis project Ga0070765, IMG submission 71516) | Warmed and freeze-thawed soil microbial communities from the Hubbard Brook experimental Forest, New Hampshire - Hubbard Brook CCASE Soil... | ecosystem: Environmental > Terrestrial >...
TGTCTGGCATGGGGATCTCGAGCTCGCACGCCACCTTGCCGAAGAAGCCATGCAGACCGCCGCGCTTCTCGACGATCCCGCATCGCATGGGATCGCCCTCGCTGCCAATGCGCTGGTGCACGCGCATGAGGGCAGGGCTGCCCTGGCGCGCGAGGAGGCCGCTGAGTCCCTTCGCCGCTTCCAGGAACTGGGCTGGGCGGTGGCGACCATGTGGCCGCTGTGGGCGCTCGGGATGGCCGAGTTGTCAACCGGCAATCTGGCGGCGGTCGATGAGGCGCTCGGACCCGTGGCGACGATGGTCACCTCGCAAGGTGGCGGCGATCCCTTTATCGGAATGTTCCTTCCCGACGAGATCGAGGCACTGGTGGAGCTGGGAAACCTCGACCGAGCGGAGCCCCTGGTGCGGTGGCTCGAGGAGCGCAGTGCCGCACTGGATCGCGGTTGGGCACGTGCTGCCGCTGGTCGCTGCCGGGCGCTCGTGTCCGCAGCCCGCGGCGACATCGACGCTGCGCTGACTGCTCTGGAAGAAGCGCTTGCTCAACACGATCGCTGCACCATGCCGTTTGAGCGAGCGCGCACCTTACTTGTCCTCGGACGCGTCCAGCGCCGTCGCGGCGCGCGCGGTCAGGCGAGAGTGACGCTCGACGAAGCCTTGATCGCATTCCAGCAGTTCGGCGCGCCGCTCTGGGCAGAGCGAGCACGGCTCGAAATCGAGCGCCTCGGGCAGCGCGCCAGTTCTCCCGACGCGCTGACGCCGGCCGAGATCCGCATCGCCGAGCTGGCCGCCTCGGGACTGGCCAACGCGGAGATCGCGAACCGGATGTTCCTTTCCACGAAAGCCGTGGAGGCGAATCTCACGCGCGTCTACCGCAAGGTCGGCATCCGCTCACGCGGGGGCTTGGCGCGTGCCCTCGAACGCCTCTCGCAGGCCGCGAACTAGTCGCTATCGTCCGGCCCGCCTGGGTTCAGTGCGTCGTGCCGGCGCTCTTGGAAGGTTCTGCAGCCAAGGAGATCGCAATCGTTGCTCCGCAACCTGCGCAGTCGCGCGGCTGCTGGACGAGACGCCGATTTCCGGCTGAGTCCGTGCCGCCATCGAAGATCGTGACGGTCATGGTCTGTGCGCAGCCGGGACAGTCGTATGCGACGTGCATCATGCTGACGCGGCTGCCGACGAGATTAACCTCGCTCGACATGGCTTGTCCTCCGAGTGGGGGTGCATTGGGGACGCCTTACGCAAATGCTGCCACGTTCCGGGCCACTGCGCCCGTTTACAGGGCGCGTATGTGACCTATCGCACCGACGCGGCTCCGAGCGTCACCTAGGGTGGGGCCATGGGCGTACCACCCGCGCCGTGAGTGTGCGCGCCGCGAGCTCCGGACCTCGGACCGCTCCGCCCTACGTTCGGCGCCGGGCACTGCTCAAGGCTGGGTGGCAGTTGTGGGCCACGCGCGGCTATCACGAGATCAGCATCGAGGAGTTGTGCCTCGCATCCGGCATGGCCAAGGGGTCGTTCTACCTTTACTTTCACGACAAGGCAGCGCTCCTCGCGGCGCTGATGCGTGACGAGTTCGAGCGTATCGAGGCAGATGTCGAGCGTATCGAGACCACCTACACCCGTGGCATCGGCCGTCTCCGAGAGTTCGCGACCCTGATCGAGCACGCCACCGCTGATCCCGCTCGCGCGCGGATCCGCGCGGATAGCCAGCAACTCGCCGTCGGCACCCCAGCCGTCCAAGCCATGGTGGTCGAGATGACGGAAATGCGAGTGCGCCGGATTCAGGGCTGGGTCAATGCGGCAATTGATTCAGGGGAGTTCGCCGGAGATCTGGATGCCGAAGGCGTTGCGCGCGCATTTCTCATCCTGTGTACTGGCATCGCCGTTCAGACGCGGGGCCGGATCCAAGCGCAGGCATTTGCCGAACTTGGACCGGTCATCGAGCGTCTTCTCACCGGCCTCGGGACCGATGGAAGAGCGGCCACGAACCTGAAGTAGGCTCGCCGCTCGCGACGGGGGTTGCGCGGGCTTGTGACCGAACGGTCACTGACTGGTCGGCCAGTTGCCCATAGGCTAGGGCCAAATTCCCGATTGGAGAGGTCGTGAAACCGGTTACCGTGCCCAGGTCATCCCGCGCTGCGACGCGGCCAGTGTGTTTGTTCGCCGCACACCGGCTGTGGCGCCGTGTGCAGATGTTGGTGCGGCGAGTCCGCCGTCAAGCGCTGTCGCTCGTCACCGCCCTGATGCTCATGGGCGGATTCGTTGTGGTGACCAGCCAGCCCGCGTTCGCGGCCGGCACCTTGACCAACCTGAGCTGGGCGACCTCGAACAACCAGGCGGCTGCCACCGCGGTGAACTACAGCTACTCCTTCAAGACCGCCACGGCGGGGAGCATCAAGACCATCACGTTCACCGTGTCAGGTGCCGGACTTGCCGGCGCGCCGGCGATCGTGGTCGCCTATGGCATCGGTGCTGGATCCGTCGCCCTGGCGGGCCAGGTCATCACCTACACCGTGACCGCGGCCGTCAACGTTGCTGCAGGCATTCCGATCTTCATCGAGTTTTCGGGCCTGACCAATCCGGCTGCCGGGAGCTACACCACCGCGATCGCGACCAACACCGCCGTGCCGGCGGTGATCGACAGTGGCACGACGCCCGCGGTGGTCTTCGCCGCCAGCAACACCGCGAAAACGATCGTGGTGGCGCAGAGCCTCACGTTCACCCTCGATACCACCGCGTTCACCTTGAACATGGATCCGAGCCTCCCAGCGCTCGCTGACCAGACCTACACGAGCAACATCACCATCCTCACCAATGCAAACTCCGGCTATACGCTGACGGTGTCGGACAGTGCCACCGGACTGCAGAGCTCCGCAGCGGGAAACCCGACCATTCCGCAGGTGTCGGCAACCATGGCGACCGCAGTCGCGTGGCCTGCCGCACCCGCGAATGCCACTGGGTACACCGTGACCGGAACTGGCGTCGGGGATGCAAGCTTTGCTGTCAATGCTGCTTTCGCAGGCGGGACCAAATATGCCGGCTACCGCAACGCGGGAGACGTGGTCGCCTCGAGCACGAAGGCCACCGGCGCGACGGCGAATACGCTTGCAATCACCGATCAGACGGCGATCGACTATGCGACCGCCTCGGGTACGTACACGGACACGATCACGTACACCGCGACTCCCAACTACAGTTGAGCTGATGCCGGAGTAGCGCACGAGGGTCACGCGTTCGAGGGGGTGGCTTGCCGGCGTCCTTGCGATCGGCGCAAGCATCTTTGTCGTTCCACTCGGCGTCGCCGCGGCTCCAACCCCAACCCCAAATCCGAGCGGTCCTCGATCGATTGCCGTCTCAGTTCCTCCCGACCCGGTGTCCTTGAGCCCGGGGGAGACCGCTGCAGTGGCGATACGCGTCTTGAATCCAGGCGCTTCACCCGTGTCGGTCACCGTCACGGGTGAGGGCGTCACCCTCGGGAACAACGGCACGACAGCGTTCACCGGCAAACCGGATCCCCTGTGGGCGGGTCGCACGAGCTATCCACGCGGGGCCATTCCGATCCCTGCCGACCATTTCGTCGATCTCTCCATCGTGGTGCACATGCCCGCACAGATCAGCCCTGATCTGTACTACATCGGGTTCCTGGTCACGCCGGTCCCCGCGGCCAGCGGCCAAGTCGTGGTGATCAATCAGATCGGGGCGTTCCTGACCATCGACGTCCCCGGTCCTCGCGTGGGATCACTGTCGGCGGATCTGGCGACCATAGGCTTCAACTGGGGACCAATCCACATCAGCTCTCTGGTCGTCGGTGATCACGTCGACGGCACGCTGACCGTCGACAACACCGGTGCGTCCTCGTTGCTGTTCTTCGGTGAGAACGACGTCACGTCGGCCCCGTTCAGCGGTCCGGCTTCGCAACAGCGAATCAGCAGGTCGCTGCTCCCCATTCGGCGGTCACGCTGGTTTGCCGTGACCGGCGCGCCCGCGTTTCCGATCGACGTGGTCACACTGACCGACGTGGTGAGCTACCCGAACCGCACCGGGACCGGGACGCTCGAAATCGTGCGCACCAAGAGCGTCCTGGTCGTTAGTCCGTGGGTATTCGTCGTGCTCATCGTGCTTCTCGTCCTCGCCGGCGGCTGGAGACTGCGCGTGCAGCGACGACGAAGGGAGCTCCGCTCCAGACGCACTGCGCTGCGATCGGCGGCATGACGCTGGCATCACCGAGGAGGTGGGGCTCCTGGGGGGCGTTGGAGAACGCCGTCCGAAGCTGCGGCGGCAGCGTGACACGTCTGCGATAGCCCATTCGGCAGCCCCGCTCATGATTGGGCGATGCGCGCCTCGGCGGATGGTCATTCCATGACGCAGACGACTGAGGGGAACCACCGGACGGTGGATGCGATCAGCCTGGCTCGGACCCCGCGCGACATCATGGATGCCGTCCTCGGCTGTCTGGCAGCTCACGACCTTCGAGGCTCGTGGGGCGAGCTCCGAGGTGACGAGATCATCGTCCTCGATCTTGGTGTGCCGGACGACGATGCCGCTCGGATCGAGGAGGTCCTCGGCGTCCCCATTGGAGCGATGCGCTTTCCGCTGGCGGCCTACCCGGCGCTCGGGACCGCCGTGCGCCGGCGCACGGCGACCGTCGAAGACGCCTTCCCGGCGCGAATGATCTCCATGTTTCCGCATCTCACCGACGCTGAGCGGGAGACGGTGCGACACCACATGGGCTCTGGGCCGCTCCTGGCTGCCCCGATCGCGGACGAGGACGCCATGGTCGGCGTGCTCTTCGCCTGGGGTCCCTCGGTGGTGGCGCAGCGCACCCTCGTCGAGACCCTGGCGGCGTTGGCTGGGTTCGCGTGGCATCGAGTCGCGCGTCGCGCGGACACCATGCCCGCCCGTTCTCACGCGGCCCTTGCCACATCAAGCAAGCTGGCGCAGGGAATTGTGCAGCTCCTGGTTCCCGGGCAGATCCGCGCGGCGCTGCAACCGGTGGTCCGCCTCCATGATCGCGTGGTGGTGGGATACGAGGCGCTCTGCCGGTTCACCCCACGAGAGGGGCTGGGGAACCCGGATGAGCTGTTCGCCGGTGCGGCGATCACCGACTTGAAGCGCGAGGTTGACGCAGCCTGCCAGGTCGCCGCCTTTGAAGCCGCCCCTCAGGCGGCGCCGGCGACGCTGTTCGTCAACGTTGCAGTGGAGACGCTCATCGAGGGGCGCGCTGCCGGCGACCGGCTGTCGCGCTTGGCGGAGGTCGCCGGGGTGTCTCCCCGCGACGTCGTCTTGGAGGTCAGTGAGCGATCGCCCGTGCACGATCTCGATCGGCTCCGTCGCGTCGTCGCCGACCTGCGCCAGCGCGGGTTCCGTATCGCCATCGATGATGCCGGCGCCGGATACGCGAGCATGCTGGTGATCGCGGAGGTGCAGCCGGAGTTCGTCAAGATCGATCGGCTCCTGATTCATCGCGTCGACGTGAGCGCCGCCCGACGCGCCCTGGTGGTTTCACTGTTGTCGTTCGGTGCGCACATCAACGCCCAGGTCATCGCGGAGGGCATCGAGACCGAAGCTGAGCTCAAGACCCTGCTTGGCCTCGGCGTGCAGTTTGGCCAGGGCTGGCTCCTCGGTCGTCCGGTCATGACCGTGCCACCCGCCAAAGCGACCAGTGTGGTTGTCGTCAAACCCGACTGGTTCAGCAAGCAGCGCGTTGCGCCGTTTCAGGTGAATGCCGGCGACGACCTGGCGCCCGATACAGATGGCGGCGGGACCGCGGCTCCGAAACCTCGCCGAGGGCGCGCTGCACTGCCACGAGCACTCATCGCCGCCGCAGCTGCGCTGCAGTCCGAGCACGATCCCGCGAAGATTTTCGCGGTCATCGCCGAGCAGCTCCAGACGGTCTTGCCCGTCGACGCCGTCTATATCTACGCGGCCAATCAGAGCCAGAACCGCTTCGTCCCCGTGTATGCGACCGGGAGCGAGGCGACGGCGCGGATGGCCTATGGCTACCCCCTGGACCTCGGGGTCAACGGGTGGGCGTACCGGCAGGGTATTCCGCAGAACATCAGGGATGTGTCGGCCCACCCGGCGACGATCACGATTCCCGGAACACCGGTGGGCTCGCCGGAGTCGTTTCTGATCATCCCGCTCACCGCCGGAGACCGGCGCCTTGGTGTGCTCGACTGCAGCCGCACCGGCATGGATCGTTTCAGCAGCAGGGATCTCGAAGCAGCAGCGCTCTTTGGGCAGACGGCGGCCGCGGCTTGGCGCAATGCGGAGCTCTACCGCGAACTCAGCGAACGTGCCATCACGGACCCGCTCACCGGACTGCTCAACAGCCGGTGGCTGCGCGAGGTCGGCGGCCGTGAGATCGCGCAGACTCGCCGCAGCGGTCAGTCGCTGGCAGTTCTGCTCCTCGACCTCGACAAGTTCAAGCAGATCAACGACAGCGGCGGCCACAGCGCCGGCGACCTGGTGCTTCGCCGAGTCGGAGCGGCGCTCCGCGGCATGATCCGGTCCGGCGACGCCGCCGTGCGCCTTGGTGGCGAGGAGTTCCTCCTCATCCTTCGCGACGCAGATGCAGCCGGCGCTGAACGCATTGCCGTGGAATCCCGCGCCCGGCTCGCGGCGCTTTCGCTGCCGCGCAGCTGTTTGCCGCGAGTCACGCTCACCGTCTCCACCGGCATTGCCATCATGCCCGTCAATGGAACCGAGATCGACGAACTGGTTCGGGCCGCCGATGTTGCGATGTACGCGGCCAAGCGAGCCGGTGGCGACCGCCACCAGGTGAGCGCACACCGGCCAGAGCAGCGGCCCGTACTTCGCACGAGAGCAAGGATCCGAGGGGCCGCCTGAGCTGTACCGTCGCGATACTTGGTGAGACATGCGTGCCGAGCACGGGAGGACCAGGACGATGACGACGGTCGGCAAACAGAGCGACTGGACGGTCGTTGATGAAGGGTGGGGCCGCAAGGCGGTCGACTTCGCGGCGCTGAGCGAACCAGCCAACTGCCGCGAATACGTTGCGATGCACCAGCGCCTCGGCGTGAGCGAGGGGGACCGGCTTGTTGATGTGGCCTGTGGCTCCGGCCTCGCCATCGAACTGGCGCGTGCACGGGGAGCGATCTGCGCGGGCATCGACGCGTCCTTTCGGCTTGTCGCCGTGGCTCACGACAGGAATCCAGATGCCGACGTCCGGGTGGGGGACATGCACGCGATGCCGTGGGCAGACGAGAGTTTTGATATGGCGACCAGCTTCCGGGGAATCTGGGGAACGACTCCAGACGCTCTCGGAGAGATTCATCGCGTTCTTGCGCCTGGTGGCCGTCTCGGGCTCACCGTGTGGGGGCACATCAAGGTGTCGCCGGGTGCCTGGGCGCTCGCACCCTTTCGGCTCGCGGCGACCGCGAAGGTCGAGAATCAGGCGGCGATGGTGGCACTGGGTCGACCGGGCGCCGGCGAGGATCTGCTGGCCCGGTTTGGCTTCGTCGATGTCGAGCGCGTGGCCATCCCGTTCGCGTGGGAGTTCTCGGACCCGGAGATGTACGCACGCGCCATCGCCTCGACCGGTCCGGCGTACGAGGCGATCCAGAACGTGGGTGAGGCGGCGTTCGTCGCGGCCGCGACGCGAGAGGCTAGTGCCCAGATCCGTGACGGCCTGCCCCTGCGAGCGGAGATCAATGTCGTGGGTTACGTTGCCCGCAAACCCGAGGCAATCACGAGGGAGACGGCATGAGCACGGTTGGTTTTCTTGCCACACAGGCGCCTGACGCCGAGACACAGCGCATCTTCGACGATGACGTCGCCGAGCTTGGGTACGTCATGAATGTCTCCAAGCTCTGGGCGTATCAGCCTGCAACCTTGAACCACCTGTTCGACCTCATGGGCGAGACCTACGCGACGGAACACCTGAGCTTCCGCCAGCGCGGCATTCTGGTGACCGCCTGCGCGTCGACCTTGGGTGACGCCTACTGCTCGCTGGCCTGGGGGACGAAGCTCGCAAGCAAATCCGACGCGGAAACGGCCGCGGGCATTCTCCGCGGCGTGGATGATCGCCTCAGCCCCGAAGAGCAGGCCATGGCGCAGTGGGCGCGCAAGGTCGCGCGCGACCCGAATCACACCGGACCTGCGGATGTGCAGGCGCTCCGTGATGCCGGGTACAGCGACGCGCAGATCTTCGGGATGACAGCGTACGTTGCTCTGCGCATCGCGTTCTCGATGGTCAACGACGCGCTGGGTGCTCGGCCCGACTCGGCGTTGCGGTCGAAAGCGCCTGAAGCGGTTCTGGCCGCTGTGGACTACGGGCGCCCCATCGACGATTAGACGCGCGGGGTGGGCGTCCCCAACGGGAACGGGTTGTCGTCGCCGAGGGTCGACGTCTGCCCGGCTGGGAAGAACTGCGTCAGCAGCGCATTGAACGGTGGGAACGCATCGCCGGCGGGTTTGCCGGTCAGCTTCGCGTAGGTCGCAGCGAGTTCCGATCCGCCGGCGCGCACAACCTCGCTGATGCTGTAGCCAAGCTGGCTCGTCAAGTAGTTGATGAACAGCGTTGCGCAACCAATCGAGACATAGTTCTGATCTGTTGGGTCACTCCTGGTCACGTAGTCGACGCGTGAAGAGTTGAGCCAGGACTCGGCAGTCGCGAAGCCGTCGAGCTGCGCGGGATATGCGAGCGTTGCCAGCACACGCGAAAGCCCCTCGCCGGCGCTGTCCCCACAGTTCCAACCGATCGCCTGATCGGCCATGAACACCTCGTCTGCCTCAGCGACCATCAGCATTCGCACCAGATCGCTGTTGGTGCCGTCGAATGCGGCAAGGTGCAGCGCCGTATCAGCGCAGGAGTTGTGGTAGGCACCAAATGTGCCCGTGTCGACGTACAGCGAAAATGGCGTGCCAGTTGGAGTGATGCCAAAGATGGCCTCCAGATTCCTGAGATCGCTCTCCGACGTCAGCAGCAGAGCCGACGCCAGCGCCGCGCCGTCGGGCGCTGCTGGATCGTGGTACGTGACGAAGTTGGGCGTCGAGCCGTCCTGGGTGTATGCGACGCCCTTGGCGGCAGCGCGTACGGCGTCGAGATCGACATCCGGCTTGTTCATGCTGACCTGCCAATCACACCAGAGCTGATATGGAACTCGGCTCGTACCGCATCGCCACCGCACCGGAGTCGAACTCCAGCCGGCTCACGAGCTTCAAGTCGACATGTTTCGATAGCCCGGCGAACAGCGTCGGCCCGTGGCCCGCGATCCTGGGGTGCACCACGAACTCGTACTCATCGATCAATCCCAGCTCCGTCAACGCCAGCGGGAGCTTCACACCTCCCACGAGCAGCCCCTTGCCCGACTCCCGCTTGAGTTGCTGAACGGCCTTGCCCAGATCCCCGCGCACCAGTTCCGCGTTCCAATCGACCTGTTCCAGGGTGCTCGACACAACGTACTTCTTTGCCGCGTTGATCGTCTGGGCGAAGGGTTCCATCCAATCGGGTCTGGCCGCCGTTTGCGCCGACGGCCGCCATGCTGATTCCATCATGTCGTACGTCACCCGGCCAAAGAGCAGGGCGTCGACCTGGTTGAGGTTCTCAGCCGCGTGACGATGCAGGTCTTCGTCCGCGGGGATCGCACGATGATCGCAGCACCCGTCCAAGGTGACGTTGATGGAGTACCGAAGGGGTCGCATTTCGCAAGGGTACCGCCGATGGGGTACACCCCCGCGCCCACCTCAGCGCTTGCCCCGGGGTACCCGGTAACGGCATCTGTACACCTGCCGGCTGAGCAGCAGCGCCCAGCCGGCAGGTTTCAGCAGATTCTGATGCGAGGCTGACTAAACCTTCGAAGGACAGGTGGTGCTGCGCACCGGTCCCTCGAATTCAGGGTAACCCAGCCGCGAGAACTGGTTGGTGCCGTACTGGGCATCCTTGCCGAAGTCTCGGACACCTGACGAGACATTGCCGAACTCGAAGACGCACGCGCCACCGCTCTGCGCCTCGCTCCAGTACGGATAAAAGTTGCCTGGACCTGTGGGCGGCACGGTGCAGCCGCTCAGCGTGGTCGAGGTGCAGCTCGCCTCGCTCAACGCAACGTCCGTCTGGAAGAACAGATGCGAGTACTCACTCCCCCGCGAAGTCGGCATCGATTGGACGAAGCTCGCCGGGTATGTCCCCGCGGTCGTGCTTGTCGGCCACTCCGTCCAGTACGGCGACCCGTCGAAGTCGAGGTCACCGTTTTGGAATGTATTGGTCTGACATCCCGTCACCTCATTCGGTGGCGTTGACGTGCTCGGGCCGGCATAGCCGGGGTGCGTGTCACCGGCCACGTAGCACATCGCATCGCCCGTCTCAGGTCCTTCGGCGCCTCCCGCTGCCTCGTACGCTCCGACGCACCCGTTATACGCCCCGCCTGTGTCCGACGAATCAAATGGATTCGGGGTCAAGGGAGTCGTGAGGCTGGTGCAGGGCTCGAAGTGCCCGGTCTCGTACTCGGTGCTGATGTTGGTCTGCAGCGCCGCCCACGGGATGACGTTGCCGATCTTGGCGGTGTTGTACTCGGGCTGGAAATTGAACGGTGTGCCCGAGCAGTCGACGATCGAGGTGTTCTGGAACCCGTTCGCCGCCGACGCCTGCATGAAGCCACTCGTATGCAGCGTGAGGTCATCTATGACGACTTTGAACGCGCTGCCTCCGCCTGGCGCCGGTGCGTTGAACATGTGGGTGACCACCTTGTCGCCCGGGTTCATCAGCAGCGTCTGCGCGTTCGGGATGAATTTCGCAGAACTGCCGGTTTGCGGGTTCGGAGCTCCGGTCGGCACACCATTGGTCTGGATGAAGGCGAAGTTGACGGGTTCCTCGCATGCGGTGTTGCATGAGGCGAACCCGTACGTGCACTCGAGGCTGTCGATGTTCAGGGCGGCGCACCAGTGCGTGTTGTCGCAGCTCTCGCTGTCGATGAACGGCGCGTTGCCGGGCGGGTAGAACTGCATCTCCATGAACGCGGAACCGCCGCCTGGGTACAGGTTCGGATTGCAACCGTTCACGTTGGGGCACGCGGGCGCGTTCGCGTCGGACTGCGGGGTGCACGGCAGTTGCGGATAGGAGTTGCCGTCGCATATGGCCATGGAGAACCACGGCGCGGGGCTCAGCTCGAACCAGTGCGACACGTCGCTACCGGGGGTGGTGGTGGTGGGCAACGCGGTGGGATCCGAGCCGAGTGTCTCGGTCCAGGTCACGCTGTCACCCGATCCGGCGCGCGACGACAGGAAGGTGGCGTCCGGCTCGTCATGGCCGATGTACTGCCCGTTGTCGTAGAACTTGCCGCCCCACGTGTTGGCGTTGCTGACCCCCGCCAGCCCGCGAATATCCGTGCAGGTCATCGCCCTGATGGACTTCTGGGCCGAGCTGTCTCCGTTGCAGTCGAGTTCGCCGACCTTCGAGGTCACCACGGAGTACGACCTGTTGGCGGCCTGAGCCAACGGCGTGTTGGCGCCAACGCCGAGCACCACGGAAGTGAGTGCGACGGTCATGCCCGCACCCACAAGCCGGGATCGTCTCCCCGCCCACCCTGAGAGCACGCGGCTTCTCAGGCTGTGACCCTCATGCGACTGCCGACTCCTTGCCATGGACGACCCTCCTCTCAGCTAGGGGCGAAATGTGCTTAAGTGAGCGAACGCACTATCGTCCGCGAGGCTCAGGGATGTCAAGCCGGCCGCTCCTGCGGCCTCGGTCCCACATCGCGGAAACGCGCACCATTGACGAGCGCGTCCGCGGGATGCTCCCGGTGATGGGCACGACGTAACGAATACAGTCGGCTACATGGCACTGACTTGGAAGCTGGTGATCGACACCGCGAACGCATCCAGCCTGGCGGATTTCTGGGCCGACGCCCTGGGGTATGAGGTGGAAGACCCGAGCGCGCTCATCGAACAACTGCTGGCGGCCGGCCGGATCGGGACCGAGTCGATTGTCGAGCATCACGGCCGCACCACGTTCCGCGGCTACGCCGCGATCCGTCACCCCGAGGACCCGTTCGACCAGACCAGCGGCGTGGGGCGCGGCCGGCGGCTGCTGTTCCAGGACGTGCCCGAGGGCAAATCCTGCAAGAACCGCCTGCACATCGACGTCCACAGTGAACCTGGCGGCCTCGACAATCTGGTGGTCCGGCTGGAACACCTGGGGGCAACCCGGGTCCGCGAAGTCGACCAGGGACCTGCGGGGCACTGGTGGATCATGCAGGACCCCGAAGGCAACGAGTTCTGCGCGGCATAGAGGTCGATAGCTCAACTCTGGGCGTGGCGTATACGCCCGGCGGCGTATGCCCGAAACCGCACGCGGACGGATGACGACGCCGGCAGCGGCGGTTAGGGTGTGGTGCATGACCCGACGTGGCCGCTAAGGCATGACCGATCTCCCGCGATCCCGAGTGCCCCAGGGCGGGGAGCTCAGGGCAAGCGCGTCGCCACGCGCGCTGTGGGCCGAAATGGCTCGACGTGCGCCCGTGGCCGCCGACCTGGTCCCTGCGCTTCTGCTGACGGCCTTCGTTGCAGCGGCGAGCACGGCTGAGCAGCACGCCACCGGTGGCACGCACCGGATTGGGATCGGCGGTTACCTGCTGCTCGTTGGCGCAGGGATGGCGCTGGCGCTGCGGCGACGCTGGCCACGGCTCGCGTACGCCGGCTCGCTCGCTTGCACCAGTGCGTACCTTCTTGTCGGCAATCCACCGGGACCAATTCTGCTAGCCCCATTTCTTGGGCTGGTTGTCGTTCTGGGGGCCACAAGATCGCTACCGGTGTGGGTCGTGGCGGCGCTCGGCGGCGCCGGCTTGCTTGCGGCAGTCCACGGGGCGGTGTACGGCTGGTCGTGGCCGGTGGCGCTGTTTGCGGGTGTCTGGGTGTGCATCGCAGCGGTCGCAGGGATAGCTGTCGACGCGCGGCGGCGCTTTCTTCGCGAATCGCGGGCGCGGACGGAGTGGGCGCAACGCAGCCGCGAAGAGGAAGCGCGCCGTCGCATGGTCGAGGAGAGACTGCAGATCGCTCGCGAGATGCACGATGTCATCGGACACAGCCTCGCGGTCATCAGCCTGCAGGCAGGCGTCGCAGAGCACCTTCTCGCGAGCCGGCCCGAGGAAGCGCGCAAAGCCGTCACTGCGATCCGCGCCGTGAGCAAGCAGGCGCTGACCGAGCTTCGCAGCGAGCTCGCAGCACTCCGGGGCGACGGTCTCGCTGCGGCGGATCGCACACCGACACCGGGACTTTCGGCTCTTCCTGCCCTGGCTGCGCAGATGCGCGATGCGGGCCTCCGGATCGACCTCCACCTTCCGCAGCGAGGCGACGAAGTCCCCGAGATTGTTTCGACAGCCGCCTACCGAATCGTGCAGGAGTCGCTGACGAACGTGGCCCGGCACGCCGGTACCGGCACGAGGGCGAGCGTGCGCGCCGTGCTCGAGCGTGACCGGTTGGAACTGGAGATCGTCGACGATGGCATCGCAGTGACCGAACCGCCTCGCGAAGGCGGCGGACTCCAGGGGATGCGCGAGCGCGCGGTGGCCCTGGCCGGCGCATTCTCGGCGGGCCGACGCCTCGAGGGTGGGTTCAGGGTGTGGGCATCGCTGCCGCTGAGGGGACGATGAGCATCCGCGTGGTGCTCGCCGACGACCAGGCGTTGATCCGGGTCGGTCTGCGGGCGCTCGCCGACGCGGAGGCAGACATCGAGGTGGTCGGCGAGGCGGCTGACGGCCAGGAAGCTCTGCGGGTCGTGCGTGAGCTGCGACCCGACGTGGTGGTGATGGACATCCGCATGCCGATCCTCGACGGATTGGAGGCGACGCGTCTGATCGCAACCGACCCAGAGCTGTCGGGTGTCCGCGTGCTCGTGCTCACCACCTTCGAGATCGACGAGTACGTGTTCGAAGCCCTGCGCGCCGGGGCTGGAGGGTTTCTTCTCAAAGACGCCGAACCGACAGAGTTGCTCCGCGCGATTCGCGTTGTGGCCGCGGGTGAGTCGCTGCTCTCGCCGGCGGTGACGCGGCGCGTCATCGAGGCCTTCAGCGCCCGCCCGGCACCGCTCGCACCGCGGACCAAACTACTGGCCAACCTCACCGAGCGCGAGCGTCAAGTTGTGGCGTTGGCCGGCTGCGGGCTCTCCAACGACGAGATCGCCGAACGGCTGGTGATCAGCCCGGCGACGGCGCGCACCCACGTGTCTCGATCCATGCAGAAGCTCGGCGCGCGGGACCGTGCACAGCTCGTTGTGTTCGCCTATGAGAGCGGGCTCGTGTCGCCGGGCCAGGCCCTGGCGTAGGCACGGCGTCACGTCGCTACGCTGCAGGGCGTAGCCGAAAGTGTCGCTTCCCGACGGACGACAGGATTAGTCCCGCCCGCCGACGATGGTGCCGTTGGCATCCAACGCACACATCGGAGGAACACGACATGCCTGGATATTGGAATGGTGGCGGCTTCGGCTTTTGGTGGATCTTTCCGCTGGTCTTCGGCGCCCTGTGGATCACCGTGATCGGACTCGTCCTCTGGCGCGGTCGCCAGTGGTGGGGCGGCGGTCATAGTCATGGCCCCACCCCGGACGCCGCCGCTGTCCTGCGCGAGCGGTTCGCGCGCGGGGAGATCGATACCGACGAGTACCAGCGTCGCCTTCGGGTGCTCGATGGGCGGTGAGCATCATGCTCATCGCCCTCGCGGCTCTACAGGCTCGTGGCCTGACGACGGGTACCCGATGGTAGGGTGGAGAGACTGAACCCACGGAGGTCGTTGCGATGGCCATCGTTGACGCGTTTCGATCAGTCCACGAGGAAGATCAGCCGCTCCTTGCGAGGCGGTATCACAACACCGACACCTGCGAACTGGGCCAGGCGATCCCCGAGGACGAGCGTCTCGAAGGAAACGGCGGCTACGCGCTCTGCGAGGACTGCGCCGAGGCACCCATCGAATAGTTGACCCTGGCGTCAGCGGGAGCGGGGCGACATCGGACGGTCCTCTCGCGGACAGACGGAGCTACGAGCGTGCTGGGAGTATTGCGCGCCATGCTGCTCTGTCTGCAGTGCGGGAGTGACCGTGTCATCCCACTGACCTTTCCATCGGTGCTCGTCGAGGCGCTGTTCGTCGAGGCGCCCGACCGTCCGGTCGCCAAGTGTGTGGACTGCGGCTCCCGGCTCACAGCGGTCGATGTCGCGGCTCAAGAGGACGTTTCCATAGAGTGACTTGTCTGCTCGACATAAAGAAAAGCCCCACATCTTGCGACGCGGAGCCTTCAGTACGGGAGGCGGTGCCTTTCGGTGGCCCTCAGGCTCGACCCTCGTCCGGATTGATGGGCCACCATCTTTCCGGGCCGTCCACTCGCCATTTCTGACTTGTGGGCCCGCAACCGGGGACTCTACAGACTCGCGCGACCGTTCGCAACAGTGATGACGATCTTCCCTCGAAACTGGCCTTCCGCCATATATCGGAGAGCTTCGGGGACCGCACTCAGGGGGTAACGCCGGTCGATGACCGGGGCGACGCTGCCGGCGTCGATCAGCTCTTTCAAGATCAGCACGTCTTCCTGCTTGAACGGTTTCCACCACCACATGACCCCGAGCGTCCTGCTTCCCGCGACCGAGATCACCGGCCCCAGGACAGCGCCTTGGAGCAAGCGTTCCGTGGAGCCTCCCTGCAGCACGTAGCTCCCGTGGGGAAGGAGCGCGCGTTTCCAGTCGAACATTGAGCGACGCGCCACGAGATCGAGGATGCGATCGTAGCGCTGCCCGTCTCGCGTGAAGTCCTCTCGAGTGAAGTCGATGACGTGGTCTGCTCCGATCGAACGCAACATGTCCAGCTTGGCGGTGCGGTCCACCCCGGTCACTTCGGCTCCAAACGACTTGGCGATCTGCACGGCGAAGGGACCCACATTTCCACCGGCCCCGTTGATCAAGATCCGGTCTCCTCGCCGGATCTGTCGCTTTGCGCGAAGCCCCTGGAGCGCGAGGATTGCCGATTGGGGCACCGTCGCCGCTTCCTCGAACGTCATCTTTGCCGGCTTCAACGCGAATGCAGTCGCCGGGGCACAGACGTACTCGGCAAAGGCGCCCAGGCCGTGTTGAGTCAGGTCCCCGAATACCTCGTCGCCCGGATGCAGTTGCGTCACGGTTCTGCCGACGGCCTCGACCACGCCTGCCACATCCACTCCCAGACCCCGGTGCCGCGGCTTGCGCAGTCCGGCACCACGCGCGATCAATGGCTTGCCGAGAAGGGACTCGAGATCGCCCGAATTCAGGGAGGCCGCGCGAACGCGTACCAGCACCGTCGCGTCCGTGACGACCGGCTTTTTGAGGTCCCGTAGCTCGAGGACTTCGGGTGAGCCGTACTGGTCGCGGACGATCGCCTTCATCCCGTTCTCGTCAGGTCGATAAACCCGGCCGTGCCACAAGTGTGAGTCCTACGATTGAGAAGGCCATGGACTTCTCGCTCGAGCTCGGCACGGAAGTGCTTCGTCGAACTCCGGATGTCCTGCGGGCCATGCTCTCCGACCTCTCGGACGGCTGGACCACCGGCGACGAAGGCCCCGGCACATGGTCTCCCTACCAGGTCGTCGGCCACCTCACCTTCGTCGAGGAGAGCGACTGGATTGACCGGACCCGATGGATTCTCAAATATGGAACCGAACGCGTCTTCCAGCCAGTGGACCGGGAGGCCGGGTTCACCCGATTCCGAGGTTGGAGCTTAGGTGATCTCTTGGATCGATTCGCATCGGCGAGGGCGGCGAATCTCAACACATTGAAGGAGTTGATCGCGGTCGAGGACCTCAGCCGCCGGGGTGTGCATCCCACCTTCGGAGAGGTGACGATCAGCCAGCTGCTCGCCGCCTGGGTCGTGCACGACATGAATCACCTGGGTCAGATCGGCAAGACGATGGCGAAGCAGTACACCCAGGCGATCGGTCCGTGGCGCGAGTTCCTTCCGATCATCGACGCGCCCTGAAGAGCGTGACTGGACCTCTGCGATTGCTCGACGCAAGCGCGGGGAGTCACTCGACGAGTCGCAGGACCTCAGCGACGTTGGAGATGTCACCGGCGTCGTAGCTGACCGCCGGATTGGGGTGGTTGCCACTTTGCACCTGCCAGTTGCCGCAGTACACCGATCCGGCATCCTCCAACGCCTGGTTGGTGTTGAAGCTGATCTCCTGGCCGGGGAGGAAGATCGAGCCCACGAAGAGCGTGGCACTGCAGCAGCCGGTCGATCCGTTGGTGAGCGCAACCGGCATGGGGCTGGTCGTGGTGGTGGGCGCCCAGATCACCGCGTTGTCGGCATTGACGCCGGCACCGCCGCATGCCGAGGTTGGAACCGTTGCGCCGAGAGCGGTGATATCAGCGTCGGCCACGGTGTCGCCGGTGGGGTTGAACCCGTACGACGTGATGTAGTCCTGCCCTTTCTTGTCCTTGACCGACACCGACGCCCCCGCTCCGAGCACCAGGGAGACGCAGTTGATGTCGCCGCTGGAGAAGTCGAGAGTCACCGCGCAGTTGGCGGGAACCCCGTACACGCCAGCGGATGTCGACGCGTTGACAGTGGCGCTGCAGCCGAGCGTTGTTCCAGCTCCCTGACCGACCTTGGGGGCCACGATATTGGGCACCGACGGATTGGCGAGGTAGCACAGCCATGTACCCGTCGACGTGTCCTGATACGGCGTCGATGGGGGCGGGCAATTGGTGGGGGATGTCACCTGCGGCGATGGCGCCTGCGCACTGAGTGCGCCCTTGGCGTTGCCGCCGGAGCACGGGCTCGTGCTCGGTGTCTGCCCATAGCTGGGCTCGGGGCCCGTCGACGGCGGCACGGTTCCGAACACGATGTGTCCCTGGGTACCGTTGGCGACTTCGTAGACGCAGAGCCCGGCTTTGCCCGCGCTTTGCGGTGAGTAACCGTTGCCGACGAACGCATCCCCGTTGATCGTCTCTTGCTGGTTGCCGGATCCGGTCAGGATTCGCGCAAAGAAGGCGAAGGAGTACGGAGCTGGCGGGCCACTGTGGTATGCGATGGAATGGGCAGCGATCGTCGACGTCGGGCTTCCGATGATGGTGCCAAAACCATTGTGCACGCTCAGGGAAAGGCCAACCTCGAAGTCATTGATCGTGGCGTTTGCGGCGGCGCGGGCCGACGCAGGGGGAGTGCTCACTGCCACGGTGTAACTCCCGTACGCGACGTTCTCGCAGTACCCGTAACCACAGGCCGTGGCAACTGACGCTCCGGTCCACCCGGCCGGAAAGTTCTTGTTCTTCTGGATCGTCAGGAGGGCATCCGTGATCCCCTGCTGCTGCTGTGCCGATGTTGGCTGAGCTCCGAGGTCAGTCGCTCCGGCGAGCGCGGCGGCATCGCTGACATTCTGAAGAGTCCGCTGGCTGAAGGTGTTGACACCCACGTCCACCGCGATTGCCGAAGCACCGATGATCACGATCCCCATCAGCGCAGCGAGAATAACGACTTGGCCGCGTTCGTTCGCTCGACGTCGCCGAATCATTGCATCAACTCCCGTTGGTCAAGGTGCACGGCTCAACCCGCACGGTGACGGTGTCTGACATCGTCCGGTAGCTGCCACCGGGAGTACTCGCAAGCACGTTGTTGAGGATCGGGATGAAGATGGGCACGTTGACTGCCACGGTGACGGTGATGTATCCGTCACCAACCGATTGCGGCGGGCAGCCTGTTCCAGCGCCGGGGGTTGTGCCTGGTGCGATGGTCGTGCTCACGGAGTTGAGCAACCCCTTGGCCTGCGCCGCGGCGGCGCAGACATGGTTGTTGGCTGGTGGACACGTCGCCCCGGGGCCAACCGCGGACGACGTTCCACTTGCGATGTACGCGCCCGAGTTGATGGGCTGTTCGCTGGCGACGCGTGCGGCTTCTTGCGCTGCGGTGGCGACGCTGATCCCGCCATAGACAAGGGCACCGACTTGCGCGCCACCCACGATCAGCACGAGAAGGAGTGGCCCGATGAGCGCCAGCTCCACCAGGCTCTGGCCGACGGGATCGATTCACTGCTCGCACGTTGCCTCGCCCTGCGCCGAGATGGTTCGCGTATTGGTGCTCGAGTTGCCCACGAGGGCGCCAACCAGCGGGACGAAGAGCGGCTGCTGGTAGGTGATCGACACCTGGACGGTGTACCCCGGTGCGCAATAGCTGAGCGACGTGGAGCTGCCGCCCATCGTGTCGAAGACCGTGATCACCGCGTGATTGGCGAGTGTCGGAGACACCGCATCAACGCGAGCGTTGATATAGGCCGTGATATTTGGCGTGGTGCACAGCGTTCCATCCGGAAGCGTGGAGGGGGTTGTCGTGTCGGTGCTGCTCCCGCAGATCGCGGCAGCTCTAGCGCTGTCGCGTACCGCCTGGGTGAGCTGGACCTCGTGTGTGACCACGATACCGAGCACCACCGCACCAATGAGAAGCAGGAACGCGGTTGGACCCACGAGGGCAAATTCGACTGCTGAAGTGCCCCGACTCCTCGAATACGAGCGACGCCGCCCCTCGGCAATAGCCACCCTGCGAGCATGCGGGCGCCTTCCAATGAGATCGATCGCCTGGCTGGCATCGTCACCAAGCTGTGCCGCAGCCGTGCCTGTCAGCACGGGCGACACCTCCCCACCCGAATCCAGATCCTCGACGGATGGCACCGGCGAGGCTCAGGAGTGCGACGGATGCGTTGGGCGGGCCGGGTGCGTTGGGTGGGGCGGAGGGGTCGGATGGCCCGGAGGTGTCGGATGGGGCGGATGTGTCGGATGGGGCGGATGGGTTGGATGCGCGTCGCTGCTGCCCGCTGGCGTCGCCGCTGACGTACCGGCACCGCCGGCGTACCCATCACCCGCCGCCCCGGAGACGCATTCACCGATTCCCCTGCTCCCGCCGGCCGCGTCCGGACTGGGCAGCGCGGCCTTGCATGAGGCAACGGCGCTCGTCCCCGCAGCCCCATGACTCGGCGAGGTGGACGAATGCAGCGTGGAACCGGCCGGGTTGATCTGCGAGCCATGGGGTGCTCCAGAGACGACGTGCGATGTCACGGCGATGGCCGTGCCGCCGCCCACTGCCACGAGGGCGGCAGCCAGCGCCGCCGCGGTTCGCAGGGTCAAGGCGAGCGGAATCATCACGAGGCCAACCCTCGGAAGGCGGCGTCGTCGCCCGCTCTGTAGCGACGCGTACCTTGGAGGCGGAGGCGGATTCACGACGCCCGAGGCGCGGTTCACCTCGAAACCGAGTTCCCCGTGGAGCCAGGCGTCGAAGTCATCGTCGATGTTCACATCTACAGCACTCATGAGCAGCCGGAACTAACGGCTCGGCTCCAAGATCGGTCCACCGGCGGGCTCGAACTCCTTGCGCAGCCGGCCTTTTGCGGTCGCGAGCTGCGACGCTACGGTGCTCTCCGCGACGCCGAGCGAAGCCGCGATCTCAGTGTTTGTATACCCGTGGAGATAGCGAAGGACGATCGCCGCTGCCTGGGCTGTGGGGAGGCGGCGTACGGCATCGAGCACCTCGGTTGAGTTAGTCGGATCCGCGGGCCGGACTTCCGACGGGTGACCCAGCCGTCGAACCGTCTCGCCCACCGAGCGGAGACCTTCGCGGCGGCGGTACGTGTTCGCTGCGTTGATGGCGAGCCGGAGCAACCAGGCCTCGGCTGGAGCGTCAGCCGCCCGGCGCGGCCAGGCTTTGTAAGCGCGAACAAACGCCGCTTGGAGGCACTCCTCGGCCGCGGGCCGATCCCCAAGGATGCCGACCAGCGTACGCAGCAGCCTCTCGTAGCCGTCGCGATAGAGGCGGTCGAAATCGTCTCGAGAGCCGGCTCGATATCGCGTCGCGTCCATGCCCCGTGCAACGTATCCCCGCCAACAGGCGAGAGACGGCTCCGTAGGCGTTTCGTGGCTGACCGGCAATTACAACGAGTCGTCGAGCGCGCCTATGAACCAGTCGTACGGCGGCATCAGAGACGGTTGCGCCGGCCATCCGTTGATGAGCCCGATGAGTTGCCAGTAGCGCTCGACTCGGCGGTCGCTGAACGTCGCGAGTTGGTGCGCGAGCTCCCTGCGGTACTCAGGGCCGTCCTCTTTGCGTGCCGCCGCAGCGAAGAGCGGCACCACCTCGTTGACGATCGCCAGGGCTTCGGCAGAATCGGTGGCTAGGCTTCGAGACGCTGCCGGGCGAGCGCGATCCACCAGAGCCTGCCCGGCCCGCTGTGTCGCCTCGTCGGTTTCGCTGATGCCCGAGGCGGCACGCTGACGTTCACCCTCGACGATCATCTCGCGGATGCGGGTGCGAAACGCGGAGTCTTGAACGAGGCGTGCGAGCTCGACCCATGCATCAATCTGCTCAGCGGAGGGCTCGTCGGGCAGAACGGGCAGCGCGGAACGCATGCGATGAGCAAAGGGATTGTCCTGGTGGTCGGCGAAGATGGAATCGAGAAAGTCTTCCATGATCCGGCGGGATTCCTCTGCGGACGCTTGGGCAAGATCGGTCATGCGCTGTATCTCCTCGGGCCGGGTGCCGCCGCGAGCGATGGCTCGCAGCACTGTCCGCCGTAACGTGAGTTGTTGGACGTGCAGATCGATGGCGTCGGCGTGAGCGCGCGCCACGTCCTCGATGTTGGTCTGGCGATCAGTGACGCGTCGGATGCTCGCGAGATCGAGCCCGAGACCGCGGAGCGCGTGAATCAGTTCGAGGCGAGCCAGTCCCGCCTCGTCGTAGCGGCGATACCCGGCATCGGTGCGGCTGGCCGCCGCGACAAGGCCGATATCCGAGTAGTAGCGGATGGTCTTGACCGGGAGGCCGGCCAGCCGAGCCACTTCACCGATGGAGAAGTCCATGCCGGCAGCATGGGGTCTCCTGTTACTGGAGAGTCAAGGTAGGACTGCGACTTTGATCAGGTCACCCCGATGGCGCCGGTGAGACTGAGGACACCGAGAAGCACCAAGAGGGCCCCGGCGACACGCCCAGCGGCCACACCGACGGTGGCGGTCTTTTCGAACAGGATGAATAGGGCGATCGCCGCGATCCACTCCAGGTTCATGACGCCGCCGACGAACAGCAGTCCCATGAGAATCCAGCAGCAACCGAGGCAAGTGGCACCAAGCGCCAGTCCCGTCCACAGGCCGCCGGAGGGTCCCGCCTGCCCGTGTCGGGCGATGCAACGCGCAGGTGCACGGCATTGCGCAAGACATGCGTGCTTCAACGGTGTCAATTCGTAAGCCCCTGCAGCAATCAGAAGGCCACCGGCGAGCCGCGGGCTGGCCACCGCCATGGCGGACGTCAACACGGACGACTGCGAGAGAACCATTTGGACCGCAGTCGCCGCCAGCGCGAACAGGCCCCACATCGTGAGATACCCGGCGATGAATAGCGAGGTCGGCGCCATCGGATGCTGTCCGCGCGCGGTGCGGACAACCGCCGCATAGACGAGCGTCATGGGCAACGCGGAGGGCAGCATCATGGCGACCATCATCACCGCCCACATCAGCAACATCAGGGCGAACTCGACAGCGGTCCACGTCGGCGCGTGACCGGCTGATTGCATCGCGCCACCCATGGACGTGGTCATCACGCCAGTCGAGATTTGCCGAGCCTGAACCAGGACATAGATCCACGCCGCTGCAGCGATGCACCCGACCCCTCCCAGAATCACCCAGCGGTCACGCCGCCATCGCGTTGCAGATGCGACCGGGGATCCTGGGGTGGCGCTACCCTCGGCGACCATCGTCATCAGATGACGACGCTCTGATTCATGTGCAGGAGTTTGACCTGCCGCGAAGTCTGGTGTGTGCCGCTCTACGGCGCGACTCTTGCGCACCGGGTTGCAACGGAATTGCAGTCGATGCCCGAGTGGGAGCCGAGGTCCGGAGCGCCGTCAGCCGGTATGGGCTATGGCGAGCGTCCATTTGCAGTGTGAGTCAAGGGCACCTGTGCTCGCCAGCTGACCACCGCCCCAGAACCACCAGTTGCCTGCCGCCAGGTAGACATCGTTCGCACCGACGAGGTTCCCGCCGGCGTTTGGTGCAAGGTGCACGAACTCGTTCGTCGCGCTGGCCAAGAGGGTAAAGGCGAGTGGCGAATCGTTCGAGCACCCGGTAAACGCGTATCGAACGACGTACGGCCCTGAGACGCAACCACGACGCCGATGGCGGCGGGCTCGGGAATTCCCCCGGAGCCCGACCGTTGGAAGATCGGCGCTCCGGCATGCGCTGCCTGTGCCGACGCCGCGGCGGAGAGTTCAGCCGCCAACGACGCGTTCTCGGACGCCAACAGGGCGTCCTGCGCCCGCATCGAGGCTTGTGCCAAGCCGAGAACACCCAATTGCGCGCTCAGACTCCTCGCCGCCGCGGAGGCAGCGATGAGATCTCGCCGGGTCGAGACGAGGCTCGACTCCGCGCTTCCAAGCGCTCGGTGACTCCCCACGTCGTCGACCACTCCGGCGATGACACCGGCGAGGACGAGCAGGGCAACGCCACCTCCTATCGCAGCCTGCGGTCGCATTCGCCATCGCCGCGGAGCCTGTTGTCCTCCCATGCCTACTCAACTCAGCTGCCACGTATCGAGTTACGCCACCGAAACGAGCGGACCGCCAGGTCGTGCCGCCTCTCGTCCTACACGTCAGCGGGGACAGCAGCAGGAGCAGCAGCAGCGGCGGTGAGCTTGCTGCTGTGTCGCACCGACGGCCGGTTGTTTGGGCGGTGCGTGCTGAGTTGGTGCCGATCACCACCAGCGCGCTTCGCCTCATACATGGCCACATCCGCAGCCCTGACCAACTCGGAGAGACCGCTCCCATTGTGAGGCAGCAGCGCGATGCCGGCGGAGGCCGTGAGCTTGCGGCGAGGCAGACAGCTCCTGGGGAGAGGAACTGCTGCGAGCCGATTGCGAAACTCGGCCGCCACCCGTTCGGCACCTGCAGTATCGGTATCACGGAGAACGATGAGGAATTCCTCGCCGCCCAGTCGTACCGCGGCATCACCGGAGCGAATCATGCCGGTGAGCACCGTGGCCACGCGGCGCAGGACGAGGTCGCCCGCACTGTGCCCCCCGGTGTCGTTGATCTGCTTGAACCTGTCGAGGTCGAGCAAGAGGATGGCGAGCGACTGACCGCTGCGAAGACTCTGCGACACCTCGCGCTCGCCGACCTCGCTGAGCCAGCGACTGTTGAGGAGACCGGTCAGGGGATCCAGGATCGCGCGCTCGGTGAGCTCGGCGTAGAGCTCGGCATTGCGCCATGCGGCAGCAGCGGTATGACCGAAGAGCGCCGCGGCCTCCAGGTCACGGCTCGTAAATCGATTGATGCCCACCCGGCTGCAGTCGAGCACACCCAGCCGTCGATCCCCAACGATGAGCGGGATGATGAGATACGACTCGGCCTCGCCGACGGGCGTTCCAGGAATCGCGATCGTTGCCGGGTGCGCGCTGACATCCTTCACGTTTTGCGGTATGCCGGTCCTGAAGGCCCATCCATTCACACCCAAATCCATGGAGTACCCGTATGCCATTCGAGCTTTCGCCTCGCTCCCCGTGGCATAGACGGGGAGGAACCGGTTGTGAGTCTCGTCGGCGGCATAGATATAGACAGCGTCGACAGGAACGACTGATGGCAGCTGATCAGCGATGACCCGCAGAATTCCCGCTGGATCGTGCTCCGACTGGAGCGCCGCGGCGGCATTGATGAGAGCGCGGGGTAGAGCAGAGCGTTTTGTCGTCGGTTCCGGCACCGCGGGCTTGCGCCCATCGAGGTGGGTGGGCGACACCTCGAGCACCACCGTGCGAAACGAGGCCGCGCGCTGCTGATTGAACCAATCAGGCATGACCGCCACTACGCTGCTCGCATCCTGTGGAGGCGCGACCATCACGGGGCGGCCGAGGAGCCACCCCTGGCCGAACTGAACACCCAGGCTCAGCAGCGTCTGGAGCTCATCGTCGGTTTCGATACCCTCTGCGATGACCCGAGCGTTGATGTGCGCCCCGAAGGAGAGCAACGAGACTGCCAGCGCGCGACGTGCGGCGCTGACGTCAATCCCGTGGATCAGCTGCCGGTCGATCTTGATGAACTCGGGCTGCACCTCGGCGATGACGAGCATGCTGGCGTGGCCCGCGCCGGCATCGTCGATGGCAATGCGAAAGCCGCGCGCTCGCAGCTCGGCGACGACTCGTCGCAGACGCGTGAGATCCCCGATCGGGGTGCGCTCGCTCACCTCGAGGACGACGTCTTCTGGAGCAACCCCCTCAATCTCCGCCATGCGCGAAAGCCGGTCTCCAGCCGGGGTACCTTCGACCAACGTCTCCACCGCGACGTTGACGAACAGCGTCGCCGGAGGGGTCTGGGTCCCGGCGGCGAATGCCGCAGTCAGGCACGCAGCGTCGACGTCGAGCTTCTGGCCGGTGATCACGACTGCCGCGAACAGGTCGTCGGGCGTTCGTAAGCCGGCACGCGGTGTGAAGCGGCAGAGAGCCTCGTAGCCCAGCACGGTGCGATCCCGGAGACGGACCACAGGTTGCAGCGCTGCGCGAATCGTGCCGGGGGAGAGGAGCCCGGCGATGGCGTCGGCGAGCTCACCTGTCGGGATGGCACTGCTCTTGGCAGCTGCGCGAACCGCTCCGGTGGGTGCATGCAGCCGGCGCCACGCAAGTCCCGCCAGCGTCGCAAGAGTCTCGACCAAGCGTCGCTTCGATGCCACGCCCGGACCCCATGCGAGGAGCAAGCCGAGGATCGTGTCGTCGTCGGTGATTGGCGCGACCAATAACGGACCAGGACCGAGATGCTTCCGGACTGCGGCCCTCTCCGCGTCGGTGAGATTCGGAAACATGGAGATCATCCGATGCGGGAACGCGTCCTCGAAGGTAGTGTGCGCCGGCGCACCGCCGTGGCGAAGGATGCGTAGGCCGCGAGCTGGAAACGCATCGATCCGAGCGGGACCCGAAGGATCTCCTCGATGCGGGCGGTGTCATCGTCAGGCACCGCGACACCGGCCATCACAACCTCATCACCTCGGAGCGTGCCCCACGATCCACGAAGGCCATGGGAGATCAAACCCTGAAGGACAGCGTCGACGAGTTCCTGGGCATCCCTGGCCCGGCTGATCTTGTCAACGGCCTGGAAGCCTCGCTCAGTGGTCAGATTCACTGCTGACACTCCCTCCGACTGAGCACACCCACCCAGCATGGTGAGGAAGCCGAAGGGGCTGGTCGCGCGCAGGTTACGCAGGCGCAGCATCTTCCGACGGCGGCCACCCGCCTCAGCCGCTTGACAACGTGCCGGGCCGAGGACTAGCGTGCGTTCGCTCGCTTGAGCACATTTGCCGCGAACGGCGGTTTTGGCAGGAGGGCCAGCAATGGGGACGGGGCACACGACACGGGGGGGACCCCTCGAGAATCCGGAGAGCCGAACCCGCAGCCTCCGCGCCAGACACCGCACCTCGCTTCTGGTCGCCGCTGTCGGCCTCGTGCTTGGCTCCGTGGTGGCCATAACGGGTCCCACGGCCGCCATCGCCAAGACGTCTGCCGTTCGCAGCTCCACGTTGGGCCGCCCCGGCACGTCGCTTGTACAGAAGGGCGTGCTCAGGCTTCAGGGTCGCACCGGTAGCATCGTCGCTGCAGCCGCGGCCAAGCCGGTGAGCCTCGCCACACCACACGCGACGCGTCCGGCTCTCGGCGCGGCGCGTCGGGCCACAACTCACGCCGCACCAACCGTGGTTTCGATGCCGACGGTGAGCTGCGCCCCGGTGGGTCCGGGCTGCGACACCATCAGCGGTAATGGCGGCGCGAAGTCGAACCGCCTCGGCCTGGCGGCGACCGCCAACGGAGGGCTCTTCGGACAGGATATCGAGCCCCCGGACCAGGGTCTCTGCGCGGGCAACGGCTACGTCATGGAGTCGATCAACATCGGCGAGATCCGAGTCTTCAACGCGGCGCTGGCGCCGGTGTCGGGGATCACGTCGCTCGGCGCTCTGATGGGCCTCAACGGGCTTGGTTATAGCAGCGGCGGTGACATCATGTGCGAGTACGACGCGGCCAACGGTGGGCACTGGTTCATCACCGAGATCGTCTCGACAACCACGAGCCCATTCACGGGCTGCTTTGCAGGTGTGGCGGGCGGCTGCCTTGAAGGCATCGCCGTGAGCGCCAACAACAACCCCCTCTCGACCTCGTGGAACGTCTACTTCCTCGACCCGAACGCGGCGAGTCCGGGCGCTCCGGGCGCCGGACACCTGCTGAACGACTACGGGAAGATGGGCATGACCCGAGATGCGCTCCTGTTCTTCTACGACGAGTTCAACCTGAGCGGGACCCTTCCGACGTGCCCGTCCTACGGATGCGACCAGTTCAACGGTGCTCAGGAGTTCGCCATCCAGAAGAGCGCGCTCGAGCTGGGTTTCCCGTTCCCGAATGCCGTGCACGAGAACATGGGCACTGATCCGTTCATCCAGCCGCCGGACGGCAGCTGCTTCAGCGGAGCGACAGCGGGAGTCACCTGCTGGTACCAGGTTATTCCTGCGAATTCGGCAAGCGGGCAGTTCGACAACAATTACGGCGGGACCGGGTTCATGGCCGCAACGCTCGACTTCAACTCGTTCACGTTCGGCAACGGTCCCGGCGACAATCGCGCTGCTGCGTTCTACTGGACGGGGCTCTCGAACCTCAACAGTCTGGCGTGCGGCGCGTGCAGCCTCATCTCGTTCGGCGGTCAACTGTTCACCGGCCTCGAGTCGTATCTCGATAGCGGGCAAGCCTGTCCTGCAAGCGGCGGCAACCCATGCGGCCTCGCTGCCCAGCGATTCGGCGTCCTGGATGACGGCACCAACTGCGGCGCCCTCGGGCTCGCCAGCGTTGCGAGCTGCCCGGAACAGGGGATTGCAACCAACGGCGACGGTGTGACCCAGGCAGCGTATGCCGGAGGTCAGATCTGGTTTGACGTCAACACCCTGATCAACGAAACCTTCGGTGCCAGCAGCGAGATCCACGTTGGATCGGCGTACTTTGTGGTTGGCACCAAAGAGTTCACGGGAGCGACGCACCTCCTCACCCTGACGAGTCAGGGATACGTCGCCGCGGCGCACGAGGATATCTCGTTCCCGGACCTCATCGGGGGCAGCGCTGCCGAGGGCGCGTTGATGTCCTTCACGCTTTCGGGCAATGGCGGCCCGACAGCAGCGGACGGCGGCGGGTTCTTCCCGAGCAGCGCCTACGGTCGAGTGACGACGTCGTCAGCAGGACTCGTGGGCAGCACGGTTCATGTCACTGCTTTGGGCGCGGCCCCTCAGGACGGCTTCACTGAGTATCAAGGCCTCCCCGGCCCGATCCGGCCCCGCTGGGGCGATTACGGCGCGGCGGTCTACCTTCCCGGTACAGGGTTCTACTTCGCGTCGGAGATGATCCAGTACCCGAACTGCAACCCCGCGTACTTCCTGAGTGTCGACCAGTCCTGCGGAGGGACGAGAGACCCGTTCGCGAACTTCGGCACCTCGATCAACTGGGCCAAGTAGTCCCAGACAGCTGGATTTGCCTCTGGGGCGGCGGCGACGCCGCCGCCCCAGCTCGGCGATTGACGAAGCGTTCCGGCCTGGAAGTCGTCCTGCGCGCCTTGACTGCGGACGACCGTCAGAGGTAGCGTCGTCGCGACGTCAACGGTCGCCTCACACGAGGGGGTGGACATGCTTCGGCCACGAGTAGCACACCGAGCTCGGACCGCGATTGCGAAACTCAGCGCCGTCGCGCTCGGCCTTGGGTTCGCGGTGGTCGGCTTCGGCCCAACCCAGGCGCTGGCCGGCGGTCCGGAGACGCTGACTGGAACGTTCGCAGACGGCGCGACCTACCTCATCCAGGTGCCCGCCGACTGGAACGGCACGCTCGTCCTCTACAGCCATGGCTACGTCGTCCCGGGGACCCCGAACCCCGCGACGGACGTCGGCGATCCCCTCACCGGCCAGTGGCTGCTCACCAACGGCTACGCGCTCGCCGGTTCCTCGTATGCCACCACAGGCTGGGCGGTCCAGCAGGCGATCCCGGACCAATTGGCGACCTTGAACACCTTTGATCACCTCGTCCGCAGACCGGACCGCACGATCGCCTGGGGACATTCCCTCGGCGGCATGATCACCGCCGGCCTCATCCAGGTTGCGCCCCAGCGCTTCACGGCGGCGCTCCCGATGTGCGGCGTCTTAGCCGGTGGCGTCCAGACATGGAATCTCGCACTCGACTCCGCGCTCGCTGTGCAGCAGCTCATCGGGCCGACGTCGGGCCTCCAGATCGTGAACATCACGAATCCGACCGCCAACTTCGCCTTGAGCGAGGCACTCTTCGCAGGCGCGCAGGCGACTCCGCAGGGGCAGGCACGCATCGCGCTGGCGAGCGCGCTCGGCGACATCCCCGGCTGGTTCGACCCGGCAAGCCCGGCACCGGCGCCCACCGACTACACGGCTCAGGAAGCGAACCAGTTCCTCTGGGAGACCCAGATCGACGGAGCTTTCGCCTTTGCGTTGCGTGCCGATCTCGAGGCGCGTGCCGGAGGCAACCCCTCCTGGACACTCGGCGTCAACTTCTGGCAGCAGTTGAAGGAGTCGCCCGACTACAACGAGGTCAGGGCGCTCTACCATGCCGCTGGGCTCAGCCTCATCACCGACGTGGCCACGCTGAGCGCGGCTCCGCGGATCAGCGCTGTACCGAGCGCGGTCGAATATCTCAAGGACTACATCGTTTTCAACGGCGATCTCCACCAACCCGTGCTCACGCTGCACACCACTGGTGACGGGCTCGTCGTCAACGAGGATGAGGCCAAGTATGAGAACACGGTCGACAACGCAGACAAGGGCTACCTCCTGCGCCAGGACTTCATCAGCCGTGCGGGACATTGCACGTTCACCCCTGCGGAGACCATTGCGGCGTTCAAAGCGCTGGTCCATCGCGTGAACACCGGCCATTGGGGGAACACGAGCCCTGCCGCACTCAACGCCGTCGCGACGGCGCTCGGATCCACCTATAACACCGTACCGGCGGCCTACGTGCGCTTCACCCCGCTGCCTTTCCAGCGCCCAGCCAGCTGACCTTCTCCCAGCCAATCGGGGCTTGAAGATCGCCAACGCCCGCGGGCGTCTCGATCTGGAAACCGGCCGATGAAGGTTCGGTAGGCGAGGTGATGGTTGGATCCTCGCGGAGGTGTCACGTCGGACACACAGTCCGACACCGATGATGGGGCTCGCCGCCCCGACACCTAGCATGGACACCGAGATGCAGCCGCTGCCAAGGACGGATCGACCCCCACAAGGGCCGAGCCGCCGCGAAACCCCGAATCAGGTTACCGACGCCGGCCGAGCGCTTGGTATCGCTCTCGGCCTCCGGGCTGAGGAATGCTGCGATCTCTGCTATTCACGCGCCACGGCCTACGGCTGGGCGGGACGTCTCCCCGATCCGGACTACACCGAGCGATCGCGAGGCGTCAACTGGTTGGCCACGGTGATGGTGGCACGCTGGATGGCATACGGAGTTCCCGTTGCTGCTGAGGAGATGCAATACATCGCCGAGCGAGGTGATCTCGCGGCATCGCTGCAGCAGTCAACGGTGAACATCACGCGCGCGTACTTGATCTGGCGGGATACCGTCGGCGAAATCCTTCGCGATGAGGCGGCGCGCCTGCAAACACCACGTGAGCCGCTCAACGACGCCCTCCGGGTGGTGCGGATCAGCTGTGACGCGAGCCTGGTCCAGGTAGCGCGAGCGTTTGATCGCCGGATGACGGAACTTCACGCCGAGCTCGCCGCCGAGCGCGAGACGCTTTCGCATCAAGCACTCCACGACCCACTGACAGGGCTGCCCAACCGCGTGCTGCTGTACGACCGCATTTCGCAGGCTTTGCTGGCAGCGAAACGAACCACACAACCGTTCGCGATCCTGGCGATTGATCTCGACGGGTTCAAGGCGGTGAACGACACGCTCGGTCACGACGGAGGCGACGTGGTCCTGCAGCAGGTCGCCGATCGACTGGTCAAGTCAGTCCGCGAATCTGACACCGTGGCACGTCAGGGCGGCGATGAATTCACGGTGCTCCTTTCCCGAATGGCTGCCGAGACAGCCGCCGAGGTGGCTCGGAAGCTTGAGGTGAAGCTCTGCCAGGTCCTCGCCTATGACGGCAAAACCGTGTCGGTCGGCGCCACGATCGGCGTCGCGACCTTTCCGCACGACGGCGATGACATACACACACTGCTGCGCTCCGCCGATCAGGCGATGTACCGCCGAAAGCGTGAGCGGGAGGGCGGCCAGGCTCGCTGAGCGCTCAGATCGCGCCTCGACAGCGCAGCGATGGATCTGCCTATCCTGCCCGCCATGTGGACGCCCGAAGACCAGGCCGCCATCGAGCGAGCGATTCAGGCGGTCGTCCCGGATCTGCGCGCTTGCCCGTTCTGTGGCAAGCGGGCCGGATATACGCTTGCGGATGGGTTCGTGTTTCTCTCCACGAAGCGGCGGCCCGCGGCGGTCGAGGGCGGCCAAGGCCTGCCGTCCATCGCGCTGATCTGCCGAAAGTGCGGCAATACCATGCTGCTGAACGCGGTCGTTCTGGGTCTGCACGACCTGCTCCCGGCCTCGAAGACTGAGAACCCGGACATCCCGTAGCCGCACTCATCACTGAGATCGGATTCGAACGCCATCACCAGGACGCCCGTGTAGCAGCATTCAACAAGACGGCGCGACCGGTCCAGTCAGAGCCGCCGCGAGTGGACACTCTTCTCACGACCGATGTCGGCACGCACGTACATCGGTTCGCGCCCCGCAGCGGTCGCTTGATCCTGTGACTGGAGAACTGAGAATTTGATGCACTGGTGGCGCGATCCCTTCACGGGGCAGCGGCTGAGAACTCGTTTTCGCTGGGCCGGCCTGCTGTTGCTGCTCCCCCTGGTGGGTCTCGCCGGGGTTTCAGGCGCGGCCCTCCTGGTGAGCTCACGTGCATCGACTGCCCTCGATACCGCGCAACAGGTCAGCGCGGCGGTGTCTGGTGTTGACGAGGATGTCCAGCACTTCGGCCTCGAGGCTCTTGATGTGTTGGTCGGCCGGGGCGTCGACGATCTGAACGCCATGCGCGCCTCGGAGCAACAGGTTGATTCCGACTTCGAGGCATTGGAAACACAGCCAGGGATGTCTGCCGCCCAGCTCCAGGCTCTCCCGTCTCTGACATCGTTGTGGACAGCAACAGCCGTTCACAGAGCAGCAATTGAGTCGCTTGGTGCATCCGCGGCCGCCGACCCCGCGACCGCGAGCACCCTGGAGGACGCGCTCGACGCTGACGTGAAGTCGGTGACTACGCGCGTTCTGGCCCTCGAGGCGATCGGGGACGCTCACGTGGTCGGGTTGCGGCAGGAGCGCGATGCGGCGGTGAGCACATCGGCCATTGCGGTGGTGCTTGCCCTCGTCCTCGGTTTGGCGATCGCGCTCTGGCTTTCTAGCCGGCTCGCGCAGTCGGTGCTTCGCCCGCTCAACGTCCTGAAGCAGGCCACCGCTCGGCTCGCCTCCGGCGACCTGCGACATCGTGTCACCGCGGGAAGTGGCGACGAGATCGCTGAGTTGGGGCAGGCGTTCGACAATCTGGCCGATCAGCTCGGCGCGGAACGCGACGCGGTGCAGTCGAGAGAGCGCCGCCTCGCGGCGCTCGTCGAGAACGTCGGTGATGGAATCCTTGTCGTTGACGCCAATCGGGAGATCGTGTTCGCGACCCCCTCGTTCCGCGAATATCTCGAGGTCGATGGTGTCGCCTTGACGCGGCTGACCAATATCGTGCACCCGGACGACTTGGACAAAGTTGGCGAGGCGTGGGATCAGAGCGTGTCCGGGGGCGACGGATTCGTGCTCGACATCGAGGCTCGGCTCAAGCATAGAGACGGCAGCTGGCATCATGTCCGGGCGAGGGTCACCAATCGTTTCGGCGATGCGGCTGTGGCCGGAATGGTGATCAACGTCAGTGATGTGAGCGAGCGCCATGAGTACGAGGAGCGGCTGACGTTTCAGGCGCTGCATGACACCCTCACAGGACTGCCGAATCGCGAGTTGTTCACCCAGAAGCTGCACGGATCGGCGGCCACGGCCGGTCATGAGCGCCCGAACAGCGTGCTCTACATCGACATCGACGACTTCAAGAGAATCAACGACACGCACGGGCACCAAGCCGGTGATGCCTTCCTCGTCGCAATCGCCGAGCGTCTGGTCGCCGCGGTGCGTCCGACGGATACGGTGGCCCGTCTGGGTGGCGATGAGTACGCCATCCTGCTCGACGGAGCGGACTCGGTCGAGGCCGTGGCGGCGACGGAACGCCTCCTCGGGTCGGTGCAACGACCGCTCGTGCTCGACGGAATCGACGTCGCTCCGCGCGTGAGCATCGGTGTCGCTTCGTCGACCGGCCGGTCTGGCTCGCAGACGTTGCTCGCTGACGCCGACCTCGCGATGTACTTCGCGAAGCGCGGCGGCAAGGCGCGATTCCAGGTATTCGCCCCGGAGATGCGCAGCGAACTCGTCGACCGGTTGCAGCTGGGTGAAGATCTGCGCGCTGCGGTTGAATCGGGCGGCGTCACCGTGCAGTACCAGCCGGTGGTTGAGCTTGAAACCGGGGTGATCACTGGTGCCGAAGCCCTCGCTCGGTGGCGCCACCCCACCCGCGGGTTGGTGGGTCCCATTGTCTTTATCCCGCTTGCTGAGGAACTGGGTCTCGTCGAGCGTATCGATGCCTTGGTGTTACGCGAGGCGTGTACCCAGGGTCGCAAGTGGCAGGACGCCGGCTTGCCGCTCATGCGCATTGCAGTGAACCTGTCCGGAAGCAATCTCGCGAGGCCCGATCTGGTCGCGAGCGTGGCGGGAATACTTGATGAGACAGGCTACGCAGCCGCAAACCTCGAGCTCGAGCTCACTGAAGGCGTGGTGATCGCCGAGTCGGATTCGGTGCTGGCGACCCTCGAGGACCTCAAAGCGCTCGGACTTCACCTGGCGATCGATGATTTCGGCACGGGGTATTCGGCGCTCTCGCGGCTGCGGGTGCTGCCGTTTGACACGCTCAAGGTCGACAAGGTTTTCGTCGACGAACTGGCCTCAGTCGACCCGGGATCCACCTTGGCCGGGAGCATCCTCGACATGGCGCGGGTGCTCCACCTCAAGGTCGTGGCCGAAGGAGTGGAGACAGCGTTGCAGGCAGATTTTTTGCGCCGTCGTGGCTGTGACTTTGCTCAGGGCTACCTCTTCAGTCCCGCCGTCGACGCCTCTGCTTTCGAGGCCCTTCTTGCTCGAGGGAGCATGCTGCCCGCCATCGCTGTGGCGATCGCGTAGCGGCTACGCCGCTGCGGTGAGGAGAGCCCTCAAGCGTGATGGCAATGCAGCGATGTCGATCGGCTTGGTGACGTAGTCATCGAACCCTGCGGCGAGCCCGCGCTCCGCATCCCCGGCCATTGCGTGCGCGGTGAGCGCCACCATCGGAGTCCCGGTGAAGCGCAGGTTTAACCGGAGCCGCCGAAGAATGCTGGTGCCGTTTTCCCCTGGAAGCGACAAGTCGATGAGGAAGAGCGACGGTGTTTGGCCGTCGGTCAAGAGTGCGTCGAGTGCACGGCCATCCTCGGCTGTGACGACGTCCATGCCTGCGCGCGTCAGCACGGTGGTGATGAGGACTCTGCTGTCTGCGTAGTCCTCGATGACGCAGATAAGGGGCCGGGTCATGCCACCGCCTTCGCCGGAATGCGCTGATAGGGCGCCAGCTCAGCGCGAAGCTGCGCTTCCGAAACGGGTTTCTGCAAAAAGCGGACCGATGCGTCGCTTGCGCGGTCTTCGCCATCGGTGATCGAGATCACATGGACGGGAATTTGTGATGTTCGCCGCTCGCCACGAAGCTGACGCAAGATATCCCAACCGCTCGCCCCAGGGAAGACAATGTCGAGCAAGATCGCAACCGGTTGAATCCTGACGGCGGCAGTGATAGCCGCAGAGGATTGCTGGACGCCAACGAACACAAAGCCCATCCGCTCGCATTGCGCTTGCCAGAGGCTGAGTGCATCGAGATCGTCGTCCACCCCAAGAATGACGGGGCCATCGCCTTCTCGGGTCACGCTCGAGTACTCCTGAACTCCCGGGAGCTGGAGGATGAATCGGCACCCTGTCGATGCCTCGCTGCTGAGACGCAAATCGCCACCCATGAGACGGGCCAGACGCACGGAGATGGGAAGACCAAGACCCGTCCCCCCGGTACCCGTTCTGGCATGAGGCCCAACCTGACGGAACGGCTCGAACACCGCGGCTTGATCATCGGGCGCGATTCCGGGGCCGGTGTCCACCACCTCGAGGAGCGTTGCGCCGTGGTGCGTTCGGATCAAGACGGTCACCGACCCCTCAGCGGTGAACTTGACAGCATTGACGACGAGGTTGGTGACCACCTGCTTCACCGCACGTCGATCGGCTATTGCCAGCGCATCCTCCTCTTCGGCGATCATGTGCAGGGTGAGGTGCTTCGCATCGGCAAGCGCCTGGACGTTGGCCAACACTTCGCGAACGATCGGCTCGACGGCCACCACCTCGTGACTCACAACAAGGCGACCTGACTCGATCTTGCTCAGGTCGAGGACGTCGTTGATCAAGTCGAGCAGGACAGCGCCATTCCGTCGCACACGCTCGAGGTAATCATCGGTTTGCGGTGCGATAGTCCCAGTCGCTCCCGAGCGCACCAGATCGGTGAACCCGAGGATGGCATTCAAGGGAGTCCGCAGTTCGTGGCTCATCGTCGCGAGGAACTCCGACTTCAGCCGGCTGGCTTCCTCCAGTTCGGTGTTGGCGCTGGCGAGCGCCGTCTCGCGTTCTTGCAGTTCACGGCCGGCGGCGACGATCGTGTCGTGAATCTCCGCAAGCTCCGGGGGAGCTGCCTCGGATCTCGCAATCACCGGCTTGCCGTTCCTCAGCGCGCGAGCGACGTCTCGCAGATTTGCAATCGGACGCTGGATGGCGCGCAGCGCCAGCAGGAGGAGCATGACCCCAAGACCGACGCCGACGACCGCGCGGATGATGACCCCGTCAAGAATCTGCGAGCGCAGAGTGGCCGCCTGGGCAAAATCCGTAGTCGTCGCCGCGTCAACGGCGGTGGCCAGTCGGGTCTGAGCTACCCGAATCTCGTCAAAGAGGGTCTTGCCGAATGCGGTGGCGCCGGCCGTCTGCGCCGGCGTCTGGGTTCCAGCGCTCCGCAATATCGGACCTACATAGGCGGCTTCGTAGACAGCAACCTGCGCGGTGAGCATGTCCAGGTCTGCGGAGATGGCTGGGTCATCCGCTGTCAGCGAGCGCAGCTTCGAAACAACCTGGGTGTATGCCGCCTGTCCTTGCTGGAACGGCGCTTCGAAGGTCTGGTTGTTCGTCAAGAGATAGCCTCGCAGGCCCGTCTCTTCGTTGATCAAGGCAACCAGCATGGCGTCGGTATCCGTCCGAAGTGGAATGTCCTTCTGCTGGATCTGCTGGTTCACATCGCCGAGTTGCACGACTCCAAAGACCGTCGAGGCGAGATCGAAAAGCATGACGACAATCACCACGGTCGCCGCCACTCCGATGCGCCTGGCGATCGACCATCGCCGCCGCTCGGTCATAGCGGCCGAGGAATCCAGCGGATCGCGGGAACCGCGGCGCCGAGTGAACGACCACCCACGTGTCATCGCGAGGGGTGCTCCGTCGGCCGGGCATAGAGGAACCCCTGAAGCAGATCGACGCCCAGCCCACACACGGCGCGCGACTCGTCGGCGGTCTCGACGCCCTCAGCGATGACGGCCGCGCCCGTCTGGCGTGCGTACTGGACCAGTGCTGCGATGACTGCTTGCTTCGCTGGGTCGCGATGGCAGCCGCGGATGAGCGCCATATCGATCTTGACAAAGTCCGGCGCAAGGAGCGCCAGGGCTGCGAGACCTGCATACCCCGCGCCGACGTCGTCGAGTGCGAATCGGATCCCGCGCGCGCGCCCGCGGTCACGCGTTTCCCAAACAGCCGGAAGATTCTCAATGGGGGAGCGCTCGCTGACCTCGGTGACGGTTCGGTCCCAAGGCCAGAGGACGTTCCCGCTGTCGCCATCCACCGGCGCCTCGGGCCAGAAGCGCATATCCGGCGCATTGACGAAGAGCAGGGCGTGCGTTGACCTCAGCCGTTCAGTCGCCCGAACGCGAGCGAGCCGCATCATCTCCCATTGCACAACGGCGCTCATCCCGCCTCGCTGGGCCGCTTCCAGGAGGAGGTCCGGGCGCTCCCAACGATGTCCGGTGGGGCCGCGACTCAGTGCCTCGTACCCCAGGACTTCGCCATCTGTAGCGGCGACGATGGCCTGGAACATCGTCCGGATCTGCCCACGCTCGATAATCTGGGCGATCTCGGAACTGAATGACATGTCCTCGGCTTGGCGGCGCGCTCGCAGGTGCACCTCGGTCAGCTTCTCGTGCCACAGCTCTCGATCACGAACGCGTTCGGACTTAGGACGTCCGGCGCTTGCCACTGCGACAGATGCTGACGGGTGGCCCGCGGCGTTCAACACTGCGGCGAGCTCCGCCTCGAGCGCCGGACCGAGAGCCGGATCCGCGACGCGTTGTGAGCCCATGCCGGCGACTCGCAGGCGAAGCATGACTGACCAGCGATCAAGGACAGACACCTCAAGGATGTGGTCGTAACCAATCACATTGCTGGCAGCTTCCACGACAGCCGGTGGGAGGTCCGCGCCGGCTCCCTCTGGAAGCGCGACGGCAACGAGCACGACTGTTTCCAGCACCCGGCTCTCAGCGTCGAAAGGGGGCACCAGAACGGCGGATTGCGCGATGTGCTGGACAGCCATAGAGTGATCCGCGCGTAGTTGGCCGCTCCCGCTTGCGCGAACGTCGGCTTCTCTCCGTACCCTAGGGGAGCCGCACCGTTCAGTACGGACGACAATGCGACAGGAGTGCAACGCCGTCTGCGATGGGCAACACCGCAGTCATGGCGACGCAGATCCGACGTGCTCGTATCTGAGAGCTTGACTCAGGGCGGTCTCGGACCTGCACCCGATGGGTACGGTGGCGAACGCACGCGACCTGCGGAGTCCAGGATGCGCTCGAGAGGGGCATTTGATGCGTCGCGAGGTGACCCCAGCGTGTCCATCCGGAACATCGATCATCGGCCCCCCCAGGTCCCGGCCAGCGGTTTCTTGCTGCCTTTGCTCGGGCTCCTCAACGAATCCGTTGACATGGACATGGGTCTCCGTCAAAGCCTCGACATCGTGACGACGGCACTCGGTGGCCTTGTCGGCGAGATCTGGCTCATCGGTGATGAAAGCCGGTCGGCGGAGTTGCTGCACTCGTCTTCGGACGGTTGCCCTCCCGCAGCCGCGTTTGAGTCTGCTGGGAAGTCGTTTGCCAACGGCTCCGAGCCGCCACTCATCGCCCGGGCCGTGAAAACGGGACGAGCGCCAGTGGTGACCACCATAGCGGCGCAGGGTTGGCCCGAACGAGCTGCTGAGGCTGCGGCAGCTGATATCCACGGCGCGGTGGCGTTTCCGATCCGGAGCGAGGGTGCTGTTGTCGGCGTGCTCGCCTGTTTTCGCCAAGGCCCAGAGCGTCTCTCACGCAGCCTGCTCGAGACCACGTCGATCGCGTGTCTGCACATCGGTCATTTCGTCGAGCGCGTTCGTGCCGAAGGTGCCTTTCACCAAGCGGCCATGGAACTCTCGGCGCTCGCCGCCACCGATTCGCTCACGGGTTTGAAGAATCGGCGCGAATTCGATCGCGCGCTGCGAACCATTCCGCGCCAGCCCTTCGCCGTGCTCTCTGTAGATGTGGACGGCCTCAAGGAAACCAACGACGCTCATGGTCACGCTGCCGGTGATGCCCTGCTGCGCATGGTGGGGCACACGCTCGGGCTCCTCGTTCGCGGCTGGGATGTGATGGCGCGGGTGGGCGGTGATGAGTTCGCGGCGCTGCTTCCGGAGGTCGGCGCACTCGGAGCGAATCTCGTCGCGGAACGGATGCGGGTCGCGATGCATGCGCTGGTGATACCCAGCGGCCCGGTGCGCGTCACGGTGGGCTGGAGCGCCGCTCCTGCCGGGGCCGATCCCGTTTCGGTATGGCAGAAGGCTGATGAATCGTTGTATCGGGCCAAGCATGCGGGCGGGAATCGAGTCATGGGCTGCTCGTACGAACGCAGCGAGAGCGGGGATATTGCCGATCGCTCCTACTCTGATGTCGTAGCGCGCATCTTTGAGGGCGGTGCACTGTCGACGATGTTTCAACCGATCGTCGATCTCCATGACGGCTCGGTGATGGGCTACGAAGCTCTGGCGCGGCCGGAGGGTTTCGCCGCGATGGACTCGGTTGAAGCAGTGTTCGAAGCTGCTCGAACCAATGGTCAGATTCGCGACCTCGACTGGGTCTGCCGGCGACGCGCCGTCGAGGACGCAAGACAGTTGCCCGCCGGACCGGCACTGTTTCTGAATATCAGCGCGGCCGCGTTGATGGATCCCGTCGATGGCGTCGACCAGCTCCTCCTGCTCCTGCATGCGGTCGGGCGTTCGCCTCGCACCGTCGTGCTCGAAATCACCGAACACGAGCGAATCCGCGATTACGAGGTCCTGAGTCGGGTCTTGGCCTCGTATCGGGCGGAGGGCATCCGCTTCGCACTCGACGACGTTGGCGAGGGCCATTCCACGCTCGAGTTGCTCACCGCGTCGTCGAGCGAGTATCTGAAGCTGGGACGCAGCCTCACGATGACGTCAACGCGTGTTGCGTCTCGAGCGGCCATGGACGCCACCATGACCTTCGCGCGGGGAACCGGCGCCGTCGTGATTGCTGAAGGTGTCGAGAACGAATTCGTCGCTGACCAGATGAAGGCGGCCGGCATTCTGCTTGGACAGGGCTTCGGGTTGGGCAAGCCGACCATGGCCGCTGAGGTGGAGGACGTCGGCGAAGCGCTGGCCGGCCGCGCTGCTCTCAGTAGGCTGCGACCACGGACCACCTCGCTACGCATCGGCGCGTAGGACTACCGTCGGGCAGTCCCTCACGCGGCCCGCCGCGCAATCGACCGCGACTGAGGGACGATCGGGGAGATGAGAGAGCTGGAAGACGGCGAACCAATGCTCGGCATCTCCGGAACCTGGCACACCGTTCACGCTAGCGGGGTGGAATGGAGGCATCACGCCCGGCTTCTTGAGGCGTTCGAAATCGGCACGACGCCGCCGCCAGGTAGCAGCGGAGAGTCAGTGCGGATATCCAGCTCCTCTGGTTCACCGGGTCCCGACGAAGGCAACCAACCCTGGTCGATATGGATCGAGAGGCCCACCCTCAAACGCGCAGAGTTCATGGTCGGCGACGAGAGCGTGATCGTCATCTTCCACGGCCACACGTGGTGGAGCTGGTCACCCTCGCGGGGGGCGCACGACAATATCGGGAGGATCCGCGACACACACGGACTCGGACCATCGACTGGCTTGTTGGAGACGCAACTGCTCTCTCGCTCGTTACATCTGAAGGAACTTTCGCGCGGCACGATGCTTGGGCGAGACGTGATTCACCTCCGAGGATCACCTCGGGCGACGATCACCGGACACGATCATTTTCGGATGATGCAAGCGCTGCACCCCATGGGGTTGGGCGCCGACGAATACCGTTTTGCTCTCGACGCCCAACAGGGAGTGCTGCTCCGCTCCGAGGCGCGACGCGCGAACCGGCCATTTCTCGTCCTCGAAATGACCGAGGTCCGCTTCGATGAACACTTCGACGCCGACATGTTCGCCCCGGAATCGCTGTCAATGTAGCCAATCGGGTCCGAGAGGAGTCAGGAGCGTGGCGCTCGCAGGCTCATCCCGACCCGGCGTGTGGCTCGATGTGTCGCCCACGATCGGATCGCACGGGGATCGTCCGTGGCCCGACCGTGTCACGCAGAGAAAGCCGCTTCGCGAGCACGAGCACAGCGCTCAACGCGGCGACCATACCGATCAAATCGATTGACGCCGCGGCGATGAACAGGATCACCTGTCCCGAGCCGTGCGGAGGCTCGACACCGCGCGAAGCGAGCCACCGGTCAACGATCTGCTGATTGACGCCCGTCAACAAGAACCCGCCCACTGCGAGTATCCAGGCCGGCGATCCAGCGCGGAGCAGCGGCGCCAGCAGGATGAGCACCAGGACCTCGACGATCAGATGGTGATCCCATGTGACCCCCTGAAAGATCGGCACCACGCTCAAGAGCCCGGCGACGGTGAGAACCCGACCTGCGGCCCCTGGTACACGCGAGCACGCGACCCACACAGCGAGGAGGGCGACAACCTCGAGTGCCAGGAACGTGGTCCCGAGTCCGCTTGCCGGATGCATACCCTGGCTGCCGAGCGTCCGAAGCACCACGCCGGGAAGCGAGCGGTCCCACTGATTGATGACTCCACCGGAGAAGCTCGGAAGCACGTGTGTGAAGTAGTAGACAGTCTGACCGGAGATCGCCAGCATCGCGAGGCCGCCCGCGACCAGCCCACTCGCAAGCCCGCCGAGCGCCTGGAGAGCGCGGTCACGCGGGAGGACGAAGATGGCGGGTGCGATGAGGATCGGTGAGACCTTGATGCACACTGCCAGAGCCAGCGCGACGCCGCCGATGACCGGTACGCGATTGGTCACGACGCTCCACGCAAACACCGCTTCGAGAAGCAGGACGAGCGGATCCACCTGGATGCCGTACATCGCTGCGCCAATCTGAGGACTTGCCAGCATCACCAATGCAAGCCACGCGACGGTTTCCGGTGCAAGCCGCGGTCGCGCGGTTCTCACGCCGATGAGGAGCACACCGACGAGCGACAGGTAGTTCACGGCGAGCCAGATGCGGCCGGCATCATCGGCGGAGAGTCGCGTCAAAGGGATGAGGACGAAGGCGAAGAGCGGTGGATAGGTGTAACCGATCATGGCGCGCGGATTGAAGCAGCAGGGTGGAGGGGAGATATAGGGGGATCGCCCGTGCGCGAGCGCCTGAGCTGCCGCGAAATACACGTGGAAGTCAACGCGCCCGGCGTGCGGTGCGATGAGCTGGGTCACGGCGACCGTGAGATCGTTCAGGACGAAGAAGCCGATCAGCAGCCCGACGAGCACCCACCGAGCCTTGAGCAGTCGCTTCCCGCCCCGAACGCCCACGGCCGCGATTCTGCCAGACCACTCGCAGGGCCGTCGCAGTCACCGGTGACCGGCGCGTGGGCCAGGTCGCTGTCTAGTCGAGGTGGGAATCGGGCAGATCGATCGGGGTGACGCCAGATAGGTCGGCGAAGAGCCAGCGCTTGATCCTCCGCGCCGCCGCGACGTTGACGCGTTGGAATTCCGCGTCCACGGCTGTGCTGATCAGCAGGATGACTGCGGTTGCGGCTGCACCGAGGCAGGCACTCTGCCAGACCGCGAAGCGCGGCTCGAGGCCGGCACAAAGTCCACAGGGCGGGTACATGATCGACGTCCAGAGACCGATCAGGATGCCGGCCGCAGCGGCGGCAAGATCAAAGACAGCAACCTTCGGAGAGCCGCGGCGGACGATGATCGCTGTGAGCAGCACCACGACGGCGGCGGCTGTACCGAATAGCACGCTGGATCGCTGGTCGAAGATCGGCCGCGCCGCGCAGAGGTCAAGCGTCCCCAAGCCTCTGCCGGGGCAGTACGGCAACGACGTCAGGAGAGCTGTCCAAAAACCAATCCCGACCCCGACAGGCACCGCGGTGAGACCGAGAACATACGTGAGGGTGCGCCTCATCGGTCACATGCTACTGGCTTCTGCGAGGGGAATCGTCCAGGTAGCGCTGGGAAGTTTCGTCAAGGATCCTTGACAAATATCGATGCGTCAAGGTACCTTGACGACATGGATGAAATCAAGCAGACCGCCGGTGTCCTCGACCGGCAACTGAGCGATGTGCTCGCCACCGACCCTCTGAGCGCACTGACAGCAGTGACTTCCATCCGAAACCTGATTGCCGAGCGGGAACGGCAGGCGGTGACGGCAGCGGTGGCCGACCACACGTGGCGTGAGATCGGCGTTGCCCTTGGAGTCTCGAAACAGGCGGCCTTTCAGCGATTTGGCAAGGACTGGGTGGTCGCGACGAAGCGCCAGATGTCCAAGCCTGAATGGAAGCAGACCGTAAAGCGGAAGCTCGTCGGGTAGACGACGGCGGCTAATTTGCGCCGACGACGTTGAACTGCTGGGTGACGAAGATGTGGTGCGGCCAGTTCACGCCGATGTAATGCACCTCGAACTCGCCGTTGCTCAGCTGCACAACACGATCGACGATGCCACCTGGGTAGGCGGCGAGCGCGGCTTCGGTCGCGTCATACGCGGTGGTTCCGCTGACGATTGTTCCCGATCCCTGGCTGTAGTTCGCCGGGATCTGCCCGACCTGCTTTGACGTTGTCGCGGCTCCCTGCTGGAAGGGGATCACCCCTGCCGCCACGGAGGTTGCAGATGTGGCACCGGACGACTGCACGACCACCTGCGCGGCCGCGATCGTCGTTCCGTTTGTCGTCCCGAGGACGAGAACGTTCTCGCCGGTTGCAATTGCGCTCGACGAGACCGAGCTCGTGGCGTTCTCATAGGTCGTCGAGGATGCCTCGTCAACGGTCACCTTCTGACCCGCGGATGTCGAGATGGTGAAGCTCCCGGTGGCCACGCTCGCGACGGTGCCCGCCGATCCACCTGCGGCTGGTCCAGACCGAGCGTTCGATCCGGTGCCGCGGGATCCGGGACTGCCGGCCGAGCCACTCGCGGTTGCCGAAGGGGAGGTGGCTATTGCCGATGACGTCCCGCAGGCGGACAGCACGATCGCCGAAGCCACCAGCGGGGTGGCCATGAGCCATCGACTTCGCCTATCTAAACGCCATCGCCGGGATCGTGGCCGGCGTGGCGTCTCGGGCGTGGGGTTGTCGGGGCTTGTTGGGTCCTGATCGTTCACGATGGTTCCTCTGCTTGGAGCTGTAAGCAGAGAGTGGCATCCGTTCATCTGAGATTCATTCGGACCGCCTGTGACCGGGCTGGGACTGCCCACGGTGAGCAGCGTGTCGCCTGGCTCAGGTTGTGTCCCCAGGCGTTCTACCTGCGGTCATGCCGTGTACAGTCCTCATAGAGAGGTGACTGGTGCGTTCTCGAGGCGCTACCTGTCCAGATAGAGGAGAGAGGTCGATGACGAATCCGTACCGCCGAACGGGAGGCGCAGTGGCCGCCGCGGTGGCCGCAACTGCGACGGTTTTTCTCGGTGTCATGCCGGCGTCGCCTGCCGGCGCCGCCACCACAGCATCGGCCGCGCCGGTGTCCGCGCTGGGCCAGGCGCATCAGCATCTCGCAGCGAGCCAGGCCCTGCTCAAGTACTACGGCGGCACCAAAGGCGTTGGTGTCGAGGTCAACCCCAAGGTGTACCTGGTCTTCTGGGGCTCGCAATGGGGAACCGTCGGGCAATCGGGGCCAAATCTGACATTGAGCAACGATCCGGTCGGAGCAGCGCCGTATCTGCAGAACTTCCTCCGCGGCCTGTTCGGCTCGCAGGACACGTGGAGCACCTCCACCACGCAGTACTGCCAGGGCGTTCCCAAGAACTCCACCACGTGCCCCCCAACGGCCACGTTCGTGCACCATCCCGCGACCACGGCTTTGGCCGGGGTATGGGCGGATGTCTCGGCGCTGACGCCGGTGGAGGCGACCAACAAGCAGCTGGGTCAGGAGGCTGACAGGGCCGCGGTTCACTTCGGCAACAAGACCCCGGCGTCGAACACGTCGGTTCAGTACGTCATCGTCAGCCCAACCGGGACCCATCCGGGGGGCTTCGGTCTCCCGACGTCCAACTTCTGCGCATGGCACGACTTCACGCGTGGCAAGGACATCGCTGTGACCACGCCGCGCGGCAACCTAGCCTTCACCAACATGCCGTACGTGAGCGACCAACTCGCCAACTGCGGCACCGGCTTCGTCAACAAGCCGGGCGTGCTTGACGGCTTCAGCATCGTGGAGGGCCATGAGTACGCTGAAACGCTCACCGATCAGTGGCCGCAATCGCCGATCGGGGCGACCAACCTGACGTCCGGCGGGTGGTTCGAGCCCGTCGGCGGCGAGAACGGTGATAAGTGTGCGTGGATCACCCCCGGCACGCCCGGTGGCGCGGCCGATATCACACTCTCCACCGGTACATTCGCGGTGCAGTCGCTCTGGAGCAACCTGTCCAATGCGGGCAAGGGTGCCTGCGTGATCTCCTACCCCTAGCCTCGGCGGCTTCGGTGCAGTGCTCTGGGTGGGGCGGCAAGCCTCACCCAGAGGCGCGCTGAGGCGCGGTGGTTAGAAGGGAGCGCGCAGCGCGGTCCAGCTCAATCCGCTGTTGATCGTTCGGAGCAGACTCGCGCATTGTGGGTCGACAGAGTTGCTCGTCACCGCCCACCCCACGAGTGGCGTGGCGAACCAGATCTGGGAAACCTGGTCGCCACCCTCGATGCAGATGTCGGTCCACGTCGGATCCCACGTGATTCCCGAGTTTGAGCTTCTCCAGATCCCCACACCATTGCTGCCGCCAAACACTCCGATGCCATTTGTGGTGACCGTGAGCGAGTCCGCTGTGCCGGAGAAGGGGATTGATCCCTTCGCAATCGGGTCTGTGCCGGACCGCTCGCTCCAGATGCGACCTCCGTCCGCGGAGGTCCACACGGACTTCACCCAGTTGCCGGTACAGCAGGGCTCAGCGCAGAGGATCCACACGTGCACGCCGTCGATGCTGCGGATGCTTTGAATGCCGGAACACGGTGTGGGAAGGCTTTGCCACGACCGGCCGAGGTTCGTGCTGGTGAAGAGCAACTGACCCTCGGAGCTGACCGCCCCACCGCCAGATGGATACGGGGGAGGCACGATGTTCTCCGCCACGAATGCAATTCCACGTGGTGCTCGTTCTATGACGACAAAGGGTGTTGCCCCGGCTGCGACGGACAGCGCGAAATGCGGCTGCGGTGAGGCCACCGACCAGTTGTCGGAATCCGCCGGCGAGACCATGAGACGTGGCAGGCAACCGACCGTGTCGTCGGCACCACACCCCCGCACAGCCCAGGTCTCATTCTCGTACGGCTCGAGCGCGAGAATTGGGCCGCTCAGCGCCTGTCGCCACGCGTGTCCGTTGTCATGGCTGGCGTAGAGATTCGGGCCGGAGATCCAACCATTGGCACCCTGGAATCGCACACTGACATTGGCGAACGGGTCCCCGTTGATGGAGAAGGGGAGTGTGGCGATGGCGACTGACGACCCCCACGTCTTCCCGCCGTTGTCGGTGGTCGCCACACGGAGGGTGCAGTTGACTGTGCACACCGAACCGACCCCCCATCCGTAGGTTGGGCTGGCGAATGCAACGGCGTCGGTTGTCGAGCTCGGCCCGTACGTCGATGTCGGGAAAGCAGAGGGCGTCGGCGTGGGAGACGGCAATTCAAGGCTCGGCACGGCCGATGCGGAGGACGACGTGACAACGCTCGGCTTGGAAACGGCGCTGGAGCAGCCGGCAAGGACACAGATGACGGCCACGGCAGTGAGGCCGGCGATCCGCTGCATGACTACGCAACGGATCTGACGGACTGTCGTTACTGCGGCTCCGCCAGCCCATTACCTGTGCCGGCAGTGCGGCGATCGCTCGTCCGCATGGGTACACTCTTGCCATGAACGAGACTGCGATCATCCAGGTGATCACGGTCGGCGTCGTCGGGCTCGCGGTCATCGCGACAGCTGCGGTGGTAGCCCGCCTGGGACACCACATTCGGGTCCTGGGGGTCGAGATGCGGCGTCTTGTCGATCAGAACTCGACGCTGCTCGAGACAGCGCATCAGCAGTCGGCAGGTGCACGCGACCTCGCCGGCGAGATGCGCCGGGAGGGCGCCATCGCCGCAAGGCCACTCCTCGTTCTTCTCGACGAGCCGCCGCTCGGCATACGCGACCAACCGTGGGCGGCTGTGCGAGTCCGCAATGTCGGGAATGGCTCCGCGCTCAACTTCATTGTCTGGATGCTTGCGAGCAGCTATCTGTACCGCTCCGCTGGGGCGGAAGCCAGGGGCTTCTCCGGGCCGATCCATCTGGCACCCGGTGACACCTTCGAGCCGGGTCCTTCGAACAACATGCTCCCTGTGGGGAGTGCCCACGGGTACCTGGATCCCGGCACCGCCGTCGTTGCTGACGATCCTGGCGCCAACCTCATCGCCTACTGTGGAGATCTCTCGGGGAATCGATACCGCTTCAACCTGCGGACCGCCGACCCGCCCGACGTCTGGGAGCGAGGTGAGGACGCGCCGTCCTGGGCGGGAGCGTGGGATCCGCGGCTCTCGTCAGCTGAGCGGCCAGGAGGTGACCAGCAATCTCCTCCCGAGCGAGATCTCGGGCAGCTCGTCGAGGGGCTCCATGACCTTGTCGATGCCCTGCAGGATGCGCTTGCCTCTGATACCCACCTGCGGGTGACCGGGCGCGCGAGCCAGCGGCCGGTTGTGGCCGATCCCCGGCGCGATCCCGAATCGCGCTGACGGCCACCACCTTCGACAGCTCAGCGGCGGCGTTCGATACTGTCCGCACATGCGGTTGCGCCTCTGCGGCACGAGAGGGTCGACTCCGGCGCCGGGAGTCGAATACGCCCGCTACGGGGGGCAAACCTCGTGCGTGGCGGTGATGTCGGACGACGGCGAGTACCGGCTCACCCTGGACGCGGGCACGGGTTTGCGCCGCCTGCCCGCAGCGCTCGAGGAGCAGCCGTTCAACGGCACCATCCTGCTGACCCATCTCCACTGGGATCACACTCATGGCCTCCCGTTCTGTCGCTCGGTGGACAACCCCGACGCACGCACCACCCTTTACATCCCGGAGCAACCCGGTGGGAACGCCGAGGAGATCCTCGCGCGCGCGATGTCACCGCCACATTTCCCGATCCGGCCGCGCGAGATGCGAGGAGCGTGGGACTTCCGGCATCTCGCGCCAGGACGTCATCGCATCGAAGGCTTCGATGTCGAGGCGGTAGAGATTCCCCACAAGGGCGGGCGCACCTTCGGATACCGAGTCTCGGATGGACGGTCGTCCATCGCCTACATGCCGGATCACGCTCCGACCGTGTTCGGCCCAGGCCCAGCGGAGTTCGGCCCATATCACGAGGCGGCCGTGGAACTCGCCCAGGGTGTCGATGTCCTCCTGCACGATTCGCAATACACGAGCGAGGAATTCCCAGCCCGGGCGCACTTCGGCCACTCCAGCATCGATTACGCCGTGGGCCTGGCCGAGCATGCCGGTGTGGGCCGGCTTGTCCTGTTCCACCACGACCCATGGCGATCAGATGATCAGCTCGACACCATCGTCGAACAGTGGTCCGGCGCCGCTGTGCCCGTGACCGCCGCCATCGAATGGGATCTGCTCGAGGTCGGCGTATCCTGACGCCTGGTCGCGCTCCTCGAGCGACCAATCGTAGGGTCCGGCGGGTGGACCCGTAGGGTTTTCCCGGTTTCAGCCTGATCCGCGGACGCCTAAGTTGGCGGTGTGCACGAGTCCGCCATGACCTCGCCCCACCTTAAGTTGGCTTTAAGGCGACCCGAAGGGCCGGGGCTAGCCTCGGGGCTATGGACACAACCCCGGCTCACGTCCGGGCTGCAACGTTTGTCGCCAATCGCAACTGCAACAGGAGGGAGAAAAACTCCATGAAGCGATCGATCGTGTTGCTCTCCGCAATCCCCGTGGTGTCGCTGCTGGCCGGCTGCAGCGCGTCGACGACCAACGGTACGCCGACGCCGACGGTTGCGCCCGCAACCAGCGCGCCCACCCCGACCGCGACGCCGACAGCCGCGGCAACTCCGACCCCGACAGCGAGTGTGGCCACCGTCGTCCCACTTGGCGGGACGTGGAATGGGCAGTACAGCGGCAAGTACAGCGGGACGTTCGTCCTGATCTGGGCGCAGTCTGGGGCCGGCCTGGTCGGGACGATCGCACTCTCATCGCCTGCCACGACGCTGCACATCACAGGGAACGCGACGGGCAGCTCCATCAACTTCGGTGCGGTCGGTTCGGTGGCCTATACGGGGACGATATCCGGCAACACCATGTCGGGTACCTACGTGGAGGCCGGTGGCCTTGGCAACGGTAGCTGGAGCGCCACCAAGACCGGGTGAGGTATGCCCCGAAGGGGGGGCGAACCCGCCGCGACGATTGTAGACACAAGCGTCAACAACTCAAAAGTGAGTCTGATGAGCGACCCGCCTCCGCTTGCGCCGCCGGAGCCGCCACCAACGCCGCCACCTCCCTCACGGCCCCCTCCGGCTCATCGCGCGAGGCTGGCCGTTGCGTTGATCGCGATCGTCGCGGTGGGTGCCGGCGGCGCCTTCGCCGTGGTGCTCGCCACGCGGCAACCGACCAAGCCGGCATCGACCTTCGTCAGCGGTCCATCGAAGCCCCAGGCGCAGGCGCCGCTCACGGTTCCCGAGGCGATCCTGCAGCAACACACGGAAAGCAATGGAACGCTCGACCTGGAGGGCGCCCTCGAGATGTTCTCGTACGTCTTCACGCCCATCCCTGGCGTGACGTTACCCTCTGGGGCCGCGGATGATCGAGCCCAGTGGGCTGACCTCGCGGCCGAGTTGATCGCCGCGAACATCGATGAGCTCACCGCGGCGCAGCGTCAGGCTGTCATGCCCATTTTCAGCGGGGTTGCGGCATCAGCGCCGACCAACGCAACCGCAGCGCGGAGCACGACGCTCCGTACCGGTCCTGTGTTGACGGACGCGCAACTGCTGTTCCTCCCCGCGCCATTCGTCGGTGCCGACATCGGCGCACTCGTGACCAAGGCGTTCGCGGCGGAGGGCCAGCTTCTCGGCCATACGATCGCAAGCGCTCCCGTGAACACGGATCTCAGCCACATCCATGTCTTCCTGGCAGCGGCGAACGATGTGACCGATACCGGTTCCGTCGGGCTGGCGTGGACGGTAGGGACGCACGGGCCCGGTTTCGATGCTCAGGGACAGGAACTCGAGTCGTCTACCGACGCCGGCAAAGTCACCGACTGCTACATCTTCATCGGCCCGACGATTTGGAACTCGAAGGATGTATCGGGTCATTGGGTCCCCTCGGACCTCGATGTCGCGGCCATCTATCACGAGGTGTTCCACTGCTATCAGGATTTCGTCATCGGGAGCCTGAGCGGTGAGGTTGCGGACAGCGCGCCCGCATGGATCATGGAGGGCGGGGCGACCTGGGCGGCAGCATCGATCCTTCCTTACGACGACGAGCACTGGTGGATCAAGTACATCGACTATCCGGGCCAGCCGCTCGCAAATCGCTCGTACAGCGCCTTCGGTCTCTTTTTCGAGATCGGGTACCTGGGCCGGCCGCTGTGGCCGCAGTGGTGGAACATCTGGAGCGCCGCTGCGGCCGGGGGATGGGGGATCACCGACTGGTTCGATGCTGCCGCCGGCGACCGCCTCACAGCACTCGACAACGACTGGGCGGCGAGTTTCTACCGCGACCCGACCCTCGGACACGACTGGACGGTCACGGGTGTCGGGCAGCTACTGCACCCGCCCGCGCCCGCCACCCCAGCCACCTTCGGCGGTCAGCTCACGGTGAAGAGTCCCCCGTACGCGACTGCCCAGGTGCTCATCCCGCCTCAGAAGTCCGGCACCATCGTCGTGTCCGCATCGCAAGCCGCGACCTTCCGTATCCTCGACGCCACCGGGCGTCAGGAGATTGGCGTCAGCTACCTCGCCATGTGTTGGGGGACGTGCGGAACGTGCCCGGGTGCGTCGAAGGCGCCGCCGACGTTCCGCGTAACCGGGTTGGTGCACTGGGCATCGGCGACGCAGCAGTCCTTCAACGACACGCAGCTCGCCGCCACCAACCTCAAGACCTACTGCATGAAGCAGCAGTCCGACTGGACACCGCCGTACCCCAACACCTGTCTCGCCCAGTGTGCGGGGAGCAATGGTGATCCACACATGCGCAGCGTCAATCAGCGCATCTACAACTTTCAGGCCGCCGGCGAGTATGTGCTGCTCCGCGCCGCCGGAGGCTCTGTCGAGATCGAGGGGCGGCAGGAGCCGGCGTCCAACCCCGGCAGTGACGCCACCATCAACACCGCGGTGGCTGCGCGAGTCGGGTCACATCGAGTCGGTGTGTATGCACCGGGAGGCGCGCAGGTCCTCAGCGTCCACGTCGACGGCAACACGGTAGCCCTCACTTCGCCGTTGAGCCTCTCCGGGGGCGGACATGTACTCCCCAAGTCGAACGGTGTGGAGGTCGACTTCCCTGACGGAACTGTGCTCTGGGCCCTGTACACCAAGGAACGCTGGGGAATCAACGTCGAGATCGCCCCCAGCCCGAGCGTGCTGACGAGTGCCACGGGAGTCCTCGGTCGCGTTGGACTCGGCTACGCCTTGCCCCTGCTTCCGGACGGTACGGGAACGCACATCAGCGCAAATCCGGTCGCCCAGTACAACTATCGATACCAGGTGTTCGCGCCCGCATGGCGCGTCACCGACGCAACGTCGCTGTTCGACTACGACCCCGGCAAGACGACCGAGTCCTACAACGTCCCCGGGTTCGTCCCCGAAGGCGGCCCCCCGAAGACGGTGCCGTTCGATCCGCAGACCCTGGCCACATCGGAGTCGACGTGCGCCCCGATCGTGGATGCCGACCTCCGCAACGACTGCGTGTATGACGTGACCGCGACGGGCGATCCAACCTTCGTCACCGCATACAGCGACACCGCCACATTCTTCTCAGGCATCGCGCCATCGACCTCTCCGCCGGGTGCGCAGACGTCGCCGACGCCGACAGCGTCCGGCTCCGCCATCCACGAGGTGCTCGCGGGCGCGAATCAGAGCGGCTACGTGGTCGGTCCCGACGGATCCCTGGATATCCTCGTGGTCGCCGGGAATCAGGAAGAGGTGATCGCTGTCGATGCCACCACCACGGCGATACGGGCTCAGGCCTCGCTTGGTCCGGTGCGATCGCTGTCTGTTCCCAGAGGCTTGGTGTCGTCGTCCGGATCACTCTGGCTCGTGGTGGGGACAGGACTCGAGACGTGCGCGGTTGATCAGCTCGACCCGAGCACCCTCGCCGTGCAGAACACGATGCCCTTGCCCGGGTGTCCAGCGGCATCGCCCGGCATCGGCGGCTCAGCGACGGAGGTGTGGACCGACGACGGCAAAGGCCATCTCGTACGCATCGATATGGCGCACAAGGACTTCAGCGCGACCATCGCAGCGCCGGCCAATACGCAGCAGACCACGCCGGAGTTCCTCTCGTCCGACACCTCACTGTTCTGGACCGACGAGCTCGGCATCTATCGCGTCGACGCGCAGACGTCGTCCCTGATCCAGATCAGCGACCAGGACCGCGAAACCCAGCCCGCCGGCGATGGAGTGTGGGAGGAGCTCGACGTGGCGACGGTCGGTTTCTTCGACAACAACCCGAGCACGCCGACCACGACTCTTTCCGTTCCCCGCGACCTCATCGGCGCGGACGCCAACAACGTATATACCGAAGATCCAACGACCCACGACATCCTGGAATATCCGATCAACGGCAGCCCGGGTGCAGGGCTTGGGACCAGCTACTGGCCCATCGAGGAGGGTTCGACCCTCCTGATCGGGCCGCACAACGCATTCCGCGTCTTCGCAAAGCCTCCCCAGCCCGGTGCGTCGCTCGCGATCTATGTCGAGAACTTCCCTCTGCCCTGACCATCGGACGGCCGGTCAGTCACGACGCCGACGGCGACCGGAACGACGTCAGACAGCGAAGCCGCGCATGACGCTGTCGACGACGCGCTCCGCGAAGGCCGCGTCAAGGATGCCCCCGAACATCAGCCGAAAGTACACGGGTCCGACGAGCAGCTCGGTGGCAACCTCGGCATCCGCATCCGCGCGCAAATCACCGCGGGCGATCCCGCGCTTGATCACCCGGGCGATCTCGGCGCGGCGGGCCGCAACGACCGTCGCCCGGAACGGGTCGCCGATCGTCGGGTTGCTGGCGATCTGCGACAACAGGGACCGGATGACCGGCCCGAAGTCCGTCTCGGTCACCGCGCGCATTGGATTCGTCACCGCGGCGAGCAGCTCGTCGCGTGTGTTGTCTGTATCGGCGATGCCGATATGCGGCTCGGCGAGTTGGGCGAGCAGATCCTGAGCAAGCGCTTCCTTCGATGGCCAGCGGCGATAGATCGTCGCCTTGCCCACGCCGGCGCGCGCTGCGACATGCTCGAGGCGCAGGGCGGCGAAGCCCTCCTCGATGAGCAGTTCGCGTGCCGCCGTGAGGATCGCCTGGTGGGCTCGCTGACTTCTCGGCCGGCCTCCGCGCCCGGGGAGAGGGGGTGCAGCCGGCGTGTGGTCCGGGCGCTGCTTTTCCATGGAGTGCTATGATACGAAACGCATCGTATCGATGTTCGGGAGATCAAAAATGACCACGACAGACAACACCCGCATTGTGGCGCTTATCGAGCGCGCCGAGCGCGAAACACCTTTCTGCGACTGCGGCGAACCCACCGCAGCGATAGCCGAGGATCGCCAGATCTGGCTCAACTGCACGGCGCGCCGGCATCGCTCCGGTGGTGCGCTGCGCCACCTCATCGGTGCCCTGGCATCCGCCGGGCACACGCGCAAGCTCCTCGTCGACCCGATCTGAAGCGCTGAGGCGGGGTGATCCCGCGGCCCTCCAACGGGTCGTGTTTCCGCACCGGGTCCACAATGCTCGCTGGTAGGGACGCGGTTCTCTGGCGTCCGAGACCAGGAGGCATGCCGGTGACGATGCTGCTTTCAGGCCGACAGGTCGCGACACGAGCCGGCCAGGCCAGCCTCCTCGCGGTTGTCATGATGACTGCCGCTCTGCTGCCGACGTTCGTCAGCCAGGGGTGTTCGGGGTGCTCGGCATTCGACGCCTCCGGTCTTCCTGCGAGCACGCTGAGGACGAGCCCTGACGCGTGGGCGGTGGTGTGGATCGTCGCGAGCCTCTTGGCGACGGCTGCTCTGTTCCTGGCCGGTATCGCAAGGCGGTTCGCGGCCACATTGAACGCAGTGGCTGCAGTGGCTGCACTCGCGCTTTCCATATTCGAGGGTGTGTCGGCCTTCCCGCGTATTCTCGGCGCCGCGGAGCTCGTCCCAGGCGTGCCAGTCACATACGTCCTGGGCCCAGGGTTTTACCTGCTGCTCATCGGAAGCATTCTCGCGGTGGGTGCCGCGCCGGCGATGCTCCTGGCGGGCAGCGAAGGTGAGCACAGCGTATCGACGGTGGCGTCCCGCCCATGGGTTGCGGTCCGCCCGTGGGTGCCATCGCTGGCGGGCTGGGCGTGTCTGGCGGCACTCGCCTTCGCCGTGGCCGGGGCGTTTCTCCCGTATGCCACTCTCAACTGCGGCTTCGGATGCCCGCCTTTCGCCGCGCCGCTCACGGGATCATTCGCGGGGACGATGGTGCGGGGCGACGACGGACGGATCGTGGTCGCTCTGCTCGTTGTCGCGGCAATCGCCATCGCGGCATTTCTCGCCGGTCGCCGGAAGCCACTGGCAACAGGCATCGCGCTGTTGCTCTCGCTCGCGGCCACTGCCCTGGTCAGTTTCGACAGTATCAACGCGGCGACCCGGGTACTGGGGTGGCCGTATGCGATCCCCACCAGCCCGGAGCTCGGCTACTACCTCCTCCAGGCCGGGTCGGGTCTGGCCGTCGTGCTATGCATTGTGCTGGCGTCGGCGGATCGTCCGACATGGTGGCGCCAGAGCATGGGCCGCGCCCCGGGGATAGTAAGTCTGTAAGGTAATATGACAGGTATGGTTCCACCGGCGGGGGCTGGGGACTGGCAAGCGGGGACTGGCAGCACGTCACCGCGTGGACCTCTTCGCGTCGCCTGGTTCGGCCACGGCGGAGGTCGGCGAGCGGACGGGCTGAGCTCGTACAGCTCGACCACCGTCGGGGCGCTGCGGCGACACGGCATCGAGGTCGCCTTCTTCTTCCATCGCCACGATGGGGAAGCCGTGCCGGGCGCGCAGTCCGTGTCCCTGTCGGCGGCCCGCTTCAAGACGGTCATCATGCCGTCGCCGGGAACGGCCGCCCGCATCGCTCGCGAGCTCTTGGCCTTCCGTCCCGACGTCGTCCACGTGTCGCTGAGTTTCTCGCTGCTCGACACGTGGATTCTGGCGCACTGCCGCCGGAGGGGCATCCCCACCGTTGCGACGGTGCACCTGCCGTACGCGCAGCTGCGCGACGGCCGCGGACGCATCTTCCATGCCCTGTACCGCTTTCACGCGCACACACTGGCGCTGGCTGACCGATGCATCGCATTGAGCCACGATCAGCGGGAGCTGCTGGTTTCGGTGGGCTGCGAACGCGATCGCGTCGATGTCCTGCCGAATGGCGTCGATACAACTGAAATCACTCCTGGGCCGTCAAAGCTCCGCACCGGCCTGGGCGGCGATTTTGTCGTGGGGTATCTTGGCCGCCTCGACCCAGAGAAGCGAATCCTCGACTTGGTGCATGCATTCCAGCGACGGCAGTGGTCGAACGAGAGCCGCCTGGTGATCGCGGGAAGTGGCGCGCAACAGCTGCGGATCAGCCGTCTCGCGTCCAACGATCCCCGCATCGTGATGCTCGGTGCCATTCACGACCGCCAGCAATGCATCGACGTCCTCCGCGGCATCGATGTGTTTGTCCTGCCTTCCACCGCCGAAGGCTTGTCGCTGTCGCTGCTCGAGGCCATGGCGGCTGGGTGTGCCGTTGTGGCCACGGATGTCGGCGATGATGGCAGGCTCGTGTCGGGAGCTGGAATTGTCCTGCCTGCGCATCCCCTGGAACCCTCGCTCGGAAACGCGCTCGACACCTTGCGAGATGACGTGAGCTTGCGGCGTCAGCTGGGCGTGTCGGGTCGGGAGCGCGTGAGCGAGTCGTATTCGATCGGCACAACGGTCGACGGGCTCATCGGCACGTACGAGAGCATGGTGGTGCGTAAGCTCGCGGTCGCCTGAAACGGCGACCTGTCAACCTGCGCCATCACCACGTGTCTCTTGAGGATCGGCGTCGCCATCAGCGGTGACGATGAGCCGGACGGGCCGATCCCAAAAGAAGTAGTTCCACGCCCACGACCAGAGCGCCAGCAACCTGCTCCGGAACCCCACGAGGTAGAGGAGGTGGATGAAGACCCAGATGAACCACCCGATCAACCCGTTGATGCGCAGCGGGCCTATCTCCGCAACAGCGGCGCCACGACCCACTGTCGCCATGGTGCCCTTGTCGTGGTAGCGGAACGCAGCGACCTCCGCCCCGTTGATGCGTGCGGCAATCTCTCGCGCGACGTATTTCCCTCCCTGTATCGCCACCGGCGCAACCATGGGCAACACGGCGCCGTCCTGAGTGATCGCAGCCGCGTCGCCGATCACAAAGACCTCGGGGTGGCCGGGGAGATGAAGCTGCGACGTGACCTTGACCCGCCCGCCCCGCGCGGTGGCATCATCGCCGAGGTCGAGTGGAACCGCGGCATGCACGCCCGCGGTCCACACCACTGTGTTCGTCTCGACGCGCTCTCCGTTCTGGAGCACCAATCCGTGCTCGTCGACCTCGCGCACCGACTGGCCGAGGATGATGCGCACTCCCTTGCGCTCCAGGGAACGCGCCGCAAGGCGACCGAGCCGCGGTGCGAAGCTCGCCAGGACGCGGTCCCCAGCCTCAACGAGCACCACTGACACCTCGGCGAAGTCGATGCGCCGGTAATCCTTGGGGAGGACGTGCCTGATCAGCTCGGCCACGGCGCCCGAATATTCGACACCTGTCGGTCCACCACCAACCACGGCGAAGGTGAGCAGCCGCCGGCGGGTGACGGCGTCGACTGTCAGGCTCGCCGTTTCGAAGCATCCGAGGAGTCGTGAGCGGAGCGTCAGTGCATCGCCGAGGTGCTTCAAGCCGGTGGACCACTGGCGAGCGTTCGCATTCCCGAAGTAATCGGTGACGCTGCCTGATGCAAGGACCAGATAGTCGTAGTCGAGGCCCACGGCCGACGTGTCCACGTGGCGATGCTCGAGGTCGACGCTCATCAACTCGGCGCGGATCACGTCGACATTGCGCGCCCTGCGCATGATCGTGCGGACTGGACTTGCGATGGCGGATGGATCGAGGAGCCCGGACGCCACCTGGTACAGGAGCGGTTGGAACAGGTGGTAATTGTTGCGGTCGACGAGCGTGACACTGACGTCGACGTGGCGCAGCGCCCGGGCGGTGGCGAGACCGCCGAACCCGGCGCCGACGATCACGACGTGTGGATGTGTGGGGGCGATTCGCATCAGCGCGCGGCACGTGCCGCACGGCGCTCGCGGCGAGGCACGTTCGACCAGGCCGCGTCGACAGACTTGATCTCGCCACTGAGCGACGGTGCGGTGGCGACGTGCCCGGAGCGGACGTATCGCTCGTGGTTCACCTCCAGACGCTGCGGCTCGTACACGTAGTTGACCATCACCGCGTGCGACTGCCGGCCTCGGTGTGAGAGGTCGGCGTCGGGATCGATGCGTTCGAGGCGGGCGCCGTTGGAGAGGTGGAAATGGCCCACGCTGTCGGCGATGCGCGCCCCGACCTTGACGTGCAGGAGATATGCAAGTGCGAGGCGCCCGGCGAGTCGGGCGACCACGGGGGGATGCGGCGCGGGAGCCTGCAGCAGCTGCGACAACGCCTCGAGCTCGTCTCCCGTCGAGGCCAGCCGGCGCAGTTCGTCGTGGTGACCTGCCGTCAATGCGAGCAGCCTTTCCTCGGTAAAGCCCTCGCCATCGTTCCGATCGGTCACCGCCCGCGCGAGGCCGGGGACCGGCGACAGGGTCGCAAAGGTTCGCAATCCCGGTAACTCGACGGAGAGCTCTCGGACCACCTGCTTGATGAGGAAGTTGCCGAACGAGATGCCGCGCAGTCCGGGCTGACAGTCGCTGATGGAGTAGAAGACGGCGGTATGAGCCGACCGGGCTTCGGCAATGGGACGCTCCACAGCGAGGAGTGGAGCAATCGCTGCTGGGAGGTCGCGGGTGAGCGCGATTTCCACGAAGATCAACGGCTCGCCAGGCAGCAACGGGTGGAAGAACGCGAAACACCGCCGGTCGGCAGCCAGGCGCAGGCGCAGGTCGTCCCATCCATGGATCTCATGCACCGCCTCGTACGCAATCAGCCGTTCCAGCGTTGCCGCAGGGGTTCCCCAGCTGATCTGTTCGAGACGCAGAAAGCCTCCGTTGAACCACGATGACAGGAGGTGGCGAAGATCGGCGTCGACACCGCGCAGGTGCGGACGCGTCGGGAGGAGCGCAAGCAGCTGCCCACGCAATTTCACCAGCGCGGCCGCGCCGCCGCCGACCATGTTGAGCCGCCGAAACAGCTCCTGCCGGGGCGCCTCGGTCGCGGTCGCGAGCGCCATCACCGCGTCGTCGCTGGGATCCGATCGCCATCGGGCGACTGCGGAGGCGACCGCTTCAGGCGGGGGAGAGAACTCGCCGGCGAGCACCTCCAGGAATTCAGCCGTCTCTGATCCACTCATCCGCTCGAGCGCGCGCACGAGCTCGGTTGCGAGCGCCAGACCGGAGGCTTCACCTCGACGTGCTATCAGGCGGTCGCAGAGTACGGCGAGACTCGCCGCGCTGTTGGTCGAGCCTGCGCCACGCCCGAGCATCGCGCGGCCACGCTCCGCAACCGCGGTCACGTGCTCCAGCCACGACGGCGGCGTCATGGGAGGGGAGAGTCTTCGACCGGCGGCTCCCATCGCAGCAGCGCAACGTCGGCCACCTGACGCAGGTGAGCCCGCATCGCCTCCGCTGCGCGCGCCACGTCCTGCGCCTCGATCGCTTCCAGGATTCGCCGATGGGCCAGTAGCGAATTCCTCGGCCGGTCCGGCTCGGCGAGCGACTCGACGCGGGTTTCGTGAATCGCGAGGGCGAGCCCGTCGATGACGTGCTCCAGAACCTTGTTGTTGCCGGCTCGGTGGATGGCATGGTGGAACGCCGCGTCACCATCGATGCCGAGGCCGGCAGACGCGATCTCCGCTTCCATCGCAACCAGCGCCGACCGCATCGCGACCAGGTCGACCTCCTCGCGTCTGGTCGCGGCCAGTTCGGCAAGCCGCACCTCGAGGAGTTCGCGCGCCTCCAGCACCTCGGGTAGCCGGCTTCGCCGCTCGACAAGCTTGTGGAGCACGCCGCCGAATCCTCGGCTGCGCCGGAGAAAGACGCCCCCGCCATGTCTGACCTCGATGAATCCCTGCGCTTCGAGCACGGCAAGGGCCTGCCGCAACGACGCTCGGCTGACCTCGAGCCGCGATGCGAGCTCGCGCTCCGGTGGAAAACGTTCACCAACCCTGAGGTTGGTTCGGACGACGAATTCCCCGAGTCGCTCGACGAGATCCTCGTACAGTCGCGTCCGACCCAACGGACGGAGTGGCGATGTATCGACGGTCACGGCATGGATTATCGCATCAAAAATTGGACTGTCCACCGACCCATTGACATAGTTGTCCACAGCGGAGCAGACTGCGCCCCAGTATCGGGACGGCCCTTCCCCTGGGCCGCTGATCGGAGGTTGGACAGTGTCGCCGACAGCCATGGCCCGGGTGACGCAGACACGTGCACCCAAACGCCTACTCACCGGTATCGCGGTGGCGATCGTTGTCGCTGCCTGCGGCAGCAGCACCAGCCCGTCTGGCGCCACCGGCGGCACGATCAAGACCGACAGCGCGGGTCATGTGTCATTTGGCGTGCTGTCGTGCTTCACCGGTCCGCTTGCCGTCCTCGGGCAGGCGATGCTGCAGGGATCGCAGGTGGCGCAGAAGGTCATCAACGACAACGGCGGCGTGCTTGGGAAGCAGCTTGACCTGAGCCACGCGGATACCCAGTGCGATGAAGCCGATGCCGTCCCGGCGGTGCGACAGCTTCTCTCTGCAGACAGCGTGAGCGGGATCATCGGGCCGGAGACGCAGGAGATCGCTGCGGTGGCGCCCATCGTCAGCGCAGCCAAGATCCCGACGGAGTTCCAGGGCGGGAGCACGGCATTCGACAAGAACACCAACCAGTACCTCTGGCGGGACAGCCCCTCGGACTCGCAGCTCGGTGTCGCAATGGCGCTCTACGCGCAGCAGAAGGGCTACAAGAAGGCGGCGCTGCTCTTCTCATCGGACATCGCGCAGCAGACCATCCCCAAGCCCATCACGGCGACGTGGCAGAAGTTCGGCAACACGATCGTGTCCAACATCACGGTCGCGCCCGGGCAGACCTCCTATCTCACGCAGGTGCAGCAGATCATCGCCGCGCAACCCGACGTGATCTTCACCCAGCTGGATCCCCAGACCGCAGCCGTCATGTTCCAGAACTTCAAGGAGCTTGACAACCTCGCGATTCCGATTGTTGGGACCGACGTGACGAGCGGCAACGACTACCTCAAGGCCATCACGTACTCGGTCGCACACTCCCACCTCGTGTCGATCTACGGCACCAACGCAACCGGCGCCGCTGCAGACAACTTCGCCGCAGCGTTCGCGGCCCAGAACGGCGCCAATGCGCAGCCGATCGCCGGCGCCAACTACGCATACGATGCGGTGCTGAGCCTCGCACTCGCGATGGACAAGGCGGGAACCACCGACGGCCCCGCGGTCATCGCCGATATGAAGACGGTCACCAATCCGCCTGGCACCCCGTGCGACACGTACCAGGCATGCCTGGCCGGGATCAAGGCAGGAACCAAGATCAAGATGGACGGGTCCAGCGGTGACCTCATCTACAACGCGTTCAACAACGTCTTCGGTCCGTACGGCGCCTTCCAGGCCGATGCCAGCACCGGGGCTGAGGTGCAGGTCGCGCTTCTGACCGCCTCTGCTCTTGCCTCGGCAACTCCCTGACGCATCGGGGGCAGCGCGCGCACAGGCGATGCGTTGTCCCCGTCCCGTCCCCGACCGTCTCGCGCCGCCCAGTCACATCGTTGGAGAATCGCTCTAGTGCACGAGGCTCTGCTCACGCTCGGCTTTGGGCTGGTCGCCGCAGCGATTCTCTCGCTGTCGGCACTGGCCTTCACGCTCGAGTACTCGGTGACCAATGTCGCCAACCTCTCTCATGGTGAGATCCTCACCGTCGGCGCGTACTGCGCGTACCTGGTCCAGCAACACGGGGGCGGCGTGATCCTTTCGGGATTGGCCGCGGCGGCCGGCGGTGGTGCGCTGGCACTCGCGGTCCACAACGGCGTCGTCGACCGGTTCGTGCGCAGGGGCATCGGCGGGCTGCCGACCTTCATCGCAACGCTCGGCGTCTCGCTGGTGATCCAGAACGTGCTGGTCATCATCTTCGGAGCGTCCAATCTCGGTTACACGGTGCCCCAGGGAGCGCCCCGCACGATCGGCCCGTTCCTGTGGACCGACACCGAGATCCAGATCATGGTTTCCACGGTGGTGATCACCGCGCTGCTCTACGTGATCATCCAGCACACGCGCTTCGGCAAGTCGCTGCGCGCGGTGTCGCAGAACCGCTCGCTGGCCAGGGTTTCCGGGATCAATGCCAACCGAGTCGCCGCGCTCACCTGGCTGCTTGCGGGGCTCATCGGCGGATACGCGGGCTTCATCCTCGCGGAGAGCGTGGGCACCTTCAGCCCGTATTCGGGCTTCAGCTTCTTCCTGATCACGCTCACGGCAGCGGTCGCCGGCGGCCTCGGCAAGGCGGTGGGCACCCTGGTCGGCGGGATCATCGTCGGCATCGCGCTCGAGTTCTTCGGCGGCTACGTGAGCGCCAGCTACAACCTCGCGTTCGCATTCGCGATTCTGTCGTTGGTCATTCTGGTGCGTCCCCGGGGCCTCTTCGTCGGCGGGAGGCGGAGCGTCTTCGAATGATCGACTACCTGGTCTCAGTCCTCACCGAGGGCACGATCTTCGCGATCATGGCGCTGGGGCTCAACATCATCTGGGGGTGGTCGGGCGACTTCGATCTGGCCTTCTACGGCTATGTCGCGCTCGGGGCATATATGACCCTGGTGCTGACGATCGGACCCGCGACCTCTCCGACGCAGTACATCCTCGGTCTCACACTGCCCTTTCCGATTGCGGTCGCGATCGCCGTCATCAGCGCCATGCTGCTGGCGCTTGTCGTCGGAGCCATCGCGCTGCGCCATTTGCGCGGTATCTACTTCTCGATCGTCACGCTCGGCGCTGTTTACGTCCTCTACGTCTTCGCAGGCCAGTTCGTCCCCCTGTTCAACGGCTACAACGGGCTCTCCGGTCTGTTCGACCCGATGGGTGATGTCCTCGGACTCGACTTCACCTCATATCCGTTTTTCTACCTCGGCCTGTGTGTCGTGGTGCTCGTGGTGGTGCTCGTCATGGTCACTCGACTCAGCAGTAGCCGGTTCGGCCTCGCGCTGCGCAGTTTGCGTGAGGATGAGCGAGCCGCGGCTGCGTTCGGGCGCAACATCTACGCGATGAAGCTCAAGGCGTACGTCATCGGAGCCGGTATCGGCGGGTTGGGCGGGGCGCTCTTCGCGGGGTACCTCAGCGCATTCAACCCGTCTGCATGGTCGCCGGTGGAAACGATCGTCCTGTACGCCGCAATTCTCGTCGGCGGTCGCGGCAGCAACCGCGGCGTCATCCTGGGCGTGGCCGTCATGGTCATGGGTCTGCAGGAGGCGACGCGATACCTGCCCGAGATCTCGAGCCAGCCCAGCTACGCTCCGGCGTTCCGATTGATCCTCACCGGCATCGTCCTGGTGCTGTTCATCAGGTTCCGGCCACAGGGCCTGCTCCCCGAACGGCGCATGCGCGACAAGGACGCCGCCGGCAAAGGGGGTGCAGCCGTCGCCGTCGAGAGCGCGATAACGGGGCCAACACTCGACACCGGCGCGGCATGACAGCACTCCTCGAGGTACAGGGGCTGCATAAGCATTTCGGCGGCGTGCAGGCGGTGAACGCCTGCTCGTTCACGGCCGAAGAAGGACAGATCACAGGCCTGATCGGCCCCAACGGCGCCGGCAAGAGCACCGCGATCGACCTCATCTCCGGCTTCAAAGTGCCCGACACGGGACGTGTACGGTTTGAGGGCAAGGAAGTCCAGGGGAAGCCGCCTCACGTCATCTCGCGGATGGGATTGATCAGAACCTTCCAGAGTCCACGAGAGTGGCCCGGGCTGACTGTCCTGGAAAACATGATCCTCGCGTGCTTCGAGCCGCGGCGCGAGCGCTTCTGGCGGTCATTGCGCGGTCCGTCGCGAGCAGAGCAGGAGCGCGCCGACGACCGGTTGCTCCGGGCGCGCGCAATCCTTGATGAGTTCGGACTGCTGCACCTTCGCAATGAGCGCGCGGGCAACCTGAGCGGCGGCCAGAAGCGGCTTCTCGAGTTCGGGAGAATCCGAATGGCGGCGCCACGTCTGGTGATCCTCGACGAGCCGATGGGCGGCGTCAATCCTGTCCTCGGCGAGCGCATGGCGACGGCAGTCCTCGCCTTCGTCACGACGGGAACCTCGGTCGTCATCGTCGAGCACAACCTCCCGTTCATCGAGCGCGTCACCGATCAGGTCGTCGTGATGGCCGAGGGTCAGGTGATCGCCGAAGGACCCTTCAATCAGTTGCGCGGTAATCCCGCAGTCGTCGACGCCTATCTCGGAGAGATGCCAACCTATGACGACGCTGACGCCTGACCCGGCCCCGACGGCGCCGGCGATCGTCGCGGCCCTGGACGTGCAAGGCCTCACGGCCGGGTACGGGGGACCGCCGATTGTCGAGAACGTCAGCCTCCGCGCGCACCGTGGTGCAATAACCGCCATCGTTGGCCCCAACGGAGCCGGCAAGTCGACGCTGCTCAAAGCCATCGCGGGCGTGATCACCGCGAAAGCGGGCACCGTCGCCGTCGAGGGTCGCGACGCCACGGGCCTGCCTTCGGAAAAGCTCGTCCGCCGAGGCATTGCCTACGTGCCGCAGGTGGCCAATGTCTTTCCGCAACTGAGCGTCCAGGAGAACCTGGAGATGGGCGGGTACAGCCGCAAGCAGGGGTTGCGAGAACGTGCCGACGAGCTCTACCAACTCTTCCCGGATCTGAAGATCGCGCACCGACGCCACGCCGAGACCCTGAGTGGCGGCCAGCGCACCATGCTCGCCATGGCCCGCGGGTTGATGGTGGACCCGGCCGTCCTGCTGCTCGACGAGCCCTCCGCCGGCCTCTCCCCGAAGTTCCAGAGTGCTGTGTGGGAGCGCATCGAACAGGTGCGTGCAACCAACGTCGCCGTCGTCGTCGTGGAGCAGAACACCCGCGAGACCCTGCGCCACGCGCAGTGGGCATACGTGCTCGTGCTCGGCAAGAACCGCCTCGAAGGCAGGGGGCAGGATCTGCTCCACAACGACGAGGTCGTCAAGCTCTACGTCGGCGTGCTGTCGTAGGGGCGTTGGTCGATGGACTCGCACATCCCGCAGCCGTCGCCGTCATCGGGTCCGCTTGCCGGCGTGCGGATCCTCGACCTGTCGCGGATTCTCTCCGGGCCCTTCGCGACGATGGTGTTCGCAGACCTGGGCGCGGATGTCATCAAGCTCGAAAATCCACGCACCGGTGACGACACGCGAGAGTGGGCGCCTCCGTACCAGGGCGATCAGTCCGCGTATTTCCTTTCCGTCAATCGCAACAAGCGCGGCATCGCCGTCGACCTCAAGAGCGCGCAGGGACGCGAGATCGCGCTGCGCATCGCCGACCGGGCCGATGTCGTTGTCGAGAATTTTCGTCCCGGCACAGCCGGCCGGCTGGGGCTTGGATACGATGACCTGAGCGCACGCAACCCTGGATTGATCTACGCGTCCATCTCAGGTTTTGGTCAGACCGGTCCGTATTCCTCGGAGCCGGGCTACGACGCCATCGCGCAGGCGCTTGGCGGCCTGATGAGTGTCACGGGTGAGGCCGACGGCGAACCGGTGCGTGTTGGCAACTCCGCGGCCGACCTCGGTGCGTCGATGTGGGCTGCGATCGGCATCCTTGCGGCCTTGCATGCCCGCCACACCACTGGCCGCGGCGAATGGATCGACATATCGCTGCTCGATGGACAGATCGCATCGCTGACCTACCTCGCAGGCGGCTACTTCGCATCCGGCGAAGTGCCACGCCGATACGGGTCAGCGCATCCGAGCATCGTCCCGTACCAGGCGCTGCGCACCGCCGACGGTCATCTCATGGTCGCGGTGGGCAACGACACGCTGTGGCAGCGCTTCGCGCCGCTCATCGGCCTGGCTGAACTGGTCGACGATCCTCGCTTCGTCAGCAATCCGCAGCGGGTTGCAAATCGCACCGCGCTGATCCCGCTCATCGAGGCTGCGCTTGCCGCCAGAAGCTCGGACGCGTGGGCCGAGGAACTGGCGGGCGTCGGCATTCCCGCGGGCGCCATCAACGCCGTCGATGCCGCGCTCGCACATGCCCAGGTGCAGGCGCGTGACATGGTGCTGACCGCCGAGCACCCCACTGCCGGGACTCTGCGGATGACCGGATCTCCGATCAAGCTCTCCCGGTACACCGCCACGGTGCGCCGTCCACCGCCCACGCTCGGCGAGCACACCGACGAAGTACTTGGCGAGTTCGGGTATGCGGCCGAGGACATCGTCGCGCTTCGCGATGCAGGTGTGGTCCGATGAGAGGACGTGAGATGAGGCTGCGACGTCGATCGGAATCCACGCAGCCGATCGCCGCTCCACTGCAAGGCTGAGCAACGCTTTTGGAGGCACCGCCCCTCGGCGAACTCGAGATGGAGCTTCGCTCCGCGATGGCGGGAGAGGTGCGCGCGGATGCATACACGCGGCACCTGTTCTCTCGCGACGCGAGCATGTACAGCATCGAGCCCCTCGCCGTCGTCTTCCCCCGCGATGCGGCCGATGTTGCGGCAGCCGTCGACGCGTGTGCCCGCCTCCGAGTACCCATGCTGCCCAGAGGCGCCGGCACGAGCCTGGCGGGTCAGACCGTCGGTCGCGCGGTGATCATCGACACGTCCCGCCACATGGACGCGATCATCGGGGTGGACGCCGAGAACCGGACGGCACGCGTCGGCCCCGGTGTCGTGCAGAACGACCTCAACCGCGCGGCACGGCAGCACGGCCTGCTCTTTGGCCCTGATACGTCGACAAGCGACCGCGCGACGATCGGCGGCATGATCGGCAACAACTCCGCCGGCAGCGGATCAGTGGTGTACGGCATGACCATCGATCACGTCGAGGAGCTCGACGTCGTGCTGAGCGACGCAAGTGTCGCGACGCTGGGACAGCTCGACGTCACGGGGTCGCGCGGCACAGAGGACACCCTCGAGCAACGGATCCACAAGAAGCTGCCCGCGCTGGTCGAGGAGCATCGGGGCGCGATCGCCGCCGGGTATCCGAGGTACTGGCGCCGTGCCGGCGGCTACCGGCTCGACCGTCTTGCCGGGGGGCCGCCCTTCAACCTGGCGCGATTCGTGGTCGGCTCCGAAGGGACTCTGGTCATCGTGACCGAGGCAACAGTGCGTCTGGTGCCGCTGCCGAAAGCCAAGGCGATCGCAGTGGGCCACTTCGCGTCCGTCGCCGACGCTGTCGCGGCCACCGACGATGCGCTGGGCACGAGTCCGAGTGCCGTGGAACTCATCGACCGCACCATTCTCGAACTCTCGCGTCGGAAGATCGAGTACGCGGCGTTGGGGTCGATCCTCGAGGGCGATCCCGGCGCGCTGCTCTTCGTCACCTTCGACGCTGACAGCGTGGCCGAGGCCGCTGCAGGCGTGGATCGGCTCGCCGAGCTCTGGCAGCGCCACGGCCATGGCTATCACACGCTCAGGGCCACGACGCCGCAAGAGCAATCCGCGTTGCTCAGGGTCCGTTCCGCGGGCTTGGGGCTGCTCATGGCTGCGAGTGAGGGCACGCGGCGGCCGATCGCATTCATCGAGGACACGGCCGTGGACCCAGCTCGTCTCCCGGAATACGTCCGGCGATTCAGCGCCGTGCTCGAGCGACACGGCCTGGCGGCAGGGTTCTACGGTCACTGTTCGGTCGGGTGCCTGCACATCCGCCCGTTCATGGATCTCACTCGCCCTGCCGAGCTCGCCACCATGCGCGCCGTCGCCGAGGAGATCCGTGACCTGGTCGCCGAATTCGGCGGTGCCAATTCCAGCGAGCACGGCGATGGACTCGCCCGGAGCGAGTTCAACCGCGTCGTCTTCGGTGACGAGCTCTACGCCGCGATGTGCGAGGTGAAGCAGCTCTTCGACCCTAACGCCCTGATGAATCCGGGGAAGATCGTCAACGCGCCGCCGATGACCGAGAACATCCGCGATGTCGCGCAACCGCCGATGGTCGCGCTGTCGACGCGACTCTCGTTCGCCGGGACAGGTGGAATGCGCGGCGCGGCCGATCGATGCATGAACATCGGCATCTGTCGCAAGGGATCCACCGGGGTGATGTGCCCGTCGTACATGGCCACCCGCGAGGAGGAGCACAGCACCCGCGGCCGCGCCAATGCGCTGGTGTTCGCGCTCTCCCAGCCCGATCCGCGCGGCGCACTCGGCGACGACCGCCTGCACGACATCCTCGATCTCTGCCTCGAGTGCAAAGCGTGCAAGAGCGAATGCCCACTCGGTGTCGACATGGCTTCGATGAAGAGCGAGTTTCTCTTTCAGTACCAGGGAATTCACGGTGTCCCGCGGCGTGCGCGGTTCTTCGCGGCGGCGCGCCGGGTCAACCGGCTGGGGTCGGCGTTCGCGCCGGTCTCGAACCGGGCCACGTCGCTGCCGGGAGCGCGTGCGCTCATGGAACGCCTGCTCGGGATAAGCAGGCGGCGGCCGCTGCCGCGATTCCAACGGCGCACACTGCTCCGCTGGCACGCGGGCCGCGGGCATCGACGGTCGGGATCGCTCGGACGTGTTGTGATGCTCGCCGACTCATTCACGACGTTCACGGAACCCGGTATCGGGATCGCCGCGGTGGAGCTGCTCGAACTGGCCGGGTGGCAGGTCGAGCTGATCGGGAACAGGTGCTGCGGGCGAGCCGCGATTTCCAAGGGCCGGCTCGACGACGCCACCCGCGACGCGCGGGCGATGACGCTGCGTCTGGCCGCGATGGCGCGGAACGGCGCGCTGATCGTCGGCGTCGAACCCTCGTGCATCCTCACGCTCACGGAGGAGCACATCGCGCTGCAGCCGGGGAATCCCGATGCAAAGGTGGTCGCAAATCAGGTGCGGCTCGTGGATCAGTTGCTTCTCGACGCGATCGACGCCGGTCACCTCCGCATGGATCCCAACTCGCAATTGGCGGGCCGGCGATTCCTGTTCCATGGCCATTGCCACCAGAAGGCGCTTGCCGGGACCGATGCTTCGGTCCGGTTGCTGTCCAGGATCCCCGGCGCGACCGTGGTCGAGCTCGATGCCGGCTGCTGTGGCATGGCAGGGTCGTTCGGCTTTGAGGCCGAGCACTACGATCTGTCGATGCAGATCGGTGGGATGCGTCTCTTTCCGGCTGTCAACTCGGAGGACGCCGGCACCGTGATTGCCGCCACCGGTGTGTCATGCCGCCAGCAGATCGAGCACGGCACCGGCCGTCGGGCGCAGCACCCGGTTGAGTTGATTCGCGCGGCAGTATCGACGCAGGAGAGCCGCGGCTGACCTATCGCGCGGGCGCGTAGGTGAGGATGACGACGCCGTCCGGACCCAGCGGCCGGGAGTCGAGCAGGCGCAACTCGATGCGCGGGGTGCCTTCCTCGAAGAGACGTTTGCCAGTACCGAGGACGATCGGGAACACCATGAGGCGGTACTCATCAACGAGGTCGTGCACCGCAAGCGTGCGGACCAGATGACCGCTGCCTGCGATGAGGATGTCGCCGGCGAACTGTTCCTTCACCCGGGCGACCTCGGTTGCGACATCAGCGCTGATCACCGTCGAGTTCTCCCAGGTGGCGTCCGCAGAGGTGAGCGTCGTGGAAACGACGAACTTGGGCATGCTGTTCATCTTCTTGCCGAAGTCGTCGGCGCCCATGGACGGCCACGCCTGCGCGAAGCCCTGGTACGTGATGCGCCCGAGCAGTTGTGCGTCTGCCGCCATCAGCTCGTCGAGCTTGAACTTGTTGCCGTCGTCGCCAGTGTTGTACTTGAACACCCAGCCGGCTTCACCGGGGGAGTCGATGACGCCGTCGACGGTGATGAACTCGGTCACGACCAGCTTTCCCATGATGATCCTCCGCTCGGTGAGTATTCTTCCGCACTCGATTGGTGCGTCTTCATGTTCTTGGACGACCGGTGCGCCCGAAAGTCATCGGAACCTGCCCAACGCCGGCGTGGACTCAGTGCTCGGCATGCAGCCAGCGTGTATCGGATCCTGCAAGCACGCGACTCGCGATTGCGGCGATGGCTGTCACGACCAGCGCGATGATCAGGGGGTAGACGCTGCGGCCGTTCACAACGAATGCGGCACCGACGACGGCCCCAATCAGCATCGCGGCAACGGCCATGAGACGGCGTCCGGCCCTGGATCCCTGACCTCCCGCGATGGCGCTGTCCGCGGCGAGGCCGGTCATGGTCAGCGTGAGCACTGTGGTGGTCAGGTCGGGCACAGCGAGCCTGCGCGCGGTGGCGTTCTGGATGCCCATGGCGACGGCGAGGACGATGATCAGCGCGTATTTGTACGCATCCGGGACCGGATTGCCCCCGACGGCGGCGAGCGCCACCGTACACGCGAGGAACACCGCCTGAATTGACGTCGTTGTCCGGAAAAGACGGCCGCGATCCTGACCGAGGAGCGTTCCCACCCTACCGCCCACCACCGCCCCGAGCCAGAAGGCCACCACTGCCAGCAGGGATGCGGCGATGGAGAACCCCGGGGCGCCGACCAAGGCGAATCCGAGGAGCACGACGTTCCCCGTCATGTTGGCGACGAAGACGTGGCCGAGGAGCAGATAGCTGAACGCGTCGACGAGGCCGGTGACCAGCGTCATCGCAAGCAGCAGCGGTGGCAATGGACCGTGCCGTGGATCGCTCCCCGGAACGATCATCTGGCGGACGTCAGCGATGAAGGAGTTCATGCCGGGGCCTCGCAGTAGGTCTATGGCCCGGCGTCAGCGCGTCGTCTCGGACCGCGACGCGAGCATCAACTCTTGCAGGAAACCCACACGACCTGACGCCAGCTCGAACCGGCCGGCGACGTGACCGGGATCCATCCGAACTGGATTGAGACGTCGCGAGAAGAACCGTTCCAGGCGAGACATGCCGGTTGACCATCTTGACGCCAGCTGTTGTCCGTCCCGAGCCACGCCACATCCATCGGGATTCCGTACGCCCATCCACCGTCGAACGCAGTCGCGACGTTGTCGCCCACTCGCGCGTCAGCGGTGACAACCGTCACCACCGGGTTGTGCGAACCGACCAGGAACGCGCCGGCCGCGAGAGCGAATGCCGCCACGAGGAACAGGCCAAGCAGCACCAACCAGGATTGCCTTCGCACGGGCGCATCATCGCATCGGCGCAGCAGGTTCGCAACGCCACCCGAGTGGGTGCTGAGCACCACCGTCGGTCGCTACAGTTGACGCGTGGTCGGAGACATGATCGAGGTCATCGTTGACGCCGGGACCGGAAACGCCCGGACGTTCGAAATCTCGGCGACACGCGCCGGCCGCCGCGTGGAGGTGACCACCGCGCGAGGCGTCGTCGAAGTGGCAGAGCTCACCCGCACCGGGCACCCCGTGCGCGTCGGACGCTTCATGTCGACGCGGGTGATCGCCATTGTCGAGCACCCCGCTGCCGACAATGCGGTCGGGCGTGAGCCGCGCCGGAGCAGGCGAGTCGAACAGGAGGAGACGCTGCTCTGAGCGGCATCGTCCGGTTCAGGACGAGATTGTTGCCGCCTCACCGCTATCGCGTGCTGATGCCCGCGACAAATTCGCGTACGGGGTGGTCGACCACTATGGCCCGGAAGTTTGTGACCGCTCGCGCACCGTGCTCGACATCGGACGGCACCACGACCGCCTCGCCGGCGCTCACGACTCGGGTCTCGCCGGCGAGAGTCATCTCGACGCTGCCGTCAACGATGTGCCAGACCTCTTCCTCCGGGTGATGGTGCAGGTGCACCCCAGCACCAGCTGCAACCTCGGCATAGGAAAAGGTCATGTGCGCTGAGTGAAAGAATCGAGCAACCCAGCCGGGTAGAAGCTCTTTGGCCTCGAGCCCGCTCGGTTCGATGAAGGGCATCGCATCCTCCTCGTGACATCGCCATGACGGGATTGTGCGCCTGCTGCAAGGATCAACTCGGCACGAAAGGCCGGCGGCTACCATGCCCGGGTGACCACAGCACAACAGTCGCGAGTGATGACGGCTCCCGTCATGCGCGCATGGTATGCAGCCCTTGCGGAGTGGGATTCAAGCAGTCCGCCCTCCGCCGACGAGAACATCGCGGTCATCGACCGCCATTACCACGTGGCCCCCGGGGTTTCCGACCTACCGCCGACGCGGTTGCTCGCCGAGTGGCGCGAGGCCGGACACCCGGACCCGAATTCCTGGATCAAGGACAAACTCGAAGAGATCCTGGAGGCAGGAACCGCGTAACCTCCTGTGTCGGATGCTGGATGCAGGTGCGATCACAGAGCGGTTGACGAGCCTGCCCGGCTGGTCGTTCGAGGACGGCAAGCTCCGCAAGTCGTACACGTTTCCGAACTTCGTCCTGGCCGTGGATTTCGTGGACCGGCTTACCGTGGTCGCCGAAGCGCAGAACCACCATCCCGACCTCTTCGTCGCATGGGGCAAGGTGAACGTGCAGCTCTGGAGCCACGACGTGGGCGGGGTTACCGAGCGCGATTTCCGGCTCGCGTCAGCCCTCGATCAACTCTGAGCTGGTCACCATGCGCTTGCAGCGATCCACCCGCTCGAGCGTCCTTCTCGCTACCGTGTAGTGGGTGACGCCATGGTGGGAGGTTGTGGTCATCGCCGCCGTCGTGCTCGGTAGCGGGCTGATCGGTGCCGCTATCGCGATGCGGGTCGCCGCACGGAAAGCGGATGACTTGCCCGACGCACCGCCGCCGTCCTCGTATCTCGAACGCCGTGCTGCCGTCTATCTCGAGGTGTCGGCCGGATGGCACGCTTATCTCGAATCCGTGCGCGCGCTCGCCTTTCCCGCGGAGGGACTCTCGAGCGAGCGACCTCGGGACCTTGCGGCCGTCCTCCGGTCGCGGGCCCAACTCGAGCAATTCGGATCGCTGCCCACCCAGCGGCTGCACGACGAGGCTCTGGAGGCGGCCGTCGCGGTCATCAACGCTCTTCGCGTTCTGCCCATCCTGACCCCATCCGGCACTCCCGATCTCGGCGCTGGGCGCAGGACGGTGCGGCCCCCGATGCGCGACCTTGCAATGAAGGTCGACCAGCTCGAAACTCAGATGATCGAAGAGCTCCGGCCGGCCCCGCCCCCCCTGGACCCACACGTCGAGATCTTCGGGAGAGCGAGCGCCCCCCAGCGCCCGATCTCCGCGCAGACCCGGGGAGTCACTCAGCCGCGGCGCTGACGAGCTCCGGCACGGCGGGGTGCGACATGGCTATTGACATTAGCCGTCAAGCTAAGTAGAGTAGCCGCCATGCAAACTGAACCCGCCACCCAAAGCACCGGCGCCGACACCCGCTACCTCGCTCGCCCCGACGGACGGGTCGCCTACGACGTCGATGGCGACGGACCCCTGGTCGTCCTCGTCCCCGGAATGGGCGATGTGCGCGCGACCTTCCGGTTCATCGCTCCGGCATTGCGAACCGCGGGTCACCGAGTCGCCGTTGCCGATCTTCGCGGACAGGGCGACAGCGACGCCACGTTCGCGACCTACGGCGATGTGGAGACCTCCGGCGACATCGTCGCTCTCATCGAAGAGCTCGGCGGCCCCGCCGTCATCGTCGGGAATTCCATGGGCGCCGCAGCCGGCGTCATCGCCGCCGCCGTGCGACCCGACATGGTGAGTGGCCTGGTGCTGATCGATCCCTTCGTCCGCAACGGGAAGGTGAGCGTGATGATGCGACTGGTCAACCGCGTTGCCATGGCTCCGCTCTGGGCCCCGTCCGTGTGGAAGTCGTACCTGCCGAGGCTCTACGCGGGGAGGAGGCCCGACGATTTCGACGCGTATCGCGATCAGGTGGTCGCGAGCCTGCGGCGGCCTGGATACGCGCGGTCCTTCTCGCGCACAACGCACACGAGCCATGACCCAGCCGAGGCACGTCTCGCTGAGGTCAACACCCCGACCCTGGTCGTGATGGGAGAGAAGGATCCGGATTTCCCCGATCCGATGGCCGAAGCCGCGTGGGTCGCCGGCGTGCTGCATGGCGACGTCCTCATGGTGCCCGAGGCCGGCCACTATCCTCAGTCGCAGCAGCCCGATGTCACCGCGGCCGCTGTATTGCAGTTTCTGGACAAGGTTGGCAAGCGTGCCTAGAGCCGGGCTTTCCGAAGCCCGGGTAGTCGAGGAGGGCGAGCGCATCGCCGACGAAGTCGGCTTCTCGAGCCTGACCCTCGCCGCCCTGGCCGAACGCCTCGGAGTTCGCCTGCCGTCGCTGTACAAGCACATCACCGGGACTGAGGGATTGCAGCGCAGCATCTCGGTGCGCGCCAAGAACGAGCTCGCCGGCGTGCTCGGGCGTGCGACCGTCGGCCGTTCGCGCGACGATGCTGTGGCCGCGATGGCGCGGGCGTACCGCGCCTGGGCCATGGAGCACCCCGGACGCTATGCGGCTACGCAACGGGCTCCCGCGCAAGGGGATGTGGATGACGAGATCGCGAGCGCCAATGCGGTGGGCGTTGCGTTCGATGTCATGGCCGGGTACGGGCTGCGCGATGACGACGCTGTCGACGCCATCCGCGCGCTCCGGGCGGCACTGCACGGTTTCGTGACCCTGGAGGCAGGAGGGGCCTTCGCGCTACCTGTCGACACCGACCGAAGCTTCGAGCGCCTCGTCTCGGGGCTGACGATGGCTTTCGCGTCATGGGGTCGGGACGGGGGCTGACCGAACCCCCCGGCGCGACGTTCGGCGCTGCTGCCTCCTCTACTTGACCACGGCGAGTCCGGATGCGTTGACAACCTCCCAATGCGCACCGAAGGCGTCGATCCCTTCGCCGTTTGCCATGCCGGGACCGCTGTCGGCGACGAAGTAGTAGAGCGGATGTCCGTGGTAGGTGACTTGCAGCGTTCCATCACCTCGCCGGGTCGTACCGAGCAGGCTCTGTGAGATGCCGCCGAGCGCGCGCGGTGCTCCCGATGTTGTCAGTGGTGGCCAGTTCTGCGCGCACGAACCGGTGCACGTGGATGTCATTCCGGTGTCAGCGAGGAAGATGTACAGCGTCCTGCCGCCAGATCCGACAAGGATCGGGCCGAGATTGCCGACGGTACGAAGCATCGCGGCCGTCCCTGTTGCGGGAGCAGGTGTTGCTCGCACCGGAGTGGGCGTCGGTGTGGCGACGGGCGTTGGAGTTGCCACTGCCGTTGGCACAGCTGTCGGTGTCGAAGTTGGCGGCGCGGTTGGCGTCGTCGTGCCTGCCGTTGCGGAACCGCACGCTGCGAGCATGATCAGGCTGGCGGTGCCACTCACGATTAGGAGTCGTTGTTTCATAAGTCGTTTCTCCGCGGTTCCGTCCGCTCAATGTGCCCGGCTGCTGCGCCGTGTTCGTACTATCGATACGCGCGCTTGTTACGCGGGAGACGAGCTCGCAACGCGCACGCGGTGCGGCGAAGCACAATCGCTGTTGCATGGCGTTGCCGTGCGAACCGCGTGTAACCGTGCAACGTATGTCGTGCGCACGTATGCGATGCGCGACGACGCGTACGCCTAGGGGTCAGTCCGCGACGCGGTCCAGCTCTGCCTTGATCACGGCGTAGCACTCGCAGGACACCGCTTCGAGCGCCTTGCGGTCGAGGATCGTGACGTGTCCGCGCGAATATCTGATGAGACCCGCGCGCTGCAGGATGCCGGCGGACACGGAAACCGTCGAGCGCCGGGCCCCGAGCATCTGTCCGAGAAACTCCTGGGTGATCATGAACTGACTCGACCCGACGCGATCCTGGCTCATCAGCAGCCAACGGCTGAGGCGCTCCTCGCTCGAGTGCAGTCGGTTGCACGCGGCCGCTTGCGCGATCTGGCCGAACAACGCCTGCGTATATCGATCGACCAGGGTCCGGAACGCGTTGCTGCGCTCGAACCATTCGAGGAAGATCGGTGTCTCCAGGCGAAGACCGTGGCCCGCGACCTGAGTGATGGCACGCACCGCGAGGCCGCCGACCGGCGCCAGCGGCACCCCCACGATTCCTTCGTTGCCGATGGTTGCCACCTCCACGATGGCGCCCCCGTGCAGCGGCGTGACCAGGGAGATCACGCCGTCCGTCGGGAAGTAGACCGCGCCGATCGGGTCGCCCGGCTCAAACAGGACCCCTTTCACGTGGAAGGTGACGCTGGTCGCCGCCTCCAGCAGAGGCAGACGTTCGGCGAGGGGAAGCAAGGTGAGAATCCGGTTCCCACCTGTGGACCCAACGATATTGCCGGTCGTGCTCAGGTCGCCACCAGCAGTTGGGATGATCCGCCGCGCCTAACTGTCCCCGTCGTCCGTGATGGCCATGGATACGTGAGGCCGCCGCCCGCCATGGCGAGCCTTCCTGAACATGAGAAATCCATTAAGAAACAGTCTGGAGGGGGACCTGCCCCGGCGGAATAGGCGACCTATCACGCGGGCATAGATGGAGTGTCACGGCTCGGCCCTGAACGCCCATGATCGCCCCCAGCGGCGGCGGTCACCTGCCGACACCATCGTGAATCGGCCAGAATTTCGCTCCGTGACCGAGGACAGCGACTATCGTCCGGCGGCTGACAGATACGCCGCGATGACCTACCGCCGCTGCGGGCGCAGCGGACTCCTGCTCCCGGCGATATCGCTTGGCCTGTGGCAGAACTTCGGCGAGGTCCGACCACTCGAGACCCAGCGCGCAATCCTCCGGCGTGCGTTCGACCTCGGCATCACGCATTTCGACCTGGCGAACAATTACGGGCCGCCATACGGAAGTGCTGAATCGAACTTCGGGCGCATCCTGAGCACTGACTTTCGTGGCTACCGCGACGAGCTCGTCATCTCGACCAAGGCCGGGTGGGACATGTGGCCAGGTCCGTACGGGGACCTCGGGTCGCGCAAGTACCTGCTCGCAAGCCTGGATCAGAGCCTGCGGCGCATGGGCGTCGACTACGTCGACATCTTCTATCACCACCGGTTCGATCCCAACACCCCGCTCGAGGAAACGCTTGGCGCGCTGCACACGGCTGTCCAGCAGGGGAAGGCGCTGTACGTTGGCATCTCTTCCTATTCGGCACAGCGGACCTCTGAGGCGATTGCCATCGGGCGCCGGCTCGGCACCCCGGTGCTCATCCACCAGCCGTCGTATTCGATGCTGAACCGGTGGATCGAAAAGGGGTTGCTCGACGTGCTCGGCGCCGAGGGGGTGGGCTGCATCGCATTCTCACCCCTGGCCCAGGGGATGCTCACCGACCGGTATCTCCACGGCATCCCCGAGGGCTCGCGCGCGCAGCAGAACGGGTCGCTTACCGAGGACATGCTCAGCGAGCCCAATCTCAACCACGTGCGCGAGCTGAACGCCGTCGCGGAACGGCGCGGCCAGAGCCTTGCCCAGATGGCGCTTGCCTGGGCGCTCCGCGACTCGCGTGTCACCTCGGTGCTCATCGGCGCGAGCAGCGTCAGCCAGCTTGAGCAGAACGTCGCGGCGCTCGACCATGTCGAATTCTCTGCCGACGAGCTCGCCGCAATCGACCAACACGCTGTCGAAAGCGGCATCGACCTGTGGCGCGCCCCGGCCACCGCCTGACCTGAGCTCGGCGCAACCGCCGAACCTGCAGGGGATGCTGGTTGAGACCCATCATCTGGCCATGGGAGATGCGGTGGCTGGGGTGATCGGGCGGGACTCCGAACGGCAGGCGATCGCGAACTTCCTCACCGCAGTGGGAAGGGAATTCACCCAGCTCACACTCGAGGGCGAGGCGGGGATCGGCAAGACCACGCTGTGGTGGGAGGCACTGCGTCAGGCGAGCGCCCGGGGTGCACGCGTGCTCGTGACCAGGCCGAGCGAATCGGAGGCGACGCTATCGTTCGCGGCCCTGGCTGATCTGTTTGACGGGGTCGACGACTCGATGATCGACCGGCTGCCGGTTCCACAACGCGAGGCCATCGCCGCGGCCTTGCTGCGCGCCCCGGCTCCGCTCCGGGGCATCGACGAGCTCGCCCTCTGCGCCGCGGTGCTGTCGCTGCTTCGATTGCTGGCTGCGGAAGGTCCGCTGGTCGTCGCTGTGGATGACGCTCACTGGCTCGACCCGCCGTCGGCGCGCGCCCTGATATTTTCGGCGCGGCGACTGCACGACGAGTCAGTCGCCTTTGTGTTGACGGTCAGGACCGGCACAACGCGGCCGCTCCGCCTTGATCGCGCCGCCGACCCGGATCGCCGCCGCACCATCAAGGTGGGCCCGCTCACGCTCGCCGCGTTGCACGAGGTCATCAAGCAGCGCACCCGGCAGTCGCTGCCGCGGCATGCGCTCGTCCAGATCGAGCGAGCGACCGGCGGCAACGCGTTCTACGCGCTGGAAATTGCCGCGGAGCTGATCGGCCGCCCCGTCGATGACCGCACCCTTCCAGTGCCGGCGAGTCTCACCGATCTGGTCGCGGCCAGGCTGGGGCGGCTCCCCGCTGCGAGCCGGCACGCGCTGCTCACCGCGGCGGCACTGACGCAACCGTCGACCGACATCGTCGACGCTGCTGCACTCGCGCCGGCGGAACGCGCGGGCCTGGTGTCGATCGAGCAGAGCAGGGTTCGCTTCACCCACCCGCTCTTCGCATCGGTCGTGTACGGGCAGGCAAATGCGCCGCAACGACGCCGGCTGCACCGCGAGCTGGCCGCCGTCGTCGCGCAGCCCGAGGAACGCGCGCGCCATGCGGCCCTCGGCGCCGGTGAACCGGACGAGATGATCGCTGCAGAGCTCGAGGCGGCGGCGAAGCTCGCCGGATCCCGTGGAGCTCCTGACACGGCGGCGGAGCTGCTCGAGCTCGCGGTGCGCCTCACGCCGGCGACCCAGGCCGGCCACCGCTACGCCCGGCGCGTCGCGGCGGCCCGGCGCTGGTTCGATGCGGGCGACCTGGGCCGCTGTGGGGGCATCCTCGAGGAGACCCTGCAAGACCCTCTGGATGGGGTCCTCCGTGCGGAGGCGCTGCAACTGCTGGGGCAGCTGCACGCGCGGCGCAGCTCGTTCACGCTGGCCCTCGAGGTGGCGCTGCAGGCGTTGGAGCTGTCGGTGCGTGATCGAGAGCTGCAGGCAGGGATCGAATTGGACGTCACGTACTACCTGGTGAGCCTCGGCGACTTCGCCGGCGCCGTGGGCTACGCGAAGAGGGCGGTTGCCGGCACCGAGGGAGAGTCAGTCCCCGGGGCGCTGGCCGATGCGCTCGGGGTGCTCAGCATGACTGAGTTTCTGTGCGGCGAAGGCCTCGACGAGCCCCGCCTCCGGAGGGCTCGGGAGCTTGAAGACCCGTATCGCGTGAGGACGTGGCAGTGCCGCCCCACGTTCCTCCATGGGCTCCTGTCGTTGTGGACAGGCAGGCTTGACGAGGCACGAGCGGCTCTCAATCAGCTCCACACCGAGACCCTGGAGCGCGGCGAGGAGAGCCCGGTGGCGTTCCTGTGCCTGTACTTGACGTGGACCTGTGTGTGGCAGGGCGACCTCGCCGCCGCCGCCCGATTCGCGGCCGAAGGAACCCAGGCGGCTGCCCTGCTCGACGACCCGGCATCGTACGGGGCCGCGCTGTCGGCCGCCGCGCTGGTGCATGCTCATGACGGATCCGCCGACCTCGCCCGGCAGGAGGCGATGGAGGCAGTCCGCCGCTTCCAGGAGATCGATTGGCCGTCAGGAACGATCTGGCCGCTGTGGGCACTGGGTCTCGTGGAGCTGTCCAGCGGGAACCCTGCGGCCGTCGATGCTGCCCTCGGGCCGATGGCCGACCTGATCCCGAGCATGAACGCACTCGACCCGGTGCTGAGCGTGTTCGTTCCCGATCAGATCGAGGCGCTCATCGAACTCGGGCTGCTCGACCGCGCCGAGACGTTGACCGCTTGGCTCGAGCGACGGGGCATCGAGCTGGACCGCTCCTGGGCTCTCGCCACAGCGGGACGCTGCCGGGGGCTGCTGCTGGCAGCGCGCGGCGACCGGGAGGGAGCCCTCGCAGCCCTCCGGGGTGCGCTGGAGGAGCACGAGCGACTCGGCATCCCATCCGAGCGCGGTCGCACCCTGCTCGCACTGGGTCGAGTGCAACGCCGGAGCGGGCAGCGTGCTCGCGCCAAGGCGACGCTCCACGAAGCCCTCGCCGTGTTCGATCAGCTGGGTATGCCAGTCTGGGCGGCTCGGGCGCGCGAGGACATCGAACGTATCGGCCACCGATCATCGTTGATCGACGCCCTCACTCCAACGGAGGCGCGTGTCGCGGAGCTTGCGGCGTCGGGGCTGGCCAACCGCGAGATCGCCGAGCGATCCTTCCTCACGACCAAGGCGGTGGAAGCCAACCTGACGCGGGTGTACCGCAAGCTCGGCATCCGCGCTCGAGGTGGTCTGGCACGCGCGCTGGAGGCCGCCGACGGGCAGGAACAGGCGTAGGGTCGAGGCCGCCGACACGTAGGGTTTTCCCACTTTCACCGGGCTCCGGAGTTGCCCATGCTGTCGGCATGCAGCCGTCGTCTGCGACGCAGTTTGTGGCCGAGTGTTTCTGGCCCGGGGTTCGCGAGGCAGATCTCAGCGCGCTTGATGAGCGTGTGGCCGCCCGCGCCGCTGAACTGACTCGCGGCGGGGAGATCGTTCGGTACCTCGGCTCGCTCCTGATGCCCCGCGATGAGGTGGTGCTCTGCCGCTTCGAGGGTTCGGAGACGGCGGTACGGCGTGTTGCCGAGGAGGCGGCGATCCCATTCGAACGTATCCTCGAAGTCGCGAGCGCACCCTGGCCCACCCAGACGTCAGCATGACGTCACCGAGACAGAGCAAAACCCTGGACCACGACTCCGGCGATTAGGATCGGTTCGAAGCCGACCTGACGCGGAGGAAGTGCGTGGCACCGGGCCTGTTCCCATTCGTCGAGCCCAACGAGAGCGGCATGCTGCGCGCCGGCGACGGACACGCGATGTACTGGGAGACGTGCGGCAATCCCGCAGGCATTCCCGCGGTGTTTCTCCACGGCGGACCGGGATCGGGGTGCACGCCGAATCAGCGCCGGTACTTCGATCCAGATGTGTTCCAGGCCGTGCTGTTCGACCAGCGTGGGTCGGGCCGCAGCCGGCCACTGACCAGCGAGCCGGACGCAGACCTGACCAGCAACACCACGGCGCACCTGATCGCCGATATGGAGCGGCTTCGCGAACATCTTGGCATCGATCGATGGGTGGTGCTCGGCATGTCCTGGGGGACAACCCTGGGCCTGGCGTATGCCGAGACCCATGCGGAGCGAGTCAGGGGTCTGGTCCTGGCGCTGGTCACCACAACGTCGCGGCGCGAGGTCGACTGGATCACGCGTGACATGGGGCGCGTCTTTCCCGAGGAGTGGGAGCGATTTGTTGCCGCCGTGCCCACACGATTGCGGGACATGTCGTTGGCTGATGCCTACGCAACCCTGCTGTTCGATGCGGATCCCGACGTGCAGGAGCGTGCCGCCCGCGCGTGGTGTACGTGGGAGGACACGCACGTCTCCCTCGTCCCGGGATATCAGCACAACCGTCGCTTCGACGACCCGGCGTTCCGTCTCAGGTTCGCTCGCCTGGTGACCCATTACTGGCGACATGCCGCGTTCCTTGAAGACGATCAACTCCTCCGCGATGCAGGGCTGCTTGCCGGCATTCCCGGCGTCCTGATCCACGGCCGGTACGACGTCAGCAGCCCGCTCGAGACGGCATGGCGGCTATCGCAGAGCTGGAGCACCAGCCGTCTTCAGGTCATCGACGACACCGGTCACGGAGGGGGCGCGGCGTTCGTGGCCGCTGTCATCGAGGCGTTGAGCGGAGTCGCGAAGTGATCCGTTCGGAGACGTCAGCGCACGAACCGCGGCGCCAGCTGCCCGCATGGTCCGACATCAAGCCGTTGCTTCGGATGCGACCTGTCGAACCCAACCCAACACGCCGCCGGCTGGCTGCGTCACTCACCGTTGCCGATCTGCGCAGGACGGCGCGCAGGCGCGTTCCGCGCGCGGTGTTCGATTACACGGACGGGGCGGCCGAAGCGGAGATCAGCCTGCAGCGAGCTCGCAGGATGTTTCAGCGACTCGAATTCTCGCCGTCGGTGCTCCACGACGTGTCTGCTGTGGATACCTCCACCGATGTGCTGGGGCGCAAGGCATCAGCGCCGTTTGCATTCGCACCGACCGGCTTCACCCGATTGATGCACCACGAGGGGGAGCGTGCGGTTGCACGCGTCGCGGAGCGGCACGGCATTCCCTACGCCCTTTCCACGATGGGAACCACGTCAATCGAGGAGGTCGCCGTGGCGGCGCCGGCCGCGCGTAAGTGGTTTCAGCTGTACGTGTGGAAGGACCGCGGCGCGGGCGAAGAGTTGATGACGCGGGCCGGCGCCGCCGGCTACGAAGCGCTGATCCTGACGGTCGACGTGCCGGTGGCGGGGAACCGGCTGCGCGACGCGCGCAACGGTTTCTCGATACCCCCGAAGCTCGGCGTCACCACGCTCGCCGACATCGCCACGCACCCGGTGTGGTGGGCGAACCTGCTGACCACGGCGCCGCTGACCTTCGCCTCGATGGACGGATGGAACCGAACGATTGCCGAGCTCATCGATGAGCTCTTCGATCCCACCATGACGATGTCGGACCTTGCGTGGGTCCGCTCCTTCTGGCCAGGCCCGCTCATCGTGAAGGGCATCCAGACGGTCGACGATGCCCGGCGTATGACGGAGGCCGGGGTCGAGGCGATCGTGCTGTCGAATCACGGCGGCCGCCAGCTGGATCGTGCTCCCGTGCCGTTGAGCCTGGTCGCGGCGGTGGTCGATGCGGTGGGCGACCGGACCGAGGTCTGGGTGGACACGGGGGTGATGAGCGGCGCCGACATCGTGGCGGCCATCGCGCTGGGCGCGCGCAACGTCCTGGTCGGCCGTGCGTACCTGTACGGACTGATGGCGGGTGGTGAGCTCGGCGTCGAGCGGGCTGCCGCCATCCTCGAGCGTGAGATCCATCGAACGATGCAGCTCCTCGGGGTCCGCGCCGTCGCCGAGCTCGATCCCAGCCACGTGAGGATTCGCTAGCCGCGATTGCTCCGACCGGCTACGTCGACGCTGCGGGAAGGTCCGGCTGTGCGTCGAGAAAGTCCTGCGACGGCACGAAGAACAGCGTGCCGGTGAGCGCCGTCGAGAAGTCGAGGATTCGATCGTAATTGCCGGGTGGGTCACCGATGAACATGTTGTTGAGCAGCCGCTCGGTGACCCCCGGCGTGCGAGCGTAGGCGATGTAGAAGGTCCCGAATTCACCGCGACCGACGTTCCCGAACGCCATGTTGTCCCGCAGGATCTTCAGCTCCTTGCCATCGGCATCGGTGATCACGTTGAGCGCGACGTGCGAGTTCTTCGGTTTCACATCGTCCGCAAGCTCGATGTCAGCCAGTTTGGTGCGTCCCACCACCATTTCCTGAGCCTCCACCGGGAGCGCGTTCCAGTTGCGGAGGTCGTGGACATACTTCTGCACGATGACGTAGCTCCCGCCTGCAAACGCCGGATCCTCGTCGCCGATGATCACCGCGTCAAACGCGACGCGTCCGGTCGGATTCTCGGTCCCGTCGACGAAGCCCAGCAGGTCGCGCTCGTCGAAGTACTTGAATCCGTGGATCTCGTCGACGACGATCGCCGCGTCGCGGAGCCGGTCCACGATCTGGCCGGCGAGCTCGAAACAGAGATCCATCTCCGAAGCCCGGATGTGAAACAGCAGGTCACCCGGTGTGGCCGCGGCTCGGTGCTTGGCGCCGGCGATCTCGCGGAAGGGATGCAACTCGGCTGGACGTGCTCCGGCGAACAACCGGCCCCATGCCTGAGACCCCACGGCCACCACGCAGGTGAGCCCACCGTCCGGGATGCGGAATCCAACGGCTCGCTGCAGCCCGGCGCAGTCGCCGAGCAGGTCGCGCGTCGCTGATTCGCCCCCGGCGTTGATGGTGACCACCAGAAAGATCGCCGCGCCCGTGAGCGGACTCAGCACCGGCTGCGTCAGGGGACCCGTGGCAGCATCGAATGACGAACCAGGCAAGGCTGCGCGCTCCGCGGAGGTCGGGGCTGATGAGGCCCCAAGTGTAGGCCGCCGACCATTTGACACGAGCTGGTACGTGCGTCTAGGCTTACGGTAAGTGATAGCTAACCTAGAGCCACTGACCGTGCTTGGCGATCCGACCCGGCGTGCGATTTTCGAGCGCCTCGCCGGAGGGCCGATGGCCGTCGGGAACATCGCCCGTGACCTTCCCATCAGCCGCCCGGCGGTATCCCAGCACCTCTTGGTGCTGAAGCGCGCGGGCCTGGTGGTCGACCGAGCCGAGGCCAATCGCCGGATCTACAGCATCGACCCGCGAGGGGTCGCTGAGCTCCGCGCCTACTTCGAACGCTTCTGGACTCAGGCCCTCAGTGCCTTTCAGACAGCCGCAGAGCAAACAGCACCAGCAGCACCAACACCCGCGAAGGAGGAGTCATGACCACACAGACGGCAGGCACATCGGTCCGTGCATCGGTGACCGTCGAAGCGCCGATCGACCACGCGTTCAAGGTGTTCACCGAGCAGATGGGCACCTGGTGGCCGCCCGAGAACCACCTGCTCGAGGGCGAGCTCAGCGAGATGGTGTTCGAGCCGCGCACCGGCGGGCACATTTACGACCGTGGCGTCGACGGCACGGAATCGCACTGGTCGCGCGTCCTCGCCTACGAGCCACCCAATCGTCTCGTGCTCAGCTGGGACATCAGCAGTCAGTGGCAGATCGAGACCGATCCGGCCAGGGCGAGCGAGGTCGAGATCCTGTTCATCGCAGAGGGTCCGAACCGCACTCGCTTGGAGCTAGCGCACCGTCACCTCGACCGCCACGGCGAGGGCTGGGAATCCATGCGCGACTCGGTCGGAGGTTCCGAAGGCTGGCAGAAGGGGCTCGATGCGTTCGCAACGGCTGTGGCCGCGTAGGCGCCTAGCCTTCGCGCCCTCGGATCTGAACGCGACCGGCGACGTTTCGAGTCTCGAACCGGGGCTGCGGAAACGTCGCAGGCCCGCCCAGGACGGCGCCGTCGGTGAGCCGGAATCGGGAGCCGTGCCACGGGCAGACGACGGTGCCGTCCTCGACGGTTCCTTCATCCAACGGACCACCGGCGTGGTTGCAGGTGTTCTCGAGCGCGCAGACAGCGCCGCCCACACGGGACAGCAGGACCTTGCGATCTTCAACTTCGACCGCGGTCAGATTGCCCTCGGTGACGTCGGCATCGCCGGCGACATCTGTCCACTCCGCAGGCCCGGACAGCGCCGCCGTGTGATTGACCATCAGCGCCCGGTCCAGCACAAGGTCGCCGCCGAGATACGCAGCTGCAGCGCCGACGACGAGGCCGCTTGCAGAGAGAAAGCATCCGCGTGCAGCGCGCCCCCGTATGCGTGCGGCCAGAGACCCAAGTTGCAGTCCGAGCACGACCGTGTTGGCCAGTCCATGCACCAGTGCGAGGCGCCGGTCGCGACCATACGTGACCGACCAGTCGGCCGTCCCAGTCGCCGCGGTTGCCACGGACGCGATGCAGCCGGCCGCTGTAAGCGTGGCGGCTCCGCGCTTGTCACCGATGACGTCGAGCACAGGCACCCCCGCCCACAGCCCGATCGGCAGATCGCTGAGTGCCGGGTGCAGCGCATGGCCGAGCCACCGACCGTGCAGCAGGTCCATGAGGTTTCGACGCCGGGTCACCGGCTCTAACGTTTTGACGAGGAGTTCACTCAGGCTTTCCAGGCCGGGGATCTGCTCAATCGCCGCGATAATCTCGGGGTACGGGGGCTGGGTGCGCTTCTGTTGCTTCATCACTCCGACAACACTCGAACGTCTCGGTTCCGAGCCAGTGTGGCGTCGCACAAGCCTACCGTCCGTGTACCGGTCGGGTGGCGGCCTCGGAGTCGCCCGAACACCCTGCCTGCGCACGGATCACGATGACCGCACCGTGCGACACTCGGCTGGATGAACGCACGGGCGCGGCTGGCCGTCTGCCTGGTGCTCGGTGTCATCGGCTTAGCGATCGCGCTCCCGTTGACCGAGTGGCAGGTGGCGATCCTGGTGGGGTGGGACGTGACCTCCGCGGCGTTCATCGCAATCGTCTATTTCGGAATTCGCGGCAAGGACAGTGCTGCCACCAAGCGGGCGGCGATGAGGGAGGACGATTCTCGGGCTGCTTCCGAAGCAATTCTCGTCGGCGCGAACATCGCGAGCCTTGTCAGCGTTGCCTTCGCGCTGATCGCGGCCGGTTCATCGCAAGGCTTCGTCAAGTCCGTCATCACCACACTCGTCGTTGCGAGTGTCGTGCTTTCGTGGGCCGCCGTTCACGTCGTATTCATGTTGCGCTACGCGCGGCTCTACTACAGTCAGGATGGCGGCATCGACTTCCACGCCGACCAACCCCCGGACTTCCGGGACTTTCTGTACGTCGCGCTGACCATCGGGATGACCTTCCAGGTCTCCGATACCGACCTCAACGCGAAATCGATTCGCATGACCGCGATTCGGCATGCGCTGCTTTCGTACCTGTTCGGGGTTGTGGTCGTCGCGACGACCATCAACGTCATCGCCACCCTGCTGACCAAGTAGCCGAAGACGATTCGCTCCTTCGCTGGTACAGCCCGGAGCCCGGGCAAATTGCACCGGCGATAGGCGGCCCCGCGGTGCCGGCAGTATGATCGAACGAATGTTCGAGTGGCTCGACCACCTGACCGATGCCCAGCGGACGGCTGTCACACACGATCGTGGCCCGCTCAGGATCCTCGCGGGCGCCGGTACGGGCAAGACCACCACGCTTTCCGCCCGCGTCGCGTGGCTGCTGGCGACCGGGGCACCCCCGGAACGCCTCCTGCTGCTCACGTTCACGCGACGCGCCGCTCGCCAGATGCTCGCGCGAACCTCGTCGCTGATGGCGACCGCCGGCCTCAATCGGGGCTCCGGCTCACCGGCGGCCCGGGTCGCCGGTGGCACCTTTCACGCCATCGCGCACCGCACCCTCCGCCGTTACGCCTCGACGCTTGGGCTTCCGGAGGGGTTTTCGGTGCTGGACGCCGCGGATGCAGCGGATGTCATCGACATGGTCCGCGACGAGCAGGGTCACGCCGCGTCGATGCGCCGGCGATTTCCTCGAAAAGCGCTGCTCGTGGATATCTACTCGTCCGCGGTCAACACCGGCCGGCCCCTGTCATCCGTCGTTCCTGAGATTGCGCCCTGGGCTGAGGATTGCATCGACGCGATCGCTGAGATCTGCCGAGGCTATGTCCGCCGCAAGCGGTCTGCGGGACTCGTCGACCTCGACGACCTTCTGCTCTTCTGGCGTGCGGCAGCGCAGGACGACCGTCTCGGGCCTCGTCTTGCCGGGTCGCTCGATCACGTGCTCGTCGACGAGTACCAGGACGTGAACGAGCTCCAGGTCGACATCCTGAAAGGACTGCGCCACGGGGATCCGCGGATCACGGTGGTTGGTGACGATGCTCAGGCGCTCTATTCGTTCCGTGCTGCCGAACCACGACACATCCTCGAGTTCGATCGCGTCTTTCCATCGTCAACCACGGTCGTTCTGGAAACCAACTACCGCTCGAGCCAGCCGATCCTCGACGTCGCAAACGCGGTCGGGGCCGATGCCACTGTCGGGTTCTCGGCGGTGCTGCGCGCGGCCCGGACGGCTCCGGGCGTGGTTCCGCAGCTCGTCCGATGTCCAGATGAGGACACGCAGACCGACGCGGTCTGCGACCGCATCCTCGAGCATCGCGAAGCCGGCGTGGCGCTCCGCGAACAGGCGGTGCTGGTGCGAGCCGCGCACCACTCGGCGCTCCTCGAGCTCGAGCTGGGGGCACGGCGGATTCCCTACGTCAAATACGGTGGACTGCGTTTCATCGAAGCGGCGCACGTCAAGGACATGCTTGCGGCCTTCCGTCTCGCGGATAACCCGGGTGACGTGGTTGCATGGTTCCGTCTGTTGCAGATGCTCGTCGGCGTGGGTCCCGCAACGGCGCATCGCGTGGTGGCGGCACTCGGGTTGCTGGGCTCCGAGGACGCGCCGCCCGACACGGACGCGCTCGCGTCGTGGTCGCACGCGTCTGCGCACCTTCCCGAGTCCGCGATGCCGGCGGCCGGCGTGCTCGTCGCCGCGCTGGCGTCGCTCCCTGGCGAAGCCGTTGCGACCCACGCGGAGCGGATTCGCGTCGCGGTCGCACCGCTCGTCGAGGCGACGTACCCGGAGGCATCGGCGAGGCTCGCGGACCTGGACGCCCTGGTCGCCGCCAGCACCAAGGTTGCGCGCCTTTCCGACGTCGCGGCGGACCACGTCCTCGAGCCGCCGAGCTCGACCGGCAATCTTGCGGGGCCGCCGGTGATCGATGAGGACTGGCTGGTCATCTCGACGGTGCATTCCGCCAAGGGACTCGAGTGGGACGTCGTCCACGTGCTCCATGTCACCGACGGGAACATTCCCTCGGACATGGCGCTGGGCTCGCCTGACGGTCTCGAGGAGGAGCGGCGCGTGTTCTACGTCGCCCTGACCCGCGCCCGTCATGGGCTGCATCTCTACGTGCCCGAGCGCTACCACCACCACCCAAACGCGCGCGATGACCGCCATGGCTGGGCTCAGCCGTCCCGATTCCTTTCAGAGCGCGTTCGTGCCCGATGCGAGCAGGTGACCGAGCGCAGACGCGGGCAGGACGCTGTCGACGCGATGCCCGCAGTCGACGCCACCGAGCGGGTCGGCGTGGCCCTGGAAGGCTTGTGGTCCTGACCCAGCGGCGCCGGCGCACGCGGACCGCGAGAAGCGGCCTATGCTGATCGGAAGATGACCAATCAGCAGCAGGACGTGAAGCCCGAGGACGAGGCCACCAAGGAGCAGGATCAGGCGGACGATCGGCGCCGCAAGGATCAGACCGAGAAGGTCGAGCGTGACCGCGCCGACGAGGCAGGACGGCGGTCCCGCGAGGGCACCTGAGGCGTCGCTGCTCAGCTACGCGTGCGGATGTACCGGATCCGCGGATCCACCATCGCGTAAACGAGGTCGGTGATCAACGAGCCGAGCGTGGTGAGAACGCCGCCGATCAGGAGCGTGCCCAGCATCGTGTAGAAGTCGTGATTCATCGCTGCACTCCAGAGAGTGGTTCCCAGCCCCGGGTAGCCAAAGAGCACTTCCACGACGAGCTGGGCACCGAAGATCTGAGGTAGGCGCGTGCCCAGCAGGGTGATGATCGGCAACGAAGCGTTGGGGAGCGCGTGGCGGAGACTGACCCGCGCCCGCGACGCACCCTTGGCTCGCGCCGTCGTGATGTAGTCCTTGGTCAGCTCCTCCATGGTCGCCGCTCGGAGGTAGCGGCTGAACAGCGCGATCGTTCCGATTGCCAAGGTGAGCGTGGGGAGAATCAGCCCCGCGGGGTCGGCGAGGACGTCGCCGGTGTTCCAGTCCGGCGTGTTCAGATTGAGCCAATTCAGATCGGTTGCCAGAATCAGGATGAGCCACGTGCCCAGCAGGTACGTCGGTATCGAGTACAGCGTCATCGAGATGATGTTCGAGAGGAGCGCTCCGTGCCGGCGCCGCCGTGCCGCCTCGTAGAGGGCGATCGGAACGGTCACGGTGATGACGAGCAGCGTGGACAGCCCAGTCAGGATCAGCGAGTTGATCGTGGGCCCCTGAACCAGCGACTGGAGGTCGAGGTCCACCGCGACCCCCTGGATGGGGTCGATCTGGTCGGCGAACCCCGGCGGGGTGAAGGCGATCCGTCCGTGGAGGAGATTCGCCAGGAAGTCGAGGTATTGGACCGGGATCGGCTTGTCGAACCCGTTCTGATGGTCGTAGATCGCCCATTGGGGTGGGCCGCTGCGGGGTCCCAGCATGATCCTTCCCGGGTCGCCGGGCATGAGACGCTCGAGGAAGAACACCACCGTCGCCACGCCGACGACGACGAGTGCCGCCTGGAGGACCCGGCTGACGATGTATCTGAGCACCGCGCCCTACTCTTTCAGGTCGAGGTTGCCGGGGTGCTCCCCGTGTGCGGAGCTGCAGACGGCGTCGGCGCTGGTCGGGCGAGCAACAGGGAGCCGACCGTCGCGGGGATGAGTGTCAGGCAGCCTGCGGCGACCAGCGCCGCCGCCTCGGCCGGCCCGAGCAGCCCCGTGCTCAGGCCGAGGCTGGCGGCAGCTGCAGGCATGCCCAGCTGCGCCGACGCGGCAAGGCCGGTTGCGAGGTATCGCTCATGACCGGCCACCCGCGCCGCAATCACATGCGTGATCACGGTTCCAACTGCGAGGCCGATCGCGAGGACGATGCTCGACGGGGAGGTGACCAGCGCTCGCAGGTTGAGCTCCGCGCCAAGCAGGAGGAAGAACAGCGGAACGAAGAAGCCGTTGGCCACTCCGGAAAACTGCAGTGCAAGACGATCCGACTCCCGAAGCCGGACCAGGATCATCCCGGCGATGAAGCCTGCGACGAGGGTGCTCGCGCCCGTCTCCTGAGCGATCGCCGAGAGGCCGAACAGGAGCAGGAGCGAGATGCGCACCTGCCACGCCCACCCACGCCGGAGTGACTCGGCGTGCATCTGATGAATGAAGGCGTAGTGGCGAGCCCTCTGCGCCGCCAGGAGGATGAGCACACCGGCGGCGATGATGGCCGCGTCGCCGCCGATCGCCTCGAGCGGGTTGCCCCCCTTGGCAAGGGTGAGCGGCATGAGCACCACGGTCATCGAGTCGGCGAGGGCGACCCAGGCGATGATAAATGCCACGTTCGGACCGGCGAGGCTGCGCTCCTCGAGGATCGGGAATGCGATCGCCGCCGAGCTGCCGGTGATGAGTACCGCAACGAGCTCGGGGTGACCGAAGCCGAGCGCGTGGTCGAGGAGGAGCCCGATCGGTGCGGCGGTGACCGCGACGACGCCGAGCGCGAGCAGACCGCGTAAGAACCCCTGGCGGATGGCCGGCGAACCGATGTCGACGTGTGTCCCCGCGCTGAACATCAGCATCGCGAAGCCGATGGCGCTGAATGCGGGTAGCGGCTGGGCCAGCGAGTTGACGACTCCGAACCCCGTGTGACCGAGCACCACCCCCGCGAGGAGCTCGCCGATCACGACCGGGATCAGGGCGCGCCTGCCGAACGCGAGCAGCGGGCCTGCAAGGCCGGCAAGCACGAGAATGGTCAGCTGCGCGAACATCGCGCGATCATGGCCCCAAATTCGCGGCTCGTGTCCATCGTCGCGGCGACACGGAGCTACGAGACATGGGTGGGTCGGCAGGTGCCGTTGGTCAGGGCCGACCTCGCCTACAAGCACGAGGAGATGGCGCTCGCGCCGTTCCCCTTCCTCCGCGCCACCTTCTATCGATGGGTCCAGGTGTGGGCAGCGACGTGCCCGGAGCTTGCCGGCGCACCGAAGGTGCTGGCCGTCGGAGACCTGCACACCGAGAACTTCGGAACCTGGCGCGACACCGAGGGTCGCCTGATCTGGGGCATCAACGACTTCGACGAAGCGTTTCCGATGGCCTACACCAATGACCTGGTGCGCCTGGCGACCTCCGCGCGGCTCTCGATCGCCGCGGGAACCCTGATCCTGACGCCTCGCGCGGCCTGCAGCGCGATCCTCGAGGGCTACCGCTCGTCGATGCAGGCTGGCGGCCGGCCGTTCGTTCTCGCCGAGCACCACCACGTGCTCCGCCGCGATGCCGAGTCGGAATTGCGAGACCCGGTGCGCTTCTGGACGGCGATGGTCGATCTTCCACGCGCGCGCCGGCCGATGCCCGCGGCCGTCTCGCTCCTCCGCCGCCAGTTTCGCCGCGGGGAGGATCCTCGCTACGTCACCAGGCGTGCAGGACTTGGGAGCCTCGGGCACCCGCGCATCGTTGCGTTCGCCGAGCTGTCCGGCGGTTGGATCGCCCGAGAGGTCAAGGAGCTCGCCGCCTCGGCCGTCGCGTGGAGCGCGGGGAGCTCCGGCTCGGTGGCGATCCACTACCCGACCATCGTCCGCCGCGCGGTTCGATGCGCCGACCCGTTCCTGGAAGTCCGCGGCCGCTGGGTGTTGCGCCGGCTCGCTCCGGATTGCAGCCGCATCGAATTCACGGTTGCCCGGCTTGCCGCAGAGCAGACCGACCTCCTGTACTCGATGGGCGCCGAGACCGCCAACGTGCACATTGGCTCGGGAGCGCGGCGGATCGGAGCGGTGAGTGCTGACCTCGCGAAACGGTCGCCCGACTGGCTCAAGGTCGCTTCGCGTGCGATGCAGCGGGCGACGCTCACCGATCACCTCGACTGGAGGCGAGCGCAGCGCGCCTGACCGTCAGACCCTCAGCAGCGCGACCAGTGATCGCCCTGCCACGGTCACCTCTTCACCGGCATGGTGGTGGCGTGTCGATGGGATAACGTCGCGCTCGGCGGTGTCGGCAAAGACCGACCACAGGTCTCCCCATCCACTCGGGATGACCCATGGCACCGGCGCGTCCCCCGCGTGGAGCAGCACCATGAGCGTGCCCCCACGAATGCGCCTGCCGCGGGGATCGCGGTCCGGGATCTCGTCACCGTTGAGGATCATCCCGAGCGATCGTTGCCCTTCATCGAACCACTCGCTGTCGCCGACCTCGCGTCCGGACGGCAGGAACCACGCGATGTCCTTGCGACCGGATCCGTGCACGGCCTGACCGGAGAAGAAGTTTCGCCTGCGCAGCACGGGGTCGCTGCGTCGCAGCGCGACCATCCGCGCGACGAAACCGAGCATCGGCTCGTCGATGTGCTCCCAGTCGATCCAGGACACCTCGTTGTCCTGGCAGTACGCGTTGTTGTTGCCGTGCTGGGTGCGTCCCATCTCGTCGCCCCCGAGGAGCATCGGGCATCCCTCGGACAGCAGGACGGTCGCGATGAGGTTGCGACGCTGGCGCGCTCGCAGCTCGAGAATCGCCGGGTCGTCCGAATCACCCTCGACACCGCAGTTCCAGGAGCGGTTGTCGTCGTTGCCGTCCTGGTTGTTCTCCCCGTTTGCGAGGTTGTGTTTCTGATCGTACGAGACGAGGTCCGTGAGCGTGAAGCCGTCGTGCGCGGTGACGAAGTTGACGCTGGCTGACGGTTGCCTGCCGTCACCCTGGTAGAGGTCGCTTGACCCCGTGAGCCGGTACGCGAGGTCGCGGATTCCGGTGGCACCGCGCCAGAAATCGCGCACGGTGTCGCGGAATGCGCCGTTCCATTCCGCCCAGCGCACTGGGAAGTTGCCGACCTGATAGCCACCGGCACCCACGTCCCACGGCTCCGCAACGAGCTTGACGCGCGACAGGACAGGATCCTGGTGGATGATGTCGAAGAATGCCGAGAGACGGTCGACATCGTAGAACTGGCGCGCCAGCGCGGAAGCGAGATCGAAACGGAACCCGTCCACGTGCATCTCGATGACCCAGTACCGAAGGCTGTCCATGATGAGCTGCAGGGTGTGGGGGTTGCGGACGTTGAGGCTGTTCCCAGTCCCGGTGACATCGAAATAAAAGCGAGGGTCCTCGTCGTTGAGCCGGTAGTACGACGCGTTGTCGATGCCGCGAAAGCTCAATGTCGGCCCCAGGTGATTGCCCTCGCCGGTGTGGTTGTACACCACGTCGAGAATGACCTCGAGACCCGCGGCATGCAGGGCGCGCACCATCGCCTTGAATTCTCGAACCTGTTCCCCGTTGGTCCCCGACGCCGAATACCGTCCCTCGGGCGCGAAGTAGCCGATCGAGTCGTAGCCCCAGTAGTTGACGAGGTCGCGTTCGACGAGTTGCGCCGAGTCAAAGATGTGATGCACGGGCATCAACTCGACCGCGGTGACGCCGAGACCGATGAGATGCTCGATCGCCGCGGGATGGGCGAGGCCCGCGTACGTGCCGCGCAGGATCTCGGGGATGTCCGGGTGGCGTTTCGTGAATCCCTTGACGTGCAACTCGTAGATGATCGTGTCCGACCATGGCGTGTTCGGGCGGCGGTCATCGCCCCACGGAAAGGACTGATCGACAATGACGCAGCGGGGCATGGCCGGCGCCGAGTCGACACCGCTGATGCGCAGGTCGTCGCTGCCGAGCCGGTATCCAAAGAGCGAGCGTCCATGACGGAAGCGGCCCGCGATGGCGCGAGCGTAGGGGTCGAGCAACAACTTCGCCGGGTTGTGCCGGAGCCCTTCGTGCGGCGCGTAGCGACCGTGGACGCGGTAGCCGTAGCGCTGGCCGGGACCGATGTTCGCGATGTACCCGTGCCAGACAAGGTCGGTGCGTTCGACGAGCGGATGTGTCGCCAGCTCGGCCCCACGCTCGTCGAACAGCACCAGGTCGACGGCCTCGGCGCTCTCCGAGAAGATCGCGAAATTGGTGCCGGAGCCGTCCCATGTCGCGCCGAGGGGCGCGTCGGTACCCGGCCATGCGGCACGGCTGTCGGGCGCGCGTCCGGCGGCGGAAGGCTCTTGAACGGTCATGGCTCCACTCAGGTCGCTGATCTCGAGTTCCCGACGTGACCGGCGCCATGCGGAGAGGGGGCCCGCCCGCGTGGGGAGTCCAGAGAGAGTACGTGGATGCGACAGGCACCCGCCGCAGGATCAGCGCCGAGCGGTTGCGGGCGGTTGAGGGATGCATCCGTCCTGTCGAGGATGTCGACACGGCCCCCGCGTTCGTCCGGCCGGGCGCGCCACTACCGAACGGGACGCGTACCGTCGAGCTCGAGGGCGGCGGTGAGCTGCCCGGGGGCGCAGCGCTCGATCGCGACGCCCCGTACGGATATCACCGTCTGGTCATGCAGGACGGGCGCCGCCTGGCGATGGTGACGAGTCCCGGGCGGTGCGCACTTCCTGACGCGCTCCGGGGGTGGGGCTGGGCGGCGCAGCTCTACGCCGTGCGCTCGGGGCAGGGGTGGGGGGTCGGCGATCTCGGCGATCTTCGTGCGATCGGGGCGTGGTCACGCAAGCTCGGAGCGGCCATGCTCCTGGTCAACCCGCTCCACGCCGTGCGACCCGGGTTGCCCCAGGAATCGAGCCCGTACTTCCCGTCGAGCCGCCTCTACCGCAACCCCTTGTACCTCCGGATTCAGGACATCCCGGGCGCGGGCGACGATGAGGTGGTTCAGGAGGTGACGCGGGATGCCGAGCGCCTCCGAGACGCGCCGATCATCGACCGCAACGCCATCGTTCCGCTGAAGCTGCGGGCGCTCGAGTCGTTGTGGTCGCGTTTCGGAGGCGACGCCGGGTTCGACGCCTACGTCGCTCGCGAGGGATGGCTGCTCGAGCGCTACGCCTGCTTCTGCGTCCTCGCCGAGCGGCACCCCGGCTCGTGGACCTCGTGGCCCGCGCCGTATCGACGCCCTGAAGGACGCGCGTTGCGCGAACTCGTGGGGCGCGAGCGCACTCGGGTTGACTTTCACCGCTGGCTCCAATGGTTGCTCGACGCGCAGCTCGCGCGGGCCGGCGCCGCGCTGCCGCTGGTCCACGACCTCGCCGTCGGCTTTGCGCCGGATGGCGCCGACGCCTGGCTGTGGCAGGACGTCGTCGCCTCGAATGCACGGATCGGAGCGCCACCCGACGACTTCAATCCCGCCGGGCAGGACTGGGGAGTTCCGCCTTTCGACCCCGGCCGCCTGAGAGCAGCCGGCTACGCGCCGCTGATCGCGACCATGCGGCGGATGATGGCGGCCGGCATCGCATTGCGCATCGATCACGTGATGGGCCTGTTCCGCCTCTGGTGGGTGCCGCTGGGCGCCGGCAGCCCCGGAGCCGGCGCCTACATGCGGTACCCGGCGGGCGAGTTGCTCGACATCCTCGCCCTGGAGAGCGTCCGTGCGGGCTGCGGAGTCATCGGCGAGGACCTCGGCACCGTTGAATCCGGCGTGCGCTCGGAGTTGCGGCGGCGCGGCCTGCTCTCCTACCGGCTGGCGTGGTTCGAGGCGAGGCCACCGGAGCGATACCCAGCGCAGGCGCTGGCCGCTCTGACGACGCACGACCTGCCGACCGCTGCCGGCGTCTGGACCGGGGCGGATCTCGCGGAGATGGAAGCCACGCTCCGGCCTGTGAGTCGTAGCGCCGAGCTCGGTGTGCGTCGCAAGCTCAAGCGTCTTGCCGGTGTGAGCGATGACGCCCCCGCGTCGCTGGTCGTGGAGCGGGCCTATGCGGCCTTGGGTCGCGCCCCGAGCAGACTGGTCGTCGCGACGCTCGACGACGCCAGCCTGGCGGAGCGCCGGCCCAATCTCCCGGGCGACCTGGCACGGCCAAACTGGTCGATCCCGCTGCCGCGAACCCTCGAGCAACTACGACGCGATCCGCTTCCCCGGCGCATTGCCGCAGGCCTCAACGGAGGCAACCACGTCAGACCTCAGTCCTGAGAGCCGACCTTTCCCGGCGCAACCGAGGTTGCGGCATCTCGGGCCGCGGTCACGGCCTTCGCCGGGTCGTCGCCGATCAAGGCAACCCCGGCGGTGAGCGTCATGTCGAGGGCCAGACGTCGCATCTGCGCCAGGACCCGCTCGGCAAGGGCCGTGCCTGACGCGATACCACCCTCCAGAACCAGGACCAGCGCCGCGCCGTCGTCGAGCACGCACACCGGCTCATCGGCACGCGAGTACGCCATCACCAGCGACGCGTAGCCGCCACGAGCCGCCTGAGGAATCGATGGATCCACGACAAACGCGCAACACGCTGCGTCGGCGCCGCCCTGAGCCGCCTTTTCAGTGAACTCATCGAGCGTGACCTGCCAGGGCAGGAGCGAGAGGGTGCGAGGCTCAGTCATCGCCGCGATGGTCGCATGCGTGCGATCCCGGCGGTCACGCCCCGACCAGGAAGATGTGCTCGAGCAGGGCGAGTGCTGCCCGGCGATCCGCGATCGGGCTGCCGCCCGCCGCCCGCCAGCCCAGTAGCACGTCGACGGCCTCGTTGAGGTCGCGCGCTCGGAGTGGCTTGCTGAGGGCGCCGATGCCGGCCACGGCGGACCGGCCGTCGCGAATGGCGCCGGTGACGAAGGTGATCGCCACGTCCTCGAAGGCCGCGTCGTCGAGGATGGCGCGCGCCAGGCGGATACCGTGCATGTCGGGGAGAATGCCGTCGATGAGGATCACCCCGATGGGTGCTTCGCGGAGCGCCGCGATCGCCTCTTCGCCGCTACGCACGCCGAGTGCTGCGTGCCCACCGCTTTCCAGGGCGTAGGTCAGAAATCCCCTGACGGCGTCGTCGTCCTCGACGACGAGCACAGAAGGAAGACCGTTTTCGACCATCGCGGCTGGATCATAACCGGCGCCATCGACGCGTATGCCGTGTCAGCGCACACCTTTCATCGACCCGTCACCGCCTGCGACCGCCGGTGCGCACAGTCATTGGTGTTGTGGTGGCAGCCGCAGGTATCCATGGTCTCGAGCAGCAGCAGGTCGCCGGCCGGGTAATGCAGGACCGGCACCCCATCGGGTGAGGCGCCGTTCGCAACCCGGGCGGACTTGACATACACGGCCCGGCCGTCGCGCATCACCCACGGGAGCATGTTCGGCGCGCCGGCTCGGACCATCCGTTCGGCCTCCTCGGGAGATCCTGCCTCGTCGAGGGACCGGTGCCCGATCGAGGTGCGGTAAGACGACGACGTCATGTCGACAACGATTCCGGGCGCATCGCTGAGCAGGCCCTCGACCGCCACGGGCAGGAGGGGCATCCCCGCTTCAACCAGCCGCCGAGTGAGCGTCCCTGCCGTGTCGTCGGGCAGGATCGGAACGCGCGCCTGGGCAAGGATCGGCCCCGAATCGACCTTCGGCGCCGCCTTGTGCATGGAGATGCCCGTGATCGGCACTCCGTCGGCGATCGCCCAGTACACCGGCTCGGGACCCCGGTACGCGGGAAGGAGGCTCGGATGCACGTTGAGCCAGCCGTGTTTGGGGATTGCGAGCGCCCTGGGTCCCACGATCTGGTCGAAGCTCGCCATCACGACGGCATCGAGTCCGAGCTCCTCCAGCTCGAATCGCGAATGCTCGTCGTTGATGCGCCACGCGCGGATGAGCGGGATGCCGAGATGGTCGGCGATCCGGCTCAGCGCGTTGTCGCCGAGGATCGCCGGATGCGCCCCCGGCGACGTGATGATGCCCACGGGCTGGACATCCATCTCAAGGAGCCGGAGCAGGAACGCGAGGCTGAAATCCGATGGGAACCCGGCGAACGCCACTCTCGGGCCGCCACCTGGGGTGACCGCTTCGGGCGGAGGCGGCAGGTCGCGGTCGGGGATGAACGTGAAGACCTCTCGCGCCCAGAGCTCGCGCCGGACCATGTCGAGGTATGCGCTGGAGGTGGCCACGTCACTTGATCCTAACGATGCTCGCGGCTGGACTGACCAAGCCCTCATGGACGAGGGTGTCGAGGACCACGGCGATGTCGCTCGCCGAGCGCCCGGTGGCCGCGGGTCCCGTTCGCGCGCGCAACTCTTCGATGGTCGTGGGCGGCGAATCCGCCAGCATCGCTCGGAGAACGGCACCGCGGAGCTCTCGGGTGCTGCCGCGGTACCGGGGTGACCGGCGCTTCCGCTCGGGCGGTGAGCCGGCGAGACGTGTCCGTGCGAGGCAGGTCGTGGCGAGCGGGCATCCGTGGCAGAGCGGCCGGGCCCGGCAGTGCAGCGCCCCCGCATCGAAGAGCGCGTAGGTGAAATCCCGCCGGCTCATGCTTCGGGGCCGGCCCGCGCCAAGACGCTCCTCGACGGATCGTTGACGCGCCTCGTCCGGCTCGAGGCCAAGTGCTGCCCTGGCCGTCACCCGGGCGATGTTGACGTCCAGAGGGGGGACGCTCGACGCCCCGAACGCGAGGACTCGAAGCGCACGCGCGGTGTAGGGGCCGACGCCCGGGAGCGATCGAAGCCCTGCCTCGGTATCCGGCCACCCGTTGGCGGCGACGACGGAGGCGGTGTTGTGGAGTGCTCGAGCCCGGCGCGGGTAGCCGAGCCCCTGCCATTCACGAAGGATGGCCGTGAGTGAGGCCGAGGCACACGCGTCCGGCGTCGGCCAGCGGTTAAGGAAAGCCTCCCACCTGGGCAACACCCGCGCGACCTGGGTCTGCTGGAGCATCACCTCGCTCACGAGGATCGCCCATGGCTCAGCGGTTCCGCGCCACGGCAGGTCATGCCGTCCGTGCATCTCGTACCAGCGCGCGAGCCCGCGAGTCCACACGCTGCGCAGTGTGTCAGAGTGCGCCCGCGTATCGGCAAACGGCGCGACGGGTGCGCTGTTGTCAGAACCCACGGTGCGAGTCTCGAGGAGAGCAGGCGCATGGCACGACACACGATCACATTGATCCCCGGCGACGGGGTCGGGCCTGAGGTGAGTGAGGCTGCGCGACGTGTCATCGACGCAACCGCTGTCGACATCGACTGGGAGGTGCACGACGCGGGCCTCGGTGTGATGGAGCAGTACGGTGATCCATTGCCTCCGCATGTGCTCGAATCGATCCGTCGCAACAGGGTCGCCATCAAGGGGCCGTTGACAACACCCGTCGGCACGGGGATCAGGTCCGTCAACGTGGCGTTGCGTCGCGAGCTCGATCTGTACGCGCTGTTGCGGCCGTGCAAGTCGTATCCGGGGGTCCGCAGCCGGTACGACAACATCGATCTGGTCGTGGTTCGCGAGAACACCGAAGACCTCTACGCCGGCATCGAATTCGCCGAGGGAGACCCGGGGACTCTCGAGCTGATCGATGACATCGAGCGGCTTGGAGGCCGAAAGATTCGTTCCGATGCAGGCATCAGCATCAAGCCGATCTCCATCTTCGGCACGCAGCGCGTGTTTCGCTTCGGTTTCGAGTGGGCCGAAGCCAACGGGCGCCACAAGGTGACGGCCGTGCACAAGGCAAACATCATGAAGCACACCGATGGGCTCTGGCTGCGTACCGCTCGGGAGGTGAGCAAGGAGTTTCCGCGGATCGAATTCGAGGATCGCATCGTCGACAACATGGCGATGCAGCTCGTGCAGAAGCCCGAGATGTATGACGTCATGGTCATGCCCAACCTCTACGGCGACATTCTCAGTGACCTGTGCGCCGGTCTCACCGGCGGCCTCGGTCTCGCACCCGGAGCGAATATCGGCGACGAGGTCGCGCTGTTCGAAGCGACCCACGGCAGCGCACCCAAGTACGCCGGACTGAACAAGGCGAACCCGATGGCGATGATGCTCAGCGGCGTCCTCATGCTGCGGCACATCGGTGAGGCCGCGGCGGGTGACCGGTTGGAGCAGGCGATTGCGCGAGTGATCGCCGAAGGCCGGAGCGTCACCTACGACATGAAGCCGGAACGCGACGATCCAACGGCGGTGGGCACGTCACAGGTCGCCGACGCGGTGATCGAGGCTCTGGGAACCCCGCCGAACCGGGGGCCAGAGATCTGACAAATCAGTGAAGGCAGGGTAAATCGCGGATTCGGGCTGATACTGCACGGTGCCTTGAGCACTGCGACCCTCGCGCTGTCGTGGGCTTTGGGGGGCGCCTGCATCCTCCTGGGCGCACTCACCGTCGAAGGGTGGTTGCGTCAGCGCGATCGAACACGCGCTTTTCTCGCGCTCTCGATCGTGCTGTTGTGCGGGTGCGGAGTGGCGCTCTCCGCCACCGTGCTGACCCGCGACCACGCGATCTGGACCAGCGACCTGTCGCTCACCCTCTTTCTCGCCTCAGGCTGGGCGTTCTATGGCTTCCGTGCGGCGATGACGCGCCTGCCCGCGCTGGTGAGTGTCGGGCTCAGCGCTGCGGTGGTCGCGACGATGGTTGCGGTCTGCGCCACGGGTATTTCCCTCACCGGAGGCCAGAGCACCACGCAGCATCTGGTCGTCGTGGGTTTTGCGGTCGTCTGGCTCGGGTGCGTGGTGGAGCCTGCCTTCAGGCTGTGGGGGATCTCGTCGGCAATGCCCCGAGTGCAGCGCGCCCGGCTGCGCTCGATCACCCTCGCATACGGGGGTGTCATCGTCGCCCTGGTGCTCTCGGTCGGCGCCGACGTCATTTTTGGCCGCGATCGTCCCGAGATCACCATCGCGCTCCCGGGACTCGCTGTTGTGCCGTTCTTCTACGTCGGCTTCGAGCCGCCGCGCTGGCTGCGCGGATTCTGGCGGCAGCGGGAGGAGGGACATTTCCGCGAGGCGTTCACCGACCTGGTCCTGTACTCTCCCGACCGCCAGCGGCTGGCAGAGCGCGCGGTCGAATGGGCGGCACGCCTGGTCGGAGCTGACGGAGCGGTCATCGCCACGGACGACGGTGAGGTGCTGGCCGTGCACGGGCTCGACCGCGCCGCCGGCTGGAAGCTCGTCTCCGAGATGACCGAGACCAGCGGAGCCCGTCTCACCTCGCATCCGACGACCTCACGCGGGGTCATCAGGGTCGTGCTGGAAGCCCAGCTCAGTCGCGGCGTCATGGCGGTCACGTCTGGACCGCTCACCCCACTGTTCGGGGACGACGAGGCGCTCCGACTGGCTCAGTACGGGACAGCGCTCGCTCCCGCGCTCGACCGCGTCCTGCTCGTCGAGCGGATGCGACGCAGTTCGCAACTCCTCGACCTCGCCTACGACGCCGTCACCACCTGGAACGTGGGCACGCAGCTCATCACCTTCTGGAACAAGGGAGCCGAGGAGCTGTACGGGTGGGGCTCCAACGAGGCGATCGGTCGTGACGCCGGCGAGCTGCTGCGCTCCGAGCTGCCCGAAGGCCGTGACGCGATCCTGACCGTGCTCCGCGCCGTCGGTCGCTGGGAGGGGGAGGTCATCCAGACCACCAAGTCGGGGAAGCGCATCAACGTCGCTGTCCGTTGGGCATTGCAGAAGGACAACGTCGGCTGGCCGGAGGCGGTCATCGAGATCGGCCGCGACGTCACGGCCGACAAGGTTGCGGCGGCTGAATTGCGCGAGGCACGCGACGTGGCGGAGCAGGCATCGCAGGCCAAGAGTGAGTACCTCTCGCGGATGAGCCATGAGCTGCGCACGCCGCTCACGGCGATTCTCGGATACAGCGATCTGCTCGAGATGCGCGAACCGCGCGAGGATCAGACGGAGGCGATCGCGGCAGTGCAGGAGGCCAGCGGCCACCTCCTCAGCCTGGTCAACGACGTGCTCGACATCGCACGGATCGAGTCCGGCCGCGAGACGTTCTCTCTCGACCCGGTGGCGCTCGAGGCGACGGTGGAGGAGTGCGTCCGGCTCGTCGCCCCCTCCGCGCTCAGCAGACATATCAAGATCACGCGATCGCTGGGGGCCTGTGCGGCGGACTACGTGCTGGCAGACCGGCAGCGACTCGTGCAGGCACTGCTCAACCTCCTGTCGAACGCCGTGAAGTACTCGGGGACCGACGCACACATCCATGTCGAGGCGACGCGTGAGGGCGAACGAGGGTCGAACGGCTCGAGAGGTGACTTCATCCGCCTCGCCGTGCGCGATACCGGTCCCGGCTTCACCGACGATGAGAAGGCGCGGCTCTTCCAGCCGTTCGAGCGACTTGGCGCGGAGCGAACCACGGTCCCCGGCACCGGCCTCGGACTCGCGTTGACACGAAAGCTCGTCCAGGGCATGAACGGAACGATCGGGGTCGACAGCGAGCACGGTGTCGGAAGCACGTTCTGGATCAGGCTCAAGCGCTCACCGATCGCGGCCTCCAAGCCGCGGGTGCGGCGCAAGCCGCCGGTGGTGACGCCGCTGCTCACGTCACAGCGGACGGTGCTGTACGTCGAGGACAACCTTGCAACCATCGGGTTGATGGAGGAGGTGTTCTCGATGCGTCCGAATATTCATCTGCTCACGGCGATGCAGGGCGGCCTCACCCTTGAACTCGCGCGCGAGCATCATCCGGATCTGATCGTGCTCGACCTGCACCTACCCGACATCCAGGGCGATGAGGTGCTCGCACAGTTGCGAGCCGATCCGCGCACCGCCGCGATCCCGGTCGTGATGTGCAGCGCCGACGCCACGGAGCGCCGGCGCAAGCAATTGCTTGCGGCAGGCGCTCACGCATACTTGACCAAACCCGTGAAAGTGCAACGGTTCCTGCGCATGCTCGACGAGGTGCTCAGCAGCACTCCGGTCATCCCCGCCTGAGCGTCTCATGGTGGCGCCGGTCTTCCAGGTCCTGAGCGACGCCACGGCCGGCGAGGCGCTCGGTGCCGAGGTTGCGTACGGAGGCCCGCTGCGATTTCCGGCGACGCCGCGGCCGTACGTCATTGCGAATTTCGTCGCGTCCGTCGACGGCGTCGCGTCGCTCGGACTGACCGACGGCACGGACTCGACGACGTTGAGCGGCACCTCGCGTGCCGACCGCTACCTGATGGCCCTGCTACGGGCGAGCGCCGATGCGGTCGTCATCGGCGCCGGCAATCTTCGAGCCACGCCCGGCCATCAGTGGACGCCGGCTGCCGTCGCGGGTGAGGACGCTCACGCCGTCGCGGAGTTCCGCCTCCAGCGCACGGGGTCGAGGCAGCCGCCGGTGCTGGTTGTCGTGTCGGCGAGTGGCGATCTTCCCGCGCACGTGGCGCTTGATCATCCCGCGACGGGCGTGGCCGTGATCACGTCGTCTCGGGCAGCCGCGCGGGTTCGACACGCGCATCCGCGGGTCACCGTGATCGAAGCGGGTGAGGAGGGGATCGGCGGTAACAGCGTTGTGTCTGCAGTGACGTCCGCGCTTGGACCAGGGCTGCTGCTCTGCGAGGGTGGACCGTCATTGTTCGGCCGACTGCTTGCGGATCATGCCGTGCACGAGCTGTTCCTCACCGTCTCGCCGCGGCTCGCGGGACGCGACCACGACCAACCGCGGCCGGGAATCGTCGACGGGTTTGCCGCCGCTCCGAATGCGCTGCTCCGGACCGCGATCGAGTCGGTACGGCGGTCCGACGATCACCTCTTCCTTCGATACCGCTTCGCAGTCTGACCGGCGCATCCGCCGGATCGCGTCGGCGATGAGGTCGTCGAACAGCTGGCCGGTTTCAACGGCGCCACGACGGGCGACGTCGACCAGCTGCGGGTTGCTGCGAAGGAACCGGCTCGCGGCATCGATGATCACGGTGTTCTGAGGCATGTGCCCATGATCGGCCGGCCAGGCGACAGATGCCTGTCGTCAGTCCTCGGTCTTTTCCGACGGCGATTCACCACCGGCGAGCAACAGATACAGCTTGCGACGCGCGTCGTGAAGGATGGTGCGCGCCTGGGCGATGTGCCCTGCGTCCCCGGTCCGGCTGACCTGCCACGTGGCAGCCAGCAGTTGGAAAGCTTGATCGCGAAGGTCGCGATGGTCGCCGCCGACGGAGCCAGCCGCCTCGGCCCATGGCGCGGGACCGGCCGCGAGCTTGGTCGCCTCCTCGCGACCTGACTCGGTCAGCTCGAAGACACGGCGTCCACCGTCAGCCTCGACGGCGCGAACCAGGCCTTCGTCCTCGAGCTGCTGCAGCGTGGGGTACACGGACCCAGGGCTCGCCCGCCAGGCGCCGTCACTCCGGCGCTCAAGCTCTTGAATGATCTGATAGCCGTGCGACGGCTTCTCGGCGAGGAGGACGAGGATGGCGGCGCGGACGTCGCCGCGGGCGGCACGCCTGCCGGGACCGAACCCCTGACCGAAGCCTCCGGGGCCACCGAAACCGGCGGCGAAGTCTGGGGCGTCAAAGGGCGGCCATCCCCTGCGGTGGCGGCTGCGCACGCCATGCTCGAGGTGCTGGCGGACGTGGTGGAAGCGCGCGGCGGCGTCGTGGTGTGCCCACCCCCACTCATCGTGGGACGTCGGGCGGGATCGTTCTCTGGTCATGTCGGGTCGCTCCATGGCGGCTGATTCGATGTGCCAACGATATATCGAGACCGGTCGCTTGTCAAGAGCATGAGCTCATCCGCTGGCCGCCCAGTTGAGATCCATCTGAGCAAGCATCTCGGCGGCAACACGAGGGGCCGAGACCAGTTCGATGTCGAGCTCATGGTTCCGCGCGAAACCGCCGCCGGACCAGTTGGCGCTCCCGAAGAGCACTGAGGTCGCATCCGCGACGATCGCCTTGGCGTGGAGCAACTCGCCCCGGCTCCGATACCAGCGGATCTGGATGCCCGCGCCGAGCAGCGCCATATACGACGGATCGCTCGAGGGTTGCGAGGGGTCGAGCAGGATCCGAACCGAGACACCACGAAGCGCAGCCGCCTCGAGTGCGTGAACGACGCCCGTGTCCGTCAGGACGAAGAGCTCGAGGTCGAGCGTGTGCTGCGCGCCATCGATCAAACCCAGCGCAAGCGGCCGGATCTCAACGCCGGGGAGGGTGGCGGCAACATCGATCGATGCATCGGCCACGCGGTCGGGTACCGGGACGCCGCGTCCGCAGGTGACCAGATCGCGGTCGAAGACCCGATCCAGGTTGTGGACCACAGGACCGCGCAGCTCGGCATCGTAGTCATGGTTCGCCGGTGAGCTGACTCCCCAGTTGATGCCACCAACGACCGCAACCGCAGCGTCGACGACAAGTAGCTTGACGTGGTCGATCATCATCTTTCGCACCGGGTAGTCGACAACGTCGATGCCCGCAGTGCGAAGTCGCGCTGCGGTCGCGGCGCTGGCGAGCTCGGACGGGTCGTCGATGACGGTGACGGCGACGCCACGCGACTTCGCTGCAATCAGCGCTGAGGCAAGGCGCGGCTGACCGAACTCGTAGATCTCGACGTGGACGCTCACCCGGGCCGCGTTGATCAACGACTCCAGCCGATCGAACGTCGCGGGCCCGCTGCGAAGCAGGGTCACCTGATCGGCACCGACGAGGACGGCCGGCGCGGGTCCGAGCAGTGGGGCGGGAGGCGGTGGATGAACGGCAGACGCCTGGATCTGGGCACATCCGACGACCAACGCTGCGGCCGCGAGCCCGCCGACAACCCAACGCCAGACCGGGATGGAGGATCTACGCAGCACGTACATTTCGTGGACACAGTATCACAAATTAGCGTAGGTCCAGACGGAGCACGAGGCGTTGACGGACGGAAGGGATCCTACCGATCCACCTATACTCGGGCCGATGCGTTGTCAAGGAGGCGTTGTTGCGTGAAGACCGCCCTGACCGTGGCCCAGGTGGTGATCGGCGTGCTCGCGATCCTTGGCATCCTCCTGCAGACCCCGAAGTCCACCGGGCTCGGCGGCACTATCGGTGGTGGAGGAGATTCCGGGGGCGGGTACCGGCGCCGCCGCGGACTGGAGGCGAGCCTGCTGCGCTTCTCGGCAGCGATGATCGCGCTGTTCGTCGTCGTCTCGGTGCTCGCAACCTACGTCACCAAGTAAGGTGGCTCCGCCGGCACAGGCCGATTGAGGTCGTCGCCGGATTCGCTCTCGGCCTGCTGGGGATCAGCGCGCTCGGGTACGCGCTCTCGCTCCACTTCGGAGTGATCGGCGGCCCCCAGTTCACCGAGGGCCTCGTGGTCAGCCAGCGGCCGATGTCGCTGAACCCGCTGATCGACGCCTCCGACCCGGCGGTCGTCGACGTCGGCCATCTCCTCTACAGGTCGCTGCTGAAACTCGACGGCACCGGATACCCCGTCCCCGACCTCGCTTCGTCGTACGAGGAGAGCGCGAACGGGCTGGTCTACTCAGCGGTGCTCCCGACGAACCTTCAGTGGTCCGACGGAGCGCCCATCACGGTTGCCGATGTTGTGGCCACCGAAGCGTTTGCAGTGTCCACCGCTGCCAGCGACCCGAACCTAGCCACTGCGCTCCGGGGTGTCAAGGTCGCCACGACGGTGAACACGGTGACCTTCACGGTGCCGGCGCCCCGGGCGTCCTTCGCGGCAACGCTGTCCCAGATGCCGATCCTGCCCCTGGGCTCACTGGATCGTCCGGCGTTGCTGGCCGTCGCGACGCATCCGACGTTGCCCCTGCCGACCTCCGGCCCGTACGACGTGCAGTCGACGCGTGCGCTGGCAATCGACCTCCAGCCCAATCCCTACGCGGCGGTGCGCCCGATCATCAAGAGCTACGAACTCCGCCTGTTCGTCACGTTTGCGGCAGCGGCCTCTGCGTTCTCGCAAGGCAGCGTCAGCGCGCTCCTGGCATCGACACCGGAGGAGCTCACGACGCTGCTTGATGTCAAAGGAGCACAGGCGGAGACCGTGACCACTCCTGAGTTTGTCGACCTCATGTTCAACGAGCGTGTCCCTGCCCTCGCAGATTCGGTTGTCCGCCACGCCATCGGCGTCGCCATCGACAGGTCGGCCGTTGTCGCGGGAGCATTGGACAACCGCGGAGGGGTCATCCAGACCGGCCCGTTCTCCGCGGGTATCCCATGGGTCGGCCCGGCGGCGATTGAGGCAATCTCTCCCGCCGTGGCGGTGTCGGTCCTCCAGGCCAACGGATGGGTCGCGGGTGCCGACGGCGTCCGCCATCGCGGTTCACTCCAGCTGGCATTCACCCTTGCAGTCCCGAACATCAATCCTCTGCCCACCGTGGCGCATGAGGTGGCAAGCCAGCTCGCGGCAATCGGCGTTCGCGTGACCGTCAGTTTGGTGACCCCACGGACGTTTCTCACGGGTACGCTCGACAGCGGTGAGTTCCAGCTTGCGATCGACGCGTGGAACCCGGTCCCCGACCCGGATGTCAGTGCGTTCTGGCGTTCAAACGCCACGCCGCCGCACGGATACAACGTCTCCGGCGGGGCCGCCGACCCCTTCCTCGACGCCGCGCTCGACATGCTGGCCGAGTCCCCGGGACGTGCCGCCCGGCTCAGCGCCGCCGCGCAAGTGGCAGCGCTCGTGGCCGCCGACGCACCGGCAGTCTTCCTGTACACGCCCCGCGTGACCGTCGTATTCAGAGCGCCGGCGCCGACGGCTCCGATGCCATCGGTCGGACCCGAGTCGGCGAGATATGACGACATCGCCGCATGGGAGTTGCACTAGGGTGCCGACCGGTGGGCACGCCGCGGTGCCGCTGCTACCATCTGCAGGCACCCGCCGAGGTGGTGGAACTGGTAGACACGCAGCGTTCAGGGCGCTGTGCTCGTAAGGGCGTAAGGGTTCGATTCCCTTCCTCGGCACCAAATTCCTGCTCTTCGGCGCTGCCGTTGATCTTACCGGACAGTTACAGGAGATCGCTCGGGTGGTCTCCGGTGATCTCCAGTGATCACAATAAATGGGTGCCAAAATGGGTGCCAGGTGCGGACGCGCTCGGGCGGCGACTGGAGCTTCGCGAGCGAGCTACGTCGCGGGATCAGCGGGCTGGGGAGCGGACAAGCACAAGCGCAGATCGAGGATCGAGCCAGATTTCAGCGCTCGCCCACACGACGCCAGGATCGAGCGCCATTCTCTGCCCGTAGCCTTCGCCAACCAGCCCAGGTCGGTGCCGACGAGGAGCTCACGGACCTCCGCGGGCGATGGTTGCGGGATGGGCAGTCCAGTCTTTTCCGCGGCTGCTCGAGCTTGGCGGCTGGCGCCGCTCTGGTCGGTCCGCCAGCGCATGAGCGCTGGGCTCACACCGAATCGAGCCGCACCGACGGCGTGGGGCAACCCGATTCGCGCGCATGCGAGCGCGGCGTCACGGGGCACGAGAAGAACGGCAGCAAGCAGGTCGGCTTCCTCCTCGGTCTCGCGATCCCAGATGCGACATCCCCCCGGTCCGATGGCGGGCCCAGGGGCGTGTTCCAGGAGCAAATGAGCGAGTTCGTGGGCGAGCGAGTTCGCCAATCGGCCTTTGGAATGCGCCGGGTTGAAGATGATCAGTCGAGTAGTCCCGACGATCACGGTGCCGGCCGAGAAACACCCGTCATCGATTGCAGTCAGTCGCTTGACCGACGAGCTTCGGGCGCCCTCGGCGACAAGCTCGCTGATCGAGACGACAGGGATTCCGTACTCGTCAGCAAGCGCCCAGGGATCGAACCGATCGTGGGAGCCGAGGCCGAGTTCACCCCGAACTGTTGTGGCTAGGCGATTCGCCTCCGCGGGAAATCCTCTACGCACCAAGGCACCTCAGCGGTCATTCCTGGCCCGTCTCTCCGCAAGCCGCATTGCTGCCTGAAGAATGTCATCGATCGCCGATGCGGACTCCGGATCGAGGTTTCGATCCGCTCTGAGCAGACTTGCCACAGCTTGGGCAGGTGACGTTGCCTCATGCGGGGGCGTGCCCTCCACCGCGTCCGGGTGCCGCATGAACTGGTCGGCCGACAGGCCCAGCCAATGCACGAGCGCAGCGAAGCTGTCAACGTCGGGACGGTTGCCCTGAGCCATACGACTCAGGGTTGACGCCCCGATCCCAGCCTCGTTGGCCAGTTGCCGCCATGACAAATGGCGTTGTTGACGTTCGGAATCGAGCGTGACGTACAGGGCTCCGACGTCCAAATGAGACTCCGGCATGGGTTCTCCTGTTGCGAGAGCGGTGCGATGTGTGACTTCCGGCACGATCGGGTATGATTGAGAGTGTAGAGCACCATCCCGGTCGCGCAACGCGGTCACACAAAAGGAACCTCAAATGGAAACCACTGAAGTCGGAGTCGCCGAGAAGGTCGAAATCAAGCTGATCATCGTCTATGGCACCAACAAGCCCCTGGATGTCGAGCGCGCCGAAACAATCGAGACGGTGAAACTGGGAGCGATGGGTGAGTTCGGCATCCCGGCAGGCGAGAAGGACCAGTACATCCTGAAGGCGAAGGTCGACAGCAAGGAGGAGCAGCTTGACGAGGCGAAGACGGTCGAGCACTACCACCTGCATGACGATCAGAAGGTGACGCTTGCGGCTGGTACTCCGTTTGGAGGTGAATGACCGAGGTCGCGAGTCCTGAGGACGCGAGCAAGGCGGCTGTGCAGGAACAGTACGCAATGGTCGTCGCGCAGCAGGATGAATATGGCTGGGAGTCGATCGACTTGGACATCGGCGATTACCTCGTCTTGTTCATCCGCATCGCGAAGCCCGAAGGACGTCAGTTTGTGATGCGGCTCCGCTGCGACGACTATCCCGAGATCGCGCCAGAGATGCGCTTCGTAGCACCGGCGGTCTTTGAGCATCCAACCGACACCGTTGAACCGGCCGCGGAGTTCTATCCGACCGGTGCATCCGTGGTCGAGGCCGGTCAGCGCGGCCCGCTCCCGGTGTTGTGCATCAAAGGGCATCGCGATTACTACGCTGGCGGCTGGCATGGCGGGTGGACGAATCCTCCGGCTCACGATCATGCCCTCTACCAACTTGTCATGAATGTGCGAAATGCGATCCTCGACCGCTGGGCGTAAGACGTCGCGCTCCACAGCGAAGCCGACCCGAAGCCAGGCGGCGGCGGAGTGGGCACCCTCCCTGACCGCGATCCGAGTGGCCGGCGAGACCCCCGCTGTGCTGCGAGCTCTACGCCGGAGGGATGTTGAGTTCGGGTTCGACCGCGTGTTCGTACCCTCGCTCATCGTCGACCACACGGAACTTGTTTTTCGGCAGGCGGGTCGCGGTGGAGATGAAGCTTTCGTGATCTGGGCAGGAACTCTCGCAGACAACGACGCCCACATCTCCACGATCGTCGTTCCGCGGTCCTCGTTCAGCCCAACCCACGGTGAAATCACCGCCGAAACTAGCGGTCACGTCTTGACGAGCCTCGATGCTCGCGACCTGGTTCCGATACTACAACTGCACACCCATCCCCGATCGGCCTTCCTTTCGGACACCGATGCGATCCGACCGATCGTGGCCGTGTCCGGGTTCATCTCCGTCGTCATCCCCGACTTTGGGTTCGTTGATCTGGCCGATGTACGGCTGTGGTCGGCTCATGAATTCGAGGGCTCGCGCCGGTGGCGAGAGCTTGATGTTGACGAGCGGCAGCGCAGATTGATCGTCGACGACTCGCTCATCCGTGTCGAGTGGTGATTTCCCTGGTGCCCACCTTGCATGATCTGGTCGGGAGTGCGGCCAGCCGCAACGTGGCACAGTTGCGTGAATTCGGGGTCGAGCCGAATGACCGTGGCGTTCGTCTCGGAGTCAACATCGAACGGGTTCCGAGCCCAAGTCGCTGGGTTCTCGCGTCAACGCTCATCGACATGCTGCTCAGACTCGATCCACTCGTTCGTGAGGTGCAAGTCGCTGCGCCCGAAGCCGAGCTACACCAGCTCGTCGCCGACCTAGGGACCAGGCTGCCTCTTGAGACGAGGGACACCGAGACCGCTGCCGACTTCGTGGTCGGAATCGGCCCAGAATCGACCGGATCCGATCTTGTTGTCGATGCCGTCGGCTGGCTCAGTGCCATCGGACTCAAACTCGATGTCAGGGATGACGGCAACCCAATTGGTCCACTTGTGGGGGCGGCATTGGCAGCCGCCGAGACTTTCAAATGGGCATTCCGGACAGCGTACCCTGCTCAGGCAGCCAAGCCGGAATTAGTGCCGTGGTCAGGGGTCTTCTCGTCCTTCTCATATGGCTTGGACGAAGCCAATCCTGCGATGTCGGATATCCGCATCGCGATGCACCTAGTTGGCGTCGGTGGCGTTGGAGCTGGATTCGTACGAGCACTTGCCGGGCTCGGCCAGCGGGTGACGGGATCGCTTGAGCTTGTCGACGATGACCATCTCACAACCGACAATCTCAATCGTGTGTCGTTCGCCACACTCGACAGGGCCATACGAGGAATCGCCAAGGCCTCGGAAGCGGAGACGTTTCTGAAGGCACACTGTCCTCGACTCTCGATCGGTGCACATAAGGCCACCTTTGACACTTACAAGCGTCGAGTGCCACGGCGCGACGACCGACTGTACGATGTGGTTGTCATCGGCCTGGACAATGACGAGGCACGGTTGGAGGTCCAACGGGATCTGCCCCGAATTCTGATCGATGGTTCCACGGGGAAGGACATGAATGCTCGCGTCGAGCGAGTCGAATTCGGGCAATACGGATGCCTGGGTTGTACTCGTCAACCCATCGCGACGCCGGACGCGACCGTCAACTGTGATGCGCCGGCGGATCCGCATGCGCCGTCTCTGTCTTTCCTGTCGTCATTTCCGGGATTCCTGGCAGCGGGCGAGGTCATTAAAGACGCGCTGGGACTTCCTGGACTACAGGGTCAGTTCAGCCACTACTTCCGTTATGGTCCGAATCCCGACTTGCTGGGTACGCCCGCCTTTCGATCGACATGCGTCGTTGGGTGCCAGACCAAAGCGAAGCTCGCTCAGTTCAAGCGAAAGTATTCTTCGGAGCTTCCGCGGGACCGGGTCTGAGTTTGTAGGCCGCGCATCACCGTGGTTACTGGTCTCCACGCTGCGTTTGCTGCATCGTTCGGGGGTCCGAATTCCGCGGCGGTGCGGTGCTGTCGTTCACCGGCAGGATGACCCAAGAACTCCTCAACAACGGCGCAAGACGTTCAGGCGCTCAGGCCTCTTTCGCGTCAATCGGAGCGGACGCCACCACTGTCAGGGGTTCCGGTCTACAAATGCCTGAGTGCCGGCGACGGATCCTGCGCCAGCATGTCCTCCGGAAGTCGTTTCGAGGGGTTGACGCGGGGATGCAGTCCAACCTCCGGTCAGCGGACCGCTAGACCGATCCAACCGTACGGTAATCCCGGCTGCCCGGGTGCCTCAACCTGCGGTGTCCCGGTGGTCATGGACGTCCGATCTGGCCCGACGTCATATGGCCAATGTTGACCCCATGTGCCGCAAGGCGCCGACTGCCGCTAGCGGTCTTATCGAAAGCATCCAGATGTCCTCGTCGTCATCTGGGGGATGGCAGGCCATTCAGTGCCGCGTGATCGCTTGGACGCTAGCCTGGCGACACCCGGTTCCTCCGATCGTCGACCACCGGTCCCCGCGCTTCGCCCGCACGAACTGGACGCCCCCAGTCCAGCCCGCGATTGCGCCTCGCTTCGTCAGCGAGCCTTTCCAATGCCGCAGCCTGTCGTTGGCTTGCGAGTGCGAGCGCTTCAGATGCGCGAGCCTGTCGTGTGGCGGCGTCGGTCACCGATGTCGCCGCCGCCGTCGCTTTCCGGGTCTGGAATCCATGCCAAATGTTGCCGGCAATCGCAGCACAGGCGACCACCGCAACCGAGGCTTTCGCGTATGGAAAGGCATCCTTCATGTTGATGCTCCTTTTCAGATTCAGTGGGTGGGGACAATCAACCTCACACCCGGGTGACGCTTCCCGAATGCGATCCACGCCGAGAGAGGACGTCGATGGTGCCCGCCGCCAGTAGCACAACGGCAACCGTGACGCTGATCCAGTCGCTCGACACTCCAGCCAAGTAGAGGCCGTTGTAAATGCCGCCGAGGACCAGGCCGCCGAGTACCCCGTGGATGGTTTTGCCTCGGCCGCCAAACAGGCTTGTGCCACCAATGACTGCCGCGGCAACGGCAAGCAGCACATACGTGTTGGCGGTCTTGATGATGTTGCTCGTCATCGAGACCTGCCACGAGGCGAAAAGGATTCCCGCAATCCCGGCTGTTAGCGCCGAGAGTATGAAGCCCCAGGTGCGGATCGCCGCGACCTTGACGCCGGCTCGTCGCGCCGACTGGACGTTGCCGCCGATGGCATAAACATAGCGGCCAAAGCGGGTCCTTTGGAGAAGCAGGGTCCATGATCCGAGCACGGCCAGGACGATCGGGACTATCAGTGGAACACCCTCAATGACACCGGACTGCGCCCGGTTGACGTTGCACACTGCGACGATCCCGGCCCCAGCAATCGCCAGCGACGCGATCTTGATCGCAGTCAGGCTGACGGGCGGAGCGACCAGCCCACTCCGGCGCCGGCGGGCATCGCCGAGCCAGAGAATCACTCCCGCGCCCACAACCACCACCGCGAGCGCGATCCAGCTCACATTGGGGTCGAGCCTTCCCCAAAAGAGATCGTAGAGGGCTACCTCATTGGGCTGTGCAGAGTTTGAGATGCTGACGAGGCCTGAGTCGCCGAGAAGGATGATCGCGACCCCTTCGAGTACGAGCAATCCGCCGAGGGTGACGATGAATGAGGGCATCCTGAGGCGAGCGACGAGCGTGCCCTGGATTGCGCCAACCGCGCTGCAGAGCAGCAGCGCAGCACTGATCGCCAACCACCAGGGCCAGTTGAGGCCGGAAGGAGCTGGCTGCACCAACTCGCAGACGACAACGGCGCCGAGGCCCATTACCAAGCCGACGGACAGGTCGATCTCTCCAAGCAGCAGGGCGAAGATCTCCGCCATCGCAAGCACCATGAAGATCGTGCTCTGCTCAAGGAGATTGACGAGGTTCTCAGCTCCGAGGAACTGGTTACTGGCTATTTGGAAAGTGATGGCGATAATCACGATGGCGAGAAGTACAGGGAGCACGCCGCTGTCGCCGTGCCTCACCCGAGCGAGCCAGCCGCGCACGTATTCACCCAGCGACTGGGCGAGAAGTTCCGGCGGAATGTCGAGGGTGGT